>Ga0126373_10002324_pt1 | contig 13997 bp, 7 predicted proteins | sample PanSoiMetPlot_11_FD_92545 | JGI IMG/M metagenome (GOLD analysis project Ga0126373, IMG submission 92545) | Tropical forest soil microbial communities from Panama - MetaG Plot_11 | ecosystem: Environmental > Terrestrial > Soil > Tropical forest > Bulk soil | place: Panama | collected 2016-02-17 | reverse complement strand
TGACCATCGGGTCTGGTCTACGCCTGATCTTTGGATGAATTGACCTGCCGATAGCCGCCGAATCAGTTGCTGCTCGTCCGCGTTTGGTCAATACGACGGGTAACATCAACTTGATTCAGGGGAAATGACCCAAAACGCTGCCATATCTGCTCGAGAGAGTATCAAGTGCTTGTTTTGACCAGCAAATTGCCGAGAATCGGCAAATCAAGGTTGAAATAACCGGTGGACTTCCTAGGTGTTAATTTGTTTGATTGCATTGATTGTGTCCAAGAAATGGATAGAATTAGGGCTTGTTCAACCAGGAAGTGGAGATACCTGTGGCTAAGAAACCAGCAAAGCGCCGAGAATGGTCAAAGTCGGACGTCCGGGAACTAAAGACTTTGGCGCGCGCCAAGACTCCAGCCCGCGTCATCGGCCGCAAGCTCGGTCGCACCGAGGGAGCGGTACGCCAAAAAGCCTATGCTGAGGGCGTGTCATTCAATTCAAGAGGGGCGTCCAGCGCCAAACGGTGAAAGTTCCATCATAAGCCCGGCCCCTCAGCCGGGCTTTTTCTCTGCTAGGGCTTACGTTCAGTCATTTTTGCCTCTCTTTGGCCGTGGTATTTTCTGAACTTGATGCCCCCTCTGAGCCCCGTAAATCATGTTTGCAGACAATCTGCCTCGCTCAAGCAAGTCGCAATGGGCCAGAACCCTCGCATCCGGTAAGAAATCCACCAAGTAAATCGTTGATGTCGCTATCAAGCCGTCGTTTATCGGCCTCACTCGCGCTGCATCGGTCAGCGCAGGTGATGGGGTCAGATGGTTTGTTGCCTCCCTCACCCGTTCCGACCCTCGGGAGACGAGCTGGTGGACCAACCAGGTCCCCGAGGAATGAGGTAAAATCAACGTATCCTTGCAAAAAACCCGCATCGGCGGCACCAAGCAACGGCGCACCGGGTAAACGGCGAGGGGTTGACAAGGACGCACCAAGCAATGAGGCGGACAAATCGACGCGACGTCGTGGGCCCTCTTGCGCCAACCTGACGATAGGGCTATTTGCTTGACGGCAGTCTATGCCGACTCCGACGGGGCCGGCCCACGACTGTGCGCGTCCTATACCTACAGTTTGTGCGCGAGGCGCCTGACGAGCCAACGTTATTCGCTAACAAGGATCGCCGAGCCGTCAAAAGCACCGTGATCATCAGCGCCGGAGGGAGCTGGCTTCGCACGGCGTGCGCAGCATCGATCTAAATTTCAGGTAAACGGCTGGCGAGAGCAACCGGCCGCATCGCTCGTTGCGGCGCACGGGCGACAGGGCGCGTCAACGTCTCCGCGCGCATTGACGCGGGCCTCGCCGCGTGAGCGGCGAGCGGCATTTTCTCGCCGCCGTGAGGCCGGTGATTGGCAGGGAACCAGCCCTTTGCTTGATCATCGTCAAGTGATGAGCAATGAACTGCACTCTAACCCAGATTGATTTTCGGGGCTCGGGGTGGTCGAACCACCCTTGGCCGTGATACGGCGCAGCGATGAGGCCGCGCTTGCGAGGTTCGGTGATCCTCGCCTGCGCGGACGTCAAAGGCATCTGACACCCCGATGGATGGTCTTGACCAGTCGCTTAAACTGATAATGGGCACCGCAGCGTGGTGGGAACGGGCATGAGCGACGAGATTCCATTCGATAGGACGTTCGATCTCGCATCCGGGGTGGTCGACGAGGTGATCCCGGGCGTCCGCCGCCTGCTGGCCAACAACCCGAGCCCATTTACCTACCGAGGAACCCTCACCTACATTGTTGGTCGCGATCGGGTCGCCATTATCGATCCCGGCCCCGCGGACGAGCGGCATATCGCGGCGCTTTTGGAAGCGGTGCGCGGCGAGACTGTGACCCACATTGTGGTGACGCATACGCATCGCGACCATTCGCCGGCCGCGGCGGCCGTGAAGGCCGCAACGGGCGCCACGGTCGTGGCCGAGGGACCGCACCGCCCTGCCCGACCACTGCACGTTGGCGAGATCAAATCTCAGGATGCCGGCGGCGACTTGACTTTTCGGCCCGACCAGACGATCGCCGATGGCGAGATGATCAGCGGCCCTGGCTGGACCCTTGAGGCGATCGCCACGCCCGGACACACCGCGAATCACATGGCCTTCGCGCACAAGCAAGCCGAGGTTGTTTTTGTCGGCGATCATGTGATGGCGTGGTCGACATCAATTGTTGCGCCGCCTGACGGCGCGATGAGCGATTATATGGCGTCCCTCGAAAAGATCGCCCGACGCTCGGAAGCGTTATACTTCCCCGGTCACGGCGGGCCGGTGCGCGACGCCCCGCGCTTCGTTCAACATACCATCCGTCACCGTCAGGGGCGGGAAAGCTCAATCTTGCATCGCCTGACCAAGGGCCCCGCGGATATTCCCACGATGGTGCGAGCAATCTATATCGGACTGGATCCGCGGCTCTTCGGTGCGGCCTCGCTCTCGGTGCTCGCGCATTTGGAGGATTTGGTCGCGCGCGGGTTGGTGGACACCGACGGGGCGCCTTCGATCGGCGGCATCTATCGTCGCGCGCGTGCCTGAGGTTTCGCAGGAGCCTGCTCGGCCTTTGTGGGCTTAGCCGGCTTCTTCGCGGCCTCGCCTTCGCTGCCAGCAGAATCGTCAATGTCGCTGAGCATCCGACGAATTCGCGCCGCATTGGTGCCGAAATCGGTCCGCCCATAACGCGAGGCCGAGCGGATATCGACGCGGCTTCCCTCCTCGTCGAAGCGTATTCTCACGACCACGTCGTCACGGAAGCCCATGATGGGGGTCCGCGCCACCGCCTCGATCACGCCCTCGCGTCGCCCCGTGGTCTGCGGCGGACGCAGATCAACCACCCGCCATTTATGCTTGGTAATCACCGCCAGTGCCGCCTCATAGGCTTGCTGCGGACTTGCAGAGACCTGCAACGGCTCGATATCCGGATAGCCGGTGCGCTGCAATTGGGCCGCGGCCGATCCGGGGTAGAGAATCGGATTGGCGTTGCGGGGTCGCAGCCGCGCGATGGTGTCGAAACGCGGCGGATCGGCCGGATCGGTTGTAATGTCTGTCATCATGGGAAGCCGCGAAGCGCGCACCGCCAAAAACGTCGGGTAGGCCAAAATCGCGAACCCAATCAGCATCGCCGCGACGGCGTGGCCTAATCCTTTGCGGCCGTCCTTCCAGATCACCACGAAGGCACCCCCGGCCAGCACAATCGCGGCGAACGCTAGCACCAGCGCTCCCCCGAAGGTTGCGAGCGCCGGGGTGATCTCAAGCAGCCCGGACCGGATAATGATGATGGAGAGCAACAGCACCGGGATCGAAAATCCCGCGAGCCGGCGTGACCAGATGGCGAGGCCGGACAGGGGATCCTCGACCAGTCGCAGACGCGTCATGGCTCGACCTTTGATCCAGAGCAGATGCGCTTGAGCATAGTCCACTCCGCCGCGCCGAGAAGCGCCGTCCCCCCTGGGGGGCCAGCCGTCGCCTCGATCGCGGCGACCCGTATCCGGGTTTCGGGGTGATCGATCAGGATTTTCATGGCCGGTTCGATGCCATTCGACACGCGCTCAAGGATGCCCGCCAACGCGCGGGCATTGCCCCCCAGACGTCGCATCAACGCGACCGAATAGGCATCGGCGGCGGTCTCTACCTCGCGCGAATAGGCGGACTGAAGGAGTGTCCGGGCGGCAATAATCACGGCGCTGCCGCCCACGAAATCCCCGAGCGCGACGCCGAACACGAAGGATAGCCCGGCGGCACGCACCACCGAACGGGTGCCGTCGCGATGGGCGACGTGGCCGATCTCGTGCGCAATCACCGCAGCGAGCTCGTCGGGGGTCTCGGCACGACCGATCAGCCCCTGAAACACATAGATGCGACCGCCTGGCAGGGCCAACGCATTGGCATCATCTCGCCGCACCACCGCCACCGAGACCGGCAGTCCCGCGGCTGCGGCGAGCCGATCAACCAGGGTGTCGAGTGCGGCGCGCCCCGACTTTTCGCCCGCGGCCGTGCCGCACTCGGCGGGTTGTGCCGACGGTGAGCGCTCGAGCATCGAGCGGACCTGATGATCGATCACCTCGCCGAGCTTTTGGTCCGCTGCCGAAGGGAGGAGCGATGACAACCCGTCGGCAATCGTGGGCAGAGCCGCCAGGGTCCCTCCGAGCATGACGACGACGGCCAAAATGCCAAAGAGCGCCGCGCGCCGATGGCGGCCGTCGCCGGGACGCCCCGCAGGGGCGATGATAGCGTCGATGACAGCCGTCAGAGCCGCATCGCGGATCTCGAGGCGGGCCGGCACGCCATGGTCGCGATGGGCAAACCGTAGCAGACCCGGCGGCGCGGGCAATCTTTGCACCGCGTCGAACCGCCAGCGTACGACGATCTGCCCCTCCTCGCCTCGGGCCACAAGTCCCGTGTCGTCAACGGCCACATGCACCGCCTGACGGGCGCTGGTTTGGCCGTCCAAGAAAATGCCTGGGCCCGATGTGCTCATGAAGTCCTAATAGCCCCCGACATGCAGCGCATCGGCGAGCCCCTCCCCGAGCGCCGAACTCGTTTGCTCGGCGGCCTTCACCCCATTGAGGGCGCCAAGCCCTACGAGCTCCACGGACTCCAAGCCCAGCCGCCACAGCCGCAGCCTCACGCCGACCTGATAGAGGGTGGAGTAGCCGAGCGCCGCAACCACGTAGAGGGCGAACGCCGTTACGGTCGCCAACGTTTCGGCGGTTTCTCCAAGGCCGAACGCCTGACTGACGACTTTTATAAGAAAGAAGAGCACGGCGGCCATGATGCCGATGACGAATGCCAACACCAGGGCCTGCCCGAGAAAGCGGGTATAAACCGAATAAAGGCTGCCGGCGCGCAATCGCGAGGTGGCCGCAATAGCGCCGAACCGCAGGCCTGACAGCCACCACCGCAGGACCAAGGCCTGAAATGCTGGGTAGAGGATGGCGGCCGCCACGACCGCCCACGTGGCCGCCAACAAAACAGACAGAATGGCCGCCGCAAACCCCGGATTGGCCCCTTCGATGCCTCCGAGGACGTCGCCGTCACCGTGATTGACGGTCTCGGCGACCCCGGCCCAGTCGACGGCGTGAACCGTGACCATCAGACTCGCCAGCGTTGGTGCCACAATCAGCAGCCACAATGGAAACCCGCGAATGAACAGACGGGTGCCGGAACCGTCAAACCGCCCCTGAAGGTCTCCGTAGAAGGTGTGGTGCATCTTGTAGCGCTCGAGGCTGGCGCGCGCCCACGGATAGGCCAAACCCAGCGTGAGGACGATGAGGGTCCACCACAGCACCGCGCTGGCCGCGTAGCGCCACGATGAACCCGTCTGATAGAACTTCAACCCGCGGAACAAGGTGCGCGTGAGCCGGTAGCGACGGGCGCGATAGACGGCGAACTGACCAAGCACCAAGAGCATGACCAATCCCAAAACACCGCAGATCCGGCCCAACCGTCCGAGATCGAGGGCGGCAAGCACAAAGGCGACATCGATGGGGGCCATCACGGCAATCGCCATCAGAAATCCGAACAAGAGTTCGCGCGCGGTCCCCAGATATTCGATGACGTCGCCAGCGATCTCGGTATGACCCCAAAGAAAGCGGCGAATGTCGGTGACCAACCAGAAGCGGTAGACGCCGAGAGTGACCAACACCAGCCCCGTCCCGCGGATCAACAGCCGCCAGAACGGTCCTGCCTCGCTCAAAAAGCGCACCCCGCCGCGATCCGCGCTGTCCGGGATCGAAGCGATCTGTTCGACGGCACTCATGCCGGCATCAGTCCGCCAACGGCCATGTGATCGTTCACCGCGCCCTACCGACGTTTGGCGCGCCGTGCTCCCACCAAAGCTGAAAGGTTGGCCGCTGGTGATGCGCGCTGCATGTTAAACCTCGAATCGCAATGATTGATCCTTAAAGCGCAAGATGCGGGTTGATGGTTGAAAAACGTCGGACCGCCGTCGCCATTGTCCATGGGCGTGTGTGTCCGCCCCTTGGGTCGGGAACTGACCGGGGCCAAGAGGCCCGCAGACCCCGTCAATAACCGAGCGGTTTCGATGCAAAAGTTCATTCAGCCGCCTGTTTGTTCGGCCATGTGTAGGTGCCCAAGCGTTCGCGCAACGCGACTTTTTGGATTTTCCCGGTCGCCGTGTGCGGGATCTCATCGAGAAACACCACGTCGTCGGGCATCCACCAGCGAGCGATCTTCCCCTGCATGAAATTGAGAATGTCCTCCTTGGTGGCGCTCTGACCTTGCTTGAGGACCACGACGAGCAGCGGACGCTCGTCCCATTTGGGGTGTCGCATCCCGATCACCGCGGCTTCGGCGACTTGGGGATGGCCGACGGCGAGGTTCTCCAGGTCGATGGAGGAGATCCATTCGCCCCCCGACTTTATAATGTCCTTTGAGCGGTCAGTGATCTGCATAAAGCCATGACGATCGATGGTCGCGACGTCGCCGGTGTCGAAGAAACCCTCCTCGTCCAGGATCTGGCCGCCTTCCCCCTTGAAATACGCCTTGGCAACCGCCGGCCCGCGCACCTTGAGACGGCCCATGGTATTGCCGTCCCACGGCAGGCTGGCGCCGGAATCGTCGGTGATCTTCATTGCAACGATGAAGGGGCTGTGTCCCTGCTTCTGTTGAATGTCGAGGCGGGCCGCACCGGCAAGATCGCAATACTCAGGCTTAAGGGTGCAAGTGGTTCCAAGCGGGCTCATCTCGGTCATACCCCACGCATGGATGACCTCGACCCCATAGGTATCCTGGAATCTTTGCGTCATCGCCCGCGGACAGGCAGAACCGCCGATCAGCACCCTCTTAAGGTAAGGCAGCTTGGCGCCGCTGCTTTCCAGATGCTCCAGCAGCATTAACCAGACGGTTGGGACCGCTGCCGTCATGGTCACCTTGAATTCGTCGAGCAATTGATAGAGCGAGGCGCCATCCATTTTGGCACCCGGCATAACGATGCCGGCGCCCGTCATGGGCACGCTGAGGACCAGTCCCCAACCGTTGGCGTGAAACATCGGGACTACGGGCAGGACCACGTCGCGCGATGAGAGCCCGACCACGTCCGGTGCTACCGCCGCCATGGAATGCAGCACGTTGGAGCGGTGCGAATAGACGACCCCTTTGGGATGACCGGTGGTGCCCGAGGTGTAGCACATTCCGGCGGCCGCGTTCTCATCGAGCGCAACCCAGGCAAAATCACCGTCGACTTCAGCGATCCACTGCTCATACGCAACGGCGTTGCGCAGCTTGGTCGCGGGCATATGGGCCTGGTCAGTGAAGATGACGTAGCGCTCGATTAAAGGGAGCTCATCGGCGAGCTTCTCTAGTAGCGGCACGAAGGTCAGATCGGTCATGACGATCCGGTCTTCGGCATGATTGATGATGAAGGCGATCTGCTCGGAGAACAGCCGCGGGTTCACGGTGTGGTAAACCCCGCCCATGCCCATAATGCCGTACCAGGCTTCAAAATGCCGCCAGGTGTTCCACGCCAAGGTTGCGACGCGGTCACCCGGGCGGATGCCGTCGCGGACCAGACGCTGGGCGACCTTGAGGGCACGGGCGCGAATGGCCGGAAACGTGGTGACGTGAATCGGCCCCTCGAGCGAACGCGACACGAATGGTCGGTCAGGGTGATTGACGGCGGCGTGATCGAGCACCCGGTAGCACAACAGCGGCCAGTCTTGCATCAGTCCGAGCATGGCATTTCCTCCAAGACAAGGCTCACCAGCCCTCGGGCGGCAAGGCCATTTGTTCTGATCCGATCCCACGTTAATCGCCCAACGCGGGAGCGCAACCCATCCTTGCGCCACCCGTCCGGCCTCCCCGGCCGTTGCGACTCCCATGGCAACGCGTCGCGCTCTCCGGCAGTAGTCTCGCATCGCCGGCGGCCACGCCCCGGGAGTGAGTTAAGCGCTCGCGTCATCGCAACCCTCCTCCTCTTTATTTATATCAATCAGAGGGGATTTTCGCACCTCGCCTTCCTGGGGGCCGTCGAGCGCGCCGAACGCGAGCGCCGGACGGCCTCACCGCGCGCACGCACAGCATCGCGGACCGCAGGTGCCAAACGGAGCGGCGAACGGGGGCGCAGGGTTGCGGATCGATGGCGGCGTGGCGGAACGCCGACGTGAACTACCAAAAATAGTAGACGTGCGTTGTGATCGACTGTTCGTTGTTTTACATTCGCGAAACCATGCGGCACGTGCAGGTTTCGAGCATCGCCCGTTCCGGCGAAACGACCCGGCATCCCGTTTGAGAGGGCGGATGGGGGGCGGCAGCGCTCACAAGACGGCGACGGGACGGCCGCGGTTGCGGTCAACCGCCGAGTGCGAGCCTCGAGTCACCCTGGCCGGGAGCCAGAACCACGACCGGCGTCCCGACCCTGACACGATTGTAAAGATCGATCACGTCCTCATTGGTCATGCGGATGCAGCCCGACGAAATGGCGCGGCCGATGTATTCCGGCTGATTGGTGCCGTGAATCCGGTAGAGCGTGTCCTTGTTGCCCTCGTAAAGGTACAACGCCCGCGCCCCCATGGGGTTGTGCGCCCCTGGGGTGACGCGATCAGGCAGATGAAGATAGGCCAGGCGCACTTTCTCGCCCTCGGTGGGGATCCATGCCGGCCATTCCTCCATGCGCCCGACCCTGGCAACGCCCGACCACGCTTGCGCTTCCTCACCGACGGTGACGCCGTAGCGGATGGCTTTGCCATTGGCCAACACGTAATAGAGGTATTTGTTGTCAGAATCGATGATGATGGTGCCCGGCGATTCCTTGCGGCGATATTCGACGAGGTGTCGCTGATAGGTTTCAGGAATAGAGACTCTCGCGTAGGGCGCATTGGCCAATAATTCTCGGTCTCGCGGCTTGAAATTCGCGTCCGACACCGGCGAAATCGTCCCCGATTCGACGCAACCGCAGAGCATCATTACCAAAATGCCCGCTAGTCCCGCCGCCACCGCACGCGCTGCCATCGTTTGCCTCGTCCCCTTGACCCAACCGCCCAGGCGGTTTTGTTAGCCGAAACTCACCGCGGCCACCAGATGCCAAACCGGCCTTCGGCAGAGCCTCGCCGAACCTGTGGCATAAAAGTCTCATCTGTGACGGCGACAACACCGCCACACCCGACGTCATTAACTCTGGCAGGCACGACTTAACCCCGCGTTAACAACGAACGACGTTCGAGCCATGCCTCCCTTGACGCGGCATGGTTGTTCATGAATGCGGCTTTTTTTCTGTTCGCCGGCGGCGGGCCCCTGCGCGCGGGATCCCCCGCCCTTGTTGTCGCCCCGATCGGCTCGGCACGCGATGTTAACCCGCGCGTGAGGTCGGCCCCCAGTGAGTCGTGTCGTTCGTCGCCAGCATCGCGTGGGCGCGGCCGAACATGGTCTCCAACACTTGCGGCTCAATCGGCTTTTCAAACACCGGCGTCTGAGCAAATCGGCCGTCGAGGCCGTCGACGCCGTAGCCGGTAATGAACACGAACGGAATCCCACGCGTGGCCAGGCAATCGGCCACGGGATACACCCATTCGCCGCCGAGATTGACGTCGAGAATGGCGAAATCGACGGGGTTTTCGTCGAGCGCGCGCATCGCATCGCCCACGCTAACGAACGGGCCCATAACGGCGAGCCCGAGGCTGATGAGCGCATCCTTCATCATCATTCCGATCAGGGCCTCGTCCTCAACGATCATGACCCGTTTGGCGTCCCGCAGTTTGGCAACGCCCGATGGCGTGTCAGCGCTCTGTGGCCACGAGGCCGGGGCCTCCTGCCCGCTTTGACCCAAATGCGGGATGGTGAGCGTGCAATCGATGCCGTCACTGCGCCAATCGAATCGTGCCTTACCACCCAGCTGCGCCTCGATGCTCGAGGTGATCACCTTGATGCCGAAACCCTGGACGGTCGGCACCTCGACGGCAGGTTCGTCGGTTTCGCTCCAGCGCAGCACCAGGGCGCCGCCACTGAGCTCCCAGCTAAGCGCCACGCGTCCGGTCAGCGAAGCAAGGGCCCCGTGTTTGGCCGCATTGGTCGCCAATTCGTGCACCGCCACCGCGATGGTTTGCGCGGTCCGAGGCTCAAGCGACACTTGTGGTCCGACCGACGTGATCCGCTCGGCATCGCTCGTCCGATAAGGCGCAAGTTCTTCACTTACCAAGGTCGCCAAATCCGCGCCCTGCCAGCGCGACTGGGCGAGCAGCGTATGCGCCCGCGCCAGAGCGCCGATACGGCCTTCGACGGCGACGACATAATCCTTGACGGCGTCGGCTTTGGTCAGGCGAACGATCGACTGCACAACCGCAAGAGCATTCTTGGCGCGATGGTCGGCTTCGCGCGCGAGCAGGTTCTGCCGCTCTTCCGTGCGCTTGCGGTCGGTAATGTCGACGGTCACCCCGCTCAGACGCACGATACGGTCGCGACCGTCGAGAGTCGCGAATGCGGTTCCCATGCACCAGCGCAGTTCCCCATCGGGACGATACACGCGGAATTCGGTCTGATACGCCTGCTCGCCCCCTGAAAAGCTCCTTAGCGTGTTCTGCAATCGCGTCCAGTCCTCAGGGGCGATGAGGGCGCGAACGCTCTCGCGCGTGATCGAAAAATGGCTCGGGTCCACGCCGAAAATCCGATATTGCCCCCCGTCCCACATGCAGTCGCCGTTGACCAAATCCCAATCCCAGGACCCCATATTGCCGGCTGCCAATGCCAGGTCGCGCCGCTGCTCGCTCTGCAGCAGCCGCACCGTGGAGGCCTCGAGCTCGGCGGTGCGTTCGCGAACCCGGCTCTCGAGCTCGGCGTTGAGCTTCTCCAAAGCCCGAGTCTTGCGATAGAGTTCGGCAAAGATTTTCACTTTCGCGCGCAGCACTTCGGGGATAACCGGGACCGGCACGTAGTCGACCGCCCCCATCTCGTAGCCACGCCGGAAGTCGACTTCATTCAAATGAATGGCGGAAACGAAGATGATGGCAGTTTGTTCGAATCGCGGGTGCTCGCGGATCATCGAAGCCAGCTGAAAGCCGTCGAGATCCGGCATGCAAACGTCGATGAGAATCACCGCGATATCCGACTTCAGCAGTTGTTCCAACGCTTCCCTGGCGGATGCTACCTTGATGAGGTTCTCGCCCAAATCGCGCAGGACCACCTCATAGCTCAGGAGCTTCCTGGGCTGGTCGTCGACCAGGAGAATGTTGACTTTGTCGTTAGCAATCATCAACGCTCTCCGGCATCAGCGATGCAGGCACATTCGCAGCGCCGACAGCAGCTGTTCGGTGTTGACCGGCTTGGCCAAATAGTCGGAGGCACCCGCTTCCAGACACTTCTCGCGGTCACCCTTCATGGCTTTGGCTGTTAGGGCGATAATTGGCAGCCGGCGGAACGCCGTGTTGTTGCGGATCACCCCGATCGTCTGATACCCGTCCATTTCCGGCATCATAATATCCATCAGGACGATCGCGAGATCCGGCGTGGATTCTGCCAAGGCGATGGCTTCCCGCCCGGTGGTCGCCGTCAGCACACGCATGCCCCGGCGCTCGAGCACGCTGCTCAGGGCGAAAATGTTGCGCGCATCATCGTCAACCAGCAGCACGGTGCGACCAACGAGGTTCTCATCGGAACTGTTGATGCGCTCGAGCAGACGTTGCTTCTCCGGTGGCAAGTCGGTGACGACACGGTGGAGAAATAAGGCGGTCTCATCGAGCAGTCGCTCGGGCGACTCGACGCCCTTAACGACGATACTGCGCGCCATCGCCTGCAGCTTGCCGGCCTCCGCAGGGGACAATTCGCGTCCGGTAAAGACCACGACTGGCACCTCCGACAGCGAGGGGTCGGCCCGGATCGCTTCCAGCACCTCGAAACCCGACATATCCGGCAATCGCAGATCAAGCACGACGCAGTCATAGCGTCGTTCGCGCAGCAATCCCAGCGCGCTGCTGCCGGTCGAGGCGGTGGTAATCGCCAGATCGTCATGGCCGAGCAATTCGCTGATGCTCAACTGCTCGGCCGGATTGTCTTCAACGATGAGCAGCCGCTTACATCGCGGTTTGACGAAGTCTTTGATGCGGACCAGCGCCTGGGCCAGGCCGGCCGTGGTCGAGGGCTTGGTAATGAACGAGAAGGCGCCACGCGCTAAGCCGTGCTGGCGGTCCTCGTCGAGGGTTACGATCTGCACCGGGATGTGTCGGGTCAGGGGATTCTGTTTGAGTTGGCTGATCACCGTCCAGCCCAGCATGTCGGGCAGGAATACATCGAGTGAAATCGCCGTCGGCTGGAACCCGCCGGCGAGTTCCAGCGCCGTGGCGCCTTGGCTCGCAACCAACACCTTGAAACCCTCGCCCCGGGCCACATCGACCAGGGTCTGGGCGTAATGCGGGTCGTCCTCGACGATCAGCAAGACCATGTCACCCGGCTTGATGTCGAGACGATCGTCGGGAATCGAGGCCACGACCGGCGTGCCCGTCGGCGGCGGCAACGGTTCGGCGAGGTAATGCTGCGCTCGCGCCGTGGTCGACGGCCCCATATAGATCACTGGCAGGTAGAGGGTAAACGTGCTGCCCTTGCCGGGGGTGCTGCGCAGGTGGATTTCGCCCCCGAGCAGGCTGGAGAGCTCGCGGCTGATGGCGAGCCCGAGCCCGGTGCCCCCGTACTTGCGACTGGTGCTGGCGTCGGCCTGCTGAAACGCTTCAAAAATGATCTTCTGTTTTTCCAGCGGGATCCCGATGCCGGTATCGGAGACGCCGAAACCCACCACCATCGGTGCCTGGGCGAGCACCGGGTGATCTGCGCTCCAGCCACTGCGCGGCAGCGATACCGAAAGCTGCACACCGCCCTGCTCGGTAAATTTGAAGGCATTGGACAAGAGATTCTTGAGAACTTGCTGCAAGCGCTTCGAGTCCGTGGTGATGCTGCGCCCGATATTAGCATCGACCTGTACCTCGAAGGAGAGCTGCCGGGTTTCAGCTTCGTGCCGGAATGGCCGAGCCACCATGTCCAGAAGGTCGGCGAACAGCAGTTCCTGGGCGTCGACCGTCACCGTCCCGGATTCAATTTTGGAGAGGTCAAGGATGTCACTGATCAGGTTGAGCAGGTCGGTACCGGCGCCGTGGATGGTGCGAGCGAATTCCACCTGCTTAGGCATCAGATTGCCGTCAGGATTTTCGCTGAGTTGCTGGCCGAGGATCAGGATGGAGTTGAGCGGCGTACGCAGCTCATGTGACATGTTGGCCAGGAATTCCGACTTGTATTTGGAGGTCAGCGCCAATTCCGCGGCTTTCTCCTCAACGGCACGGCGGGCATGTTCGATTTCCTGGTTCTTGCGCTCGACTTCAACGTTGCGTTCGGCAAGCTGTTGCGCCTTCTGCTCGAGCTGCTCGTTGGTTTGCTGCAACTCTTTCTGCTGCGCCTGCAGTTCGGCGGCGAGCTGTTGCGATTGCATCAGCAGGCCCTCGGTCTGCATGGTGGCCTCGATGCTGTTGAGCACGATGCCGATGCTGGTGGTCAACTGCTCGAGGAAGCTAACCTGGAGGGCGGTGAAGCTCGCGACCGAAGCCAGTTCGATGACGGCCTTGACCTGGTTTTCGAACAGCACCGGGAGCACGATGATATTCTGCGGAACCGCCTTGAACAGCGCCGATCCCACCGGCGTGGCGTTGGCCGGGACTTCGCTGATCAGCATCCGCCGCTTGTTGGCGGCGCATTGGCCAATAAGACCCTCGCCTGGGGCGATGCGGCCCGCGTGGCGGTTCGCGCCGCTGGCATCCGCGTAGGCAGCGAGCAGTTTGAGCCCGAAATCCTCCTCCACCTGGTAGATGACCCCCTGCTGGGCATTGACCGGAGAGCTGAGCTCATTGAGCAGCATTTGGCCGACACTGCCGAGATCACGCTGCCCCTGCAGCATGTTGGTGAATTTCGCCAAGTTGGTCTTGAGCCAATCCTGCTCGGTATTGCGGTCGGTGGTCAGCCGCAAATTGTCGATCATGGTGTTGATGTTGTCTTTGAG
>Ga0126373_10002323_pt1 | contig 13999 bp, 13 predicted proteins | sample PanSoiMetPlot_11_FD_92545 | JGI IMG/M metagenome (GOLD analysis project Ga0126373, IMG submission 92545) | Tropical forest soil microbial communities from Panama - MetaG Plot_11 | ecosystem: Environmental > Terrestrial > Soil > Tropical forest > Bulk soil | place: Panama | collected 2016-02-17 | reverse complement strand
GCCGAGCACGCCGTCCCTGAAGGACAAGATCGCAAACTTCTTCTCCGGCGCTACCCAAAAGGAGCCGCAGCCGGTCACCAACGCGCAGCCGGATGTCCAATGTCCTTTCCTTGACATCCGCCAAGGCGCCTCCACGCTGACTTTTCCGCCGCCACCGCCCGACGGCAGCAATGAGGCAATGTCGCTGAAATACCAGGGCATGTTCGTGCGCGCTGCGCGCGATTGCGCGGTCGTCAACGGCCAGATGGTCATGCGGGTCGGGGTGCAGGGCCGCATTATTGTGGGTCCGGCCGGCGGGGCAGGTCACATCGAGGTACCGCTGCGCATCGCCGTCGTCAGCGCGCCGATCACCGCGCCGAAAACCGTCATCACCAGGTTGATCCGCATTCCGGTGACGATCGGCGCCAACGATGCCAATGTCGACTTCACCCATATCGAGGAGGGATTGAGCTTCCCGATGGAGTCAGGCTCGTCCGACCCATACGTCGCCTATATCGGCTTCGATCCGTTCGGCGCCGCGGCGGCGGACCAAGCGAAGAAACCGGCACCGGCCAAGAAGCCAAAGCCGGCCGTTAAGCCAAACCCCAACGCGCCCACGGGTTAAAGCCCTTAAAATAAAATTTGTCGGGCAAAGTTGTTCGGCCCGTCACCCTGCCCGTCGCGCGGACATCGGATTTGGTCCGACTCTTGAGGTGTAGCCGATATGGAGCAGCAAGCTTGCTGCGGCGGAACGTGACGTCTGAACCGCACACTGGCCGTGTGAGTTGTATGGAATCAAATTGCTTCGTGGCTTTGCTCCTCGCAATGACGAGCAGCCCGCTCACTCAGCAAGGCTGGCTGGGCGCTTCCAGCGCTGTCGCCTAGTTGAACTTCTGCTTGATCTCGGCAATGCCGCGCGCAAGCAAATCCTCGGCGACCTTTCCTTTGGCGCTCGTCGAGAGGATTTTCTCTGCGGCCGCAACCGCCGCGTCAGCCGCGGCAGATCGCACGTCGGCGACCGCCTGAGCCTCGGCCTGGGCGATCTTCGTCTCGGCCATCTTATTGCGCCTGGCGACAAAATCTTCCGCTCTTGATTTCGCTTCCGCCGCCAGCCGCTCGGCCTCGGCCTTGGCTCCGGCGATGATCGCCTGCGCCTCGGTTTCGGCATCGCGCGCCTTGCGCTCGAACTCGCCGAGCAGGGACTGCGCCTCTTCGCGCAAGCGGCGGGCCTGTTCCAGCTCGGACTTGATGCGGCCCTGGCGGCGATCGAGGGCGTCGATCATCTTGCGATGCGCGCCGAGATAGGCGAGCAGTCCAATGAAACACAAAAATGCGAGGGCTACCCAGGTTTCGGCTTCGAGCATGGCCGTCCCTTCAATGTTTGCCGCTATCGCCGAGTGCGGCTGCGATATCTTCATCGCGCGGCCGCTGCCCGATCAGGCGCTCGACGATGGCCGACGTGATCTCGGCGGCGATGGACTTTACATTGCTCATCGCCGTGCCGCGGCTCTTTGCGATCGATTGCTCGGCGGCGGCGATTCGCTCCTGGAGCTGCGTTTCGAGGCGCTTATGCAGCTCCTCGGTTTCGCGGGCCTGCTGGTCGCGCGTGGCGGCGGCAATAGCCTGGGCGCGGCCTCTCGCGTCCGCAAGCCCCTTTTCGTAAGCCATCTGCGCCGCGTTCGACCGCTCTCTCAACTGCTCCGCGGCCGCGAGATCGTCGCTGATGACTTTGCCGCGCTCCGCCATGATGGCGCCGATGCGCGGTAGCGCGATTCTGGACATAAGCACGTAGAGCAGAACGAAGCTGATCGCCAGCCACACGAGCTGCGACGGAAAGTGCTCAGATTCGAACGGCGGGAACTTGGCATGTCCCGCAGGAGCTTCGGTGTGGGCGGTCGTTTCGGCCATGATATCTGCCTTGGCAGCTGGCAGTTCGATTTTTGCGCGGCCTTACAGCCCGAACAGTAACAACAGCGCGATCAGCAGCGAGAAGATGCCGAGCGCCTCGGTGATGGCGAAGCCGAAAATCAGGTTGCCGAACTGGCCCTGCGCCGCCGACGGATTGCGCAGCGCCGCTGCGAGATAGTTGCCAAAAATGATGCCCACGCCGACGCCGGCGCCGCCCATGCCGATACAAGCAATACCGGCCCCGATATATTTCGCGGCGGTCGGATCCATGAGAATGCTCCTTCTTTAGGTTGCAATGATTGGCCGTCAGTGGCCCGGGTGAATTGCATCATTCAGATAGATGCAAGTGAGAATGGCAAACACATAAGCCTGCAAGAACGCCACCAAAAGCTCCAGCGCCATCAACAGCACCACCATGATGAAGGGCAGCGTGGCGCCGAACAGGCCCAGAATCCCGGCGCTGCCGAGCATGATGACGAAGCCGGCAAAGACCTGCAGCGTGATATGGCCGGCGAGCATGTTGGCGAACAATCGGACGCTGTGGGAGACCGGCCGCGACAGAAACGACAGCACCTCGATCGCCACGATTGCCGGCAAAATCAGTTTCGGCACGCCTTTTGGGACGAACAGGTTGAAAAAGCGCAGGCCGTTCTTCCAGAACCCATAGCCGACAACGAGAAAGAATACGAGCAGTGCAAAAGTGACCGTAATGATCAACTGGCTCGTAACGGTGAAGGAATATGGGATGAGCCCGATGAGGTTCGCAGCCAAGATGAACATGAACAGCGTAAAGACGAAGGGAAAGAACTTCATCCCTTCGGTCCCGGCCGAACTGCGCACCGTATTGGCGACAAACTCGTAGGAGACCTCCGCGATCGATTGCAGCCGCCCCGGCACGACGGCGCGGCGCGCGGTACCGCCGATCAGGAGCAAAGACACCACGCCGACGATGATGAACATGTACAGGGCGGAATTGGTGAAACTGATCTCGTAGCCGCCGAGGTGAAAAACCGGCCAGAAATTCTTGATCTCGAATTGGTGGATCGGATCGACCTGCATGGTCCCATCGCCGTTTGCGCATTGGCAGCTTGCGCTGCGCGGCCTTACCTGTCTGGACCTTGCCGGCTGCCGTCATCGAGCGTGGGGCCGGCGATGAGGCCCGCGGAGCGCATCACGTTGAGCACGCCCGCGGCGAAACCGAGCAAGAGAAAAACAATGAGCCCCCAGGGCGAGACGCCGAGCCAGTGGTCGATCAACCAGCCGATGCCGGCACCGACCAGAACGCCTGCAACGAGTTCGCTGGAGAGGCGGAAGCCTCTGGCGTAGCCGGATGCAGTCGCTGCCCGCTGCGCACCAGAACTGCCCGAAGGATGGTCGGCGGCATTGCGTGCTTGATCACGTGCTTGGCCGAGTCCTTCGTTGAGCCGCTGGAGTCTCGCGGAGAGAGCGGCTTCGCTGGTTTGCTGCTTGCCTTGGTCGCCATTTTCGCGCGCGTCGCTCATGCTCTCGACACTCGCGGCTTGCGGCGATCCCGGCTCACGCGCACCTTAAAGCCGCGCGGACCATACTGACTGGGTTCCGGCAAGTCAAGAAAACGCCAACCCATACTAAGGGATTGGAACAACGTCGAATATTGCATATCGCTGTTGTCCGTTTCGCCGCACTTTGTGCACCGCAAAGTCACGACAGAGTGCCGCGCTCCAGTGCTAGGATCGAATCTCGCCTTTAATATTGGAATGGCGATGCGGGCACCCGAGAGGATTTGGTCATGAAGCAAATCGGCATGGCGATCGCCGTCGCGGCGGCAGTTCTGGTTGGACCGGCCCGGGCCGACGAACCGACACCGGATACCGAGGGCGGCCGTTATTTCTTCAGCAAGCAGGCGAACGGCTTCTTGCGCCTCGACACCCGATCAGGGGTAGTGTCGCTGTGCACCGAACAGCCGGTCGGCTGGGCTTGCCAAACGGCGCCGGAGGACCGGGCCGTATTCGAGAATGAGATCGCCCGCTTGCAGAGCGAGAATGCGGCACTGAAGAAAGCACTGCTGGCGCGCGGTCTGCCACTGCCGCCCGGTGTGGCGCCAGATTCTCCTACCGCGCAAAATGACTTGACGCTGCGGCTGCCGAGCGACGCCGATATCGATCGAGCAATCGCTTTTGTCGGCCATGTCTGGCAACGTTTTATCGATGCGATCGCGCGCGCGCAAAAGCAGGTCTTCAACAAGAGCTAGTGGCGCGAACCCGAAGTTCGCATAAGCTTGCGGGTGGCTCGGATGCGAACTTCGGGTTCAAAAGCGGCACTACAGGGGTAGAGTTGCTAGTGTCCTTATCGATTCCGAAGTTCGTACGAGCGCGCCGGTAATGCTTACGAACTTCGAAATCGGGACACTAGCCGACCTTGAGCAAGCTTTCCGCCATTCGCAGTACGACAGCCGATAGCATTGCCACCGCGCGTTTGTCGGTGGAAACCTCCGGTGAAGGTTTTTTCGAGATCACTGCGGAGGTGACCGGCTTTCTCAAGCAGATCGGCGCGCAAGACGGCACGGTTCTGATTTATTTGCGGCACACCTCCGCGTCGCTCGTCATCCAGGAAAACGCCGACCCCGACGTGCGCACTGATCTGGTCACTGCACTCCGCCGCCTGGCGCCGGCCAATGCCGGCTGGGTGCACGACGTCGAAGGGCCGGACGACATGCCGGCCCATGTCAAAGCCATGCTCAACGGCGTGTCCTTGCACATACCAATCAGCGGCGGCGATTTAGCGCTCGGCACCTGGCAAGGGATTTATGTCGCCGAGCATCGCGCCAGCGCGCATCGGCGCGAGGTGATCCTGCAATTCTGCGGATCTTGCGCCAACAGTGATAAGGCAAGCGATTGAGCGAGGCGCAATTTTATCGGGTCTTGATCGCGGACGATCATCCGCTGTTTCGCGGCGCGCTGCGCGAAGCGCTCAATCGTCAGTTCGATCGTGTAGAGGTCGCGGAAGCCGGCACGTTCGAACGGGTAGTGGAACGGCTCGAAACCGGCGGCGAGGTGGATTTGATCCTACTCGACTTGCAAATGCCGGGCGTGCGCGGGTTTTCCGGCTTGATGTATTTGCGTGCGCAATATCCGAGCCTGCCGGTCGCCATTGTCTCCGCCAATGACGATCCGGTCGTAATTCGCCATTGCATGGAATTCGGCGCCGCAGGTTTTTTGCCAAAAACGCTTGGCGTCGAGGCGCTGCGCGGCGCCATCGCGCGCGTGCTGGCAGGCGAGATGTGGACGCCGCCCGATGTCGAGCTTGCCAGCGAGGCGGATGCCGAGACCGCGGCGCTGATCAGGCGGCTAGCAACGCTCACCCCGCAGCAGGTGCGCGTGCTGATGATGCTCTCGGGCGGGCTCCTCAATAAGCAGATCGCCTATGAGCTCGGCGTATCGGAGGCGACCGTCAAGGCGCATGTCTCCGCGATCCTGCAAAAGCTCGGCGTCGACAGCCGTACCCAAGCCGTGATCGCCGCCGGCAAGATCGAAACCGGACAATGGCCGCTAAAATGAATTACTGCCACCTATTCAATGCGGGAGGTCTGCCGTTGAAGCGCAGCGGACGAGGCTGGCAATTTTCTGTCAGCTATCGGGCCATGAGCGAACATCCCTCGGCATCACCGCAGAGCAGGTGGCGCTTTACCGGCTGGTGTCAGGTATGTCCGCGGGAGGCCTCGGGATGTCCTCGTTAACTTCGCCTGCCGTCTCGGAAGATTTCGCTGGGTTCGCATGTCTGGCGACGCGACTGCGCTTAGCTTCGGCCGGCGGTTTCTCCTGTGCCTTCAGATACGCCGCGAGCATTGCGGCCGATTCCCGGCTTGAGGTGTAATGCTGCCTTAGGAAGCTTTCGAGCCCGAAAATCCACTTGGTATGGCTGACGCTTTGCGGCGATTTGTGGCAGGCCGCGCAGTCAGATGCGTAAAGTTGAGTGGCAGTCTTACCCTGATCCAGGTTTCCTTGTGCCCAGGCCGAGCTTGCGAGGCACAACGCCAAAGAAGCGATCGCCAGGCGGACAGCACAATCCAACATCGTTACCGCCCGCCGTTCGCCCATTTGCATGCAACGCTGGAAACTAAAGCGCACGAAATCCGACCGAACTGCTATTGCCCAATTGGCATCGGCGGCCGCGGCGCTTCATCGGCGTTCGCAACTGGGTCGTGGCGCAACATTTGCTCGAGCGTGGACAACACGCCGGTTTGGTTCACTGACGCGGGGGGCGATTGGATGACCGGCAGTGTAGTCTCCACCGCCGCGGGTGGATTGGCCCCCACGGGCGGAGGAGCTGGCCGCAGTTCGGGAGCGGCAGTCGGTGCTGCACTTATAGCGGCAGGATCGGATCGAGTGCGCAGCGGCGGTGGCTGTTCAATAGCGGCGCCTTGCCGCGCAAAGTTGCCGGACAACGAGTTATCGAGTGGCTCGATGCGCCTGGCGTCTGCATTCGCGAGAGCGGCGCGGACTTGGGCGGCCAATGAGTTTTCATCACGCGTGCCGTCTGCTCCCTTGACAGGCTTCTCGATGTGTTTGCCTGCAGGTTGGGTTTTTGTGATGTTCACAATTCTATGCGCGGGTCCTGCGGCGCGAGGCGCATCGGCCTCCTGCTGAGGCACGAACCGCTCTTGCGTAGTCTCGGCTCCAGCCGGCGCGACGGGCTGGGGAGGCTGTCCGGACACCATGCTCCCGTTCACACCGGTAGTGACGGCTGCGTCAGGAGTGGACGCTGGAGCGGATAGAACGCCGCTGAGATGGGCGATCAGATAACCGCTCGCCGCAGTCGCAAGGCCGGCGGCGACAATCTCGACGAACTTGAGCGCGAAACGCGAGGTAAGAGAAACATTCTCTGGTGCGGACATCCCAGCAAACCCTCTGCCACGCTACGACTCAAACGGTGTCTATCAGGCAAATTGAGTTCAAAAAAATGACGATACGGCGGAAATTGAAGGAGGAACTGAGGGTCGCGCCTCAAATTCCGTTCGTTCGCCGATTGACAATTAAATGCTTCGGCACCGGTATCCGCCGCCAAGATGCGAACTTAGGCCGGCGCCGTTGCACGCTCAGCCGCGACATGGGCCTTGGGCCGGAATTTCCCCTTGATCTGGGTCCGATGCATGACCCGGCGTGACGCATTATCGAACGGGTCGCGCCGGTGCATGGTCGATCGATTGTCCCAGACCACGAGATCGCCGACCCGCCAGTTGTGTTCGTAAATGAATTCTGGCGCGCCGACGAACTGCCACAGCTCGTCGAGCAGCGCGTCGGATTCCGTCCGCGGCAAACCTTCGATATAGGAATTGCGCCGCCGGCCGAGATAGAGCGCGGGTTCGCCGGTGACCGGATGCACGCAGACGGCCGGATGCCACGCGCCAGGCGCCTTGTGCGGATCGTCCGTCGGCGTCACGCCCTGGCGCACATAGCCGCCGCTGTTGAATGTGCCGTCATGTTTGATGCGGCGCGTCCCGAGCTTGGCCTTCAACGGTGCCGGCAATGCCCGCCATACCGCCTGCATACCGCAGAAATACGTATTGCCGCCGGTCGGCGGAATTTCGAGCGCATAAAGCATCGACGCATCGGGCGGCAGTTCCAGATAGCTCATGTCGGTGTGCCAGACGGCTTCGCCGGCGCCGAGCGCGCCGATCGGCCGGCCTTTGTCGTCGAGCACATTGGAGACCACGTAGATGTCCGGATATCCCGGCGGACTTTGCCGGCCGCGTTCCTGGTTCGGCGGCGGATCGAGAACGCCAAAGCGCCGGCTGAACGCAAGGAGATCGTCGTCGCTGAGCTTCTGTCCGCGGAATAGCAGCACCGAATGGCGGTGCCAGGCCGCTTCGACTTGTGCAAATTCCGCCGCGCTCAAAGCGGTGAGATCGACTTTTGCTATTTCCACGCCAACCGCGGGCGTCAGCGGCCTCAGTGTCATCGACATGAATCACTCTCCAATCGGCGGCAAACGCGAGATTCGACCTACCTCGTCAGGAAATCATAGGCCAAAGCATCTGATCTTCCCAGCGCTGCTGGACCTTTCCCAGCGGCGCCGCCATTTCGTGCTTCACTTCGGCGAATGCTGGACAGGGGAACAAGCCGCCATGCGACGGCGCGATTTACTGACGCTTGGAGCGGCGGCGCTCGCAGCTCGCCGACTGTCGGCCTCGACCGCGCGCGCGGCATCCCGCTATCCCGAACGGCCGGTCCGCCTGATCATTCCGTTTCCGCCGGGCGGCGGATTCGACGCCATCGGGCGACCCTGGGCGGACCGGATCAAGCCGCTGCTCGGCACCATCGTAGTGGAAAATCAGGGCGGCGGCGGCAGTTCGCTTGGCGCCGCCACGGTCGCCCATTCCAGTCCGGACGGCTACACGCTTTTGCTTGGCGGATCGAGCACGCATGTCACCGAGGCGATTTTGAAGACGCGGCCGCTCTACGACCCGATCAAGGATCTCGAACCGATATCCAACATCGCCGTCTCGCCGTTCGCGCTCGCGGCGCATCCTTCCATTCCGGTCACGACGCTTGCGGAGTTCATCGACTACGACAAAGCCAACCGTGGCAAGCTGTCCTATGGGCACGCCGGCGTTGGCTCGCTTAATCACCTCACCGGCGAACTATTCAAGTCGCTCGCCGGTCTTCCCGATCTTTTGCAGGTGCCGTATCGCGGCTCGGGACCGGCCATTGCCGACGCCCTGGCCGGTCACGTGTCCATGGTGACGCCCGCCGTGACGGGACAAATGATTGAATTTCACCGCACCGGTAAGCTGCGCATTCTCGCCGTCACCAGTCCGAAACGCCTGACGGCCGCGAACGATCTGCCAACCGCCGCTGAGTCGCTGCCGGGAATGATTTCCCAGCAGCTGATAGGTCTTTTTGCTCCCGCGGGCACAGCGAAAGCCGTCATCGGTCAGATCGCGCAAGCAAACCATGCCCTGCTCGCCGAGGCCGATTACCAAAAGATGCTGATAGAGACCGGATTCGAGCCAGACGTCGATTCATCGCCGGAGACCTTCCGGCATCGCATCGAAACGGAAATCGCGAAATGGACGCCGATTGTGCAGGAGCTCGGAATCAAGATCGACTGAGCGGCTGGCGGATTGCGGTTTTGGATGTCCGCCCGTGAAAAGTACCATCCCTGAATGAGACGCGAACGCTCAGTGGTGGGCGCGCGCAACGTTTGAGCTCAGTGTTGAAACGGAGCGGTTCGGCTCACTCCGCGGCGACTCGCTGCACCCGCCATTGCATCATCAGCGGGCGCAACGATGCCGGTTTCACCGGCTTGTTGAGAACATGAGCGCCTTCGGCGCGCGCCTCGTCGCGGACGTGCGCCGAGCGGTCGGCGGTAATCACGATTGCGGGGATGTCGCGTCCGTCGGCTCGGCTGAGATGCCGGCGCAACTCCCTGATCGCGGCAATGCCATTGCCGCCGTCGAGATGATAGTCGACCACCAGGCCGTCGGGTTCGAGACGGCTCGCCGCGATCGCCGCCATGGCTTCATCGAGATCGGCGCCCTTGAGCACGCGGCAGCCCCAGCCGCTCAGTAGCGTCTCCATGCCGTCGAGAATGGCGCGCTCGTTGTCGATGCAAAGCACGACCATGCCGTCGAGCCGCCCGGGCTCAAGCCGGAGCGCGGCGGCTGGCGGCACTGCCGAACCAATCGCAGCCGCGCGCTGCACCGCGACCGAGAAACGCGAGCCTTGGTCGGGATTGGATTTCAGCGTCACCTCGCAATCGAGCACGCGGGCAATGCGTTGAACGATCGAGAGGCCGAGGCCGACACCGCGGGCGACCCGCGCGCCCTGATCGAGGCGATGAAATTCCTTGAACACCGCGCGATGTTTGGCCGGCGGAATACCGATCCCGGTATCATAGACGTCGATGCGCAGCCGCTCATGCTCGCGGCGGCAACCGACTAGTACGCGGCCGGTCGGCGTATATTTTATGGCATTCGAAATGAAGTTTTGCAGAAGCCGCCGCAGCAAGCGGCGGTCGGAACGCACGTTGAGCGAGCAGGGCATCACGATGAGTTCGAGGCCTTTCTCGCGGGCGAGCGGCGCGAATTCGACTTCAAGCCGGTGCAGCAATTCATCAATGCCAAAATCAGCGAGCTCGGGCCTCATGGCGCCGGTGTCGAGACGCGAAATGTCGAGCAGCGCCGAGAAGATTTCTTCGACAGCTTCCAGCGAGGCGTCGATATTGCCGATGAGGGAAGCATCCTCACCGGCGCCGTGGCGCTCGATCAGGCTCGTCACATAGAGCCGCGCGGCGTTTAGCGGCTGTAAAATGTCGTGGCTCGCTGCCGCGACGAACCGCGTCTTCGACACATTGGCTTCGTCAGCTTCCGCCTTGGCGCGTTCGAGGGCGGTGTTGAGCCGCGTCAGCTCGCCGGTGCGCTCGCGCACGCGGCGTTCCAGAGTCGCATTGGCGCGCTCCAGCGCTTCCGCCGCCTTCACGCTCGGCGTGATATCGGTGAACGTGGTCACCAAACCGCCGCCGGGCATATGATTGGCGCGCACTTCGATGACGAGACCTTGTCCGGCGATGCGCTCGAGGAACGGCTCGGCGTCGGAGGTGTATTTGGCCACGCGCTCGGCGATGGATCGATCGGTGCCGGCATTGTCGCGGCCGTGCTGCGCGATATGGCGCAAAATGTCAGCGAGCGGGATGCCGACGCGCGTGAGTTCATGGGGCAAGTCGAGGATCTCGCCGAACTGCCGATTCCAGCAGACCAGCGCCAGCTCCTTGTCGAACACGGCTATTCCCTGCCGCACATGGTCGAGCGCGGTCTGCAGGATCTCGCGGTTGTAGTGGATCGCCGCGCTGGCATCGTCGAGCAGTTTCAGAGCCGCTTTGGTCGAGACCGTGCGCTTACGCAACAATAGCGAGAGCACCAGGCGCGACGATGCGGCGCCGATCGCCGAGGCCAGCAAATATTCGGCATATTGCAGCAACTGAAAATCTGCCTCGGCCGTCGCCTCGAGATTGATGCGGTGCGCCGCCGCAAAGCTCGCGAAGGATCGGCGCGTGCGCTCGTCGCCGAGATAACGGGCGACGGTCGCGATCAGATCCTCGACGCTGACAGAGGCGCGGCGCAAGCGAAAGCCCGGCGCCATGGGACCAAGCATCGGCGCCAGCGTGGGCGGCGCGAACAAATCGCCCTGCACACGTTCAATTGAACTCGGCGGCCGCGCCAGTGAAAAACCGATATAGCAGGCGATATTCGCGGCGAAACTCAACAACACGCCATGGACGAGCGGCGGCAAGTCGAGACCGAACAGCGCCTCGGGACGTAAAAAGGCGATGCCCCATGGACCGTCCGTCAATATGCGCGCGCTGACGATACCGGCGGCCGAGACGCTCGGCAGCAGCAGCGTATAGGCCCAGACCAGAATGCCGGCGCTCATCCCGGCGATCGCCCCGCGCGACGTGCCGCGCCGCCAAATCAAGCCGCCGAAAAATGCCGGCGCCAATTGCGCGATCGCCGCAAACGACAACAGCCCGATCGCGGCGAGCTGCGCCTCGCCGGCCGAGCGGTAATAGGCATAGGCGAGAAACAGAATGGCAAAAATCGCGACGCGGCGCGTTGTCAAAAGCTGCGCGCCGGCATTTGTCGGCTCACCGGCTAGCGCCCGGCGCTTGAGCGCGAGGGGCATTGCGATGTCGTTCGAGACCATGATTGCGAGCGCGACCGTTTCGACAATCACCATCGCGGTCGCTGCCGACAGCCCGCCGATGAAAGCGATCAGCGTGACTAATTCGGATTGCGCCGAAAGCGGCAGCGCGACAACAAACATATCGCTGTCGACGCGTCCGGCGGGAAAAGTCAGAAGTCCGGCCAGCGCGATCGGCAGCACGAACAGATTGATGAGTATGAGATAGAGGGGGAACAGCCAGGAGGCGCGGCGGATTTCGGACTCGCTGTGGTTCTCGACTACGGTGACGTGGAATTGCCGCGGCAACAGCACGATCGCAAACAGCGACAAGAGCGTCATGGCGCAAAACGAGGCGAGTTGCGGCGCGCGCGTCAGCACCGCGGCGGTGTTGGGCCGATCGAGTGCCTGCGCCAGCAAAGCCGCCGGTCCGCCGACCATCACGAAGGTCACGAAGATGCCAACGGCGAGAAAGGCAATGAGCTTTACGACCGATTCCGTCGCGATTGCCAGCATCAAGCCGTCCTGGTGTTCGGTGGCATCGATGTGCCGCGTGCCGAACAGAACGGCGAACGTGGCCATCGCCAGGGCAACGAACAGCGCCAGATCGCCGAACGGCGGCTGCGCCATTCCGCCCGGTGCCGCTTCGGCGAGGATCGTCGAGACCGACGACGACACGGCTTTGAGCTGCAGGGCGATGTAGGGAATCATGCCGACGATCGCGATCAGCGCCACGGCTGCGGCCGCGACCTGGCTCTTGCCGTAGCGCGCGGCGACAAAATCCGCGATGGAAGTGATGTTCTGGCTTTTGGCCAGGCGCACGATGCGGATGAGCAGCGGGAAGCCCAAGCCGAACATCAACATCGGGCCGATATAGATCGTGAGAAAGTCAAAGCCGGAGCGCGACGCTAATCCGACCGAGCCAAAGAACGTCCACGACGTGCAATAGATCGCAAGCGATAACGGGTAGATGAGGCGCCGCGCCGAGCCGCCACGCGCTATGCGCCGGCGGTCGCCGTAACTCGCCACCAGGAACAATAGCCCGATATAAGCGAGCGCGATAACGACGATGACCCAACCCTGCAACATGACCTGAGCTCCGCCGTCACCGGCGCCGTGGGTCGAACGTTTGCGCTTCTGTTAAGGTCACACAGTTTGATGGGGGTGTCTATCTGGACCGCGCAGCCGTGGCGCGTTGACGATCATCGGCGCAGTCGGCATTCATGGCGGATACCTAGCCCTTGCCGATGAACCCCGCTTTACGCCGCATTCTGCTCGAGACCGCCGAGACGCTGGCGATCGCGTTCGCCGGTGGCGTCACCTGCGTCGTTCTCGGTCTGCCCGCAGGCCTGGTGTCGGGCTCGGTCGTGGCGGTTGCGGCCGCGGCCTTGCTCGGCCGCCCGATGCGGGTCCCGCTGATGCTTGCGCGCATCTGTTACGTCGTCGTCGGGACGCTGCTCGGCACCGTGGTGACGCCGGAAACGCTGCGTGGCGTAATCACCTGGCCGGCGAGCGTGGCACTGTTGATGGTGGCGTCGCTTGGAATGATTGCCGCGACCATGACCTATCTGCGCGTCGTGCATCGCTGGGATTCGCTCTCCGCGCTGATGGGCGCAAGTCCCGGCTCGATGGCTCAGGTGATTGCGCTCTCGAGCGAGCTTGGCGGCGATCTGCGCGCGGTCGCCATCGTCCAGACCGTGCGCGTGCTTCTCCTTGTCGTTGGCCTGCCGAACGGACTCGCCCTGTTCGGCCTGGTCGTGCCGGCGGTGCCGCTGCCGCGCGGGCCCGCCGGTTTTTCCGTGCTCGGCGAAATGCTGCTTCTGCTCGGGGTCGCGGTCACGTTTGCACTTATTTTCCTGCGCCTGCGCTTTCCTGGCGGGCTTTTGTTCGGCGCACTCGCCGGCTCGGCCATCCTGCACGGCACCGGGCTTGTTCATGCCGCGTTGCCGTGGTGGGTCGGCGGCGCCTCTGTGGTTACACTGGGCGCGTTGGTCGGATCCCGCTTCGCCAATACCAGTGCGCGCATGCTGCTCGGCCATCTCGGCGCGGCGTTCGGCTCGTTCGCCGTGTCGATGGTGGTGGCGACCGTGTTTGTCGTGATCGTGGCGCGGCTATTTTCCTTTCCGATTGCTAACATCGTCATCGCCTTTGCGCCGGGCGCCCAGGACACGATGATGGTGCTCGCGCTCGCGCTGCATCTCGATCCCGTTTATGTCGGCGCGCATCATCTGGCGCGATTTTTAGTCGTCACTTTTGCGATCGCCGTAGCGGCGCGCCGAATCTCGATAAAGCGCCCCTCCCACGATGCCCCGCATGGTTCGACTCCGCCGCAAGCAGAGCGGATGTAGCGATCTCGGGGAGCTGGCCAGCCGTTGTCGGGCTGCAGCGCTGCGCTTGCGCCTAACGCTTTGCGCGATGGCCCGCATACGCTTGGCGCGGTTGTGGTTTTTTTCCGG
>Ga0126373_10002322_pt1 | contig 14000 bp, 14 predicted proteins | sample PanSoiMetPlot_11_FD_92545 | JGI IMG/M metagenome (GOLD analysis project Ga0126373, IMG submission 92545) | Tropical forest soil microbial communities from Panama - MetaG Plot_11 | ecosystem: Environmental > Terrestrial > Soil > Tropical forest > Bulk soil | place: Panama | collected 2016-02-17 | reverse complement strand
GTCGATCCGGCTGTGCTGCCGCCTGCCGGAATCGCCGCGGGACTGCACCTGGCGCTGCGCTTCCCGCCGGGCGGCCCGGGAGACGCGGCGATCCTGGAGGCGGCGCGACGCCACTCCCTGGAGATCGGCCTGCTCGGCCCGACCTGGATGGACCCGGCGGGACGTCCGAACGGCATCGTCGTCGGGTTCGGCGCACCCGCCGAGCACGCGTTCGGCCCGGCCCTGGCCGCACTCCGCGCCACGCTCGCCGACCTACGCGATGCACCCCGAGTCACGTAGCGCCGCGGCCTCTTCGGGGCGGTAGCCGAGTTCGGCGAGGAGCGCCGCCGTGTCGGCGCCGCGTTCGGGCGGCACGCCCGGCGTTGTCGGCGTTGCGGAGAAGCGTGGCGCCGGCGCGGGGACGGTGGCTGCGGCCACTTCGACGAACGCGGTGCGGGCCACGTTGTGCGGATGTGCCGGCGCCTCGGCGAGGGTGAGCACCGGCGCCACACAGGCATCCAGCGGCGCGAAGATCTCGGCCCACTCGTCGCGGGTCTTCGTGGCGAATGTGCCGGCGAGCAGTGCGGTGAGCGCGGGCCAGTCGTTCCTGTCGTACGGCGACCCGATCTCATCACCGTTGAGGCCGAGCGTCTCGATGAGAACGCGCCAGAACTTCTGCTCGAGCGCGCCGACTGCCACGAAGCGCCCGTCGGCGCATGCGTAGCAGCGATAGTTCGGCGCGCCACCGTCGAGCGTGTTCGCGGCCCGCGCGTCCCGCCAGCTGCCGGCCGCGAACAGGGCACGGGTCAACGTGCCGAGATAGGCGGCGCCGTCCGTCATTGCGGCATCGACAACCTGACCCTGTCCGCTCTCGCGCGCGCGTGTGAGGGCGGCCAGCATGCCGACCCCGAGGAACATCGCGCCACCCCCGAAGTCGGCCACGTAGTTGACGGGCGGCGTGGGCGGACCTTCCGCAGGGCCGATGCCAGCGAGCAGCCCGGACAGGGCGAGATAAGTGATGTCATGACCGGCGGTCGACGCCAGTGGCCCGTACTGCCCCCATCCCGTCATCCGCCCGTATACCAGCCGCGGATTGCGCGCCAGCGCCACGTCCGGGCCGACGCCCAGCCGCTCGGCGACGCCCGGGCGGAACCCTTCGATCAGCGCGTCCGAACGTTCGGCGAGGCGCAGCACCACCTCGGCCGCGCCGGGGTGCCGCAGATCCATCGCGATCGAACGCCGTCCCCGACCTACAGCAGTGCTTCCCATGTCCAGAGGCTCGGCGCGCAGCCGGTCGATGCGCACGACGTCCGCGCCGAGGTCAGCGAGCAGCATCCCGAGAAACGGCACCGGACCGACCGCCGGCAACTCGATAACCCGTACGCCGTCGAGGGGTCCGGGCATCTCACGCTCAGAAAGTCTCGCCGTTGTCGGCCTTCTTGCGCAGCAGTGGACCGGGCCGGAAGCGCTCCCCGTACCGATCGGCCAACTGATCGGCGCGCGCCACGAAAGCCGCCACGCCGTATCCGTTGATGTACTGCAGCACGCCACCGGTCCAGGGCGGGAAGCCGATGCCCATGATGGAGCCGATGTTCGCGTCCGCCACGGTGGTGAGGACGTTCTCCTCCAGGCACCGCACCGACTCGACCGCCTCGGCGAACAACAACCGCTCCTGCAACTCCTGCAGGTCGACGTCGGCGGGCTCGCCGCGCACCGGGAACTCGGTCGCCAAGCCGGGCCACAGCGCGACGCGCTTACTGTCCTCGTAGTCGAAGAAGCCCGCACCGCGCAGGCGTCCCGGGCGGCCCAGCTCGATCATCCGGTCGACAACCACCTCGCCGGGATGTGCCTGGTACCCCTCGCCGGCCGCGGACCGTGTCTCGTTACGGATCTTGGCCATCAGCTCTATGTTCAGCTCGTCGGTGAGCTGCAGCGCACCTACCGGATATCCGGCTTGGGTGGCGGCCTGCTCGATCGTCGCCGGGTGCACGCCCTCGCCGAGCATGGCCAGCGCCTCGTTGACGAACGTGCCGACGACTCGGCTGGTGAAAAAGCCACGGCTGTCGTTGACGACGACGGGCGTCTTCTTGACCTGTGCGGCGAAGTCCAGCGCGCGAGCCACGGCCTCGTCGGATGTCTGCTCACCACGGATGATCTCCAGCAGCGGCATCTTGTCGACCGGCGAGAAGAAGTGCAGTCCGATGAAGTCGTTCTTGCGCTGAACGCCCTCGGCGAGGCCGGTGATCGGCAGCGTGGACGTGTTGGAGCCGAGCAGCGCGTCCGGGGCCACGATCGACTCGATCTCGCCGAACACCTCGTGCTTCAGGGCGGTGTTCTCGAACACGGCCTCGACGACCAGGTCGCAGCCGGCGAGATCAGAGTTGTCGGCGGCCGGCGTGATCCGAGCAAGCACCTCGTCGCGCTTCGCCTCGGTGAGCCTGCCCCGAGATATCGCCTTGTCGAGAAGCCTGCGCGAGTAGTCCTTGCCGCGCTGCGCGGCGTCGACCGAGACGTCCTTCAGGACGACGTCGATGCCGTTTCGCGCTGCCACGTATGCGATTCCCGCACCCATCATGCCGGCGCCCAGGACGGCCACCTTGGTTGCCCGGCGCGTCGGGTACCCCTCGGGACGGGACCCACCGGCGTTGATCGAGTTCAGGTCGAACCAGAACGCTTTGATCATGTTCTTGGCGACCTGGCCGCGGGCGAGGTCGACGAAGTACCGGCCCTCGATGCGCAGCGCCGTGTCGACATCGACCTGGCTGCCCTCGACAGCCGCACACAGTATGTGATGCGGGGCGGGCATGGGTGCGCCCTTGAGCTGCTTGCGCAAGTTGGCCGGGAAGGCCGGCAGCACGGCTGCGAACTTCGGGTTCGCCGGCGTGCCGCCGGGGATCTTGTAGCCCGGCTCGTCATACGGCTGGCGTGCCTCGGGGTTGGCGCGGATCCACTCACGTGCCTTGGCGATCAGCTCCTCGCGGGTGGCGGCCAGCTCGTGCACGATCCCGAGTTCGACGGCCTCGGCCGGCGTGACGCGCTGCCCCTGAAGCAGCAGTTTCATGAGCGCGTCGGCGATGCCGAGCAGCCGCACGGTGCGCACGATGCCTCCCGCGCCGGGCAGCAGCCCGAGGGTGACCTCGGGGAAGCCGAACTGAACCTTAGGGTTGTCCACCGCGATGCGGTGGTGGCACGCCAGCGCGATCTCGAAGCCGCCGCCCAGCGCGGTGCCGGAAAGCGCAGCGACGACGGGCCGGCCGAGTGTCTCGAGGGCGCGGAAGTCGGCCTTGAGCTGCTCGTCGCCGGCGCGGAACTCGGCCAGGTTCTCGTTGGTGACCTGGCTCAGCAGGCGCAGATCCCCACCCGAGAAGAACGTGTCCTTGCCGGACGTAACGATCACCCCGGTGATCGACTCCCGCTCGGCGACCAGCCTGGCCACCGTCGAGGCGAACGCGCGCTGGAACCGCTCGTTCATCGTGTTGGCGCGCTGATTCGGGTCGTCCATCGTCAAAGTGACGATGCCGTCGGCGTCCTGGGTCCACGAAATCATCAGGCACGCTCCACGATCGTCGCCACACCCATGCCGCCGCCGACGCACAGCGTCGCGAGACCCCGGCGCAGGTCCCGCCGCTCCAGCTCGTCGATCAGGGTGCCGAGAAGCATCGCGCCGGTCGCGCCGAGCGGGTGGCCCAGCGCGATCGCCCCGCCGTTGACGTTCACCGTCTCGTGCGGCACGTCCATGTCGCGCAGGAACTTCAGGACCACTGCACCGAACGCCTCGTTGACCTCCCACAGGTCGATGTCGTCGACCGAAAGTCCCGCCCGGGCCAGCGCCTTGCGGGCCGACGGAGCCGGACCGGTCAGCATGATCGTCGGTTCCTGCGCCACGACGCCGGTGGCCACGATGCGCGCTCGTGGCGTCAGCCCGTTCTCACGGCCGGCCTGCTCGCTGCCGATGATTGTCAGCGCGGCGCCGTCGACGATGCCCGACGAGTTACCTGCGGTGTGCACGTGGTTGATCTTCTCGACCCAGTGGTACTTCTGCAGGGCCACCGCGTCGAATCCGCCCATCTCACCGATGGCCGTGAACGACGGCTTGAGCCCGGCCAGGGCTTCGGGCGTGGTGCCCGGTCGTGGGTACTCGTCATGATCCAGGACGACCAGACCGCTGCGGTCGAGCACCGGAATCACGGAGCGGGCGAAGGCACCGTCGGCGAGAGCCTTACCGGCCCGGGTCTGTGACTCCGCGGCGAACGCGTCGACGTCCTCTCGGGCGAAGCCCTCGATCGTCGCGATCAGGTCGGCGCTGATGCCCTGGGGGACGAAGCTCGTTGCGTACGCGGTCTCCGGGTCCATCGCCCAGGCGCCCCCATCGGAGGCCATCGGTACCCGAGACATCGACTCGACGCCGCCTGCGAGCAGCAGATCTTCCCACCCGGAACGTACTTTGGCCGCCGCGGTGTTCACGGCTTCGAGCCCAGAGGCGCAGAAGCGGTTCAGCTGAAAGCCCGGCCCGGATCGTTGCAAACCGGCGAGCAGCGCAGCAGTGCGGGCTATGTCCGCACCCTGATCACCGATCGGGGTGACAACGCCGAGAATGACGTCCTCGATGCGGCCTGGGTCCAGATCCGGGTTGCGCCTGCGCAGCTCCTGGATCAGTCCGACCAGGAGGGAGATCGGCTTCGACTCGTGTAGCGAGCCGCTCTGCTTACCCTTGCCGCGCGGGGTCCGGATAGCGTCGTAGACGAATGCTTCCGTGGTCATGCGAGCCGTCCTTGGGGGAGACGCACGATTTTAGATCTCAGCAGTCGTGACAGTATCACTGGCACAGTAATGCCGATAGCATTGTGACCATGCCCACCGCCGTTGAAGAACTGACCGTGGACGAGCTGGCCGCACGTACCGGCATGACGGTGCGTACGGTTCGCTTCTACGCGGCCGAAGGGTTGCTGCCGGCGCCCGAGCGACGCGGCCGCGTCGCCTACTACGGCGTGCAGCATCGCATGCGGCTGGAACTCATCCGCGAGTTGCAGGATCACGGCTACACGCTGGCCGCTATCGAACGAGTCCTTGATCGCATCCCGCTCGACGCGTCGGCAGCCGAGTTCGCCATGCAGGCGGCCCTTCTCGCGCCGTGGACACCCGAGCGCACCGAGGAGCTTGACCGAGACGGCCTGGAACGGCGCGCCGGACGCCGCCTCGGCCGCCAGGAGCTGGACCTGCTGCTCGCGCTCGGCATCGTCGAGCGGACCGGCCAGGGCCGATTCCGCACCACGCCCTCCACCCTCGGCATGGGCCTTTCGATGCTCGACCTGCCGGTGCCGGCCGCCGTGCTGCGCGACGCGGCTGCGGTGATCCACGAGCACGCGGGCGCCGTTGCCGAAGGGCTGGCCGAAGTGTTCCGCCACGGTGTCTGGGAGCCGTTCCGGCGCGGCGAGACCGGCGATCGCGAACAGCTCGCCAGCCTCGTGCGGCGGCTGCGCCCGCTCGTCGTGCAGGGACTGGTCAGCGCTTTCGGTCACGCCGCCGACCGGGCGGTCCGTCGCGCAATCGCCGAGTAAGAGGTGACTGCTACTTCCGGTTGACGCAGAGCGTGTTCTGCGACGGGATCGTCTGGTCCTCGGGCACCGCGCAGATCGGCTTCAGCTTGGACGCGATCGCGTTGCCGAGCAGTGGCAGCGGCTGGAACGCCTGCTTCTCCGGAACGCTCACCTCGACGTAGACCGCCCGGTCGATGACCGTCCACACGGTTGTCGCCTTCTGCTTCACCGCGAGCCAGTAGACGTTTCCGATGTTGTAGACGTCTGAGGTCGCGACGAAGGCCGCCGGACGGGGCACCCCGCAGCGCAGCACAACGGCGGGATCGCCCCACGCCACGACGTTCGGCGAGTCCGGGCTGGTGTGCACGACGCGTGGGGCCAGCTGGCCGAGCTGCACGGGAAGGGCACTGAGCACTTGCGCGCACGGTCCTTCCGCCGCAGCGTCCGAAGGCGCAGCCGATACCGTGATCGGCGGCGGCGGCCCGGCAGGCTTTCCCGTCGACGAGCTGTGGTCCGCGTTGCGGGCCAACCCGAACGCGACGAGCACGGTCACCGGTACCGCGATGGCCGACGCGATCAGAGCATTGCGGCGGCGGACTGCGTCGATCGGGGTGGCTCCTCTACAGATGAACGACAGGACACGTCAGCGTGCGGGTGATGCCCGCGACGGCCTGAACGCGCGCGACGACCAGCTTGCCAAGCTCATCGACGCTGTTCGCCTCGGCGCGCACTATGACATCGTAGGGACCCGTAACGTCCTCAGCGCTCTTGACTCCGGGCAGGGCCGCGATCTCGGCGGCTACGGCAGCCGCCTTGCCCACCTCCGTCTGGATGAGGATGTACGCGTTCACGGTTGGCATCGGCGCGCCCTTCTGTCCTCGCCTCGTCGGGAAGGTAGAACGTAGCGCAGACGCCGCAAAGCCCCGCACAGTGAGGATCGCACGATCACCGTTTCCGATGTCGGGGAGTTCGGGCTGATCGCCCGGGTCACCGCACAGCTCGCCGCCGCCGACACCACGTTGCTCGGCCCCGGCGACGACGCCGCCGTGATCCGGGCAGCCGATGGGCGCGTCGTCGCCAGCACCGACCTGCTCATCGAGGGACGGCATTTCCGCCGGGACTGGTCGACCGCGAACGACGTCGGGCACAAGGCGGCCGCCCGCAACTTCGCCGACATCGCGGCGATGGGCGCCGTGCCCACCGCGCTGCTCGTGGGCCTGGGCGCGCCGCCCGCCCTCGAGCTGTCGTGGGCGGACGGCCTGATGGCCGGATTGCGCGAGGAATGCGGCGAGGTCGGCGCCGCGGTGGTTGGCGGTGACGTGGCCGCCGCGGACGTGGTCACTCTCGGTGTCACCGCGCTCGGCGACCTGCAGGGCCGCGATCCGGTCACCCTGGCTGGTGCCCGCCCCGGCGATGTGGTGGCGTTCGCCGGGCGTCTCGGCTACGCCGACGCGGGGTATGCGGTGCTCAGCCGGGGCTTTCGCTCCCCGGTGCAGATCGTGGCGGCACATCGCCGCCCGGAGGTGCCGTACGCGGAGGGCCCGCACGCCGCCGAGTGGGGCGCCACGGCGATGACCGACGTGAGTGACGGGCTGATCGCCGACCTCGGCCACATCGCGGACGCGAGCGGCGCCCGCATCAACCTGCGCGCCAACCTCGTGCCGGTGCCGCTGAAGCTCAAGGAGGTCGGCGCCGCGCTGAATGTCGATCCGCAGGTGTGGGTGTTCACCGGCGGGGACGACTACGCCCTGGTGGCCACCTTCCCTGCGAGGACCAACCTGCCCGATGCGTGGACACCGATCGGCAGCGTCGCCGAGGGCGAGGGCGTTCGGGTGGACGGCCGGCGATGGCCCACCGGGGGCCACGAGCACTTCCGCTGAAGCGTCGGTGCCCGCCGGTACGGTGACAGGCGTGTTCATGATCGAGCCGCGTCCCTACGCCGACCCCGTGGCGGTGAAGCTGACGACGACCTACAGGCCGAGTACGTGACGAGATACGGCGGCCCGGACGAGACGCCGGTCGACCCGGGCGAGTTCGACCCGCCGGACGGGCTGTTCCTCGTCGGTTCGCTGGACGGCGACGCGGTCGCTGCGGGTGGCTGGCGCCGCGTCGCCGACGGCCTGGCCGAGATCAAGCGGATGTACGTGGCCGAACGTGCCCGCCGCCGTGGGCTGTCCCGCCACATGCTCGCTGAGCTGGAATCGACACTCTCGGCCGCGGGCTATCAGCAGGTGGTGCTCATGACCGCACTGGCCCAGCCCGAGGCGATCGCTCTCTACGAGTCGAGCGGCTATGAGCAGGCGCAGCCGTACGGCATCTACGCCTGTGAGCCGGACGCCCTCTTCTACGCCAAGCCGCTGTAGGGCTATCCGCGGGTGACCTTGCCGGCCTTCAGGCACGAGGTGCAGACGGTGATCCGCTTGCGGGTGCCGGGCGCGACGATAGCCCGGACGGTCTGCACGTTGGGGTTCCAGCGCCGGTGGGTGCGCCGGTGCGAGTGCGAGACGGACATACCGAAGCCCGGGCCCTTGCCGCAGACATCGCAGACGCTGGCCACGTGGCCTCCCATACTCGTACGTGATTGCGCCCGGCACAGCGCCGGGCAGGGTCCCAGTTTAGCGGCGCGGCCGCGCGCGGACCAAACCGGCCGGCGGCTCAAGTATCGTACGGCGAGCTGTGGTGGGGTGGAGGTGGACGTGCTGGACCAGCTCGACGCCCCCGCGGTTCGCCGGTGGAGCATTGCAGCGGCCGACGCGCTGGCCGAGCATCAGGCCGAGATCGACGAGCTGAACGTCTTCCCGGTGCCCGACCGCGACACCGGCACCAACCTCGCACTGACCGTGCGCGCCGCGTCCGATGTGCTGGCTGCTGACGGCGCGTCGACGGGTGCGGCGGCGCTGGGCACGTTGGCCCGCGGCGCGGTGCTCGGCGCCCGCGGGAATTCCGGGGTGATCGTGTCGCAGATACTGTGCGGGTTTGCGGCCGTCGTCGACGACGGGGTGTGCGACGCGGCATGGCTGCAGAGCGCGCTGCGTGAGGGCGCCGAGCGCGCGTACGCGGCGACAGCCGAGCCCCTCGAGGGCACCATCCTCACCGTGGCGCGCGCAGCCGCTGAAGCCGGGGCGGCGGTGCCGGTCGCGACGCTGGCCGCCGTCGTCCGGGCGGCCGTCGCCGGTGCCTCGGACGCGCTGAACCACACCACCGAGCAGCTGCCCGCGCTCGCCCGGGCCGGCGTGGTCGACGCGGGCGGCCGCGGCCTGGTGGTGCTGCTCGATGCACTGGCGAGCCTGATTACCGGGGAACGCGCGGTGCTGGCGCCGCCGCGGCGCTCGGCACGACCCCGCTCGGCACTGCAGGCACTGCGTGAGGCGGGCAGTGAGACGTTCGGCTACGAGGTGCAGTACCTGCTCGACGCGGACGCGGACGCGGTGGCGGCGCTGCGCGAGCGGCTCGCGCGGATGGGCGACTCGCTGGTCGTCGTGGGCACCGACGAGGGACTGTGGAACGTCCACGTGCACGTCAACGACGTGGGCGCGGCGATCGAATCGGGAGTCGAGGCGGGCCGCCCGCACCGCATCACGGTGCTCCGCTTCGCCGATCAGATGCGCGCGCCGTTGCGCTCCGGCACCGCGGTCGTGGCGGTCGCCCCTGGCGAAGGGCTGGCGCACCTGTTCGAAGGTGAGGGGGTGCGGGTCGTGGGCGGCGCCAACCCGTCGGCCGCGGAGGTACTGGCCGCGGTGCAGGCCGCAGGTGCGGCGCAGGTCGTGCTGCTGCCGAATGCCTCGCAGGTCAGCGGCGTGGTGAACGCCGCCGCCGAGCAGGCCCGCGACGACGGCATCGAAGTGGCGGTCGTGCCGACCCGATCGCCGGTTCAGGGACTGGCTGCGGTCGCGGTGCACGACGGGGCGCGCCGCTTCGGTGACGACGTGGTGGCGATGGCAGAGGCCGCTGCGGCCACCCGCTTTGCCGAGGTCACTGTCGCGCAGCGCGAAGCGCTGACCAGCCTCGGACGAGTGCACGCCGGTGACGTGGTGGGGCTGATCGACGGTGAAGTCGTCGAGATCGGGACGTCCGTGCGTGATGTCGCGCTCGCCACGCTCGACCGGCTGCTAGGCGTGGGCGGTGAGCTGATCACGATCATCGCCGGCAAGGACGCCGCACCGGAGCTTGCCGCCGAGGTGCAGGCGCGCATCGCCGAGGCGGCGCCGTTCATCGAGGTCGCCGTCTTCGACGGAGGCCAGCCGAACTATCCGCTGCTGCTAGGAGTGGAGTAGCGGGTGGCAACGCTCAAGACGCGGCTGGTCGACGTGGTCGGCGGCCGCACCGCGCGGGCGCTCTCGGCCGGCCTGGAACTCGACACGATCGCAGACCTGCTGCGGCACTATCCGCGCCGGCTGGCCGAGCGCGGCGAGCTGACGGACCTCGCGTCACTGCGTGTCGATGACGACGTCACGGTGCTCGCCGAGGTGCGTTCCGCCAAGGTGATCCGCCACCGCAACCGCTCAGGTGCCCGGCTCGAAGCCGTGGTGAGCGACGGCAAGGGCACGCTGACCCTGACGTTCTTCGGCAACCGGCAGACATGGCGAGAACGCGAGCTCACCCCCGGCACGCTGGGCCTGTTCGCCGGGAAGGTCAGTGTCTTTCGCAACACCCGCCAGCTCACCCATCCCGAGTACATCGTGCTGCGCGGCGACGGTTTGGAGCGCTACGAGGCGGAGGAGTACGCCAGCGCGCTGATCCCCGTGTATCCGGCCACCAAAGAGATCCGCACCTGGCAGATCTCGAACTGCGTCAGGCTCGTGCTGGCAAGCCTCGATCCCGTCGCCGATCCGCTGCCCGGCGAGCTGCGCGCACGGCATCACCTGATGGACCTCGATGCCGCGTTTCGCACCGTGCACCGCCCGGATACCCGCGACGAGTGGCACGCCGCCAGGCGGCGGCTGAAGTGGGACGAAGCCCTGGGCGTACAGCTTGCCCTCGCCCAGCGTCGCGCCGCCGCAGCGGCCAACCCCGCCACGCCGCGCCCATCCGTCCCGGACGGGATCCTGGCCGCGTTCGACGGCCGGCTGCCGTTCGAGCTCACCGCGGGGCAGCGCGAGGTGGGCGCCCAGCTCGCCGACGAGCTCGCCCGCCGGCACCCGATGCACCGGCTGCTTCAGGGCGAGGTCGGCTCCGGGAAGACCGTCGTCGCGCTGCGCGCCATGCTCCAGGTCGTCGACGCAGGTGGGCAGGCAGCGCTCCTGGCACCCACCGAGGTGCTCGCTGCCCAACACGCCCGCTCGATCGAGACGCTCCTGGGCGACTTGGCGCATGCCGGCCAGCTCGGTGGCGCCGCGGACGGCACCCAGGTCGCACTGCTCACCGGGTCGCTGCCCGCGGTGGCGCGCCGAGCCGCGTTGCTGGACGCGGCCAGCGGCGCCGCGGGCATCGTGATCGGCACGCATGCGCTGATCCAGCAGCAGGTGAGCTTCGCCGATCTCGGGCTGGTCGTCGTCGACGAGCAGCACCGATTCGGCGTCGAGCAGCGAGACGCCCTACGCGGCAAGGCGAAACAGCCACCCCACCTGCTTGTCATGACGGCCACTCCGATACCGCGCACCGTCGCCATGACGGTATTCGGTGACCTGGACACGTCCGTGCTGCGCGAGCTACCACTCGGACGGTCGCCGATCTCGACGACGGTGGTGCCGGCGGGGGAGCGCCCGACGTGGCTGGACCGGGCGTGGCAGCGCGTCCGCGAGGAGGTCGCGTCCGGCCGCCAGGTGTACATCGTCTGCCCGCGCATCGGCGCCGGGACGGAGATCGACGCCGAGCTCGAGGCGGAATTCGACGATGTCGAGCTGCCGATGCGGCGTCTGTCGCTCGCCGTGATCGACACCGCGGCGATGCTGCGCACCGGTCCGCTCGCCGGACTGCGGCTCGCCGTGCTACACGGTGGGTTGCCGCCCGATGAGAAGGACCGCGTCATGACCGGGTTCGCGGCCGGCGATATCGACGTGCTGGTGGCGACGACCGTGGTCGAGGTGGGCGTGGATGTGCCGAACGCCACGATGATGGTCGTGCTCGACGCCGAGCGGTTCGGCGTCTCGCAGCTGCACCAGTTGCGCGGGCGCGTCGGCCGGGGGCAGCATCCGGGGCTGTGCCTGCTGGTCACCGAGGCCGGGCCCGGTATTCCCTCCCGGGAACGCCTCGACGCGATCGCGGCCACCGGCGACGGCTTCGAACTGGCGAAGCTCGACGTCGAACAGCGCCGCGAAGGGGACGTGCTCGGCGCTGCCCAGTCTGGTCGCCGCTCGCAGCTGCGGCTGCTGTCCCTGCTGCGCGACGAGGAGCTCATCGCCGAGGCCCGCGAGGACGCGGCCGCCCTAGTGGCGGGCGACCCGCAGCTTGCCCGGCACCCGCTGCTCGCCGAGCAGGTAGCCACGCTGGTCGGCGACGCCGGAGCGGAGTACCTGGAGAAGGCGTGAGCACGATCAAGGGCGGTCGGTGACCCGAATAGTTGCCGGCTCGGCCAAGGGGCGCCGGCTTCTCGTCCCGGCGCGGGGCACCCGGCCCACGTCCGACCGGGCGCGCGAGGCGCTGTTCAGTACGCTCGGCGGGCTGCTCGACCTGGACGGCGCCCAGGTGCTCGACCTCTACGCCGGCACCGGCGCGGTAGGGCTGGAGGCGCTCTCGCGTGGTGCCAGCCACGTCACGTTCGTCGAGTCCGATCGGGCGGCGGCCGCGATCCTGCACCGTAATGTCGAGACCGTGGGCCTGCCCGGCGCGCAGGTCGTGATCGGCACCGTGGATGGATACCTCGCCGGAGCCGAGGGCGCGCCGTTCGACCTTGCATACCTCGACCCGCCGTACGCTCTGGACGACGCAGCCCTGGGGGCCGTTCTCACCGGGCTGGTCGCGTCGCATCGACTCGTCACGGGGGCAATGGTGGTAGTCGAGCGGCCGGCGCAGGCGCGAGAGCCGCGCTGGCCGGATGTGATCCAGTCGGTAAAGCAAAGACGCTACGGGGCAGGCGTGCTTTGGTACGGTCGCGTCAAATGAGCGACGAACCGACGGACGAGCCCGCGCGCGAACAGACCCATCGGGGGATGATTCCCGTGCGGCGAGCGGTCTGCCCGGGTTCGTTCGACCCGGTCACGAATGGGCATCTCGACATCATCGGCCGGGCGGCCAACCTCTATGACGAGCTCGTCGTCGCGGTCTTCGTGAACCGGAGTAAGTCCGGCCTGTTCACGGTGGACGAGCGCATCGCGATGCTCGAAGAGGTCACCGCCGACCTGCCAAACGTGCGCGTCGATTCCTTCCGTGGCCTCACCGTCGACTACTGCAAGGCGCACGACATCCACGTGATCATCAAGGGTCTGCGCGCGGTCAGCGACTTCGACTACGAGCTGCAGATGGCGCAGATGAACCGCGGCCTGGCCGGCGTCGACACGCTGTTCATGCCGACGAACCCGGAGTACAGCTTCCTCGCGTCCAGCCTGGTCAAGGACATCGCCGGCTGGGGCGGAGACGTCGCCAACCTGGTGCCTCCGACGGTGCTGAAACGCCTCATCGAGCGGACGGGTGGCGCGTGAGAGAACCTTCCCCGCGCCGCGTCGATGAGCTGCTGACCGAGCTCGTCGAGGTCGTCGAGACGGCGCGGGCCGTTCCGATGTCCGGCTCCTGCGTCGTGCCGCGCGAGCGCACGCTCGACTTGCTCGACGATCTGCGCGAGACCATTCCCGCTGAGCTCAGCCAAGCTCGTGAACTGCTCGCCCGGCGGGACGCCATGCTCGCCGAGGCACGCGAGTACGGCTCCCAGCTCGTGCACGACGCCGAGGTTCGTGCCCACGAGATCGTCGAGGCCGGCAAGGCCGAACACGCCGAGCTGGTGTCGGCGAGCCGGGTGCACCTGGCCGCCACCGAGAACGCAGCACAGGTTCGTGAGCAGCTTGCCGAGGAGGTCGCCGAGCACCGCGCCAGTGCCGAGCGCTACTCCGCCGAGATCCGCGCTGACGCCGAATCCTTCGCGGACCGTACGCTCTCCGACCTGGTCGACGTCCTGGAGCAGGCACTGGCGACCACACAGCAGGGCCGGCAGGCATTCGCCCAGCGCAGTAATCCGGCAAACCACTCGATTTCCGGCTAGCTCGAATCGTCCGCTAAGCTGGCGTGCGGCTTCGTTTCGATCACGGCCAGCTTCGCATGCCCGAGAACACCACACCGAGACCACACCTCGACCCGCGCGATCCATTCGTCCTGGACATCCGGCGACTGGGCGGCCCAGGGTCGATGCTCACCGATCGGCGTCGTGTTCCCGCGCCTGCGGGGTTGCGCCACGATCTCGTCGGGGTGCCGGAGGGTGCTCCGCTCGACCTCGAGCTGCGGCTGGAGTCGGCCACGGAGGGTGTGCTCGTAACGGGCACAGTGACGACAACGGTCACAGGCGAGTGCGGGCGGTGTCTCGAGCCGGTCACCGACGAGTTCGCCGTCGAGGTGTGC
>Ga0126373_10002320_pt1 | contig 14011 bp, 9 predicted proteins | sample PanSoiMetPlot_11_FD_92545 | JGI IMG/M metagenome (GOLD analysis project Ga0126373, IMG submission 92545) | Tropical forest soil microbial communities from Panama - MetaG Plot_11 | ecosystem: Environmental > Terrestrial > Soil > Tropical forest > Bulk soil | place: Panama | collected 2016-02-17 | reverse complement strand
CGCGACAACCCAGACCTGCTCGCTTTCCTGGCAAAGCTCTAACCAGCTTATGTGACGTTCGGCGGCTACAAATGCCCTGCTGGGGCGGCCAGCAACGCTGAACGTAACATAACTGCCGAGCCAGCATAATCCTGGTTATGTTGTGCACAACATAACCAGGACTACATCCAGCTTTGGGACGGAGAAGCCAATCTCCTGCGCGAGAGTCTGGAAGCCGTTCAGCAAACCGCTGCCGTGATCCTCGGGGGCATTGCCCCATAAGCGCTAACTTAAGAAATTGAGTTCTTGCGGTTTCGTATGCATCCTTGGGTGATGGATACTACAGGGAAGAACTGGAGGGTATTTCTATCGCTGCTTCCTGCAGGGTGACAGCAGGCAGCACCGGAGTTCGGTGCTGTCAAGCGCTTACGCGGATTCGCAATCAGTCGTACAGACCCCGTTCGTGGTGTCAACTCCCAACCAGCACAACCCGCTGCCCACGGTGACGAAAGCCGCCAAGGTCAGCGCAGCCGTCCAGCCAAACTTCGAAGCCACGTAACCAGTAACGACGGGAGAGAACGCTCCCGCCAGGTTGCCGAACGTGTTCATGAGTCCCGCCACCGACCCGGAACACTGTTGTCCAAGATCAATGCACGCGGCCCAGAACGTAACCGATGCAAACATGTTACAGCCGGCGGCCGCCGCTAGAAGCAGGATAGCGGTTACTTTGTTCGGTGCGTGAGCACCCGCCCACATCAACGCGGCCGAGGAAAACATCCCAAGCCACACTGCCACTCGCTGTCCGATCGGTTTGCCCAACGCTCGAACGGCAAAGTCAGAAAATAGTCCCCCGAAAAGCGACATCAAAGCAATCGCGACGTAAGGTGTGGCGCTGTAGAACCCGCCCTCTGTCAGGGAGAAAGCGCGCACTTGCACCAGATAGATGAACAGCCAGGTGTGAAAAAAATAAATGGGGAAACCCTGGCAGGCGTATCCGGTAACCAGTGCGATCACCGATCGATTCGCGAGGATGCGTCCCCAAGGCACATGGATCCTCGCTCCTGGTTCATGGGAGTGGCGGAGACCAATGAGTTCGATTTCCGCCTGATTCACGAGAGGGTGCTGCTCGGGACGATCAGTGGCGAAAAAATTCCATGCCAGCGCAACAAGGACGCCCAAGGCGCCACAACAATAGAAAGCGGCGCGCCATCCCCAATGTCGCATAATGAACGTAATCAACACAGGCGTGATCGTACCGCCCAGGCCGATACCGAACAGATTGAAGCTGCTACCCAATCCTCGGCGCTTGTGACCCATCCAGTTCGCCACAACCTTGGTGTAGCTGGGGGAACTCGGAGCTTCGCCGATGCCGATCAGAATTCGAACCACAGCGATCGACCACGCTACCCCGAACCATCGAGCGACGGGGAGACGGGGTGCGATGGCCGTCGCCGCCGTAAGAACGGACCACCATGAGATAGCAACAATCATGACTCTTCGCGGGCCAAACCGGTCGGACAAATATCCACCCGGGATTTGCGTGAGGGAGTAGCCGAAGAGGAAGGAACCGAGGACCCACCCCATGGTTTTCAGGGAGAGTGAAAACTCTTCCCCAATGAAGTGGCCGGCAATGCCAATGTTGAGGCGATCAACGTACGTCAAAACGCTGGTCAACGTGACCAGGGCCATCATTTGCCAACGCACTGAGGTCGGACGTGGGGAAAGCGTAGGCCCTGGATCAAGCACGACAGGCGGGGGAGTGGTGGCGCTCAGAGAGTCACCTTTCGAAGCAACGTGGCCGGTTCAGTGCTGTCAGGAAGGGCGCTGAGAGGAAGTTCGACACGGAAGCAACTACCTCGTCCCTCTTCGCTCGAAAGGCTGATCTCGCCACCATGGGCGCCACAAATTGATTTGACAATGGAAAGGCCGAGGCCCGCTCCGCCGGAGGCGCGAGAGCGTGCCTTATCCACGCGATAGAATCGCTCGAACACATGACGAATCGCTGTCGCCGGTATCCCTGCCCCGTTGTCAACCACTTCGAGTACGGCTTTGCCGGCCCGGTTCTGGACCTTGACCTCAACCGCACCGCCTTCCGGAGTGTACTTAATGGCATTGTCGATAAGATTTGCAACAACTTGTTGCAGGCGAGTGCGGTCCCCTTCTACGCAAACGTTTTGCTCCGTGGAAGTACGCAATGAAATTGACTTGTCCTGCGCCAGGACTCTCATCTCATCCGCGGTGGAAGTCGCGAGATCGCTTAGATCCAGGCGCGATCGATCAAGCCTAGCCTCCCCAGCATCCAGACGTGAAATCGTGAGCAGACTCTCGACGATTCTGGACATTCGATGCGTTTCTTCGAGGGCGCTGACAATCTGTTCTTCGAGCGATCCGCTCAGGGGGTGCTTGTTGATAATCCCCTCCAGTTCCAGTTGAAGAATGGTCAACGGCGTGCGCAATTCATGAGAAGCATCCGCAGAGAAACGATTGATATGCTGAAAAGCATCTTCCAGGCGGCCGATCATACGGTTCAGAGCGATGGATAAACGTTCCAGTTCATCTCCTGTCCGAATCACAGGCAAACGTTCACTCAGATTGCTCGAGGTGATTCCCTCGGCTCTTGCGGTAATCTCGTCCACTGGGCGCAGCGATCTCCTCATCAGCCAATAGCCGCCGCCGATCCCGAGGAAGACGACGAATGGGGTGTAGATGGCGAGAGTCAACAGCAATCCGTGAAGTACCACCTGGATCTGCTGATAAGGGATTCCGCTCTCCACCAAAAACCGGCTCCCGTCCGGAGTTGTGAAGCTCATAGCATTGATAAGTAACTGCTGTCCGCTTCCGACACGGACATGGCGGGTGCCGTCTTGCTTGTCGCCGTACGAGGGAATCTGAGACGGATCGAAGGCGCCATCCTTGGGTGCGCCCGAGAGATAGATAACGCCCTTTCCTTGCCGGTAGACTCGGATGAAACGAGCATTCACTTCCGGGGCATAGGCCTCGTTGATCTCCGTCTCGAGCCAGTCCCTGTTCTTGCCAGGGAGTTGGGATAGCAATTCTGTTCCGATAGTGCGGCATTCGGAGGCGAGCATAGCCTGCAGAGTCCAATCCAGATACCGTTCGAGGCCTAAGTAAACCGACACACCAAATGCCAGCAGAGCACCGAGAAGCAGTCCGGCATACCATGCGGTCATGCGGAAGCGAAGCGAGCGAAAGTTCACTGTTGTGTTCCCTGGATGAGTGTGTATCCCACGCCTCGTACGGTGCGTATCAGCTTTTGTTCGAAAGGATCATCCACCTTTACGCGCAAATGGCGGACGTAGACATCGACGATGTTGGTGACGCCGTTGAAACTCTGATCCCACACGTGTTCCACGATCATGGTCCGGGAGAGAACGCGGCCGGCATTGGAGATGAGGTATTCCAGCAGCGAATACTCCTTCGAAGTCAGGTCGATGCGTTTTCCCGACCGCCTTACCTGTTGCGAGAGCCTATCCAATTCCAAATCGCCCACTCGAACGACACTACTGCGGCTCACAGGCCCACGCCGGAGCAGCGCCTTCACGCGAACGAGCAATTCGGCAAAGGCGAACGGCTTGGTCAGGTAGTCGTCTGCTCCGGCCTCAAAATTGCCTACTTTGTCGGCAACCGTGTCGCGTGCCGTGAGGATCAAGACTGGCACCTGAGCATTCTGGGTTCTAATTCGTCGGAGAACTTCGCTGCCGTCCAGCTTCGGAAGCATCAGATCGAGGATCACCAAATCGTAATGGTAGGTCGTGGCAAGATCTAATCCGGATTGGCCGTCCACGGCTACATCAACGGCGAACCGCTCTTCCGCCAGTCCTTGAGCGACGAAGCTGGATACCTTCTTTTCGTCTTCGACCAGTAAGAGCCGCATGGCTTTCCGCCGACAAGTATAGTGCCATTCATGCCACACCGTGACGGAACTCCACATGAAAACTTGTTCAGAATTGTAGTAATTTTTTCCCCTTGAAGGATTCAGGGCGAGCCTCCTCATAGGTGACAATCCTGAACAACATTTCATCTCGTCTTCATGGGGTGTTAATGTGGAGCAGCCAGCATTGATGTCCCGCCATGATTAACAAGATTCCTGCCTTCCTGCTATTAATTTGCGCGATCGTTAGCGCCCAGATGCCCGCTTCACCCGAGCACTGGGTTGTCGTTCGTGCCGGCCGCCTCTTTAACGGCACGGACAAGCTCGCATCGAATCAGATTGTCGTGATCAAGGGCGAACGGATTACTGAAGTTGGCCCAGCGGGGAAGATCAAGATTCCAGCAGGGAGCCAGATTGTTGATCTTGGTAACGCGACTGTTCTTCCCGGCCTGATCGATGCTCACACGCATGTGTTCGGCAATGGACCCGATTTCGAGACTCAGATAATGCGCCAGTCCTACCAGTACCGCACACTGCTGGCGCTAGCGAATGCCCAGAAGGACCTGATGGTCGGCTTTACAACCTTGCGCGACTTGAAGACATTAGGAGCCATGTACAGCGATGTGGACCTTCGCAACGCGATTGATCGTGAGATCGTACAAGGTCCGCGCATGCAGGTGGCGACGCGGGGTATTCAGGCGACCGGTGGATTCATCATGCGAGGCTTTTCTACCGAGGTGCCGGTTCCGTCCGCGCTTGAGGTCGTGGACTCTCCCTGGGCGGCGCGCCAGGCTGTCCGGGACCAGGTGGCACACGACGCCGATCTGATTAAGGTATACGCCGCATACGATTTTTCCTTTTCTCCCGATGGCAAGATGATCGTTCCGCCCACGTTTACCGCGGAAGAAATAAACGCGATTGTCGACGAGGCTCACAAGAAGGGGCGCAAGGTTTCCTGCCACGCTTTCGGGGGAGAAGGCCTGCGCAACTGTTTGAACGCGGGCGTCGATTCGATTGAGCACGGCGTGGAACTCGAGGATGCCGACATTAAACTGATGGTCCAGAAGGGCATCTTCCTTGTGCCCACGCTCTATCACTATCAGGATGATCGCGAGAGGGATATGAAGAAATATGCGGGTCACAGCGTCGCGGAAGTCTCTGAGCGTAGCTTCCCGAGGGCCGTGGCACGAGGAGTAAAAATTGCTTTCGGGTCCGGCGTCGGACCGTTTCCGCATGGCACGCAGACCAAGGAATTCGAGTACATGGTGAAATTCGGCATGACTCCGGTGCAGGCCATTCGAGCCGCTACCAGTGATGCTGCACAGTTGATGGGATGGCAGGATCGCGTGGGCTCAATTGAGCCCGGCAAGTTCGCCGATCTGGTGGCGGTGGAAGGCGATCCAACCTCCGACATCACGGAACTTGAGCGAGTGAAGTTCGTGATGAAGGGCGGGTACGTATTCAAGAATGAGCTGAAATGACCGGCGTGTTCGAAGTTCCACACCATCACGCAACTAGAGTCAACGAATCGAGGCTTATGCAACGGAGAGATTTTCTGAAGACTGCAACCGGAGTCGCAGCCACGTTTAGCATTTCGGGAGCTGGAACTTCTGCACTGGCTAGCTTTGAAGTCGATCAGCCCTGCAAGGAAGTGAGCTTCCCCAAGGTCGAGAAGCTTACCGCGCGGGTGGCGGAGTTCGTCGTCAAGACGCAATTGTCGGATATCCCAAACGAGACGATTGAACTCGGCAAGAGGTCGATCCTCGATGGACTTGGACTCGCCTTGAGTGGTTCGAAAACGGAAGCGGCCGCGCTGGTCGCAAAATACGTGAAGGGCTTGGGCTGCGGTCCAGGTGGCGCTTCTGTGCTGGGATTTGGCGTCAAGATGCCGGCGCGCTTTGCCGCACTAGCCAACGGCATCTCCATTCACGTAGACGACTACGACGACACGCAGCTTGCCTCGGCGAAGGATCGCGTCTATGGCCTGCTCGTGCATCCAACGGTCTGCGTGCTTCCCGCCGCATTGGCGACAGCGGAAGTAGGCAGCATGAACGGCAAAGAATTGCTCGTGGCATACCAGGTTGGCGTGGAAGTGGAATGCAAAATCGCCGAAGCCATCTCGCCCCGTCACTATGAAGACGGGTTTCATTCCACGGGTACTTGCGGCGTTTTCGGTGGCACATCGGCCTGCGCCCGGCTCAAAGGACTGGACATGGTTCACACGGCTCGAGCCTTTGCGATTGCGGCCAGTCAGGCTGCCGGATTGCGCGAAAACTTCGGCACAATGATGAAGCCCTTCCAGGCTGGTCATGCGACCGAGAGCGGCGTCGTGGCCGCTGACTTCGCGGCACTAGGCTGGACCGGCGCCGAACAGATACTGGAAGCGGAGCGTGGATTTTTTCACGCCTACGGCAGGACCTACGATCCGGCAGTAATCACGGAACGGCTGGGGAGGCCGTGGACGCTTCAGGACCCGGGCGTCTCGATCAAGCCCTTCCCGTCTGGATCTCTGACGCATCCGGGAATGACAGAACTTCTTCGCTTGATTCGGACGAATTCGATCCGCGCTGCAGATGTGGCGCAAGTCGAGGTTGGTACAAATCACAATATGCTGAACACATTGATTCATCACCGGCCGACGAAGGGGTTACAAGCAAAATTCAGCATGGAATTCTGCTTGGCCATTCTTTTGCTCGACGGCAAGGCCGATCAGACGAAGTTCACCGACGCGGTGGCGAATCGTGCTGACGTGCAAGAGATGATGGGCCGAGTGCGCTTTTACACCGACCCCGAGGCTGAGAAGGCCGGTTACGACAAGATGACGACCATCCTCAAGATCACCCTGAAGGATGGGCGCGTGATTTTCGGGCGCGCAGATTTCGGCAAGGGGAGCCCGGCGAATCCGATGAGCTACGATGAGGTCGCGGAGAAGTTCCTGGGCTGTGCAGGATTTGCGGAGTGGCCTACCTCGAAAGCCAATCAGGTGATCGAGATGGTTCACAAACTTGAAGATGTATCCGACGTTCGGATGCTGACCGCGCTGTGCAGCAAATGATTTCTTCGACCGAGACTATTGACTGGGAGGGAAATTGAGGAACTACAAGATAGCGGTGATCGAAGGCGATGGAATCGGTCGTGAGGTGGTGCCTGAAGGCATTCGAGCGCTGGAGGCTGCGGCCCGCCGTTTTGACCTTTCGTTTAGTTGGCAGCACTTCGACTGGAGTTGCGAGACCTATTTGAAGACGGGACGCATGATGCCGGAAAACGGTCTGGAGCAAATGCGGCCGTTTGATGCGATCTATCTGGGCGCGGTCGGCTACCCCGGCGTGCCCGATCACATCTCGCTATGGGGACTGCTGATTCCCATCCGCCGCGGGTTTAAAGAATATGTGAATCTGCGCCCAGCGCGGCTTCTGGAAGGTATAACGAGTCCACTCGCAGGGCGTAGGGCGGGAGAAATCGACTTCGTGATCGTCCGGGAGAACAGCGAAGGCGAGTATTCCGAAGTGGGCGGCCGGATGAACCGCAATACCGAGTTCGATATGGCAGTGCAGGAATCGATCTTCACGCGTCGCGCCTGCGACCGCATCATTACTTATGCATTCGAGCTGGCGCGCACACGGAAAAAGCACGTCACGTCTGCAACCAAGTCGAACGGCATTGTCTATGCCATGCCTTTCTGGGACGAGCGTTTTGCCGCGGTCTCAAAGCTCTACCCCGATGTGAAGGCAGACCAGTTCCACATCGACATTCTGACGGCGCACTTCGTCGCTCATCCGGATTGGTTTGACGTTGTAGTAGGGTCGAATCTGTTTGGCGATATTCTGTCGGACCTGGGCGCCGCGGTCGTCGGCTCCATGGGCCTTGCCCCTTCCGCGAATTTGAATCCTGAGCGGGAATATCCGTCGTTGTTCGAGCCGGTGCACGGATCCGCTCCTGATATTGCCGGGAAAGGAATCGCAAACCCGGTCGCGCAGATATGGTCGGGGGCGATGATGCTGGAGCACCTCGGCGAAAAGCAGGCGGCTCGCGCGGTTGAGCAAGCGATATTTAGGGTCCTTGCGAACTCATTCGTACGAACGCGAGACATCGGGGGAAAGGCGGGCACAAGCGATATGGGCGAGGCGATCGCTGCCGAGGTCTCAGACGTAGCGGTGCCAACGCGGCAGTTCCAATCAGATTAGATAGTGGATTGGGTGGGGGAGGTCCCACTGCTCGTGCAGTGGGACCTCTCACGCTTTCGGACTAAGGAAGAACATCGTAAATCCGAAGCTCCGCAACCTGTTTTTCATGGTGCGGAACCGCCAGGTAAAACTTGTTAAGTTCCGGGACCAAGACTCCCGTCTTGGCTCGGAACGAAGTTGGGATGTGGCCACTGCGGTCGTAGTGGTCGGCATCGATCTGCTGAAACACATCGAGGAATTCGGTTCCAGCGAAGTAAATCCGCTTGCGGTGGCTGTCGTAGGCCATATCATCGACCATCGCCGCGGCCGGATAGTTGGCCACAGCCTTGCCTGAATCCGTGTCCAGCGCAATCAGCTTGGCCGGATCCCGTGTGCCGACAAACAGGCGATGGGAAGCATCGTCCAGTGCGATCGCGGTAGGTTTCTTCGCCACGGATGTGACTGGCCAGGTCGCGAGCAGAGCGTGACTGCCGCGATCAAATACTTCTACCGTACCGTTGCCGCGAACATTGACGAACATCCGGGGGCCTGATTTTTCGAAGACCATGCCCTCGACGTCGTCGGAGTCTATCTTGATCTCAGCTCCGGCCTTGGCAGCATCAGTATCAACAACAGTAATGTAAGCGTTGGGAAGCTTGGCATCCTTTCCGCCATTTACTACATACAAGGACTTGGTGGAAGGATCATAGGAGCTCGCATCCGCACCTTCGCGAAGCTTGATGCTTCCAATGGGCTTGTATGTATCCGTCTCATAGATTTTGACTTCGCCCAAGTCGCCGTCTACCACAAAGAGCTTCTTCAGGTCCGCTCGATATAGCAAGGAATGCGGCGCCTTGAGGTCGGCGATCGTATGGATCAGTTTGTTCGTTTTCAGATCGAAGACCAGGACCTTGGAGTTTTCTTCAGCCGTGGCAAACAACCGGTTTCCAGCCACATCTGCCAGAAGATGGTCGAAATCCCCGTCTTTTAGTTCTGGTAGGGGCGTTGTGTGCGAAAGTTTGAGTGGAGCCTGCTGAGCGAAAGCGCCGGCCACAATTGTGACGATGACGGCAAGCACCCTAAAGGCGCGCGATAGTTTCACTGTAACCTCCGGTTTTCAAAATGACAGTTGAGAATAGACACTACAAAGGGGTCGCTACCCATTAGACCCGGACAGTCTGAAGCGGGCATTAAAGATTCATTAAAAACGTTTCACCGCTTCGGATACCCGTGCACCGCCACCACTGCGACTGCTAATCGCTTCGGCACTCTGCCGACCTTGATCCGGGTTACTTCACGGCGGTTCTTAACGTCAATCACGGTGACATCATCAGAATCGGCATCGCTGACGAATAGATACTTCCCTTCGGGCGTGAAGGCCAGCCAATTTGGGCCACCGCCAGTCGGCACCTTTCCGACAATCTTCATCGCCTTAACGTCGTAGACGTATACGCAATCATCCAGGAGACTTGTCACCCACAGTTCGTTACCGTCGGGCGTCAGGGCGAGGCCGTGCGTGAGTGTATCGGCAGTCTCGTACTGCAGAGGATGGGGCGTGGGATGTTCGGCGGGCATTTCCACGCGTTCGAGCACCTTCTTGTCCGGGATGTCGACAATCACGAACCCGTGAAGATCAGCCACAGCGACGAACAAGGTCTTACCGTTGGCGCTAACCGCATAAGGGCGCGGACGGCCGCCGGCGGGAATCACCTCCGAGTAATTCATTTTGCCCAGATCGATAACTTTAATCTCGTGCGATCCCATCGAACTGACGTAAACGTAGCGATTGCTTCCGGTGTTCAGTGCGTTGTGCGGCTCGTTGATGGGGAGGCTCTTTACGACCTTTTGCTTAGGGACGTCTACGATGTCGACCTTGTTACCGTCTCGGATCGGGACAATCGCATATTTTCCATCGGGTGTGACCGCAACCTGGTTAGGACGGCCACTCACCTTCACCGACCCGACCTGCTGCCGCGAAGCGGTATCAACGATTCTGAGAGTATGGTCGGACTCCACCGTGACAAACAAGCGCTTGCCGTCGGGCTGAACCGTGACTCCGTGAATGCGATCTCCGAGTTTGATGTCGCCAACGACCTTCAAAGTAGCAAGGTCGACGATGCTGACGTCATCGCCTCGACTATTCCCGACGTAAAGCAGATTCTGTGCCGTAGCCGTTACCGCACCCCACGCCAGCAGGCAGCCGAACAATATCCTCATCGCTAAAGAAAGTTTCTGTCGCACGATCGATTTCCCCTCGATTACAGACTATTTCTCAATCCTGAATACTCCCTGAAGAGGATTCCTTGATCCCGCGGGTGGACTAGGCGACTACGGCCCCGATCGTCGCAACTGGAGCCCGCCTGCCCACCGCTAGCATCAGAAGTCCAGAGACAATCAAACTTGCCACCAAGTACAGCAATCCTGCAGAGAAAGAGTGCGTCCTGTTGACCAGATAGCCCATCACCATCGGTCCGACAAAGCCCCCCAGGTTCCCAACCGCGTTGATGAGCCCAATCGAAGCCGCTGCGGCGGACTCAGTCAAGAACAGCGTAGGTACGGCCCAGAACACAGGTTGAAATCCATAGAACGATCCGCCCGCCAGAACAAAGAGCCCAAGCGACAGCACGAGGTTTCCCTGATAGAGAACCGCGAACGCGAGAGCCAACCCGCAGACAAATACAGGCATCGCGGCGTGCCAGCGGCGCTCGCGCATGCGATCGGAGTGCCAGCCATTCACTTGCTGGGTAACAAATGCAGCCACATAGGGCAGCGCAGCCATCACCGTGACTCGTAGATCGCGCTGACCGGAGAGGCGCTTCAAAATCGTGGGCAGCCAAAACGCAATCCCGTAACTCCCCGTCATGGCGCAGAAATAGCACAACGTTAGCAGGATCACATCCCGATGCCGCAGAGCTTCCCATATCCGATAAGACCTCTTCTGAGCTGCCTTCTCCTGCTTTAGTTCGTTCGCAATCCAGGACTTTTCGTCCTCGGGTAGCCAATCTGCTTGTTCGGGCCAATCGGTCAAATACCAGATGGTGATAAATCCGAAGACAATCGCAGGAAGCCCCTCGATGATGAATAACCAGCGCCAACCTCTCAGTCCAAGCCATGAGAGCCCAAGCAGCAGGCCCGCCAGCGGAGAACCGATGACATACGACAGCGGATTTGCGGCATAAAAAAATGCAACCGCCTTTGCTCGGTCCTCGTAGCGGAACCAGTGCGTCAAATAGACGATCACTCCTGGCAAGAACCCAGCTTCGGCCGCTCCGACCAGAAAGCGCACCAAATAGAATTGCCGCGAAGTGTGGATGAACGCCAGGAAGACGGTCATCACTCCCCAGGAAATCATGATGCGCGCAATCCACCGCCGCGCACTCCAACGCTCCACGATGAGCGCGCCCGGAATTTCCAGCAGAAAGTAGCCTAGGAAGAAGATGCCCGCCCCAAACCCGATCACGCCTTCGCTAAACCCCAGGTCGTGCGGCATCTGCAGGGCAGCAGCGCCAATGTTCATGCGGTCCAGGAAGGCAATCACGTAGAGGATGAACAGAAAGGGCAGGAGCCTGTGCGCGATTCGATGCCGGGCACGCTGAGCAACCTCGGCCGTTGGTGGGGCCGTAGCGACCGTGCTAGCGAGATGATCATTCATGGGCAAGCCCGAGGTAAAATCGCGGTCCAGTTCGATGAGACGAGTGAGCTGTCTCCAGAGCAACGATTGCGCGTTCGGAACCTTGTGTTCGCTAGTCTCCTAAATTAGAAAATCACTTTGATGGCAAACTGGATTTCTCGCGCAGTTGTTGTCGTCTTCGTCAGTAGGCCTGCGACGCCGGTTGACACTCCTGTTCCGTCAAAGATGTCGGTATTGTCAGGCGTAACTGGAGGAGCAAAGTTGGGGTGATTCAGAATGTTGAAAATCTCGGCGCGGAATTGAATGTTGAATTTCTCCGAAACTCTCTTGATGTAGTTGTTCTTGAACACGGAGAAGTCAAGCGACGTGACGCCGGGACCGATCAGGATGTTCCGGCCCGCATTTCCGCGAAGGTTGAAGCAGCTTAGATCTCCCGGCGCCAGCGGGCCTCCTAGGCTAGGCGGAGCTGGGTCACAGTTCGCGCTCCAGAACTGTGAGTTCGGCGCCTGCGGAACCTGGAAGCATTCGGTCTTGACGTAGTTGTTGGGATTCCCCGGCCTTGTAAGCTTGTTGCAATCGGATCCGCCCAACCGGTTGGGAAAAGCCCAATCGTCGCTGCTTAGAGTGCCCGCGGGATCAGAGCCGGTTCCCCATGTAGCGGAGAACGGAACGCCGTCACTGGCAGTGAAGATCAGCCCCAGTTGCCATCCACCCAAGGCCCACTGCGCTGGCGCAGAGAGAGACTTCGGAGTGGGAAGTTCCCATGTGCCATTCACGACGAAGGTCCGGCCTACATTGAAATCCGAGAGACCGCGGCTCAATTTCATGTCGAACCAGTGGAGGCTGGAAATGGAGTTGCCAAAAGTGTCGCCAGCCACAGAGGCAGAACTGGTATCCATGCTCTTGCTCCACGTGTACGTGCCTTGCACTTGAAACCCGTGGCTCATGCGCTTAGCCAATTGCACTTCCATTGCGTTGTAGTAGGAGTGCCCCTCGTAGAATAGGCCGCGAACAGAACCGAAGTTCGGATTGATTGGATTGGGAGCCGCGCATTGCGCCGGGTCTGATCCGTTAGGATCGGTCTGATTACACTGCCCGGGCACATAAATGTTGCCCAGAACATCTACCTGCGGCCATAGATATCCGTAGGGAGTCTTAGTTGGAATGACCAGATCAGCTTCGTCTACCTTGAAAGGCTGATGCACGCCTCGCGAGCCGACGTACGCGATCATCCCCGATAGGCTCGACGTAAGCTGCTGCTGAATATTCAAGTTCCACTGCATGATGTAATTGCGCTTAGGATGTGGTTCAACGTAGGTTGAGCGCAAGGTATTCGCCGGGAACGACGTGAGCCCGGAAAAGAACGTGCCGGGGCCAGGATTGTTGACCGCAGTATAGGAAAAGAAAGGAGCCGACTGCGTGGTCATGAGTATGAACTGGTAGGGTAGCGGCTGCACATCAAAAAAACCGATTCCTCCCCGAACTGCCGTCTTGCCGTTCCGCAACGGATCCCAGGCAAAACCAAATCGTGGCTCGAAGTTGTGTAGTGTTGGGTTTGCAAAAAAGGAACCAGAACCGGAGCATTGACCTTCAACCACCTTGCCGCAAACCGGCAGAGGGTCGGATATGTTTCGCAGGTTAGCAATCTTGCCACTGGTTTCTGACGGCACCGTCGAAGTCTCGTAACGCAACCCCAGATTCAATGTAAGGCTCGACTTCCAATGCCAGTCGTCTTGCAGATAAACGCCGAAGAGGCTCTGGCGGAGGTTGCGCGGAGAAAGGGTGCTGGCAATTCCCCCCTGAAATTTTGCAGGATTATTGGTGAGGTACGACCCCAAATCGCCGAAGCGCCAGATTCCGTTGGGATCGGTATCAGCGGTCACGTTGAGCATCATTCGTTCGAAAGCTCCCCCGAACCGGATGGAGTGTTTACCCTTGGTCAAGAACGCGTCATCGTATGCTTGGATGGAATTCCAATGATAATAGTAGGTTGGGCTTCCTCCGATTCCTCCTGTGAACGCGGTCGTCCCACCATCGATGAAGACCTGAGACGCAGCCCGCCCGGCAAACGCCGAGCCGCCGACGCCGAGATCTGTCCGGGCCGCGTCAGGATTAATGGCTTTGAGACTTTGGTTGTTATTGACAGCTTCGTGATTACCCCCAATTCGGATTGAGTTGGCAAAGCTGGGTGTAAAAATATGGGTCTCTTCGATCGCAACAAACTGTCTTGACGTGAGCGTGTCGAATTGCACGTTGTTCAGACCGTCGGGCGACGAATAAGGTGTCCGGTCGAACATGTATGTGCCAAACAAGCTGTCCTTGGAAGAAAAGTTGTGGTCGACACGG
>Ga0126373_10002319_pt1 | contig 14017 bp, 11 predicted proteins | sample PanSoiMetPlot_11_FD_92545 | JGI IMG/M metagenome (GOLD analysis project Ga0126373, IMG submission 92545) | Tropical forest soil microbial communities from Panama - MetaG Plot_11 | ecosystem: Environmental > Terrestrial > Soil > Tropical forest > Bulk soil | place: Panama | collected 2016-02-17 | reverse complement strand
CGGGTTTCTGGCGGGCGTTTCACCCAACATCCCCTGGCACGTCACCGCCTTTCACAAGGATTACAAGATGGAGGATCCAGCCGACACTCGCCCTGAGGATCTCCTTCGCGCCGCCAACATCGGTAAGCAGGCGGGCCTGCGCCACGTCTACGCCGGTAACCTTCCCGGACGGGTGGGCGATCTCGAAGACACGCGCTGCGCCAATTGCGGGCAGACCGTGATCTGCCGTTACGGCTATCTGATCCGCGACTACAGGCTCACCGCCGAAGGGAACTGCTCTTCCTGCGGCGCCCCCATCCCCGGACGCTGGGCCTCCAAATTCAGCGGCCAGATCACCGATCATCCTTTCTTGCCACATCGGACCCCGCGTTTGGTTACAATCCACAACTAGCGGCAACACTCAATTCATGCAGAGACTGCGGATTCCCCTCGTCGTAGCCTGTCTATACTTTACCGTCGCATGTTCCCCGCGCGACTTCCTCACCCGCCGGCTGGCGGCAGCCCTCATTGCCGGTTCCGACACTTTTAAGGCCGGACAACAGTTCTGGCTGCGCACCGGCGTGATTTCGAACAAAGACTATTCCTCTCCCGAATATCTGGTCTTGCAGCGCCGCGGTTGGATCACTGGCGCGGGTGTTCCCTGCGCCGACGAGGCTGCGTCCAAGCCCGCCGCCAACACGCCACATAACCCGGCGAGCGCACCGCAATGTTGGGATGTCGCCCTCACTCCGCTCGGCATTGAGACGTTTCGCGATCTGCTTCCCAACAACGCCGCTCCCTCGCGCTACTTCAGTGTCCCGGCGGCGCGCAGAGAGCTCGTAGCCGTCACCGGCATCAGCAAAGACGGCAGCTCCGCCGATGTGGACTTTACCTGGAAGTGGGTTCCGCTTAACGAGGTTGGATCGGCTCTTTACGAAGGAAGCATGCAGTACAACTCCACCACCAGTTTCCGTCACTATGACGATGGCTGGCGAGTCGTCGAAGGCAGCGCGGCCAAGGCCAACCAGAGCCTCGAGGACGCACTGAAAAACGCCGTGCCTGCTCAATAGTCGGATGGAAAGGAGACCATGACCCGCCACCGATACGCCTGGCTTCTCCCTTTGCTCACGTTCCTCGCTCTGGCCCAGGCTCCGCCCGATCCTCGCCTGGCTCGGGGCTTTGAACGTATTCAGGCGTCCGATCTGCGGGCCGACCTGACCTTCCTATCCTCGGACGCGCTCGAAGGCCGGATGTCGTTAGATCGCGGTTCGGAGGTAGCTATCCAATTCATCGCCGCCGAGTTCGCCAAAACCGGCCTCCAACCCCTGGCCGGCGGTTCCTACCTCCAACCGATGGAACTCATTCAGTTCCTCCCCGATACGAAACAGACTTCCCTCGCTCTGCGGCGCAATGGCAAGGAAGAGCGCTACGCCTTCATGCGCGACTTCTACGGATTCTTTCCGCACGACGTTACCGTGAACGCGCCGGTTGTCTTTGCCGGCTACGGCATCACCGCGCCCGAGTTCCATTATGACGATTACGCGAATCTCGACGTGCACGGCAAAATCGTACTTGTCTTCGACCACGAACCCCAGGAGAACAATCCCGATTCCATCTTCAACGGGCTGGGAAATACGCGCCACGCCAACGCCCGCCTGAAAGCCCTGAACGCGCAACGTCACGGCGCCGTGGGAATCCTCGTCGCCAGCGAACCCAATCGCAAACATCCCTCGAACATCGAGCGCCTGTCGCGAATTCCCGGCGTCGTCGAGCGCATTACTCACGTCCCGTCACAAGCCCTGGCCGACAGCGAAGTCAACATTCCCTCGTTCAACATCAGCGATTCCCTCACCGAAACCCTGCTCGAGGCTTCGTCCAAGAAGGGAAGCGACCTGCAGGGCGCGATTGACGGTTCGCTCAGACCTGCTTCCATGCCGCTGCCTGACACGGAGGTTGAAATGCGTGTCGTAAACGCGGAAATGCGCCGCGGCACAACCGATAACGTCGCCGGCATGATAGAAGGCAGCGATCCTGTCCTCAAGAACGAAACAATCATCTTCAGCGCCCACTACGACCACGACGGCATGCGCAACGGTCAGATTTTTCACGGCGCCGACGACAACGGCTCAGGTACCGTCGGTGTCATCGAGTTGGCCCGCGCCTTCGCCGCCAATCCCGCCAAGCCCAGGCGCTCGCTCGTCTTCATCGTCTTCGCCGCCGAAGAGCGCGGCCTGCTCGGTTCCTACTACTACGCCGCTCATCCGCTGCGCTCGCTCGAAACCACCCGTGCCGTAATCAACTTCGACATGATCGGGCGCAATGAAACGCCCAGCGCCCAGACCGAAGGCCTGGTCAAGATCGCCTCCGATACATCGAACGAACTCAATTTGATCGGCACCGTTAACAGCCCCGACTATCGCGCCGTAGTCGAGCGCCAGGATGAATCCGTCGGCCTCCACCTCAACTACGAGTGGGACGACGATGCTGCGCTCAACGTCTTCCAGCGCAGCGATCAGTTTCCCTTCGCCCTGCACGATGTTCCCGCCATGTGGTGGTTCACCGGATTTCATCCCGACTACCACCAACCCACCGACACCGTGGAAAAGATCAATTTCGCGAAAATGGAAAAGATCCTCCGCCTCGCCTATCTGTCAGGCTGGGCATTTGCCGACGACCCTAAGCCGCCGCGCTTTGTCGCAGTCATGAAGAAAAAATAATCCCCAGGAGGGACTGAGCATTGCGGAATCTCCAGCGTTGTATCGCCTGTGCCGTCCTGTTTCTCAGCTTTGCGCCGCGCTCCCGCGCCGACGCCCTCGACGACCTTGCCCGCGAATTCTGGGCGTGGCGCTCGAACGAGCAGCCGATTTCCGCCGACGACATTCCGCGCCTCGAGCGCCCGGCCAATTGGGCGCCTGACTGGTCGCCCTCCGCGGTCGCGCGCTACCAGCAGCAGCTCGAGGGATTCGAAGCTCGCTTGAAAAAGATAAACCCTGCTTCCTGGCCAGTCGCCCGCCAGGTGGACTACCGCCTCATCGGATCAGCTCTCGCACGGGTGCGTTGGGAACTCGATATCAACCGCAGCTGGCAGCGCGATCCCACCTTCTACGTCGACCAGTCGGTCGGCGCTTACTTCTACCTCCTGCTCCCGCCCCCTCCCTTCACACCTGCGCGCACGGCGCAGATCGTCGCCACCTTGGCGTCGATTCCGGCAACGGTCGACGCCGCAAAAAAGAACCTGACCCGGCCTGCCGCTCCCTTCGCGAATCTGGCTCTCGATTCGCTAGACGACATTCGTCCGCGGCTGCTGAAGTCAGTGAGCGCCCTGAAACCTCTGCTCGACAGGAACACTTCCCGCGACCTCGACGCCCGCACCGATAACGCCGTCGCTGCTTTAGAAGCCTACCGCGCCTGGCTGACCGAAAAGCTGCCTGCCATGTCCCGCGAGAGCGCCGTCGGTCGCGATGCCTACGTTTTTTTCCTGAAGAACGTGGCCCTGCTTCCATTTACTCCCGAACAATTGCAGGCCATGGGGCGCCAGGAGTGGGCCCGCTCCGTTTCTTCCCAAACGTACGAGGAGCACCGCAACTTGGGTGCGCCGGAACTCCAAATTGCCAGGGACCAGTCCGAGCAAATTTCCCGCGGTGAAAAAGACGAACTCGCCATCCGCCGTTACCTCGAAGAAAAAGACTTGCTTACCGTCCCCGTGTGGATCGAGCACTATGGCTTCGCGCCGATGCCGGCTTATCTCGCTCCGCTCGAAGGCGCGGGCGAAGCCGACGACTTCACCGGTCCCAGCCGCCTCAAAGAAAACTGCACACGCTACATCGATCCCCCTGGCCCCAACCTCGGCTACTTCGCTCTGGCCACCGCCAAGGACCCGCGTCCGGACATGGTTCACGAAGGCGTGCCCGGCCACTACTTCCAGCTCGCTCTGTCCTGGACTCACCCCGACGCCATCCGCCGCCACTATTACGACTCTTCTGCCAACGAAGGTCTCGGCTTCTACGCCGAGGAGATGATGCTCCACGCCGGCCTGTTCGACGACAGCCCCCGCACCCGCGAAATCCTCTGGAACTTCATGCGCCTCCGCGCACTGCGAGTGGAAGCCGACGTCAAACTCGCCCTAGGGGAATTCACCCTCGACCAGGCTGCCGCTTACCTCGAAACCAACGTCCCCATGGATTCCCGCACCGCCCACGCCGAAGCGTCGCTGTTCGCCTCCGATCCAGGTCAAGCCATCTCCTACGAGATCGGCAAGCTGCAGATCTACAAATTTCTCGCCGATGCGTACAGCCGGCAAGGAAGCGCCTTCCGCCTCCGCGCCTTTCACGACTTCCTCTGGCTCAACGGCAACGTCCCCGTCGCCCTGCAACGCTGGGAGTACCTCGGCCTGAAAGATGAACTGGAGACCCTTGAGCACCTGCACTGATGCCAAACGCGAGTCGTTCGCACTGGACAGGAACCCGAGAGGAACCGGAGCTGGCGCGATAAAGGATACCGACCCAGACCTGTGTCAAAGCACTTCGTAGCCTCACGACAAAAACTTCTAGGGCGACGTGTAAGTGTCGTCAGTTTTGTCCGGGATGTAGTAGAGGGAAATCGTCTTACCTATGTGCTCGACCGGCTGATATTGGTCGAGCCACTCAAATGAACCTGGCGGATAGGTCCTCTTGCGCAGTAGCAGTACGTCTCCCAAGCGGCGCGCCCGGACACTAATTGCAAACCAACCGGTTACGGGCTCATAGGGCTTCGGTAGAGTATACGAAGGCAGTTGCCCCCGGTCGATATCGGCACTCGACCACACCGCAAGGTTGAAGTGCTCGATACCCCTTGCATGAAGCGCTCGAGATAGCCTGAAAAGATCCTGCCCGCAGTCCAGATCGCAGCCTAGGACGAGAATGCGGCTAGGGTCGGATCCAGCCAGCGCATTGAAGTACGCAAGATAGTCACGGCGAGCAGCCATCGTCGAAACAACCTGCACAGTCAGCACGGCTATCACGGCGGCCCGTCCCGGGACGCGCCATTTTCCTTCCAACCCCCAGAGACCCACAGCTCCGCATCCACCCACGATTGCCAGCAATGGAAACAAAACAATTATGTGACGTATGCCGTAATACACATTCGTGGTAGTCGTCGACAGCAGTATGGCAATCGCGCTAATCGCCGGGGCGAGAGGCTGCCACTTTCGCTGGCGAATTACCGGGACTAATGCGACAAGTCCCACACTGCTTAACAGAAGAAGGGCAGGTGGGGACTTCACAACTAACTCAATAAAGAAGAAGAACCACCATCCGCCTTTCTTGGTGATCCCAAATAGATAAGAAATTGGTTTCTCCTTATTGAACACGTAAGACTCGGCTAATCCATAGAACAAGTCCGGAGCAGGCAACGGTGGATTTAGCAAGGCTATTCGCCGTACCATTGGCCTAACAGGTGCAGGAAAATGTTGAAATGTTGCGGTCGACAGCTTGGCAATCTGCAGTCGCCCAAAGGTAAACCGGTACCCCGCCCACCATACCAGCAGCACGATCACAAGCGCCAATGTGATTTGTCGCCCCCACGGCACTGAAGGTGAAGCGGGCGGCTGGTCGCGCTGCATCGACCATCGACTCGCTAGAATCAGCGCCATCGCCACGGGTAGGTAGACGAGACTGGTAAATTTGGCCAGTAGGGCCAAAGCGATGGTAAAGCCCAACCATGTGCTTGTCTTGTTTGTAGCATGGTCAAGCCAGTTAACAAACGCAAACAGCGCAAGCGTCTGCGCAAACGCTGCCGCCATGTCTGAATAAGCAACACTCGAAAATGCCAGCACTGTCGGTGTTGTGGTGAGAAGACCAACTGCGACGACACCCGCGAAGTCGCCGCACAACCTCCGCGCCCAGAAAAACACCACCGCTGCCGCAAGCACAAGAAAGATCAGTATTCCGGAACGCGCCAACAGCAGATTGTGCATGTAGTGCCCACCTTGGCCGAGTATGATGTTGCCCACGTTGTTGTAGTTATGGCTCTTGGGATCCCCGGCGGACAACGGCGGATAACGCAGGCCTGCTAGATACATCGGAAGCCCAATGGCGTATCGTGCTAGTGGCGCATTTTTAGGGTCTAGCGTGTATGAGCCTTTATCGAGTAATTCGATCGCTGCCGAGACGTGGCAAGGCTCATCGAAGGCTTGCGCTGTATCAGGGTAGGTTCGCACAACGCGGCCGATCGCAACCAAAGTCAGCAATACAGCTGCTCCGATGGCATACTTAGAGCGATTCACGATCCGCTCCTTTTAACCGGCAGTGGACGAGTCCAGACCGCATATCGCTCACCCAGGAAAACCGGGATGCAGATTCTGCCCGGAAAAGTTTAACGTGAGACCCAGCGCCGCGGAGGGAACTCGGTGTTCCGGAAGGCGGGTTAGAACATACTCCTCGCGAAAACGAAGCCGGAGGCTGCCCAAGCGCGATAGATGCAGCTCCGCTCGCTGGCCGCACAAAATGGCGTTCGACAATCGAAATACTGCAAATGCTCTGGCAGCAAGAGGGGCCAGCGCTCCCCTGACCAGCGCGCTTTCGGGCTTTCAAGATCAGGGACATTCGCAAAAAGAAAACCGCCCGGCCTGACAAGCGAGGCCCAGCGTGTGAGGAACGCGACCGGATCCGCCGCACTCCTCAGAAAAGCACCTGAGGCGCACCGAACATGCGGCAATCGTTCTTCTTGAATAAATGGTTGTACGACTCTTAAATGCCGTTTGGCAGTCTGCGCTCTTTCGCGCGATTCCGCTTCACCTACTGCAGAATCGAGTTCTCGATAAAGTGTATGGAGATCTTGTTCGGAGGGTCGGAGCGCCCGAAACCCAATACCCCTCGCGGCTCCGCTTCGTGCTTCTCAGGTTATCTTCGAGTGACATTCCAGCTTGGACCCCCGGATTGCGGTCGTTCTTTCACGCGGTTGGTCACTAGAACACTGGTACTCATGTGCTGTGCTGAGTGTCCAGCAATGATGCCGGAGATTATTTTTTTCAAATCATACTCGATCCGCCAGTCCGGAAAATGTGACTGGATCTTGTGCAGATCTGAAATGTAACAGATGTGGTCCCCAACCCGGTTGGTCGGATTGTAATGGTGATGCAGTTCGTGCCCGAAATCCGCCAGAATATCGATCGTCTCTAGGATCGAGAGACTGTTTTGTCTCCCGCCTCCTAAGTTGTACACTTCACCGGCTCGCGGATGCTTGAAAAACTCCAAGAAGAGACGCGCCACATCGTGGTTGTAAATTTGATCCCGTACCTGTTTTCCCCTATAACCATGAACGGTGTACTCACGACCGGTTATCGCACAGAGAACGATATAAGCGAGATACCCGTGCAACTCGACCGCCGAATGCTGCGGACCAGTGACGCAGCCACAGCGGAAGATACCGACCGGCATCTGGAAGTATCGGCCGAACTCTTGGCACATCACGTCGGCCGCTACCTTTGAGGCGCCAAACACTGAGTGCAGGCTCATGTCGATGGACATAGTTTCGTCGATGCCCTCGCAAGCATCGCCGTAGTCGTAGCGCTTCGGCTTCTCCACCAGAGGAAGGGTGTTGGGACGATCGCCATACACCTTGTTCGTGCTGGTAAAACACAACGGTGCCTCGCGGCAGAAGTCCCGGGCTGCAACCAGGATGTTCATCGTCCCGCTGGCGTTCACATCAAAATCTTCATACGGGATGGAAGCCGCCTTGTCATGCGAGGGCTGGGCCGCGGTATGAATGATGAAGTCGGGTCTTTCGCGCTGGAACAGATCTCTTATCGCCTGGCGATCGCGGACATCTAATTCATTGTGACGGTATTTGCGAAGCGTCCGGACAAGATGGTTGATGACCGGACGGGTTGTTCCCGCCGGGCCAAAAAATGCCCTTCGCATATCATTGTCGACCCCGACGACGTCCCAGCCTTCTTGGCACAGCAGGCGAACGCATTCCGAACCGATCAGCCCTCCAGATCCGGTGACAATTGCCTTCATGCTCCTCCCGGAGGCCAACTTGGTCGGTAATCGACAACCATCAATTCTACATGCTTAAGCCTTTTTTTTCAGCCAGGAAGATGCTTCGACTATCGCGCGCAACACTTGTTTGCCTTGCGCCACTCGTTGGTCGCTCATCGCAGCTATCAGAAGCTGATCGCGGATTGCGAGGCCGAGGCCGCTGCCCGGGAGAGTTCCAACCCGCAATGACCCGCAGGCGCAGTGCCGCCTTGCACGGCTCACCGCCGTCCGTGTATATCTCATTTTTATCCCATGAGGCCCCGAAAACTCCGACTCCTACCCCTGGTCGCAGCCCTTGCCCTTCTTCCCGCACTGGCTGCTCAAACCCAAGATCACCCTCGACGAATTCTTTAAACTCCGTCCCGCTTCGACAGCGTTAGCCTCTCTCCCGATGGAAACTCCATCCTTATCGGTACCACCCGCGCCGACTGGGACGAAAACATCTTTCGCTAGGGAACTCTGGCTTTACCGTGCCGGCGCTTTGATCCAGCTGACCCAGTCGGGCCGCGACAGCTCGCCCCAGCGGTCACCCGATGGCCGCTGGATCGCCTTCCTCTCGGAACGCAAGAGCAGTTCGGGCGGCAAGGCTGCTGACAGCAGCGACGGCAAGAACAAGGAAAACGAGATTAAGCAACTATACGTAATCTTGACGACGCCTGCTTCCTCGGCGGACTCCCGTGGGCCCAGGCGAAGCGCTACCACACTGGCGGAGACGACATCCGCGTCGCGGTCGGAGAAGACTACCTGCTCGACCACGCCCTGCATAACCTCGGCGTCCCGAGTACGCTCTCGATTTTTCCCGGAGAAGGCCACTCTCTTGACGAAAACCCCTGGCACGGAAAAATCAAAGTCCGCGAAGAGCTGAAGTGGCTACAAAAATACGGCGGCGGGGCAATCCATAAGCCTGCTTAAGGACGGCCGCTCTCGGCCGCGCACGTCGAATGCAAGCTCGACTCCACCAAGAACTGCATGGAGGACGGGCTTCCTGGCTGGGGGCGGAAATCGTCTGAAGCCTTTCTGCCTCTTGACTTGCCTTTCTTCGTGCATAGGATGACCTCTCGGACGCAACATCTGCAGGAGGATTTGTGCATAAGACGCTTTTGCTCCCCCTACTCTTGATGGCTGTCACCAGCTTCGCTCAGGACGCCCAGCGCACCACAACAAACGGTGGCGCTTCTATCGTGGCGACAGTTGCCTTAACCAGCCAGACCGCAAACATATCGAAAACCGCTCTCTATACTCCGACTGCGAACGGTGTTTTCCGTATCTCCGCATATATGACGATGGTCGTGCCCGGCAGCACAGGGGCTTGGTGGCTGACGGGGTACTGGGACGATGATGCGGGCGCGGAGAAGACCTTGATCTATAAGGTTAACTCCAATACCAAGAGCCCAAGCGCCTCGTGCAACTCGGCGGGCGGGACCGCTTGCGGATCATCGGTCTTTGTCATCGATGGCAAGGCGGGCATGCCGATCAGTTACGACGTGGGTGCGCATGCCGGCGCCACGGGAACCTACGACGTCTTTATTGTGGTCGAGCAGTTGATGTAAGAGCGTTCCCTGGGCCTGCCCTACAGAACCGCCACAAGCCAACGGGCGGGCCCGACAAGTTCTCTCGACCGAATCCACTCTCTTATGTTCGGCCGGCTGCTGGCCGATAAACGATGCAGGAATGAAGCTCGATTTTTCTAGCAAGGCCTCCGGCCTGCGGCGTCGGTTCCGCGACTGTCGAGGGTGACATCCACTTGATTGGCTTGTCGGTGAGGCAATGGAATACACCTTTGGGCGTCGCCGCCACCATTCTTCGGGCAAAAAGGTCGAGGTGCCCTACTTGGCCAACGCCGTTCCCGCCACGCTCGCCATTTTCACCTTGTGCGGCGCATCCACATAGCGCTCGATTCCCTTGTAGAGCGCTTCGGCAATTCCCTGGCGGTAAGTTGAATTCTGCAGGTTGGTCTCGTCTGCCGGGCTGCTCACGAACGACACCTCCGCCAGCACTGCCGGCATCGAAGTGCCGGTCAGAACGACATAGGATGCTTTCTTCACACCCCGGTCGCGGATTCCCGGCGTCTTGGCCGCCAGCGCGCCATACAGCGCACGCTGCAGGTCGCTCGCTGCCTTGCGTGACTCCATCACTTTGTCGCGGATATCGACGCCGGCAAAACTTATCGTTTGCAACTTGCCCGGAGAGGCGCCGCGTGAGTAGGCGTGAACCGAAGAGAACGTGTTCGTATAGTAAGTCTCCACCCCGCGCGCGGAAGTCAAACCGCTGTTGTTCGCGTGGATCGAGACAAACAAGTCGGCCTGTGCCTGGTTTGCAATCTCGGCGCGCCGGTCAAGCGCAATGAAGTTGTCGTCCTTGCGGGTGTAGATCACCTCGGCGCCCAGGCGCTTTTCAATAAGGCTGCCGAGCCGTTCGACGATATCGAGTGTCAGATCTTTCTCCAGCAGGCCCAGCCGCCCCACCGTGCCCAGGTCCCATCCGCCATGCCCGGCATCGAGCGCGATGCGCAGACTCGAGGCGGGATGAACCCGCGCTTCAACCACCGGAGAAGGAGACAGAGACGCGGTTTTCACCGGCGCCGTCGCCGGCGCGAACAAGTCCGGTTTGCCGCGAGCCTGCACCCCGGTTCCGGCCTTTCGCACCTCAACCACCAGCCGGTACGGATTCGGCTCCAGGCTCACCGAGAAGTTCGATCCGCCCTTGGTGTCGAGCACCACGCGAGTGATCCCCGCCATTGGCTGCGCGATGCGCACGCGATTCACCAGTGCATCTCCGATCGGAACCGTCTTGCCCAACAGCGCATGGGAGAGCGCGGTGTCGTGCAGGTCGAAGTAAATGCGATCCGGATTTGCAAGCCTGTGGGCTTCGTATTGCACCTGGTCTTCGAGATCAATCACCACCGTGTTCGACTCGGCCGACGACCAGTGCCGAATCCCCGTCACTTGCGGCAGCACCGATAACTTCTGCGCTTCCTCGGGAGTGTTCGCCAACGAATCCACCGCGGCCGGATCCTCGACCGGTGTAGCATCAATTTCCGCGCTTGCTGCCGTGTTCGGCACCACTGGAGCCGCAGCCTGTTGCGCTACGGTCTCGAGCACCTCAACCGCCGCCCGCTCTTGGTGCCCAAACTTCCACCACACGCCTGCGCCAAACGTCACCGCCACGAGGATCACCGCCGCCACCACGCCCAGCCCGGGCAACGAACTTTCTTCTTCCACGTAGCTGCCCAGCAGGGAAGGAAACGGCATCACTGGCACATGCCGTGAGTCTGGAACTTTGTCGTCGCGGATTTCCGCGAGTACAGTGTCCCGCGAAGCAGCGGCCGTCGTCTCCACCGGACAATTCACACCGGTTCGCCGCGCAATCTCCGCCAGCCGGTCTTCCTCCTCCGGGCGCAGCGCCGCCAGAATCAACTCCGCCAGCAGGTTCAGGCTGCGGACGTCGCTGTCGTTGAATCCGTAAGCGTCATAGGAGAAGGCTCCGATCAATCCCAGAACGCAATTGCGGCCCGCAAGCGGCACCGCGACCATCGAACGAGCTCCCAACTGCATGGCTGCCTGGAGGCTGACCCGCGAATCACGCTCGGCGTCGTCGCAGCGAATTACCTGTCCCGAACGGAAGCAGGCACCGGAAAAGCCGGATTTCGGATCGAGCCTTGCCCCCGCATCCGGAGCCATCGCACCTGCCGACCCGCGGCAGATAATGGCATCTCCTTCGGCCAGCGCGATCGCAATCCCGTCCGCCCCAGTAAGGGCCAGAGCCCGCTCCGCCACCAGCTGCAAGACTTCTCCGAGAACAAGCTGCTCCACTTCCCAGGTATCGGCGGGCAACTCTCCGGATCGCGCCCGCCGCTCCCGCAACTGGAGATGGAGCGCGGAAAAGGCCAGCAGGGCGTCGAGAGCCTCGTGACGTGTGCCGTCAGACAAAGCAGCCGTTTCCGGCGCAGCGCCGCTGATCAGCTTCCTGGTTAATGCCTGGTACGGGCTGCTGGAATTTGCAGTCATGGAAAAACGTCAAATCTCGGTCTGCGGCTAGCCTGGTCTTTCTGCCCGGCAAGTGCCTGTCAGTTCACTACTTGCGTATTCCAACGGCACGTCTTTTCGAACCCTTCCTTGGTTACTCGGCCGCCAGTAGTTACGCTACAATCCTGTTCCTTCAACCGCAATATTTCCTTAGTGCACGAAGGTCGAGTCTCCCCGGTGCTCTTTAGTAAGCAGGCAACCGGAGACGACCATCCCTGGCAACTTTGAGCCATTGCACCTCCCCCCCTCCGGGCATATCCTCACGACAGGCAGCAGTCGAGGTGTCCCAGGTGAATGAAAAGAAAAAGTCGCGGTGGAAGTGGCCCTTGGGCCTGATGGCCACCGGTTTTGCCGGCGCCGCCATGGTGGTGTTGCGCGGTTGCTGGCATCGCAAAATGAGCTGGCCGGTCCGCTCGCAGGGCTATTCCTACCAGGTGTGTATGGGGTGCGGCATCAAGCGCCTTTTCGATGAACAGGTCTTCCGCGCCTACGGCCCTTATAGCTATGATCTTGCCCGCTTGATTGCCTTGGACCGCGCCCAGCAACCCGAGGCCGCCGTCGCCACATCCCACGAGAAGCGGCCGGCTTCTTAACGACCGCACGAACCAGCGCGGTTATTCAGCTCCCTTCCACCGCAGGGCTAAGATTCTCTTTATGGAGCATCTGTCGGCCACATCGTCGGCTCCGGAAAGCCTTCTCCTCTCGCCTCGCCCCAGGCGGCGCCACTACCGCCAGCGGGTACAAAACCTGGCGTACGTGCGGCTCGATCAGGCAAACGGCGGCATTCTGCGCGACTTGAGCGAGTCCGGCATTGCCATACAGGCCGTGGCTCCCCTCCGCGTCGACCAGCAGGTCCTGCTCCGCTTTGAACTCTTGAACCCGCGCACCCGAATCGAGGCCCGCGGACGTGTCGCCTGGGCCGACCCGCTCGGCCAGGCAGGCCTGGAGTTTCTCGACATTGCCGACCGCCCAAAGCACCTCCTGAAGGAATGGATCTTTACCCAGCTCATGGCCACTGCTCAGCACGCCGAGCGGGCCGAATCGGTATTCATCCATCACAAGGCCGGCGAGGACGCGACGCAATTGGTCTTGTCGGGCGGCGCTCGTCCCCCGATTCAGTTGCAACCGGGACAGAGCGAGCTCCTCGAAGAAACGACGGGCTCACTGCCCCTGCTCGGATCCCCCCTGGCCCTCTCGGAGAAGAGTTTGAGCCGGACCGTCGATTGCCTGCTCCTGCTCTGCGCCGTGCTCCTGTTTGCCATTATTGCCCTGGGAATGACCAACCTGTTTCCCACCTGGCCACTGGCGGTCGCCCTGGCGCTGGGCATTACGAGCGCTTTTGCTGCGATTTACTGGTACCTGTTCGCGGTCTGCGTTGGCATGACGCCGGGAGAACAGCTGGCGAGAGTTGCTTTTGGCGGTCCCGAAGAGCCCGAGGAAGAAGTACGTTTTCGCTGAGCCTTCCGGCTCGTTCTTCAATAACCGGCGAAGTACTCCCGCTCCAGCCACAACTGGAGGTCGCGCTTGGTGCGGCGGCTGATTTCGACGAAGCGCACTCCCGCATTTCCGTGCCCGTCAGTCCACGCGACTTTTCCCAAAGCCTTGATGGAAAGCGCGCCTCCAGGAAGTAAGAAATTCAAACGAAACGGACCCCTGGGCAGAATGGCGCCGGTCTGAATGCCGACTCCTCCCTGGCTCACGTTGGTGACGGTAGCGTCCACTGCGGTCTTGGTTCCGCAAGAGAGATTGACCGGGACATTTAGCGCCAGCCGATGGTAGCGCAGGCGTCCGTCGAGGATCATGTTGCGTGCCGCCGAGAGCGTATGCACCGCCTGTTCGACCGAAATCGGTTTTTCGAAGACGAATGTCGCGCCGGTGGATTCGAGCGCATTGCGGCCCGCGGAGCCGCTCACCATCACCAATGGCACAGGATTCGGCATGTTCTCGTGGCGCAGGGTGCGCAGGAAACCCGCGGTCCCGTTCAAGTCATAATCG
>Ga0126373_10002316_pt1 | contig 14020 bp, 9 predicted proteins | sample PanSoiMetPlot_11_FD_92545 | JGI IMG/M metagenome (GOLD analysis project Ga0126373, IMG submission 92545) | Tropical forest soil microbial communities from Panama - MetaG Plot_11 | ecosystem: Environmental > Terrestrial > Soil > Tropical forest > Bulk soil | place: Panama | collected 2016-02-17 | reverse complement strand
TTCACCACGCCATCGCGATCGAGAAATAAGGTCCGTCCGCTCTTAGCTCCGCTAGCACCTCGTGAAGCGAATCCCGACAATCCATCATTGACCAGCCAAATCGCATCATCAGCTCCGCGCTGCTCATACGCGAATTCAGCGGGCGCTTCGCCGGCGTGGGATACTCCGAGGTTGAAATCGCCTCTACCTCGGCAAATCGAGTTCCGGGCTCCTGCTCACACGCAAGACTTACCGCTTCAGAGGCAAACCCACACCAAGTCGTCTCACCAGAACCAGCCGCGTGATAGATGCCACCCCAATCGGTCATCGTCTCGCTTAGGCTCTTCCCCGCCGCAACAGACTCCACTCGGGCAATCGCATGGGCAGCCATCCGCGCCAAATCTCGACTCCACGTCGGCGCGCCATGCTGATCATCAACCACCCGGATGACATCGCGCTCACGTGCCAGCCGCAGTATGGTCCTCAAAAAATTCTTGCCAGTCGCGCCATAGACCCAGCTTGTCCTGAAGATCATGTGCGCGGCGCCGCTTGCAGTCAGCGCTTGCTCCCCTGCGAGTTTGCTCGCACCATAGACGCTGGCTGGCCCCGTAATGTCTTCCTCGAAGTAGGGCCCATTCTTCGTTCCGTCGAAAACATAGTCAGTCGAAAAGTGGATGACTCCCGCGCCAATGGCCTGCGCCTCCTCCCCAATCGCGCGCACAGCATCCCGATTAATCGCGTAGGCAAGCTCCGGCTCGCTCTCTGCCTTATCAACTGCCGTGTAAGCCGCCGGATTCACTATCCAGCGCGGACGCACGTTACGGACAATCTCCCTCACCGCGCTGATATCAGCAAGGTCCATTTCCGCGCGCACCGGAGCGACCACCTCACCAAGCCGAGCCAATGTCTTTAGCAACTCACTTCCCACCTGGCCAGAGCGGCCCGTCAAAAGAATCCGAGCCATCGCTTAGAAAACCCTCTCATCAAGAACACGCAACAAATACTGCCCGTATGTGCTCTTTGCGATCTTACCCGCGAGCGTCTTCAACTGATTCGCGTCGATGTAACCAAGCCGATAGACTATCTCCTCAATACACGCGACCTTCAGCCCCTGCCGCTTCTCAATGGTCTGGATGAATGTCCCTGCCTCAATCAGCGAATCATGCGTTCCCGTGTCAAGCCATGCTATTCCTCGGCTCAGCACCTCGGTTCTCAATTGGCCGCGCTCCAGATACCAGCGGTTAACGTCTGTAATCTCAAGCTCACCCCGCGGAGAAGGCTTCAAATTCTCCGCAATCCGTACCACCTGCGAGTCATAAAAATAAATACCCGTAACGGCGTAACGCGACTTGGGCTTCGCTGGTTTCTCCTCAATCGAAATCGCCCGTCGATGATCGTCAAACTCGACCACGCCATATCGCTCTGGATCGAGAACAGGATACGCAAATACGGTCGCACCCTCGCGGTGTGAGGCTCCCTCGCGCAGCGACTTCGGCAGATCATGCCCGTAAAAAATGTTGTCTCCCAGAACGAGGCAGCACGGCTCACCCTTAAGGAACTCTTTGCCGATCAGGAACGCCTGCGCCAGCCCATCTGGCGATGGCTGCACTGCATACTGCAACGAGATACCCCACTGCTCGCCGGTCCCCAATAACTGCTGAAAGCGCGGTGTGTCCTCAGGAGTCGAGATAACAAGAATCTCCCGAATCCCCGCCAGCAACAACGCCGACAGAGGGTAATAGATCATCGGCTTGTCGTAGACCGGAAGCAGTTGTTTCGATACTGCTTGCGTGACCGGATGCAACCTCGTTCCCGACCCTCCCGCCAGAATGATCCCCTTCATCTCGCGTCCTCGCCTGCTCCGACGGTCTGGCGTCCAGCGTAGTTTCGCTCAACCCAATGCTGGTATGCTCCGCTCGTCACGTCCTCGACCCAGGCAGAATTGGCAAGATACCACTCGACCGTCTTTCGCAGCCCAGTCTCAAAGCTCTCCTGGGCCCGCCACCCCAGTTCTCTCTCAATCTTTCTTGCGTCAATCGCATATCTGCGATCGTGTCCCGGCCTGTCTTCAACAAAGGTGATGAGCTGCGAGTGCGGGCAAAACTTCGACTGCGGAACCAACTCATCAAGCAGACTGCACAGCGTCTTTACGACTTCAAGATTGCTGCGCTGATTTCCTCCGCCAACGTTGTACGTCTCCCCCACCCTGCCGTTTTCGAGCACAGTTTGAAGCGCACGGCAATGATCAAGCACAAACAGCCAGTCACGAACCTGCTGGCCATCCCCGTAAACCGGCAGCGGCTTACCTTTGAGAGCATTCGCAATCATTAGCGGAATCAGTTTCTCCGGAAACTGATATGGACCATAGTTGTTTGAGCAGTTCGTAATCACCGCCGGGAGCCCATAAGTATGGACCCAGGCACGCACAAGGTGATCACTCGCCGCCTTCGACGCAGCATACGGTGAATTCGGCGCATAGGGAGTCTTCTCATGAAAAGCCGGATCATCGGGAGCAAGTGTGCCGTACACTTCATCCGTCGAGACATGCAGGAAGCGGAAGCGCTCCTTCTCCTCTCCTTCCAGCGTCCCATAGTAGGCTTGGGCAACCTTCAGCATCGTGAAAGTACCGTCGATGTTCGTCCGCAGAAACGCCTCCGGACCAAGAATCGAGCGATCGACATGACTCTCAGCGGCAAAGTGCACCACCGCGCACGGTCTGTGCTTTTCGAGCAGTTCCGATACCAACCCGGCATCGCAAATATCGCCCTTGACGAAGGTGTAATTTGGATCCGTCACTGCTGATTCGAGATTCTCAAGATTCCCCGCATAGGTCAGTTTGTCCAGATTGACCAGCGGGCAGGCACCCACCGCCAGCCAGTGCAGCACAAAATTGGACCCGATGAACCCCGCGCCACCTGTCACAAGGATCGGCCTTTCGACACTCCTGGCCATTGGCCTTCTGCTCTGTTCAGAACTCATTCCGTTTGAAACCTCCGACACACTACAGATTACCGGAGTCTGCAATTCATTGTGGAGCAACAGAACGAGCCGGATTCACCAGCCTGCCTTCAACTAAACTGAATCACAGATTGAACCTCTCCCGACGTCGCCGTGGGAAAGAGCAGAAAGAACCTTGCCCATCGGCTCACAGGAGCACTATAGTGAGCATCGAAAACGGCCCTCGCTACAAGATTCCCGCCCGGCCCCCATCAACGTGCTCGCCCTCGCGAGAACGACCATGCCACAGGCGGAGGAGGAACAATAATGGCAAGTACCGTACAACCCCCCGCAATTGACGAATCCAAGCTCAACGCCTTCATGGGTAAGGCCGTCCAGGACATGGGTGCAGCCCTGCATGCCTCCTTGGTCATCGTTGGCGATAAACTGGGCCTCTACAAAGCCATGGCTGGCGCCGGCCCCATGACCTCGGCCGCCGTTGCCGCCAAGGCAAAGACCGATGAGCGCTACACCCGAGAGTGGCTCAACGCCAACGCCGCTAGCGGCTACGTCACCTATGATGCCGCCACTAAGACCTACACCCTTCCACCCGAGCAGGCTTTGGCTCTCGCTCATGATGACAGTCCGGCCTTTATTCCCGGAGCCTTCCAGGTCATCGGAGCCTTGATGCGCGACGAACCAAAGATCACCGAGGCCTTCCGCACAGGCAAAGGCGTCGGCTGGCACGAACACGACCCACAGATGTTCGAAGGCACCGAGCGCTTCTTCCGTCCGAACTACGCCGCTAACCTCATCGTAAGCTGGCTACCCTCGTTAACGGGTGTCGTGGCCAAACTCGAAAAGGGCGCACGCGTTGCCGACGTCGGCTGCGGCCACGGCTCCTCCACCATCCTCATGGCAAAAGCCTTCCCCAACTCCACCTTCTTCGGCTTCGATTACCACCCGGCGTCAATCGAATGGGCTCGCCGCGTCTCCAAAGAGGCTGGCGTTGGCGACCGCATCACGTTCGCCGTTGCATCCGCCAAGGACTTCCCCGCCAAGAACTACGACTTGGTCGCCTTCTTCGACTGCCTCCACGATATGGGTGACCCCGTCGGAGCTTCAGCTCACGTACTCTCAACCCTCGCGCCCGACGGAAGCTGGATGATCGTCGAGCCCTTCGCCAACGACAACGTAGAAGACAATCTTAACCCTGTCGGTCGCGTCTTCTATTCTGCCTCCACCATGATCTGCACACCGGCTTCACGTTCGCAGGAGGTCGGCTTGGCCCTTGGAGCACAGGCGGGACAGGCGCGCATGCGCGACGTGGTCCTCTCCGGCGGATTCACTCAGTTCCGGCGGGCTGCGGAAACTCCATTCAATCTTGTTTACGAGGCACGGCCCTAAGGAAACCCAAACCTCTCGATCGTTTGAGACTACATTGTTGTGAGGACGACTCCCATGCGATTCGGTCTCCGTCAAATCTGGCTGGCAGTACTCCTTGCAGGTACCACCTTGGGATCGGGTACTGCATTTGCGGGGCAGAAACTGAAAGGGTTCTATGCGGGCAGTGGCGGAATATCGCCGGAGGTTCATCGCCTCGTTTTTGTCGAATTCGCCACCGACGGAACCGCAATTGTTCAGCAGCACTGGGACGCCAAGAAAGACCCCGAAGTATGGCATACTCACTGGACCCAGAACGGCAAACAGGTCAAAATCGTCTTCGATCCCGTGAAAAACGGAGACACGCCCAAGCCGTTACTCATGGATTTTAAAAACGGCGCGCTCACCGCCACTGACTGGGACGCAACAGCGCTCGGCATTGGCGGCCCGCCTAAACTCACGCCATTCGGCGGATACAACACACAGCCGGGCACCGCTACTCCCTGCGTAGCACTCAACTCACGCGATCCCACCACCCAGAATTGCACCACATGGGACTCACGTCGCTAAGTAGCTTCGAATTAGTGGGTTTACTCCCTTCTGCCGATGCGCGGAGCGGTTACACGCCCGTCCGGCACTTTTTTCCATAAAAAGACAATTCAATCCTTGACAGATGTATACGTATCCTTCTAGCGTTCTGCCCCGGAAGATAACGGACAGCCAGGTCCCAGCGCAGCATCAGCTGCGCAGGACCGTAATAGCGGCCCTTGAGGAGGAGTTATGCGCTCTCTTCGTAGCGTGGCATTGCATCTGCTCGGTCTATCAATCGCACTTCTGCCGGCCAATCTCGCCGCGCAACACGCAACTGCCACCGTCAACGGCACCATCACCGATGCAAGCGGAAATGTCGTCCCGAATGCCTCTATCGTAATCACCAACCAGGACACGGGCGTTGCCCGCCACAATACAACGAACAGCAGCGGGTACTTTACCTTCCTCGACCTGACTCCCGGACCATATACGCTCAATATCTCAAAGCAGGGATTCAGATCCATCGGGCTCCCAATCTTCAACCTCGTCGTGAACCAGACCCTCACCGAGAACGAAACCATGGAGGTCGGCGCTGTTTCTGAGACCGTTACGGTCAGCGCCGGGCAAGAGGGCGTCATGCTTCAGAATTCCACCTCAGAGCTCGGCAGCGTTATCAACACGAGCGAGATTCAGCAACTCCCCCTTAACGGAAGAAACTTCACCAACCTGCTCATCCTCTCGCCCGGAGTATCTCCGGTCTCTACCGCACAAGGTACCAGTGTCGGCACCCAGGACGCCGGGATCACTGCAATCCCCGGAACCTCCTTCTACAAAGTCTCCTTCTTCGGCCAGCAGAACCGCGAGACCCTCTACTACATGGACGGTATCGTCAACACCGACCTCCGCGGCGCAGTCTATGGCTTCCTTCCTATCATCGACACGATGGAGCAGTTCAAAGTCCAGTCGCACATCGACAGCGCCGAGTTCGGCGTCGTCACAGGCGGCGTAGTCAACATGCTCTCCAAGTCTGGAACCAACCACTTCCACGGCTCGGTCTGGGAGTTCGTTCGCAACAACGACTTCGACGCTCGCAACAGCTACACCGACTTCTGCAACGCCGTCCGCTGCGGCCCAGGCTCCAGCACCAATACGCCCGCGGCCCCGCTTCACTACAACCAGAACCAGTTCGGTGCTGCCGCCGGAGGCCCAATCTTCCGCAACAAGCTCTTCTTCTATGGCGGCTACGAGGGCTGGCGCTACTCAAAACCAAGCCTGTCTCAGACGAATGTGCCTTCCCCACAAGAGCTCACAGGCGACTTCTCCAGCAACACATTCTCCTTCTATCAGCACAAGTTCTACAACCCCTACTCAACTGCCTGCACAGGTGGTAGCTGCACCGTTCAGCAGTTCAAGTGCGACGCTGCCGGCAACCCCATCGCCCCGGTCAACAACATCCAGAACGGCGGAACGCCCTGCCTGAAGATTCCCGCGTCGATGATCAACTCAACGATGCTCGCCTATGTCAAGGCCTACTACCAGCCGGCAAACTCCGCCGGCACCACTCCAGCCGGATATAACTTCGTCGACGTCCGGCCGCAGATCGACAACAGCAACGCCTACACGGTTCGCATCGACTACCACAGAAGCGAGAAGAACTTCTTCTTCGGCCGCATCAGCCAGATGTGGGTCCACGATACGCAGCCCGTCGTGGGCACCATCGAATCTAACGTCTCGAATTACCACGCCTATAACTTTGGCGGCGGCTACACCCACCTCTTTACTCCGAACCTGCTGGTCGACGTTCGCGGTGGCGCAATGCTCAAGCCGTATGTCTTCAATCAGGCCTTCTCGTCGCTCGGCTCTGCCGGAGCAACGCAAGCCGGCTTTCAAAACGTCGATCAGTACGGCGGCATGTTCATCACCCTCGCCAGCCCATACGCAACTGGCTTCGCCGGCAGCGAGGGCGACTCCCAACGCGGCAATCCGGTCGTAAATGCCGGTGGCAGTGTCTCCTATGTTCGTGGCAGTCACACGATGAAGGCGGGCGTCGACTACATCTACCAGAACCGCCTGCAACGAAATCTCCTTCAGCAGTATCCCTTCAGCGATACTCAAACAAGCAATATCAACGCCTCGAACACTGGAAACTCGTTGGTCTCGGCGCTCCTCGGCTTTCCCTCAACCTTTACCGCCCAGACCCCTAACCTCGCCGAGGTCTATTTCAATATGACTCTCTGGGCAGGCTACGTAACCGACTCCTGGAAGGTGAAACCGAACCTCACTCTCAACTTCGGCCTGCGGTACGAGTACCTCCCGGGCATCAACATGCTCGATGGGCGGCTTGCAAACAATATCGACATTCCCCATCAGACGTACACCATCTCGGCAGCCAGCGTACCTGCCTGCACCTCGACCTTCACCAATCCATGCATCCCGGGCGGGGTCTCAAGCGTACCCTTCAACAACCACATCGTCTTCTCACCTGGACAAAAGGTCGGCCCATCCATCAGTGACAACGTCGCGCCACGCCTCGGCTTCGCCTACCAGTGGGGTAGCAACACGGTAATCAACGGTGGCGTCGGTCTGTTCTATGACACCATCACCGCGCGCAGCCAGTGGGTCCAGAACAACATCGAGGGTCCAACCTGGCCGTGGAACATTGGAATATCCGGCCAGCAAGTCAACTTTACTCAGGGTGGATTCTGGCCCGGCGTCCCGCAGAATCCTCTCGTCCCCATCACCAGTCTCGTAGGTAACTCCGCTATTCCCCCGGTAGCAGCCAGTCCCTGGATCACCACCGGAGGAGGCTATGTCAGCGAGCCCGACTACAGAGACCAGCGCTCCGTCGAGTGGAACCTCCAGGTACAGCAGCAGGTCTCTCCAGCGACGCTGTTCAGCCTCGGCTACGCAGGCTCGAAGAGCACGCGCCTGAACTTCACTGGCTTTGCCAATGCCGCGCAGCACGCCTCACCTACTGGAACGCCGTTAACCACCATCGACACTTTGAAATATATGCCGTGGGCGACCCCCGGATGGCACTTCTCCACCGATACTGGCTACGCCAACTACCACGCACTCTTGGTGGAGTTTCAGAAGCGATTCTCTACCTCCCTGAACACCATCGTCTCCTACACATGGTCCAAGACCCTCGACAACAGCAGCGGATGGTTCAACGCAGAGAACGGAACCGGAGGCGCCTCCGTCGTCCAGAGTTTCTTCATGCCGCGCAACGCCTACGGCACCTCCTCTTACGACATCCGCCACTTGCTCTCTTGGAGCACCGTCTACTCACTACCCTTTGGTAGCGGACAACGCTGGCTCCAGAACGGCTGGGCCTCCTACCTCCTCGGCGGATGGAAGGCAAACTATCTCCTTCTGATCCGCACCGGCCAGCCTTACAACCTGGCGGTTGGCGGCGACCCAGCCAACATCTCAGGCGACAACGGGTCAGTCACCGGCTACTCCCGTCCCAACGTCAACGGCGATCCCACTCAAGGCGGATGCGGCAGCACCCCAATAGACAAACGAGGGGCTGCAGGCTTCTGTTTCTTCAACCCTTCGGTCTTCTCCAGTCCCTCCGGCTCCTTCGGAAACTATGGCAAGATGGTGCTGCGCCAGATCCCCTTCAACAATCTCGATTTCTCCGTCGTCAAAGACACACCCCTGCACGAAAGCGTTCACCTCGAGCTGCGAGCCGAATCCTTCAACACCTACAACGTCGTTATTCCCGGAACACCCGGCACAACAATTGGCAATTCAACCGCCGGCCTAGCGACCACCCAGGGCTCCACCCCAAGGGAGTTGCAGTTCGGAGCTAAGATCATCTTTTGATCAGCCGTACGCGATACGCATCTGATCACGCTGTCACGCGATCGATGCTATGCCACTCAAGCGGGCAGAAGTGCTTCTATGCGCCTGTTTGTCGGAATCCCGCTGACCACCGAAGTCATCGACGAACTCTCAACAACCTCGTCGCGCCTCCGTTCACTCGGCGATAATCTGCGCTGGTCGTCACCCGAAACGTGGCATATCACTCTCCAGTTCTTAGGCAATACCAGCGCCGATAAATACAACTGCCTGGCCGCGCGGCTACGTGAAGTTCATTCTCCACCCGCTCCCATCGCGCTTGAGTCGCTCGGCTTCTTTGATCACGCAGGAATTTTCTTCGCCGGTGTCAGGCTCACGCCCGGACTGCAATCTCTTCAGCACAGTGTCACTGTGGCAACTCATCTCTGTGGCTTCCCCACTGAGACCCGGCCTTACCAACCACACATCACCCTCGCACGAAGCAAGGGCAAGCTCCGGCCACAAGGACTCCGCGAACTGAAGACCAGACTCTTACATCGCCAGCCTCAGTTCACGAGATTTCTAGCCGACGAATTCCTCCTCTACGAAAGCTTCCTCGGCCCCAGTGGCTCTCGCTACGAAATACGCGAACGCTTCCCTCTCCAGACTGATTCGGCCAAATCACAAGAAAACGCCTTATAGTCTTCAGCGCAGGCTCGGGCAGCTCTTCGGGCCCATCCACAGCGCACAGAGGCTCGGTCCCATTTGCGGCATTTGCGCGTAAAGCATCGGCGTCGTATCGGCGCGCTGCTCAGCCAACCGCTCCGGGTGTGGCACGCGCACCTGATCCACTGAAAAGAGCATCCGGTGCTCATCCACACGTTCAATCAGCCGCGTCTCGCCCCACTTTGGGAGATCGTAGGGGAGCCAGGCCCAGGCGTCGGCCGCACCGTAGGCGAGAAAGCGTGGGTTGTCTGCAAGGAAACTCTCGACGTGGACCACCTTCAGTGGGAACCACGGGCGCAGGTCGAGCAGCCCCCGGTCCACAGTGTCCTGATTTAAATATTCGACCGACTTCTCCGGGTCGGCGACGTAATTGATACGCGTGGCCAACTCGCGAGGCGCGTAGAACGCGAGCTGGTGCATCACCGTAATGTCCATCATAGCGATCTGCGCCTCACCAGAATCCGAAAGCGCCCGCAGGGAGTCAATCAGATGGGTGCGCTGCTTATCGAACGCCGCACCAAGGACGCGAACCTCCACCCCATACATGACTAGGCACAGCACTGCCGCAATCATCGCCGTCAGCGCACGCGGCGCCACGCGCCAGAGCAGATATGCCGCCAGCGTAGCGATCCCAACGATTGAGCAGATAGCGTAGCGCGGCGAGAAACCGTGCGTTTCGAACTTCGCTATCAACATCGCCGGCACAGGCGTGGCCGCGAGCAAGTAGAGCGTTGTCGCCTGCCATGGTGTCAGCGGCGGACGCTCGTGCAGATTGTCACCTGGGCGGCCGCTGCGCATGAAGTTTATGGCCTGCCAACCGCGCATGCCGAAGCCAAATATCACACCCGCTATGAGCAAGCCGAGCAGCGGAACTGCTCCCCCTTCCAGTTGCGAAGAGTAGAAGACGATCGCGTCCGACCAAACAGGCACCGCCCAGAAGTGCGCCGAGTACAGCCGCGCGCTCCGGATCGTTGGAAGAAAAACAGCAAGTGGCAGAAGAGTGAAAGCGAAGGCGATCCACACAGACACGTCGATCCTACCCAACGCCCGCGTCCGCACTAGTTCGCCCGCCGCAAGCGAGATCAGGATCAGCACCGCGTAGTAGTGACTCGAGACGGCGCCCGCAAGGCTCACCGCCAGCAGCGGCAGAAAGACAGAACGCTGGCGAGGTTCTGTCGCCTTGAACCAGGCCAGCACGGCCAGCGCGCCGAAGCCTGTCACCAGCCCATAGCCACGTCCCTCGCTCGCGTAGTAATAAATCTGCGTCGAGAGCGGGAAGAGCATCGCTACTACACCCCACATCGGCACCGTCAGCGAACGCACGATCTCATAAAGACACACGCACAATATCCAGAATCCGACGATCGCCGTCAGCCGCAGCGTGATTTGGTTCATGCCGAAGAGTTGGAAAACCCAATGCGTCAGGTAATAGAACGGCGGCGGATGCTGGTCCGCGCCCGTGGCCAGCCCCGTCAGCAGCGATCGCCACCCGACCCGCGACAGATACAGTGTGAAGAATTCGTCGTCCCACATCAGCTTGCCCCACGCCAGCCATAGGGTCGGCACAAGGTAAAGCACGGTAAACGTCGCGTAGACGAGGGCCCGCGAAGCAGAGGCCTGCCGCAGCCGTTCCGTCAGCACGTTCAGCCACTCCGGCGACGAGTACGTGCCCGTATCAGCCATACGAGGCGCAGCCTCAAGTTCCGTACTCGCCGCAATGTTCAGGGAACTGCCCTTCACCATCGTCGAAACGGCCTGGGAGAGTTGCTCTACTCGCGCCGGGCTGTTGCCAAATGGCGTGCTGAATCGCTTTCCAAAGTACATGCAGTCGTGCTCCTTTTGAGGGCGGGAATAAGGGCAGGTTTCTAAACGGGCGCGACGAACAGATTCGCGAAGCATCTTCAGGCGGGCAGCGTGAAGAGAAGTTTACCGTTTTTAGATGCAGGCTTCGGCCACGGCGTAAAACCCAACATGTTGTCGCGTACCCAAATCTGGCCGCCTCATCCCGTCAAGCAAAGTAAACCGGAACGTTTTACAAACTGGTTACAGCAAAGCGGTCCGGGGGCACGCCCACAAAATGCCCCGGCACTAACCGCCTGATGCTAAGAGCTATACGTGTGCTTTGACAAAGTAGTACCTGCCGATGAGCCTCGAGTTCCATCGCGGAGCACAAAGAACCGTAGATAGGAAGAGGGGTCGGGAGAGACATTCAGACAACCTTGTCGACTCTACTCGGAATCAAATGGTTCGAATCCCGTGGGTCCGCCATTTGAGAATGAGCCGAAGTGCGCGACTGGGCTCAATTTTCATAACACTTAATAAGAATTCACGTACATAACACTTGTTTTGATCGTGAAATCAAAGATATCTCTCCGCCCCTCATCTAAGCCGAGGAGAAGAGGATGCCAAGCAAAAAACAAAAAGCACTTCCGCTAAGGAAAGATTGTGTCGCCAGGCGGCGCGACACCTCGCACCGGACCGCAACGGAATGGGCCTTCGTGTTTCTGGGGTCTCAATCTCTTTGATGAGTGGATCGTTCTCGCGGCGGCGGACGCGTGCGGCAAAAGCCAGCCAACTCACTCATCGGGATCGTTACCCATCGGGATAGCTGTTCAACGCTCGTTTGTTCCCTTGCAGTACCTGCTTAACTCCATGACCTTGGACCTCACCTGAATGAGGGCTTATGGCACATGTCATTGTGATCGGATCGGGAGCCATGGGGCTGGCAGCCGCTTTTCATGCGGTAAACGCTGGCCACACAGTGGAGGTTCTGGAGGCTGCTCCGGACCCTGGCGGTATGGCTGCGCATTTTGATCTGGCAGGGTTATCAATCGAGCGCTTCTATCACTTTGTCTGCAAGTCGGACAGCGAGACGATGAACCTGCTCGGCGAACTGGGCATTCTCGACAAACTACGCTGGCGCAAGACTTCCATGGGAATGTTCACAGGTGGCAGACTTCATGACTGGGGCAATCCCCTAGCTTTGCTCAAGTTCGATAAGATCAGTCTGCTTTCACGGCTGCGATATGGTTTTTTTGCCTTCGTGTCCGTTCGTCGCGAGCGGTGGGATGCAATTGAGACTGAATCAGCACGTTCCTGGATTACCCGCTGGTGTGGAACTGAGGTGTACGACCAACTCTGGAGACCATTGTTCGATCTAAAATTCTTCCACTACGCCGAAAATATATCCGCTGCGTGGATTTGGACCCGTATCAAACGGATCGGACGATCTCGAAGTTCGATGATGCAAGAGGAACTCGGATATATCGAAGGTGGAACCCAAACTCTCGTGGATGCATTGTGTTCTGCGATTCGAGATCGCGGAGGAAAGATTCGTCTAAGGTGCCCGGTACGGACCGTACTTGTGGAAGATGGACGGGTAACGGGCGTATCTACACCAGCAGGCAATCTGAGGGCTGATGCCGTCATATGCACGGTTCCGACACCGCTTGTGTCCGCCATGATTCCGTCGTTACCTGAAGATTGGAAGGCACGCTATGACTCCATCGCCAACATGGGGGTCTGTTGCCTCGTCTTCAAACTCAAGCGATCCGTAAGCCCGCATTTCTGGGTCAATATCAATGAACCCGATCTCTCCATTCCTGGAATCATTGAATTCTCTAATCTGAGGCCTGTTGGTAACGAGACCGTAATTTATGTTCCGTACTACATGCCAAACGACTATCCGAAATTCAGCTGGACGAACGATGCACTACTGGATGAAGCATTTCAGTACCTGCAAAGGATCAATCCCGATCTGGTTCGCGAGGATATTATCGCCGCATGTGTGGCGCGACTCCGACACGCGCAACCGGTTTGCGAACCGGGCTTCGCGAAGAGAATTCCCCCCGTGCAAACTCCAATTGCTGGCCTGCAAGTGGCCGATACCTGCTTCTACTATCCCGAAGACCGGGGAATATCGGAGAGTGCCCGGCTAGGACGAGAGATGACGGAGCGTCTCGCCGCCCAAGGGTTTGTCGCAATACCAGCCACCAGTGAGCAAGAGGCTCAGAGACTGGTTGCGTGATTGCGAAATCGGCAAGCGCCTGAATTGACTCCGCCGCGACGCCTTTCCCCCGAGGGTGAACTAGGTGGGTCGTCCAATCTTCGCTTCAGATTTTGTGCTTCACCCTCTGCGTCATACAATCTTGAATGTGCTCGGTGATCGGGATTGGATGCCTTCACCGTAATGCGGATCTCGGTGGACCGGCATCGTGGCTACATAGCGGTACATCCATTCATCACTAGAGACGGTGGAAGAGGTTTCGAGCGCCTGCGACTGTCCGAAGAAGTGGCTGCCATTGAGCCAAACGGCGGCTACCCGCTACATTTTCCGCTACACTCAAACAGGCGGAAGCCGTAAGTCATTGGGGCCTGTAGCTCAACGGTTAGAGCAGGGGACTCATAATCCCTTGGTTGGGGGTTCAAATCCCTCCGGGCCCACCAAAGCTACACTGCGTAAACACTTCATGTTATTTAGCTTATAGGCGATCCGCCAAGAAGCCACGGCCGGATTTGAAATTCACAATCTTGGGCGTTGTGCCCAATTCTGTGCCCACTCACTTATTTGGTATATGGCGATCACAAAACGAGCCAACGGAACGAATCGAGAGAGACCAGAACTGTAAAAAGGTTGCCGCAGGAGGACTTCATGAGCCGCGCGGAAATTCTGGAAAGC
>Ga0126373_10002315_pt1 | contig 14032 bp, 13 predicted proteins | sample PanSoiMetPlot_11_FD_92545 | JGI IMG/M metagenome (GOLD analysis project Ga0126373, IMG submission 92545) | Tropical forest soil microbial communities from Panama - MetaG Plot_11 | ecosystem: Environmental > Terrestrial > Soil > Tropical forest > Bulk soil | place: Panama | collected 2016-02-17 | reverse complement strand
TGATGGCCTTCCAACCAGCCTGCGATACAACTCGATTGCTGTCCGTTTCCATGCTGCAACGCGAAGTTGACGCGGGCCAAGCCTGAAGAAGGCATCAGCGTAATCACTTCGCGGCAATGATAGCTGACGATCCAGCGCGGTGTCATTTTCCAAGTTGAAACAGCCATGCCCAGTGAATTCCATTCAGAGAACTACGAATCAACAATCCTCGACAATGGTTGGCACGGAAACTTTAGATCGGTTTATCTCCATTCTGCGACCGGAGATTTCTAGTGATTCCGTGCGGGAGATTCTCGAGGCTCACGACTTCGCGCCTTTCTGAAGACGATGAAGACTTCTCGAAGATCATCTCTGCCAATAACCATCAGCAGGGCGAGGGTCAGGATCGTGCAAAGGACAAGAAGGAGCCCATACCACCTCAGCGCCCATCCTGACTGGGTCAGCCAAAGGCAGCTGGATGCGACCACGGTGGCCACGAAGATTTCCCGCACTCGATAGGAGAGCGCAAAGAAACGCTGGGCCAACAGAAACGCTCCAATCGCTTCCACTCCGTAGGCAATTGTGGTGGCCCAGGCTGCGCCGTCCTTCCCCCATCGCGGAACCATGGCGAAGTTCAGCGCAAGATTCAAAATAAACGCGATCAGGCTGATGACGAAAACTGATACCGTTCGTTTTGCTTGCAGTATCGAAAGTTGAAAGAGAGAGAACAAGGCATGGAACAAATAACCCATGACGATCCACGGGACAAGACGTGCTGCGGCGAGATACCGGTAATCGAGAAAGGCATGTAAGAGTACGGGAGAAGCAAAATGCCAAGACACGCGAGGCCAACCAGAAAGATCGCCAGTCCCGAACAGATACGCCCCAGCATCTTGCGATTGTCTTGCCCCCCGTCGGCCAATTCAAAGAATATGGGAAGCCAGGCTTGAGACAGTGACTGCGTCACAAGATACATCACCATGCCGAAGGTATAAGCAAGAGAATAGATGCCCACCTCACTCAAACTCCGGTAGTGCTGAAGGATGAACCGGTCGGCGACAACAAGGCCATATGCCATCGCGAGATGCGGAACTAGCGGCAAACTAAACGATAGTGAGTCACGGACAAACCTCCATTGGAATCTTGCTGTTAGAAGCGAGCGCATGCTCCATGCGGCAAGCAGGAATGTGATCGCCGCTGCAACGAGCTTTCCCTTCAGCATTCCGATAGCGCCGCCGCGGCGCACCACAACTCCATAAAGACAACCGGCGGCCGTTAGAACAGCGAGGAGAAGGGATAACAGGGCATATGGTCGCGGTCGTCGCGCGGCCAGATACACGGCAAGGCGATATTGAGTTCCTTGTGTCGCAGTTGCGGTTGCGACTGCCATCGCAACGTACGGGTAGAACAGTACCGAAACACGGTGTTGCAGATTAGATTGAACGTATCCACCAAAAGCGAGAACCAAAACAAGGAATCCCGCCATCCAGACAAGCCCGAAGCGAATGGTGCTTCCAAGGTAGCTACGAAGCTCTTCGGCATCATGATGGTGCTGAAAGTAAAGGCGTTGAAGTGCAGCGTCAATGGATAGGCCGGCACCGATGATCAAAAATGCCGCAATAATCTCCGCCATGTAAATGATTCCGTAGTCGTAAGGGCGCAGGTAACGCGCATAGACCAGGATGAGCAGAAAATTGAGCGCCCGAATGCCAAAATTCGCGCTGCCGTAGACGGCAAACGAGCTCGTCAGACGGCGCGCAACGACATGAACTCGTGACGTGGCGATAGCTTCCGCTCTTACTGCTGCTGCGTTTTGAGCATGAGATCGGCCATTCATAGACTCAGGCTGTGACGTGCATTCTCACGCGAGCATATCAAGTCTTAGGACCGTACCTGCTTCAATGTCATGGTGCGCATGCCGTCCTAGTACCTGTGAGCGCATCGCTGGTGGAAGCCCTGTACCGGGACGCAAAATGTCGAGCATATCAGCGGTCAGCACGGCGCCTGCTGGGATGAATCTGGCAGCCACCAGTGATCGGCGGGCTACATCGGCGGTGTTCAACTCCTCTGGTGTTGGCCGTTTGACGCCGTCTCCAAGAGCCGATTCGATGTTCCTAATACCTTTTACCAGGCCCCTCAGGTCCTGAGGCTCCAACGAAGCGCGGTGGTCAGGGCCGGGGAGTTCATGACTCAGGGTAAAGTGCTTTTCGATGACGCATGCACCGAGCGCGACCGCGGCAAACGCCACCTCTGTGCCTACGGTATGGTCTGACAGACCAGCAGAAACGCCAAATGCCTCCTCCATGGTGCGCATGGCCCGCAAGTTCATGCTGGAGGGATTCGCCGGGTAATTGCTCACGCATTGCAGGAGGACCATTTGTGAATTACCTGTCGTACGGATCGCTTCCACGGCGACGGCTACTTCATCCATCGTGGCCATCCCAGTAGAAACAATTAAGGGGTAGCGTTTTCGGGCTATGTGCTCCAGGAAAAAGAAATTTGTGACCTCACCAGACGGAATCTTGAAGGCAGGTACAGGCAATTCAGCAAGGAAGTCAGCGCTGTCGTAGTCAAATGGCGTGGACAGGAAGATGATGCCTTTATCGCGGCAGTAACGGTGAAGTTCGCGGAATGCATCAAAGGGCAATTCCAGTTTTCGAACCATCTCAAACTGAGACTCTTCGGCTGCAGTGGTCTGCAATTGATAAACCGCCTTCGGCGCAAGCGGTGAGCACACCTTTTCAGTTCTAAATGTCTGAAACTTGACCGCATCACAACCAGCTTCAACGGCGACGTCCACCAGTTCACGCGCCAATCCAATGCTTCCATTGTGATTGACCCCAGCCTCAGCAATGATAAAGCATGGCTTACCCTTCCCTACCCTAAGTTCACCAATCGAAATGCTTTGGTTCTCCACGTCGATAGTCACCGATGCTCCCTCCTTCGAGGTGCGGATTGGCCGGCCTGCTTCGACAGGCTCTGACGCTCTTGCCGTGGTCCAAATCGCGAAGTTACGACGTTTCATAGTACACAATTCTGATGCGGGGAGGTTAAACTGCTCTGGTAACTCAAGTACCAGTTTCTCCAAAGTGGTCAAACGTTGCGCGCGATGGGGGGAGTCAATGAGCGATTCTATCGTGCCCGGCACATGGGACCCTGTGTGGGAGAAGATCTTCCGGAGTCAGGAATGGGGAAAGTATCCACCGGAACATGTAATCCGGTTTATTGCCCGCAACTTTTACAGCGCTAGCAACCGGCGCGCAATACAGCTGCTTGAGATCGGATGTGGCCCCGGGGCGAATGTGTGGTTTATGGCTCGCGAAGGGTTCTCGGTTAGCGTGATCGATGTGTCATCTACAGCGATTCAGCGTGCAAAAGAACGACTCGCCACCGAAGGACTCACGGCGGATCTTCGGGTGGGTGATTTCACTGACTTACCCTGGCCCGATGCAATTTTTGATGGCGTGGTCGAAAATGTGAGTCTCGGCTCTAATCCGTTATCTGCGATTGAGCGCTCTCTGAACGAAGTGCATCGTGTCTTGCGGCCAGGTGCACCGTTTCTTTCATCTTTCTTTAGCGACAAAACATGGGGTTATGGAGCAGGAGAGATGAGCGAATGCGATGGCTTTACAAACATTAGTGAAGGCCCCTTGGCTAATCTCGGATTTTGTCTCTTTCTTAGCCGCGACAGAGTTCCTGACGTATTTCGCTGCTTTACTGATACAAACGTAGAGCGAATTTCGTGGACGCTGGGTGGAGAACAGCATTTGATTGAGCAGCTGGTTGTCACCTGTCGTAAAAGCGCATCCTAAGCTATACAGTGCTATCGACACGAGCGTGAACCACATATGGAGACATTGTTCGCAAGCGATCCGGGGGACGTGAAACGGTGGACAGCCCTGGTAGAGAATTCTGCGTTTCCGGACGTCTATTATTTGCCAGCGTATGCCTGCGCCACGGCAGAGACCGAGCGGACGGAGCCGGTGGCATTTGTTGCAGGCGCTCCTTCCTGCGAAATGCTAGCCCCCCTGCTGATACGCAGCATGTCAGCAGCAAAGATAGATGGTTCCGCGGTAGAGTGGCTTGATGCAGCCACTCCTTATGGCTATGGTGGGATGCTGAGTCTTTCCACCTCCATTCTTATTGATTCTCTGACCCTTAATCCTTTTTTTGAACAATTGCATGAGTGGTGCACCAGCCGGAAAATTATCTGCTGCGTCATTCGCCTTCATCCCCTGATGGAGCAGCACGATTGGATGGATAGAGCGGATCATTGGCTGGACCGCCTGCAACTTCATGCTAGAGGTATCACTACTGCCATTGACTTGTCTCATTGGAATGAGAAGCTGGATCGGCCAGCCATGCTCAGGAAAGGCAGATGCTCCGATATGAGCCTCGCCAGTCGAACCCTGCGCGTATCCTGGAGCACAGGAGAGGATGACGTTGCGGAACAGAACCTCGCCATCTTTTCCTCTCTCTACCATGAGTTGATGGATCGCAATGGTGCAGAGAACTTCTATAGGTTTCCGAATAGCTACTTTACAGGGCTAAAATCACTGGGAACGCGACTGGGTATCGCTATTGCGTGGTATGAAGATAAACCCGCCGGGGGTAGCCTATTTCTGCTTGGACCGCATTATAGCCACTACCATTTGTCAGCCGCGAATGATGTTGGACGTAAGCATGGTGCTTCAACGCTTCTTGTTATAGAAGGAGCGAGGAGAGCACGCCAAAATGGATGCGACCTTCTACATCTGGGAGGCGGAACAAAGCCGGGGGACTCGCTGGAAGATTTCAAGTGCAGCTTCGGAGGCCGATCGCACTTATACCGCTATGTAACCTTCATCGTCGACCCTGGGAGATTCAATGAAATACGCGATCTGCCAGATGCATCCTGGCCCTACAATCTCCTCGACTCCAACTCGCAATCGGGTACAGGGCCAAAACCATGAATATCCGACCGGTGCTCGCCGTGATCCCGGCCCGCGGCGGGTCGAAAGGACTGCCCGGAAAAAATATTCGTCCATTGGCTGGACTGCCTTTAGTAGATCATTCCATTCGTCTATCAAAACAGTGCGCCGAAATTGCCAAATGCGTCGTTTCCACAGATAGCGAAGAGATTGCCAGGGTGGCCCTCGACGGTGGCGGAGAAGTTCCGTTCCTTCGGCCGGCAGACCTGGCCCGAGATGATTCACCTATGTGGCCCGTGCTTCGTCACGCGTTGATGGAGATGGAATTGCGGGATCAATTGCGGTATGGCAGTGTTCTATTACTCTCGCCGACGAGCCCTGCACGTCTGCCGGAAGATGTTTCGAAAGCTATCAAGTTACTCGAAGAGGACGACCGTGCGGTAGGCGTGGTTGCTGCATCCCAGCCATCATTCAATCCACGATGGGCCTGTATAGTCATTGCAACTGTCGGCTATATGCGCCAGAGCTTTCCTGATGGCAACGTTTATGTAAGACGGCAGGATGTCCCAGCGGTTTACAGAATCAATGGCGCTCTATATCTTTGGCGGCGTGACCATGTCGCAGATTCGGAAAGTCCATGTTATTTCGAAATGCCGCACCGGATGCTGGAAATTCCTGAATGCCGCGCCGTCGATATTGATGGCCCTGACGATTTTCGCCTTGCTGAACTGAGGCTGCGCGACGGAATGATTCGCTTTCCGTGGCTTTGATGCTGGAATTCCTTATTTCCGCCACGATTCGAACAGTTCCCACCACACAAACTTTTCCGCCTCATAGATATAAACCTTCGCCCACTCGCGATTGTGCCACCAGGGCTCTCCAAATCGCTCTGTATCGGTAACGGCGGCCGAAGACCAATGGTACTGTGGAAGACGTTTCCTGAAAATTGAAACAGCGCGGCGGGTATGATAGTCATTGGTGACAAGCAATACTGACTTAGGCGCGGGATTGACATCGGCAAGGCAGCGGCGAACATCGGACGTCTCTTGAACTGTCGAGTCATTTGTGATCGTGCATATAGCTATTTGAGGCTTCTTATCCTCTGCTGACTGCGCGACGAAGTCCGCTGCATACTGCGCATAGGTACGTCCGTAGATCAGATCGTTCGGAGCATCCACCAGCATTCGCTGGCCATAGCCTTCGCGAAGCAACTCGAGCCCGCGCCAATACCTCAGATCGTTGTGGTCTCCGGCCAGCACAACGATAAAGTCTGATTGCTCAGGATGATTCACAACAAGGTGGTTTCCCGAAAGAAGCACCCAGGACACTGCAATAGCACCAACCATGGCTACAGCAATAAGAGGCTTTGCGAGCGTACGTTTGAACACCGACATGGCTTCGCCCTTTGTCACAGTCTGCATGATAGTATTCAGAGTTTAGCGCGGTCATCCCGAAGGGGCCATATGTCTCCAGTGGGTTTCACAGATGGATTTTTAGTCACTACGGAGATGTTAACGTGAGAACCATCGGAGCCGTTACAACCAGCCGGGCGGACTACGGGCTCTACCGGCCTTTGCTGAATGCAATTCACAATGACCCTGAGCTGCGGCTGCGCCTACTCGTATCTGGAATGCACCTTTCGCCTCAGTACGGTCTTACTGTACGGGAGATTGAAGCGGACGGATATGAGATTGCCGAAAGGGTCGAAGTACTTATCGCCGCTGATACTCCCGAGGCGATCAGCAAATCTGTAGGGCTGGGAGTCATCGGCTTCGCGCAGGTGTTCAGCCGGTGGCTTCCTGACATACTGATCGTCTCGGGCGACCGCTTCGAAATGCATGCGGCCGCACTGGCTGCCTTACCTTTCATGGTCCCCATTGCTCACCTGGGCGGGGGAGATATCACCGAAGGCGTTATCGACGACGTGCTACGGCATAGCCTCAGTAAATTAAGCCACTTGCATTTCCCTTCGACTGAAGTATGCGCACGACGGATCATACAACTCGGAGAGGAGCCCTGGCGTGTGATCGTCTCCGGTGAAGTGGGCCTGGATAACCTACGAACCATCAAAATGCTTACTCGAAGTGAGCTCGAGGCCAGCTACGGGCTGCAGCTTGCTGGGCCGTTTCTTCTGGCGACGTATCATCCGGCCACTCTCGAATACGAGCAAGCTGAGTGGCAGATTGATGAGTTGCTGGCGTCACTACAGGAAACGCATATGCCAATAATCTTTACCTTGCCAAACGCTGATACAGGAAATCGGGTCATCAGAAAAAAGCTGGAGCAATTCGTCACTTCGAATCCGTCCTCCCGGCTCGTAGATAATTTTGGCGTACAGGCCTATTTCAGCTTGATGAATCTCGCTGCCGCGATGATAGGAAACTCCTCCAGCGGAATCGTAGAGGCCGCTTCTTTTCAATTGCCGGTGATTAACATAGGAACACGCCAACGGGGCAGGATTCGTACTCGAAATGTTATCGATGTGGGATATTGCCGAACAGAAATTTTAATGGGCATACAGCAGGCTTTAGAGTCCCAATTCCGCGCTTCACTGAATGGGCTGGTGAATCCATATGGCAATAGTGAAGCTTCATCCGTTATCGTACAGTGCCTCAAGAGCATTCCACTTGGGGATTCTCTGGTAAGAAAGAAATTCCACGACGTGCCTTTTAGCCAGGAGCAAAGCTTTGGGCGAAAAGATGAAGCAGATAAAACTGCCTTCTGATCGATGGGAGATCGGAAGCGAGTTCCATTGGATGGGCCTGCCGCAAGCTCCGTTCGTTCCATGGCCGGAACCCCGAACCTGGTATTTGCTGGGGCGGCACGCCGTGGCCAGCGTGCTATGCAGTCTTCCAAACGTCCCCCGTCGCTTTTGGGTGCCCGGTTATTTTTGCCATAATGTGGCGGATTGCTGGCGGCGCTTGTCTCAGATCGTAATGTATAGGGATAGTCCCCTCTGGCCAGAACCGGACTGGTCGACCCTGCAACCCGCAAGGGACGATATTGTGCTTGCAGTCAACTATTTTGGTATTCGTTCGGGTGAGCCATGGCAGCGTTGGCATGAGGAGCACTCCTGCTTTTTATTCGAAGATCACAGCCATGATCCCGTATCCGGATGGGCGCTTCATTCCCGAGCGGATTATGCTTTCAGCTCTCTCCGCAAGACAATGCCAGTTCCCGATGGCGCTATTCTGTGGTCTCCCCGTAGGCACCCCCTCCCCAGAGTTGTGGATGAGGATTTATCTGGAAGCGCGTTGAAACTCGCCGCTATGATCTGGAAGCGCGAGTACCTGGAAGGCAGAGCAGTAGGCGGCGCCAAGCCGCTTTATCGTCGATGGCAGCGGGCTGGAGAAGATGCTTTCGACAGCTCAACAAAAATTTCTTCTGCCAGTTCATATAGCCGACAGTACCTGGCCAGTGGCATGCCGCTTAGGTGGCGGCACCAACGAGCAGCGAATGTGCAGCGCCTTCTTCGCCAACGGGAGGCTTCGTTTGAGGCTCAACCGCTGTTTACTTCCTGGCCCACCGATAGTGTTCCCATGGCAGTTGTCTTTCGTTTTACCTCACCAATTGTGCGCGACTCGGCACGGAAGCGTCTGGAAGAAGCTGATATCTATTGCCCCGTGCAGTGGCCAGCTCCGGCGCATTGCGCTCCCGCTATTCGCGAGATGGCTGCTACGATATTGAGCATTCCCGCGGATCATCGATATGGAAATGCCGATATGGATCGAATTGCACGCGTCCTATACTCCAATCGCAATGTTGGAGGCCGTTATTAACTTTCAAGACGGGAAGCGAAACGTTTCGCCGTCCCAGGCACCATTGGTGAATTGGGCTCAAGTGCTATACTCACCTATCAGGTGAAAGCCGACGATCGCGTTTAGCATAGCCAGGTCATTGTTCGACAGGTCTCATCGTTGGAAATCAAGTATCTGGGGTAAGAACCATTAGGAGTGTTCTGGTGGGGATGTACATCATCCAGGCTCCACATAGACCTTCTACAAACATGCTGCGCTTTGATATGGGGACACCTCTATGTCAGCCAATCCTTCGCATGAATTGCCGCTCATAACGAGGTGTAACACAGTCCGTGAATTGATGAAGCTCATGGATCGTTGCGCTTTGGGAATTACGTTGGTCGTTGACGAAAACAGACGGCTCGAAGCGACGGTTACCGATGGCGATGTAAGACGCGCGATCCTCTGTGGAGTTGAATTGGATCGACCGGTTAGCGATTTTCTTGCGTCACGTAAGGACAGCGGAAGCAATCGTCGCCCCATAACTGCACCCGCCGACACTGCGCCTGCAGAACTTTGTCGATTGATGGCGGACCATTGCATCCGGCAGGTTCCGCTGCTCGACCGCGAAGAACGGGTCGTTGACATTGCAATAGACTCAGATTATCTGTCTGCTTCCGCGCTGCCGCTGGACGGCCTCATCATGGCCGGCGGATTCGGCAAACGCTTGATGCCGCTCACGGAGAAGTGTCCAAAGCCGATGCTGCCGGTGAGGGGCAAGCCCATCCTCGAGCATCTGGTTTGCAAACTGCGGGCAGCAGGAATTCAGCACGTCAGCATCTCAACGCATTATCTGGCTGAAAGCATTGTCGAGCACTTTCATGACGGAAAGGATTTCGGCGTAGACATCGAATACGTAGCCGAAGACCAGCCCATGGGCACTGCTGGATCGCTGGCCAAGGCGTCCGTCGGAAACCTTCCTTTGCTGGTTGTGAATGGAGATATTTTGACTTCCGTCGATTTCCGGGCGATGCTGGAGTTTCACCGCGATCATTCAGCCGATATGACAGTCGCCGTCCAACAGTATGAAGTGCGGATTCCTTATGGAGTCATTACCACAGATGGAGTCGACGCCGTCCGTATTGTCGAAAAACCGACACTGCGCAATTTCGTGAATGCGGGCATCTATCTCGTCCAGCCCAGCGTCCGTAAGATGGTCCCTCCAGACCACCCATTTGACATGCCCGATCTCATAACAAGCCTCATTAGCGCGCAGAGACGTGTGATCTGTTTTCCAATACGCGAGTACTGGCTTGATATCGGACAGATAGAACAATACGAGCGCGCATCCACGGACGCAGCACGCGGCGTGGTTTAGAACCTGAGGTGAGGCAACGACTTTGAGCAATCCGTCTAAATGGAAAAACCGCCGGGTCCTCGTTACGGGCGCAGGCGGTTTTATTGGGAGCCACCTCGCCGAGCGCCTTGCGCAACTGGGCGCGCATACACGTTGCTTTCTCCGCTATACGTCGCAAGGATCTCTCGGCTGGTTATCGGCCTCAGCTTCGCGTCAAGAGACAGAAGTCATCCACGGTGATATCCGAGATTATGAAAGCGTTCTTCAAGCTATTGAAGGTATTGATGTTATCTTTCATTTGGCAGCGCTGATAGGAATCCCCTATTCCTATCATTCGCCTCGATCATATATTCATACGAATATCGATGGGACGTTAAATGTCTTGGAGGCTGCGAAGCGGCTGAGCACCGAACGCATCATTTGCACGTCGACCAGCGAGGTTTATGGTTCAGCAGTCTATGTGCCAATTGACGAGAATCACCGGCTGCAAGGCCAGTCGCCCTATTCCGCAACGAAGATAGGCGCCGACAAAATTGCAGAATCGTATCATCTTTCTTTCGGTTTGCCGATCTCTATCGCCCGCCCCTTCAATACCTATGGACCGCGCCAGTCATCCCGCGCAGTGATTCCGACGATCATCACCCAGGCTCTGACGCAGTCATCAGTGAAATTAGGAAGTCTGCATACAACCCGCGATTTCAACTTTGTTTCGGATACCGTTGAGGCATTGGTCGCAATCGCTGAAGCTCCTGCAACGATCGGAAAGACCTTGAACATTGGCAGCGGAACGGAGACATCGATTCGTGAATTGACCGAAGTGATCTTTGATCTGATCGGCACAAAATGTCCGGTAGAAATTGACGAGCAACGTGTACGTCCGGAAGCCAGCGAGGTAGACCGGCTTTGCGCAAATAGCCTTCTCCTAAGCCAGCTTACGGCATGGAGGTCGCGGGTCCCGTTACGAGAAGGGCTGACAAGAACGATCGAATGGATAGGTCAAAATCTTGAAGCATACTCAGTCGGGAGCTACGCCATCTGACGAGGGGTGCGCTGGCTGCCAGCTGAGTGATACTGTGTGAAATGAAAACGATCCGATCACTAGCCAAACATCTGCCCCACCCGCTTTTATACAGGTTGTACCACCATGCGCGTTTTCGCGAAGAATCTGCTCGAGCCGTAAAGGTAGCCGCGCTTGGCGACTTGCCGCTATTGGAAACCCTGGATTTGCAGAGCTTGAAGGGGAGCGAGACTCTCTTTGTACTCGGCAGCGCCTGGTCGATTAACGACATTCCCGACGAAAAGTGGAACGTCATTGCGCGGCACGACAGCATTGGGCTTAACTTCTGGCCTGCGCATCCATTCGTTCCCAAGCTTTTTCATTTTGAGAATCTTACATATGATTATCAGCCCGTTATGTATGACGCGTTTCGGCTGCTTATGGAACGCCGGTCAGCAGACTACGCCAACACTGTGAAGATCGTCACCAACTTGGCTCCTGTCGGAACGCGGCAGACGGTATTCGAGCTTCCGCAAGGCATGAAGAATAATCTGTATGTGGGTTTCGAGTTACCTGTCGTGGCGCGCAACGAGGAGGAACTCCGCGCAGGCATCAGGTATATGCGTTCAATCGGCGCCTTTTCTGCCCGTTCCAACGTGGCATGGCTCTTCAAGTACGCGGGCTCGGTCACTGCGGCGATGACAATTGCGGTGCTCATCGGCTACAAGCGCATCGTTTTTTGCGGGGTAGATCTGAACCAGCAGAATTACTTCTATCAACTCCGTGAACGTTATCCGGAATACGCTGGCTGGGAGTTCGTCTCCAGAAGCGAGGCGCACGCGACGACCCGCCGGCTCCCATGGCATGTTCCCGCCCAGTCGGTCGTATGCTTATTCAAGGAGATGATCCTCGATCCAGCAGGTATCGAGTTATTTGTCGAAAACCCGGCTTCTACGCTATATCCCCGGGTGCCTTTGGCTTCCCAGGCGCTCTTTGAAGAGCTGGCGTATGAGGGTGTTCCGTGACGCCATGCTTACTCAGTGAACATGCACTCCTGATCTGCCGCTTCAGCGGTTAACTCATGCATGGTATACTTTTTCGGCTAAAGGGGTGAGCATTGAGCTTCGTCTTCAAACCCTTTCGTCATGCGAACACCGCGAATCGGAAAGTTTGGCGATTGGCTTTGCGGGCTGCCTGCACTATCACCCTCGTAACAGGCTTCTCTCTTAGAATCTGTGCCCAGGCAACGGATAAAATGCATCCGGCGAACGGCACGCCAACTGCGCCTGCCTCAACATTCCCTGAGCCGTCCTCTCATCCAGCATCAGCGCCTAATCCAGCTGCGCCGGTGCTAGCTGCCGACATATCGCATTACGTCATCTCTCCGGGTGACGTGCTGGATGTCTCCGTTTTTGGGGCGCCTGACCTCACACTAAAGGCAAGTGTGAACGGTTCAGGCAATATTTATATGCCCCTGATTAACTACGTCCACGTTGCCGGCATGAGTGTTGAAGATGCACAAGGCGTGGTTGAGCAAACCTATTTCAAGAGGGGCGTATTAAAGATCCCGCACGTGAACATGGTCGTATCGAGTTATTCAGGCAAGGTCGTGTTGATGGGTGAGGTAGGCAGACAGGGAGTTTATCCGATAGTAGGATCGGGAACGCTTCTCGACATTCTTGCCCAAGCCGGCGGTACTACGGCGGCAGCCGGCCAGCTTGTAACGATTACTCACAAGGACAGTACGGAGCCGGAAAGCGTGTTCCTGCCGAGCGACCCTCTAAAAGTTCAAACGGCGAATGTTCCTGTACAGCCGGGAGACATCATCGTTGTTTCCAAGGCGGGCGTGATTTTCGTTGTGGGTGAAGTGCTCTCTCCCAACTCTTATCTAATGGATGAAAGCGGTAGGTACAGCGTAATGAAGGCGGTCGCAGCGTCGCGTGGACCCACGAAGTGGGCGAAGACTTCTAAGGCCTACATCGTGCGGCGAGAGCCTGGAGGCCAAAAGGCAATCTCCATCCCGTTGGATAAGATCCTTGCCTCGAAAGTCCCCGACGTACAAATGCAACCAAATGACATCCTCTTTGTTCCGTCAAACAAGGAGAAAATAATCGCTACCCAAGCAGCTACTATAGCCATCGGTTTAGCTACAAGCCTCGCTTATTACCATATCGCCTATCAATAGCCTTCAGGCAGTTATTCATCTGGTTGCGCACATTAGCACTTTTTCGACCGCGTCGGCTGCGTCCCTCATGTCAAGATCGCTGAGTGTCGGGTGTACCAGAAACATCAGCGCGGTTTCTCCCAATTCTTGGGCAACCGGAAGCCTGTTCGGCGGTCGCATCTCATCAGGAAAGGCACGCTCCAAGTAAATTTCGCTGCAACTTCCTGCGAGACACGGTATCCCTTCTGCATTGATGGCATCAAGGATCCGCTGCCGATTCCAGTCTTCGCGGAGACGGTCAGGTCTCAGGAAAACATAGTATTTGTAATAGGAATGGCTCAAGTGATCGGGTGGTCTGGCCACGCGTAAGGCCGGGATTGCTGAGAATCGTTCAGCAAGCACACCCGCCAATCTTTGTCTTGTTTGCACAAACCGGGGAAGCTGCTTCAGCAACACACGGCCTATAGCGCTCTGCATCTCTGTCATGCGCCAGTTCGTACCAAAGCTCTCGTGTAACCATCGATATCCCGGTGGATGCTGTCGCCGGTAAACAGCGTCATAGCTTTTACCATGGTCCTTGAACGCCCAAGCCCGCGACCACAACTCAGTGGCGTTCGTCGTCAGCATGCCGCCCTCTCCGCCTGTGGTCATAATCTTGTCCTGGCAGAATGAGAACGCACCAGCGTCGCCGATGGAGCCTACTGGCCGCCCTTTATAAATCGCCCCATGTGCCTGCGCGCAATCTTCGACGATCTTCAATTGATGTTCGTGAGCAAGGTTGACGATAGGGTCCATGTCGCACGGCCACCCCGCGAGATGCACCGTGACGATGGCGCGAGTGCGCGGACTGAGAACGGACCGTATGGTATCCGCCGTGATATTTTGAGA
>Ga0126373_10002313_pt1 | contig 14037 bp, 11 predicted proteins | sample PanSoiMetPlot_11_FD_92545 | JGI IMG/M metagenome (GOLD analysis project Ga0126373, IMG submission 92545) | Tropical forest soil microbial communities from Panama - MetaG Plot_11 | ecosystem: Environmental > Terrestrial > Soil > Tropical forest > Bulk soil | place: Panama | collected 2016-02-17 | reverse complement strand
GCCCCGCTCAATAGCTGGCCCGACAACGTGAACCTCGATAAAGCACGCCGCCTGCTTTGGCCGATCAAGCGGAAGTATGGCCGCAAGATCTCCTGGGCCGATCTGATGATTCTTGCTGGCAACGTCGCGCTGGAATCGATGGGCTTCAAGACGTTCGGTTTTGGCGGCGGCCGCGCAGATACCTGGGAGCCGGAAGAGGACGTCTTCTGGGGTCCCGAAGGCAAGTGGCTGGCCGACGAGCGCTATAGCGGCGAGCGGGATCTTCAGAGTCCACTCGGCGCCGTGCAGATGGGGCTGATCTATGTGAATCCGGAAGGGCCGAACGGCAAGCCGGATCCCCTCGCGGCGGCCAAGGATATCCGCGAAACCTTTCGCCGTATGGCGATGAATGACGAAGAAACGGTCGCGTTGATCGCCGGTGGTCACACCTTCGGCAAGACCCACGGCGCCGGCGATGCGGCCAATGTGGGCGCAGAGCCGGAAGCCGCCACCATCGAGGAGCAGGGCCTCGGCTGGAAGAGCAAATTCCGCACGGGCAAGGCCGGAGACGCGATCGGCAGCGGCCTGGAAGTGATCTGGACCGCGACGCCGACAAAGTGGAGCAACAACTACTTTGAGAACCTCTTCAAATATGACTGGGAGCTGACCAAGAGCCCGGCGGGCGCGCATCAGTGGAGGCCGAAGAATGGCGCAGGCAATGGTGCCATACCCGATGCGTTCGATCCGTCGAAGCGTCATGCTCCCGCCATGTTGACCACGGATCTCTCGTTGCGCTTCGATCCGGCGTACGAAAAGATTTCACGGCGTTTCTACGAGCACCCGAACGAGTTCGCAGACGCGTTTGCCCGGGCATGGTTCAAGCTGACGCATCGCGACATGGGCCCGATCGCGCGTTATCTCGGACCACTGGTTCCGAAAGAGACGCTGTCGTGGCAAGATCCGATTCCGGCTGTTGATCATCCGTTGGTCGGGGAGCAGGATATTGCGGTGCTGAAAGCAAAAATCCTCGCGTCAGGGCTCTCGGTCTCGCAGCTCGTCTCGACGGCCTGGGCGTCGGCGTCGACGTTCCGCGGCTCGGATAAACGCGGCGGAGCAAATGGCGCGCGCATTCGCCTGGCGCCACAAAAAGACTGGGCAGTCAATCAGCCGACTCAGCTCGCAAAGGTGCTGCAGACGCTGGAAGGAATCCAGAAGGAGTTCAACAGCGCGCAGAAGAACGGCAGCAAGGGGAAGAAGATTTCGCTGGCGGACCTGATCGTTCTCGGCGGCTGTGCGGCGATCGAGAAGGCCGCGAAGGCCGGCGGGCACGACGTGAAAGTCCCGTTCACGCCGGGGCGAATGGACGCGTCGCAAGAGCAAACGGACATCGACTCCTTCGAGCCGCTCGAGCCGGCCGCGGACGGTTTCCGCAACTATCTCAGCGGCAAGCAGCGCGTCTCGGCTGAAGAAATGTTAGTGGATCGGGCCCAGTTGCTGAAGCTGACGGCACCCGAGCTGACGGTTCTTGTCGGGGGCTTGCGGGTGTTAGGCGCGAACACCGGGAACTCCAAACACGGCGTATTCACCAATCGGCCCGAAACGCTGACGAATGATTTCTTCGTCAACCTGCTCGATATGGGCACGGTGTGGCAACCGACCAATGGTAATGGACTCGTGTACGAGGGACGCGACCGGAAGACGAACCAGGTGAAGTGGACCGGGACCAGGGTCGATCTGATCTTCGGATCGCACTCGCAGCTGCGAGCGGTTGCGGAGGTCTATGCCTGCGCGGATTCCAAGCAGAAGTTTGTGAAGGATTTCGTGGCGGCGTGGAACAAGGTGATGAATAGCGATCGCTTCGAAGTTGCCTGAAACTGCTGCGGCAATTTGTGTGACCCCAGGTTAGCGTCCAAAAAGCGGACGCGAACCTGGGGCACCGTCATTTCGTGTTTCTCTAATTAACTCTGATTACAGTCCTGGCGGTCCCGCCAATGCCCGCATCGGCTTCACATGGGCACGGTCGCAGGTGTTTCCCAGGCAGCCGAGTCCCCAGCTCTGCTGGATCGTCGACAACATGGAATAGTGATTAAACGCAGTGCCCGAACTACGCGCGAAACGCAGGAAGCTCGAAATCACCAGGGCCACCACGTGGCCGCCGCCCGGGTTCGCGTCGCAGCATCCGCTAGTATCGCCGAACCCGAAGGGCCCACTTCCTGTGAAATCGCTCTCATCCCACATAATGAAAATCACGGAGTTCCCGGTCCACGATTTGGACGTCATGATCGCATTGACGGTGTTCAGCAGGAACGTGTCCCCGGCCGCAATCAGGGCCGGCACCTGCGAGAAGTCGCAGGGATCTGGCGGAGTCACGCCTCCTCGACCGTGCATGTCGTGGCATTGGTCCGGGCTGATCCAGACGTAATTGGGCACGGTGTTGTTGGCGAGATCAGCGGCAAGCTGGGTGAAGTCCACGATGTTGGCTACGCGCGCCGGATTGGTCTGCACGTCTTTGTAGGTTATGAACGGGTTGTGCTTGCGCTCGTAGAGCTGGATTCCACAGGAGTGGTCGAGCGGCGTCGTGCACAGTGAATACGACTGCATGTACGCTTTCCATGTCTTCCCTCTTGCTTCGAGCTGGTCGACGATATTGGGCACGTCGATGGTGATGTCGTTGTCATCGACCACGCCGTTGAGCGCGCCTGAAGTCGCACCGATGTAGTTGGGCTGGCTGGGATGGGCGACGCCAAAGTAATTGGTCGCTAGCCCGGTCGTGGCCGCCGCGAAGTTGATGAACGGCGCGTTCGGATTCCCGATCAGAGTGTTGTAGCCCGTGTTCTCCATCATGATGATGAACACGTGATCGAAGCCATGGCCATCGTCCGCTTGCGCCCACAGAGGAGCGGCTAAAAGTGTGAGTGTAAGTAAAGCCAATCCGCAAATCTTGATGTTGCGGTGCTGAATCGTTCGAGAGACGGTTTCGAGATTCATGCCATTCTCCTGGAAGTTTTTTGTTCTGGAACTGAGGATTCCCGCGCTCCAAGCCGGATCTCGGCCCATGTTCAAGAAAAAGAGTGACGCGATTCTAGACCGAAGCGGCCGAGTGTCAAGAGGCATTTTCGGGCAAACAGCCCAAGGGACGGGACATTTCGACGACCAGGATTCGAGGCGATCGAAGGCGACGTCTGGAAAAGAGTAGACGGACTTACGCGATGGCGGGCAGCGACAGGATTGTCGCGCTTCCGACCAAAGTCGATGCGCTATTTCTGCGCATGCTGCTCGGCGAAAGGCCCCAACAGCGGCAACTCGAACCATTCCCCTTGCAGGGCCTTGATGGACAGCAGCAGCCAGGTAAAAAACAATGCCAGGCCAATGAGGGTACCGGTCAACAGCCAGCCAAAGAGCCAGCCGAACATCGAAGCCACAAGGCCCAGCAGCACGAACACAATGACCGCAGCCCAAAACAAGATGCTCTGAAAGGCGTGGAAACGAATAAATTTGCGCTCCTGAAATTGCTTCAGGAAAAGCAAAACCAGGGCTGGAAGAAACGTAAGATAGGCGAGCGCGCCAATCCAGCGATCATTCCAATCCACCGGCACCGCGGCCGGAGTGGGCGTGGTTTCGGAAGCTTCCCCCTCCATGTCCGCCTCTTCCGGCGTAAAGAAATTCCCCTCGCGCACCGGCCGTCCGCACGACGGACAGAACTCCGAGATGTCAGGCATGGTAGCGCCGCAGTATCCGCAGGAAATCGGCATAGGCGTATAGAAGTAACATCCAAATCTTAAACCAACCAGATTACAGACGTTACGGGGGAACATTGACCGGCTACGGGGCGGGGTTTGGCCCTTGTCCGGATGGTCGGAAAACGATAACGTATTTCAGATTGCTTGGGAACGAGCCGCAGGCCTCACGATCCCACCCGTCGACTATCATATAGGCCACAGATGGATTGGGCAATTTATCAGCCCCGAATACGCTTTGATATCCGCGCGGAACGCGAAGAATCCGAGCGGCTATTCCAGCATCCGGCAAGGGCATTGCAAGATCGACTTGTGCGCCGCGCCCACACCGATCGAACCAGGCTGCATGCCATACCTGAGTGGGAAAAACTCTACCAAACAGAGTCTCAAGAACGCAGATTGCTGTATCAGGCAAGAGTCTTAAGCTGGGGCAAAGAGAAGAGGTATTACTATGCGTACAAATGGTATGACTGAATTATTTCAGGAAATGTGCGGTAGCGGAGAACAGGCGAACATGAAACGGTTTGTGGGATCCCGCATTCCGCTATGACACAAACCAGTATTGATCCGTTGGGAAGCATCTAGCTGTTGCAGCTCATGAATTCCATTGGCCCGCGTCAGTCCCGCTCAACTCCGCCCCTCAACTGAGCCAGTTCAAGATAGAAAATGCCCCGGCAGCCATGAGGGCGGACGCTGGAATGGTGAGGACCCATGCCCAGACGATGCGCCCTGCAATCCCCCAGCGCACGGCGGACAAGCGATGGACAGCGCCGACTCCCACAATGGCGCCCGTGATGGTGTGGGTGGTGCTGACCGGGATCCCGGCGAGAGCGGTCGTAAAGAGAGTCACGGCGCCCGCCGTTTCGGCGCGGAAACCTCCCACGGGTTGAGCCTGGTGATCCGTTGGCCCATCGTTTTCACAATACGCCAGCCACCCATGTAGGTTCCCAGCGCGATGGCCGCATGCGCCGCGAGAATGATGGGCCAGTGCAGATGTCCCCAGCTGGCCAGCATGTCCGATTTGCTCATGAAGCCGCCGGTGTAGAGCGCGCCCGCGATAATTCCCATGGTCTTCTGGGCGTCGTTGGCGCCGTGTCCCAGGCTATAGGCAGCGGCTGACAGCAATTGCAGCCTACGAAATACGCGGTCCACGGGCTGAGGGGCGGAGCGGCGGAATATCCAGTAGACCGCCAGCATGAAAAGAAAGCCCAAAACGAGTCCGATCACGGGCGCGACCACGATGAAAATCAGCGTCTTGTTCCTGCAGCGCCGCTCTCGCCATGGCAGCGCCTGCGTATCCGCCGATGAGTGCGTTCATGTGCACTCGATTTTTTCCGTCATCATTCCGCAGGGCTGAGAGAGGAAGAAGTGGGCAGGCCCCACCACCAGGTGAAGAGATCCCAAACAATGGCGCCAAAGAGTCCAGCGAGCACGACATATTGGTCGACGTACTCGAGCCGGATCATGCCGCTCCCAATGGTCTTCGCCACCGCGGTCCCAAGGAAAAAAGCAGCCAGGAAGTTAAAGGTTGCCGCCCACAACACCGCCAGCTTGGGAGAAAGAACGCGAGTGGACACAACCGTGGCAATGCTGTTCGCCGAATCGTGAAACCCATTCACGAAGTCGAAGATCAGCGCGACCAAAATTGCTATCAGGACGAGTACGACATCGGCATGCACCAGAGAGCGAGCCTCCCGGTTCTTCCCTAGCTTGGCTGCGGACTAGGCGCTTTTCAGAACGATGGCTTCGAGTACGTTGGCGGCGTCCTCAGCCTTATCGGTCGCGACTTCCAGAACTTCATACAGTTCTTTGAGCTTGATCAGCTGGATGGGATCCTTCTCGTTATCGAACAGCAATGCAATCGCCCTCCGGCTGACGTGGTCGGCTTCATCTTCCAGGCGGTTCACCTCATCGCAGTGCTTCAGCACTGCACCATTTTTTTCGAGCAACGAGACGCCTCGCGCGAGTTCCTCGCTTTGCAGGACGATCAAACCTGCCAGTTCGGCGGCCGCCGGCGGCGGCTCGGTGATTTTGTACATCACCAGCCGGTTAGCCGCAGCGTTCGTGAAATCCAGCACATCATCAAGCGAGGAAGCCAGCTTGTGAATGTCCTCCCGGTCAAACGGCGTGATAAAGCTCTGGTTGAGCTTGGAAATAATGGCATGTGTCGCCTGGTCGGCCTTGTGCTCAATAGCCTGCACCTGCTCAACACGCATTCTGAGATCGTGGGGATCCTCGAGAATATGCCTTAGGAGTTTCGCTCCTTCAGTCAGGTAGCTGGAAAGCTCATCGAACAACTCGAAGAACTTCGCTTCATGGGGTATGAGCCGCACGGTTTCCGCCTACAGAATAAAAATGAAATTGCGAGAGCGGGGTAGTATCCCACATGCCTCGTGATCAGGTCCTCTTGTGAACATCTCTCGCAGGTGGGCCGAGACCGATAACCTTCTGCAATTGGGCTCGAGCCCGTCGTCATCGCGTCGAGTGCTGAACAACTCCGCTTATCGTCACAGCTGGGGTGAATCCGCATGAAACGCGTGCCGCTTCCTTTACGTTCATTTCACTGGATCTCCCCAGTTCTATCCGCCGAGTCGGGCGAGGCTCCGCCCTTGGTGATTCCACAAATCGCTGAGTTCATTCCATGGAGGAATGTCCGGGCAGTTACCTTACTCGGAGAAGGCTTGCTCGGCACCGTCTCAGTTGTCGCTCTCTTTTTTCTCGGTGCCTTCGGGGAGACTTCAAGATTCGAGATGGCGCGCGTAAATCTTGTCCACCACCCTGGCAGCCTTCAATCGAAGGCCCTGCATATACTCGGCGCGGGCGGATTGCAGCGCTTCCACCGTCTGCCTCACTGCCGTCTCGTCACTCTCGGAGACAACACGCGCACACAGCTCTCGAATGCGATCTTCAGTCAACATCCGACTCTTCCCCGGTGGCGGTCACGACAGCAAATTGCATGAATTCATGTGGGCAGCAGTTCGAGACCCGCCCCTGCGGTGAACGTTGGGAAAGTACTCGGGGCGATGCTGTAGTTCTATCCGGAAAAGACTGTATTTTTCATCCTTGACGAGCAGCTCTACACGAGACGGCCAGCCCCATTTTTCTTGCGGCAATCTTCGCATACACCGTAGATCTGGAACGTGTGGCGCGTTGTCAGGTAGTGATACTTGCGGCCAATGTCCTGCTCGAGGCGTTCTACTTCGTTCGAGAAGAACTCGACCGAACTGCCGCAGTCGGTACAAACCATGTGATGGTGGCTGCGCCGGTTGTACTGGTGCTCGTAGCGGGCAATGCCGTCGTGAAATGCGACCTCGCTGGCCAGGCCACATTCGGCGAGCAGCTTGAGCGTGCGGTAGACCGTGGTGTAGCCGATCTTGGGATCCTTTTTCTTGACCAGCCGGTGCAGTTCGTCGGTGGAAAGATGCTCGCGAGTCTCGAGAAATGTGCGCAGGATAGTGTCGCGCTGCGCCGTCTGTTTCAGACCAACCTTTTTCAGGTGCTGGTGGAGAATGCCCTGCGCTTCCCGCACCATCTCGGGCGAGATGGATGGCTGATCATCGATGCGTTTTTGCAGCATGAGAGGAATCGTGGATCGCTGGCTGGGGCCCGTTGAGGGTCCTGCAGGGGCGACCACGTGAAAACTGCCTGGACTGCCTCAGGATACCATCGGGTGATCTTGAAAATGAAATTCAAAAACGAGTTTTGCCAGCGACCAACTACTAACGACCAACGACTACTTTATAAATCCATACGCAAACTCAACCAGAATGATGCACCCGAGCACCAGGGCAACAACGCCGGCGAGGCGCGCTTTCTTGAGCTGATCCGAGCTCAGGCTGGGACGCGTCCCCAGGGAAGCAAAGCGGATGAACTGCGCCGGGAAGGCGAGCAGGCACAGTGCTCCACCGAAGAACCAGATCAAGGCAATGATGCTGAACAGACGTTCTGAGCTCATAGGACTGGGCGATAGCTTATCAGTCGTGAAGTCACCAGGGAAACTCGGACGGTCGTTGGTCGTTGGCTGTTGGTCGTTGGCTGTTGGCAAGACCTAAGGTGATCCCTGACACTTGAGGCCTGCGACCTGAGCCGTCAGCTACCAGCTATCAACCATCAGCCCTTTCGGTGTTTGTGTTCCCATTCCCTCAGCCCCTACAATCGATGCGAACGCATGGCCATCTGGACTCCGACTGCTGATCTCCCCGCACCGCCACGGACCCGCCCCCACGTCCTTATTTGGATCGCCAGTGCCCTCCTGCTCATTCTGCTGGGCGCGGCCGCCTACGGCTATTACATCGCCCACTCCGCGCTGCCGCAGTTGGATGGAAAGATCTCGCTGCCGGAGCTGTCCGCTCCGGTGACGGTGTCGCGCGACGCTCACGGCGTTCCCACCATTGAGGCGAAGACACTGGAAGACCTTTTCTATGCACAAGGGTACGTCACAGCGCAGGATCGACTCTGGCAGATGGATGTAATGCGACGGTTCGCCGCGGGCGAAATGTCCGAGATCCTCGGCCCGTCGCTCATCGAGCACGATCGCGAGCAGCGCATTCTCGGCCTGCGCGAAATCGCGCGTAAGTCAGCTGGGACGCTTTCGGCGCGCGACCGTTCCTATTTTGAGGCCTACGCGCGGGGTGTGACCACTTTCCTCAGCACGCACCAGGACCGCCTGCCCATCGAATTCCGCCTGTTGGGCTATAAACCCAAAACGTGGACCGTCGAAGACTGTCTGCTGTTGGGCGCCCGCCTGGTACAGGATTTAAATCACGGCACCTACAAAAGCGCGCTGGTCCGCGAGAAAGTGCTCGCCAAGCTTGGGCCCGAGTTGACTGCCGACCTCTACGTAAACACCTCGTGGCGCGATCGACCTCCGTCGGCGAAGAATCGTCAGTTCGAGGAGGAGATTCATCCCGGGTCGAACAATCAAGATGATGACGAGGAGATGGATTCCGGTGCGGACAGCAATGTGGCGCGGGCGAGGCCCTCGGCGGCCAGCGCATCCAGGCTCGCGGCTCGGCCCGAACTCGTCCCGGGCTCGAACAACTGGGTGGTTTCCGGCGCGCACACCGTCACGGGAAAACCGATGCTGTCAAACGACATGCACCTCAACCACCAGATGCCCAATCTGTGGTACGAGGCGCACCTCCGCGCGGGTGATTATGACGTCGTGGGCGTCACGCTACCCGGCTTGCCATTTGTGATCGTGGGACACAATCGCCGCATTGCCTGGGGATTCACGAACGTTGGACCCACGGTTGAGGATCTTTATATTGAGACCTTCAACGAGCAGGGTGCGTATCAGACGTCCCGCAGATGGCAAGCAGCCGACCATCGCGCGGAAGTCATTCATGTCAAGAACCAGGCTGATGTCACGGTGGATGTGGTCCTTACGCGCCATGGCCCGATCATCACGGACCTGATTCCGGGCGAGACCCGCAAAATCGCGCTACGTTGGACTGCTTTCGATTCCGTGCACGACCCGTTCTTCGACATCGACTCAGCCCAGAACTGGGACGAATTCAAGCAAGCCCTGGCCACCTGGGACACGCCCTCGCAGAACACGGTGTACGCCGACGTCGACGGACATATTGGCTACCATGCGACCGGTCATATTCCGCTGCGCACCACGGGTGACGGAAGCCTGCCGGTCAGCGGAGCCGATGACCAGCATGAGTGGACGGGCTACATTCCGTTCGACAAACTGCCCGGGGTCTTCGATCCGCCTTCGGGTATCATCGCCACCGCCAATTCGCGCATCACGCCCGACAAGTATCCCTACAGCATCAGCACGGAATGGGATCCGCCGTGGCGCACCGACCGAATTTATCGCGTGCTCGAGTCGGGCCGGAAATTTTCCGCCGCCGACATGCTGTCGCTGCAAACCGACGTCTACTCGGCGTTTGATCGCTTTTGCGCGGAACGCTTCGTGTACGCCCTCGACCATGTGAAGAATCCCTCGAAGCGCGCTCAACAGGCGCGCGATCTGATGCGCGACTGGGATGGTCACCTCACGACCAACTCGGCCGCCGCCACCATCGAGAATCGATCGCAGTACGAACTTCGTCGACTGCTGCTCGAGCGTCGACTGGGAGCGCCTCCAAGAGCTTTGCCGAAAGACACAAACACACCGCCTGAGTCCTTCAGTTGGAAGAGTTTTCGCTGGTTCAGTTCCTCGCTCTGGCTGGAAAACGTTCTGATGAAGCAGCCGACGCGCTGGTTGCCAGACGGTTACGCCGACTACGAGTCGGTGCTCGCCGCGGCTGTCGAGGCGGCGGTCAACACTGCCGACGCGCCGCAGGATCTGACGCAATGGCGCTGGGGAATGTTCTCGCCGATTGAAATCGAGCACCCCGTGCTGGGTCGCTTGCCGCTCATCGCGCATTGGACCGGCCCGGGCCTCCACGAACAGTCCGGCGGGGCACTGACTGTGAAGCAAGTAGGCCGCGCCTTCGGTCCGTCCGAGCGCTACACCGCCGACCTCTCCGACTTCGACCAGTCGACATTAAACACCGTGACCGGCCAAGGCGGAAATTTCCTCAGTCCGTACTACATGGATCAATGGAAAGCGTGGTACGAAGGCACCACATTTTCTCTCCCGTTCTCAAAGGAGGCGGTGGAGAAGGCGCGGGAGCATGAGTTGGTTTTGAAAGCAGGCTCTGGGTCCTAGGCTCTGGGCTTTAGGCTCTAGGCTTTAGCAAGACACCGATGTGAGGAATCATCTGATATCGACATATCCTTCCAACGTCCAGCAGATCAAATATTCCAAAAATCTAATTTTGCTAGACCTGATTACTAGAGCCCAAAGCCTGGAGCTGGATTGCTAGAGCCTAGAGCCCGCTCTTAGAAATCAATCAGCTTCACATCCACCGCATTCCCGAAAATATCGATCGACTGCAGCAGATAAATCTTGTCGGTAGTGGTGTCGTAGATCCGCAGTTCCCCGCCTTCGACCAGGTAGAACACCGTGCGATTGGTGATGGGTGTCATTCCGGTGACGTCGCCGTTGTCGGGCGGGATAACGAGGTTGCCATTATTCGTGTTCAGGATGGCCAGACATCCGCGCTGCTCGGCTCCGGGTGTCGCGGGGACGATGTTGGTGCAGTTGCGCGAGCCTACGAAGAGTTGGCCGTCGCCGCTGATGTCGATGTGGGTGTGATAGCCGTCGGGGATGACCGCGGTCGGCTGAATCGGCGTCGCTTGCGGCAAGGTTGCAAGATTGACGATCGTCAATCTCCCGCAAGTGGTGGCTGCGGTGGTGGCCCCCCCCGCGCAGGTATTGGATCCAATCGGCGGGGTCCCGGCGACATACAGGGTTTGATTTTGCATGAAGCCTACGGTTGCGCCGCCCGGAATCGGAGTCGGTGGTCCGGCCACAGGATTAGCCGGATCGTGCAAATCGAGTAACTGAACGCTGGCTTGCGTTCCGCCGCACTCGGGGCCACAGTTCAGGATCCAGGCCTGCGTGTTGTCGCTGCTGAAGAATCCCGCTACGGGATGATCGAATCCTGTGACGTACTGGCAGACCACTGGGCTCGGCGGCGCTGGGTTACAGGTCGCGTTCTTTGACCCAGCCACGATATCGAAAGGCGATACGACCGTCACCGTCTGCACATTTGAGAGTTGGGTCAGATCCGTGTTGTCGCTGAAGGCGAGAATCTTGCTCCCATCGCCACTCTCGTTCAGATAGTGGACACCGGGTACAGGCAGCGTAGGAGGCGTGCCCCCCGTATTCAGGTTGACAATCGCGATCGCGCCCACGCTTCCACCACCCGGTACGGGAGCGTTCGGCACGGCGACATAGGCGGTCCCATTGTCGGCGGAGATCACGAGGCTTTCCGTGTTCCCGGGAAGCTGAATCGTGCCGATCCCGGAAATCGCTTCGGTACTGTTATTCAGGACCTCAAGCCGATTCTGATCGATGCTCACAGCCACCGTGATCTTGCGGTCGCTCGAGAGAAACAAGGTCGCCGGCGCCATAACGCTCGCACCGATAATCCCCACGTTCGCGCGCAAATCCTTCAGGGCGTCGATGAGAATTAGTCCAGGGGTCGCCGTGGTGCTCTGCACATCCTGCGAAACGATAGCGCGGAACTTCAGTCCGCTGGGTTTCGGCGTGGAGGACGTCGACGAGGAAGAAGACGACTTACTACTGCTGCCACCGCAGGAAATCAACGCCAGATTGGTCAGGATTACGACCGCCAGAACGAGCAGGCATCTCTTCAAACAGGCGACTCCCAAGAGCATGATGAATAAAGATTTGGATGCGAAACTTCGGATTATAGCAGAGCGCCCCCAAGTGCCTTCCTTGCCTGTCTCACAGCCTTTCTTTCGTCCAGAGACGCAATTGCACTCACATTCGTTAAGATGCAAAACCCACAGTCATCTTGTATTCTCGAAATGGTATGGTCTCGGACTTCCTTTCCCGGTTAAGTAAGTCGCCCATTCTTTGTGATGGTGCGATGGGCACACTGCTGTATGCGAACGGTATTTTCATCAACCGCTCGTACGACGAGTTGAACCTGTCGCAGCCTGAAATGATTCACTCCGTGCATCAGGGCTACTTGCAGGCTGGGGCAGAAATTATTGAAACCAATACTTTTGGTGCGAACAGCTTTCGCCTCGGACGGTACAGTCTCGCGGACAAGGTTCACGAGATCAACCGGGCGGGCGCACGTCTGGCGTGCGAAGCCGCCAAGAGCTTCGATGTCTGGGTTGCCGGTTCGGTTGGCCCGCTGGGAATTCGAATTGAGCCGCTGGGTAAGACATCCTTCGAGGAGGCGCGGGCCGCGTTTCGCGAGCAGATTGCTGCGCTCGCCGAAGGCGGCGTGGATCTGCTCGTTCTCGAGACCTTCGGTTACGTCGAAGAACTACATCAGGCCATGCTGGCAGCCCGCGATGTCAATCCCCAACTGCCGGTGGTCGCCTCAGTCACAGTAGATGAGGAATCAAATTGCCTCGATGGCTCCGATCCGGAGACGTTCGCTGCGAAATTAGCCGACTGGGGAGCTGACGTGATCGGCTGCAACTGCAGTATTGGCCCGGTGGCGATGCTCGACGCGATTGAGCGCGTGCGCTCTGTCACTACCATGCCGCTGGCCGCGCAACCGAATGCCGGCATGCCGCGTTCGGTCGAGGGTCGAAATATCTATCTTTGCTCGCCCGAATACATGGCGAGTTACGCGAAAAAGTTCGTGGCGGCAGGTGTGCGCCTGATAGGTGGGTGCTGTGGAACCACTCCCGAACACATCCGCATGATGAAGTCTGCCTTGCGCGTAGGCGAGGCAAGGGCGGCGCGTGTGCAGACAGCCAAGCCGCAGCCTTCACCCGCGGCCGGGCCGACCGAACCCATCGAACTGCGTTCGAATCTGGGCCGCAAACTGATTGCGGGCGAGTTTGTCACGATGGTCGAGATCGTGCCGCCGAAAGGCACAGACATCCGCAAGGAGGTCGAGGGCGCGCGCTTTTTGAAGTCGGTGGGCGTTGACGGCATCAACATTCCCGACAGCCCGCGCGCATCGGCGCGCATCTCGAACCAGGCGCTGTCACTGATTGTGCAGCGCGAGGTAGGAATCGAAGCGATCCTGCACTACACCTGCCGCGATCGCAACGTGCTGGGCATCCAGTCGGATTTGCTGGGCGCGGCCGCGACCGGCATTCGCAACCTGATCTGCATCACGGGCGATCCTCCGAAGATGGGCAATTATCCGGACGCGACCGCGGTATTCGATGTGGATGCGATCGGGCTGGTGAACATCGTCCATAATCTGAATCGTGGGCTCGACATTGGCGGCAACGCGATTGGCGCGGGAACCGGGTTTGTGATCGGAGTGGGCGCGAATCCCGGGCTGCCCAACATTGACGAGGAGATTCGCCGCTTCGAATACAAAGTGGAAGCCGGCGCGGAGTACGCGGTTACACAACCGGTGTTTGATCTCGCGCTGCTAGAGAATTTCTTGCGCCGTATCGAACACTGCCGTATTCCCGTGATTGCGGGCATCTGGCCGCTGGTTAGCGTGCGCAACGCGGAGTTCATGAAGAACGAACTGCGCGTTTCGGTGCCGGATTCGATTGTCGAGCGCATGGCCAAAGCTCCGACGCCGGAAGCTGCGCGCCAGGAAGGCGTGGCCATCGCCCGCGAAATGTTGATCGCCGTGCGTGACCTGGTGCAAGGCGCGCAAATCAGCGCGCCAAATGGCAAGTACACGGCGGCCGTGGATGTGCTGGAAGCCCTGGGAGTCAACTCGTGTGAAAGGCAGTCGCCAGTCTTCAGTCCGCAATCGCCAGCTTAACCGGCTCATGGCTAATGGTCGTTGGGCTGATGGCG
>Ga0126373_10002312_pt1 | contig 14038 bp, 11 predicted proteins | sample PanSoiMetPlot_11_FD_92545 | JGI IMG/M metagenome (GOLD analysis project Ga0126373, IMG submission 92545) | Tropical forest soil microbial communities from Panama - MetaG Plot_11 | ecosystem: Environmental > Terrestrial > Soil > Tropical forest > Bulk soil | place: Panama | collected 2016-02-17 | reverse complement strand
TCTTCGCCTGCACCACCGTCAAGGCCGCCGTCAGGGTGGTCTTGCCATGGTCCACGTGCCCGATGGTTCCCACGTTCACGTGCGGCTTGGTACGCTCGAATTTTGCCTTGGACACGGTGCTACTCCGTTTTTCCTGTTGCCATCTTCAACACTGCCCTCTCTAAATAGAGTCGGGCGACCTGGAGCCCATGACCGGAATCGAACCGGTGACCTCGTCCTTACCAAGGACGTGCTCTGCCGACTGAGCTACATGGGCAGTAAGCCGTCGGTACGTCTCAACACTTAACGCTCAGCCGCAGTCTTCTGGAGCGGGTGATGGGAATCGAACCCACATCATCAGCTTGGAAGGCTGAGGTTCTACCATTGAACTACACCCGCTTTAAGCGTCGAGTCCCGGCGCGCCGGACGCCGAAGCGTCCAGTGGTCATGCACCGCTCTGTCTGGTGGAGGGGGAAGGATTCGAACCTTCGTAGGCGTAAAGCCAGCAGATTTACAGTCTGCCCTCGTTGGCCGCTTGAGTACCCCTCCACAGGCGAAGCCGGTCATTTTCTGATAAGTGCCTGAACCGTGTCAACTTCTAGCCCAGGAACGGCGCGGGTTTGCGGGGGTACCTGACGCAACCCGGCCGGACTTCCGCAGGCCATACCCACCCCCCTCGGCGACCCACCCCTGCCCCCAAGCACGGGAGGTGCCAACCCTGGCCAAAAACCACCATCCGGAGGGGCGCCCCGCCCCCTTTAAGGCGCCGCGCCGCTCGCGTCGCTCCCCCGGCGGCCATTCTGGGGGCGGCTGTACGGCCTTGTAACCCCGTAAGCATGTAAACCGTCCCGCCAAAAAGCGACGGCGGCCGGGTTTGACCCCGTCCGCCGCTGCTTTGGCCCCTTCCCTAGGGCCGGAACCCCGAATTTCAGTGAAAGTTGTTGTGGGACAGGGTGATGCCGAGCTGGGACTTCCAGTAGTTCTGGATCAGCTTGACCACGCTTCCCGGTAGCGGCACGTAGACGAGCTTTTCAGCCTGGTCCTGGCCCTTGTTCAGGCACCAGTCGAAGTACTTCAGCACCTGCTGGTTCTGGGCCTTGTCGGCGTCCTTGCGCATCAGCACCCAGGTGGCACCCGCGATGGGCCAGCTGTCTGCGCCCGGCTGGTTGGTAATGATTAGGAAGAAATCACTAGCCGAACCGAAATCCGCGTGGGACGACGCAGCGGCGAAGGTCTTGAGGTCCGGCGAGACCGTCTTACCGTCCGCATTGATCATGCGGGTGTAGATCATGTTGTTCTGCATAGCGTAGGCGTATTCCACGTAACCGATGGCACCGTTGATCTGGTTCACGAAGCCCGCCACGCCAGCATTGCCTTTGCCGCCCACGCCCGTCGGCCAGGAGATGGCGGTATCGAACCCGACTTTGGTCTTCCAGTCATCGGAGACCTTGGAAAGGTAGTTTGAGAAGGTGAACGTGGTGCCCGAACCGTCGGAGCGGTGCACGACCGTGATGAAGAGGTCCGGCAGGTTCGCGCCCTTGTTCAGGGAGGCGATTTCCGGGTCATTCCACTTGATGACCTTGCCCAGGAAGATGTCGGCAAGAGTCTTGCCATCAAGCACCAATTCACCCGGCTTCACCCCTTCGAGATGCACGACCGGGGAGATGCCGATGAAGATGCCCGGGAACTGGACCAAATTGTTCTTCTGCAGGTCTTCCGAACCCAGCGGCTTGTCGGTGGCGCCGAAGTTCACCGTGCCGTTCTCGATCTGCTGAATGCCGCCACCGGAGCCGATGGCCTGGTAATTCAGGGCGATCCCCGTGTTCTTATGATAGGTGTCCGACCAGGCAGACAAAACCGGGTAGATGGCCGTGCTACCAGCGCCGGTGAGCTGCTGCTGGTCGGCGAAGACGCTGCTGCTGGCCGCCGCGGTCAGAATGCCGGCAATGAAAGCCGCCTTTTTCATGAAATGAAGTGACATATCAGGACTCCTCTGAGAAATAAGCATCGTGTAGGTCGGAACGCCAATCACGAGGAACGGGTGCCCACTCGGGATGCCGTCAATCTAGGGGGGTGCTATGACGAGACCATGACTGAAATATTGCAGTTTCATGACAAGTCGTCTCTTACTCCGTAACTTAATCTCCTCTTCACATACCCGCAAGAATCCGCCGCCAAGATGCTGTCCGTTCCAAAACCACCTTGCTAAGGATCTCGTATGAAGCTCATCCACACTCCTTCCTCCGCCCTGGAAAGCCATTTCCAGCGCCTTCACTCCGGTCGCCAGCGTCGGCGCAACCGCCGCTCCGCCCCAGCCCCCCGGGGCGGCAACCCCCAGAAAGCCGCCTGACCCCCTAAAACCCGATCCCCGCACCAAAATCCGCGGTTTATCCGCGGGCCCGCCGTCAGATCGGCGGGCGGGCGGACAGGAGTCCGCTCTGGAAATGTCGCCAGGGGCGGGAATTTACCCGCCTCGTAGCGACAGCCCTCATCGACGCCACACACGCCCCTAAATACTCCTCGGCACATACGCATCTTTTGGCAACTGCTCCTGCTTAGCACTCCCTCCTGCGTCCGTCTAGTCGTGCTATAGACGCCATCCTGCCGAATGCAGCAGCTGTATTGAGGAAGGCAAAAAAAAGGGCGGGTCGTAATGACCCGCCCAAACTCTAGGAGGCGTTTGAACTTAAGGAATCAATACTTGATCTGGGCCCACACGCCGATTTCCTGGGTCTTCAGGTCGTCGGTGGTGTTGCCGAGCTTCTCGTTGTCCGTCACCTTGTCGCTCTTGTAGACCAGGGCCCAGGTGATGTTGCTGTTGGACTTCCAGGCGACGCCAGCGTTGTAGTACTTGTCTTCCATGGAGGAGTCGGTGTCCTTCAGCGGCTTCACATCATCGTAACGGCCGAACACGGACAACGCGGTGCCCGGGAAGTCATACGAAGCGTACAGCGAGGTGCCGCTGGAGCTGTTGGTCTTGGCAGTCGGGGCCGAGTTGGTCACATCGAACCACTTGCTCGCCGTGAACCCCTCGAAGCCCACAGTCAGGCCGGAGTTCTTCCAGGCGATCAGGTAGTCCGTGCGGCTCACACTGTTGAGGCCATTCGGCGCCAACTTGGCTTCCTCGGCTTCCGTGTCCTGGCCGCGCTTGCCGGTGTAGAAGCCGGCAGCGAGGATCAGGGAGCCGTCCAGCGGGGTGACAGCGATGCGGCCTTCCTCGTCGACACTCTTGCTGCGACTCGGGTTTTTGTAACCGTTGCCGTTAACAATCGAGAACGAGTAATTCACCATCTCGTTGCCGCCGCTGGCATTAAGACCCCAATCAGCCGAATTGCCGAAGCTGCTGTTGACGCCACCAATGGTGCGGTCGATCAGGGTGTTCTCCACAAAGCGGTAGCCGTACACGCCTTCCGCGAAGGGGATCCAGGGCGCGTCGGAGGAGCCCATTCTGAACACGAACATCGGATCGAACTTGCCCTGCACGTAGATCTTCTTGACGAAGAGCTGGGTTTCGGGCGTGGTCGTGGTCACGGTGCAGGTTTCACCCTTCGCGCCGCCGGTCACGCTGCAACTATCCTTGAAGCTGGCGAAGTTGAAGTCGGTGGTCAGGTTGGCAGACCAGATGTCGTCAAAGGTGTGGTTCACGATGAAGTACGCGCGCTTCACGTCCGTGCCTATGCCATTCGGATCAAGGTCCGTATTCGCGGCGCCGGACACTTCCTGGGTGGTGCTCACGCTCGTGAAATCGGTGTAGATCACTCCGCCGATGGTCGTATCGCCGGCATCGGCGTGGGCAGCCAGCGGGGCTGCCAGGGCCGCGCTTACCGCCAGGGAAACCATGAGTTTGTTCTTACGCATTTCAGGGATCTCCTTGAGTAATGAAATCGTCTTGAAAAGACGCCGAAATCTGCCGACCTGATGGCCGGATTAGGCGGCAAGGGTAAGGGCGGTCTGTGACAGGTCCGTGACAAAATGACGTAGGTCACATGACAGCGGAAAACCGCCCTCGGGCCGCAGGAAAAGCGACAGAACAGCTCCCATGAATCCCTGGAAAACCTGGGCCTGGCGGGTAAATTGTTGCGCGGCTGCCGACGGGCGGGCCGCTGTCATATGCTTGTCAAGCGGATATGGGTATATAAGCGGCCGTGGATACCGTCGATCTCAACCAGCCCGGGCTGTACATCAACCGGGAACTGAGCCAGCTCGCCTTCAACCGCCGGGTGCTGGACTTGGCCCAGGACGCCTCCGTGCCGCTCCTGGAGCGGTTGCGTTTCCTCTGCATCGCCTCCACCAACCTGGACGAGTTCTTCGAGATCCGCATGGCGGGCCTGAAGCAGCGCCTGGAGCTCGCCTCCGCGCCCCTCGGTCGCGACGACCTGCCTGCCTCCGAAGCGGTGCACTCCATCAGCGAGGAGGCCCGGGATCTCGTCAAGCACCAGTACCAGACCCTGAACGAACTGCTGATCCCGGCGCTGGAGGAGGCGGACATCCGGGTATTGAAGCGCAGCGAGTGGAATACCCCTCAGGAGGCCTGGTTAAGGAAATATTTCGAGCAGGAGGTGCTGCCGGTACTATCACCCATGGGACTGGACCCCTCCCATCCCTTTCCCCGCATTCTCAACAAGAGCCTGAACTTCATCGTCTCCTTGGAGGGCAAGGACGCTTTCGGCCGCAACAGCGGCATGGCGGTGGTGCAGGCGCCGCGCTCCCTGCCGCGGGTCATCCAGATCCCCTCGGAGGGCAAGGGCGGGCACCAGTTCGCGCTGCTCTCCTCCATCATCCACGCCTACGTGGAAGACCTGTTCCCAGGCATGAAGGTGGCGGGCTGCTACCAGTTCCGGGTGACCCGCAACAGCGACCTGTACGTGGACGAGGAAGACATCGACGACATGCTGCGCGCGGTGCAAGGCGAGCTCGCCTCGCGGCGCTACGGCGACGCGGTGCGTCTCGAGATCGCCGAGGAATGTCCGGAGGAGACCGCGGCCTTCCTGCTTTCGGAGTTCGAGCTCGCCCCGGAAGATCTCTACACCGTGGCGGGGCCGGTGAACTTGAGTCGCCTGGACGCGGTGTACGACATGGTGGACCGGCCGGAACTCAAGTACCCCCCCTTCACCCCCAGCGTGCCGAAGGTCTTGGCCGGCAAGAAGGACATCTGCGACGTCTTGGGCGAGAAGGATGTGCTCCTGGCCCACCCCTACGAGTCTTTCGCGCCAGTGCTGGATTTCCTGCGCCAGGCCGCTGCCGACCCCAAGGTGCTGGCCATCAAGCAGACGCTCTACCGTACCGGGCCGGACTCGCCCATCGTGGCGGCGTTGCTCGCGGCGGCCCAGTCAGGCAAGGAAGTGACGGTTGTCATCGAGCTACGGGCCCGCTTCGACGAGGCGGACAACATCGCCCTGGCCAACCGCCTGCAGGAGGCCGGGGCCCACGTGGTGTACGGCATAGTGGGCTACAAGACCCACGCCAAGATGATCCTGGTGGTGCGCCGCGAGGGGAAGCACCTGCGCCGCTACGTGCACCTGGGCACCGGTAACTACCATCCGAAGACCGCGCGCCTCTACACCGACTACAGCCTGTTCAGCGCCGACAACGAGATAGGCGAGGACGTGAACTGCATCTTCCTGCAGCTGACGAGCCTCGGAAAGCTGCACAAGCTCGCCTGCCTGAAGCAGTCGCCTTTCACGCTGCACACCGACGTCATCGAGCTCATCGACCGGGAGCGGAAGCACGCCCAGGCCGGCAAGCCTGCGCGCATCATCGCCAAGATGAACGCGCTCACCGAGCCCGCAGTGATCGAGGCGCTCTACAAGGCGGGCATGGCGGGGGTGAAGATCGACCTGATCGTCCGCGGGGTCTGTTGCCTCAGGCCCGGCATCCCCGGGGTCTCGGATCACATCAAGGTGCGCTCCATCCTCGGCCGCTTCCTGGAGCACACCCGGGTCTATTGCTTCCACAACAACGGCAAACGCGAACTCTATTGCGCCAGCGCTGATTGGATGGAGCGCAACTTCTTCCGGCGTGTGGAGGTGTGCTTCCCCATCGCCCAGAAGAAGCTCCGGGACCGGCTGCTCATCGACCTAAAGCGCTACCTTAAGGACAACGTGGGCGCCTGGCAGCTCTCCGCCGACGGTCGCTACCGCCGCCATTCCGCCAAGGGCAAGAAAGCTCACAGCGCACAAGCCGAACTGCTCGCTCAATACGCCGATTAAGCGACCCTCAGGCTGAAGCCCAGATCCCGAAGACTGTTGGCCACCTCGTCCAGGTCCGCGTCCAAGAGCGGGCGGTGTTTGAGCCAGCCCTTCTGGAACTTGAGCCGGAGCTCGCGGCCCCGGGCGCGAAAGGCGAAGCGGGGCTCCTCCGCCTCGTGGGCCCGATGCAGGGCGTAGGCCAGCCGCAAAAGCGCCGTGAGGCGCCGGGCCCGGATCTGCTGTAAGCCCTCGAAGCGCTCGAACAGCTCCGGGTCCAGACGTCCCCGGTGGCTGCGCACTAGCAGGGACAAAAGCTGTTGTTCGCTCCGGGCGAAGCCCGCCATGTCAGCATTGGCCAGGATGTAAGCGCCATGCTTGTGGTAGCCGCTGCGGGCCACGGCCCGGCCGCACTCATGCAGTTGGGCCGCCCAAGAGAGCATACGTCGGCCTTCCTCGCCCAGGTCCCAGCCGTTGGAGCCGCGTGCAAGCTTGCGCACTGTGCCTGCCACCCGTTCCGCCTGCTCCCGGTCCACGCCGTAGCGGGTGGCGAGGCCGTCCACGGCAGCAGAACGCACGTCCCGATCCTTCAAGCGGGCCACAAGGTCGAGGAGCACGCCCTCGCGCAGTGCGCCCGGCGCCACCTGCATGCGGTCCAGATCCAGGGACTCGAACACTGCCTGCAGCACCGCCACGCCGCCGGCGAACACAGGCGCCCGCTCAGCTTTCAGGCCCGGGAGGTCGAAGCGCCGGGGGTGGCGGCGCTGGATGAGGAGTTCCCCGAGGCGCACCAGGTCGCCGCGGGTGATGTCGCCCCGAGCCCAACCGAGTTCCTGCAGGACATTGCCCACAGCGCGGATGGTGCCGGAGGAGCCCAGAGCCCGGCGCCAGCCCGCGCGGCGCAGCGCCACTTCCACAGGCTCCAGGCGGCGACGAGCCGCCAGGAGCGCCTCGGCGTAGTTCGCGCGGGTCACGCCGGCCCGCTGGAAATGCAGGTCAGTCATGGTGACCGAGCCCATGGCGAGGCTTTCCATGAGCCTAGGCTCGTGCCCCTGTCCCACGATGAGCTCGGTCGAGCCGCCGCCGATGTCCACCACCAGCCTCCGCTCGCGGGTTTCGGGCATGTAGGCGCAGACGCCGCGGTAGATCAGGCGCGCCTCCTCGATGCCGCTGATGACCTCGATGGGGTGGCCGAGCATGCGGGCGCATTCCACCAGGAACTCCTGGCTGCCGCGGGCGCGGCGCAGGGTGTTGGTGCCGACGGCACGCACGAACTCGGGGTTATAGCCCGAGAGCCGGTCGCCAAAACGCTTCAAGCATGCGAGCGCCCGCGCCTCCGCCTTACGGGTGATGCGACCGCGGGAGTCGAGGCCCGAGCCGAAACGCAGCATCTCGCGCATGCTGTCCAGCACTTCGATGCGCCGGCCCGTGACCTGGGCCACCAGCAGATGAAAGCTGTTGGAGCCCAAATCGACTGCAGCGAGAACATGGGAAGCAGAGCGTTTACCCATGGCAAGACTGTACGCCATAGCAAAGCCCGGCTCTAGACGCTGGTCAGGCGGGTGCGGATCCGGAACTCTGGGCCAGGTGGCGAACGTCCAGGCCGTCCACAAAGTAGAACACCTGCTCGCTCACGTTCTTGGCATGGTCGCCGATGCGCTCCAGGGCGCGGGTGAGCCAGAGGAGGTAGAGCATGCGGCGGATGTCCCGCGGGTCCTTGCTCATCGCCTCCATGCAGCGGCCATTGATCTTCTCGTACTGCTGGTCCACCGACTCGTCGCGGCGCAGCACGTCACGGGCCAGGCGCACGTTATAGGTCTCGAAGGCGGTGATTGCGTCGTGGACCATGTCCTTCACATCCCCCCCCAGGGCGCTCACCTGCTCGTAGTTGTCCCGCGGCCGATCCATTTCCGCCAGCTGCTCGGCCATGCGGGCCACCTTCTCCGCCTCGTCGCCTATGCGCTCCAGGTCCGAGATGATCTTGATGACCGCCAGCACATACCGCAGGTCCATGGCGGTGGGCTGGCGGCGGACGATCACCTGGCTGCATTCGCCGTCGATGGCCACTTCCAGGTGGTTGACACGGTAGTCATCGACCTCCACGCGTCGCGCCAGGTTGACGTCGCCGGTGACGAGCGCGTTCACGGCGGTGGCAATCTGATGCTCCACCATGTGGCCCATGTCCAGCGTGAGGGTTCGGATGCGCGTTAGGTCTTCGTTGAAGGCGTGAGAGATGTGTTTGCTAAGGTCTGTTTCTTCCATTGCGGCCCCTCCAGTGGGAGCTTCTCTGTGCTTAAGATTCAGGCGAGGCGAGTCAAGCCTTCTGTGTACGGCAGCGATCCGGCTGTATGGTGGGACTCAAGCTCGAACAGCTCGAGCCGGTTGAGGGTATGGGTCACGGCGCGCCAGGCTTCATCGGCCAGGAGCCGAATGTCGCCGGTGACGCTGCTCAAGGGCGGCAGGAAGCTCACCTCTGCTAGCACCGGTTCCTCCGCCAAGAGGCGCCAGAGGTGGAAAACGAAGCCGTCGTCCCCCACGAAGGCCACGCGACGCAACAGTTCAGGCACGGCGCTGTAATAGAGCGCGACCGGCTGCACGGGAACGCCGGCCTCCACCGCCGCCTGCATCAGGCGCGGACGGAAACGGGCGGGCTTCACCTGGGCACCGCTGGTACCTTCCGGAAACACCGTGAGCGCCTCGCCGGCCTTGAGGCGATGGGTCAGGCGCGCATGTAGCCGCCTGTAACTTTCCAGGGAGCCGCGGCGGATGAACTCGGTGCCGCCCACTTCCGCGAGCCAGCCGATAAGCGGCCAGCCGCCCACTTCCGCCTTAGCCACGAAGCTTGCCTCGGTGGCGGCGGCCAGGACCAGGATGTCCACCCAGGAGACGTGGTTAGCGACTAGGAGCCCGGGTCCGACAATGGGGCGCCCATGAAGCAACACCTTGATGCCGAGGATCGCCGAGACGCGGCGCAACCACCAGGCGGCCAGGCGGTTCACCCGCTGGCGCAGCGGCGGCAAGACCAGGATGCCGAGCGCCAGGACGACGCCCAGCAGGAGGTGAGTCGCCAGCAAAAGGGCACGGGAGAGACGGCGGGCCTCGCGCAGGGACATGGCGGCCTCAGGCGGCCTGGGACTTGAGAAAGCGGCGGGCATAACGCTGGCGCAGCTCGGCCGGGTCCAACACTACCACCACGTCGGCGGTGTTGAAGTCCGGGTCCCAGCAGGGCTCGCCGCAGATCTTGGCGCCGAGGCGCATGTAGGCGAGCAGGAGGGAGGGAATGCGCGCCGGAGGTACCGGACCGTCCCGAAGCGGCAGCGGCAGCTTCGGCTTCACGCGCAACTCCGCTGGCGCCATGTAACGCTCGGCCAAGGTCGCAAAGGCTGCCATGGCGTTGGCACCGTCCCCGTCCAGGGGGATGCTGGCGCAACCCAGGATGCGGTTGTATTCAGTGATGTGAAAGAAGCGCGCGAGGCTGGCCCAGAGCATGGAGACCACCATGCCTCCGCGGTAGTCCGGATGCACGCACACCCGGCCGATCTCCATAACCCGGCCAGGGGCGGTGATGAGCTGGCCAAGGTCAAACTCGGTTTCGGAGTAGAAGGAGCCAGCGCGCTTGGCATCGGTGTCCAGCAACACCCGCATGCAGGCCACCACCTCGTCCGTGCGCCGGTCCCACACGAGGAGGTGCCGGGCGAAGGCATCAAAGCGGTCCATATCCAGGCCGGGCACATCTGTATGCAATTCGGCTTTCATTTCCTCGGCGAAGACCCGGTAGCGCAGCCTCTGGGCGGCGCGCACGTCGTCCTCGTCGCGCGCGAGCCCCGCGTGCAACTCGGGCCGGCCCTGGTCAGGCTGGACCGGGGCCTCGCGGGTTTCAAACAGCATTTCCGGGTTCGCGGACATGCTCTTAGATCTCCTGAAGCTGTTTTACGAGCGTCAGAATGGCAAGCGGATATAAAGAAGGCGTGACGGTTTTTTGACCATTCCGTGAAACGGCCAAACTGGGTCTATTTTCCAGGGAGGCCCTAAGTGGCAAGAGGTCAGATCCCTTTTCCGCTTCCCGCGTCATGTGATGGTCATGGCGACGCAAACCGGCTGACACGGAGCGGGGGTAGACTTTTCCCTGCATGCCGCAAGACCCCCAGACCCGCGGCATGCTTGGACCTTCCCCCGAGACTCAAGGTCCATCAACCCCGCCGTACGGCGGGGTTTCTATTTGCAAAGCCAGTTTTACCGCGTACTTAGAGGTCGCTTGGAAGCTGGACGGCGGGGTTGGGCCCAGCAGAAGGGGGCAACTGGCCTGCTTCGATGAGCTTCTTGGCGTGGCTCGAAGCGAAGCGTTGGGCTTTCTCGGCGCTGTTGAAGAGCTGGTCTACCTGTACCCGGCGAGTTTCTTCAGCATCAAGATCCGAAATGTTCTTCTCGATCACGATTTCCGGACGGTACATCTTCCGTCCCTGGCTCGCATCGACGATCACGGCCACGGAGATCCGGTAGTGATCGTTGCCAAATCGATAGTCCAACTCGGTGGATTCCATTTGCTCTACTCAGGAACCTTGGATTTCATCGCCGCGGGCATAGAACTCGCTCTCGAAGGCAGCGCCATGCATGCGGATACAGGGGTACTGGACTCGCCAGTCTTCAAGCTTTGAGGACGAGACGACGAGGTGCAAGGCCGGCAGCGTGGGGCGCTCGACGTGGCGGCGGCGCTCGTGGCGGTGGTTGTGCTTGAGCACGGGCAGCATGGGTTTCAGGGCCTGCATCAGCATCAGCTTCTCCAAATAAGCTCGTGACTCTACGCACCGGCGGTGACGCCCCCGTGACGCTTCGGTTGCAAAACGTCGAGCTTTGTCCACACCCCCTTGCCATTGCTGGGGGTAGTGGCAAGTCAAGCTGTGACCGCTGGGGAAAGTTGTCACAGCCCTGTCACCTGCCAGCAACGTGTTCTTAACGGCTTACTCCTAGAATCCCGCGCAACATGGCGAAAAAAGAGGAAAATTTATGGTCGTCCACCACATGACCCCCCTGAAATACCGGAGCATATTCATCTCCGACGTGCATCTGGGCTTCCGTGGCTGCCGCGCCGACTTCCTCCTCGACTTCCTCCGCAGCACCGAGTGCGAATACCTCTACCTGGTGGGCGACATAGTCGACGTCTGGGAGATGAAGAATCGCCTGTTCTGGCCCCAGGAGCACAACAACGTGGTGCGCACCATTCTGGGCAAGGCAAAGCACGACAGCAAAGTGATCTATATCCCCGGCAACCACGACGAGATGTTCCGCGAGTACGCAGGCATGGAGTTCGGTAACGTCTCTATCCAGAAGGATGCCATCCACGTGACTGCCACCGGTAAGCGCTTCCTGGTGCTGCACGGCGACGAGTTCGATAGCGTGATGCAGGTCAGCAAGTGGCTGGCCAAGCTCGGCAGCCGGGTGTACGACTGGCTGCTTTACTGCAACCGCTGGGTCAACGTGTTCCGCCGCAGGCTGGGCTTTCCCTACTGGTCGCTGGCGGCCTACCTCAAACACAAGGCCAAGAGCGCGGTGCAGTTCATCGGCGACTACGAGGAAGCCGTGGCCCGCGAGACCCTGAAGCGCGGCGCCGACGGCGTGATCTGCGGCCACATCCACCACGCCGAGATCGCCATGCGCAATGGCGTGCTGTACTGCAACGATGGCGACTGGGTGGAGTCCTGCACCGCTCTCATCGAACGCCACGACGGCACCCTCGAGATACTCAACTGGGCGGAGCACATCGCCGCCCGTAATGTCCGCAAGGCGGCCCCGCGCCGCAGCAACACGGCGGTACCCGCATGAAAATCGCCATCGTCATCGATACCTGGCTGCCGGAAGTGAACGGCGTCGTCACCACCATGCACAAGATCGTGGAGGAGCTGAAGGCCCTGGGGCATGATCCGCGGGTACTCTCCCACGGCAATGGCTTCGTCACCGTGCCCATGCCGGGCTACAGCAGCATCCGCCTGGCGCTCTTCCCGCAGCGCAAGGTCAACCAGATCCTGGACGAGTGGCAGCCGGACGCCATCCACATCTCTACGGAGGGCCCCTTGGGCGCCGCCGCGCGACGCTACTGCGTCAAGCGGTCTTTAAGCTTCACCACCTGCTACCACACGAAGTTCCCGGAATACATCCGCGCCCGCGTGCCCGTCCCTTTGAGCGTCGGCTATGCCTGGATCCGGAATTTTCACAGCAAGGCGAGCCGCCTGATGGTCTCCACCCCTTCGCTCATGAAGGAACTACAGTCCCGCGGCTTCAAGAACCTGGTGCACTGGGGCAAGGGCGTGGACACGGAGCTGTTCCGACCCCGGGGCAAGGAGTTCCTGAACGATCCCAGACCCATCTTCATGTACCTCGGCCGCGTGGCGGTGGAAAAGAACATCGAGGCCTTCCTGGAGCTCGACCTCCCCGGCTCCATGTACGTGGTGGGCGACGGTCCGGACCTGGAGATGCTCAAGAAGCGCTATCCCAAGGTGCACTTCACGGGCTTCCGGCGCGGCGAGGAACTGGCGCGGACGCTCTCGGCCGCGGACGTGTTCGTGTTCCCGAGCCGTACCGACACCTTCGGCCTGGTGCTGCTGGAGGCCATGGCCTGCGGCTTGCCTGTGGCCGCCTTCCCCGTCACCGGACCCGTCGACGTGGTGCAGCAGGGCGTCACCGGCTACTGCGACGAGGACCTTAAGAAAGCCGCGGTGGAATGCCTCAAGATCGACGGCAAACAGTGCCGCGCCTACGCGGAAAAGTTCAGCTGGAAGGCCGCCGCCGAGGAGTTCCTGCGCAACATGGTGCCGGCGCGCACCGCGTCCCAGACGGAGACGGACACCGCCGTCGCGGCTTAAAGAATTAAGGAAGGAAGATCGCAGCGCGGGCGGAGTATGTGGTGCCGTACCGGCCGGCCGCCTGCTTAAGGCAGCGTGACGGAGCGTGGCAAAGCCAGCACCGCCCGTAGGCCGGGGCCGTTATCGTCGAGGATCAGGCGCGCGTCGTGGTGGCCGGCCACGGCGGCCACCAGGCTTAGCCCCAAGCCGTTGCCCGGTTGGCTGCGGCTCCCATCCAGCCGCACGAAGCGCTGCAGCACCCGGTCGCGCTCCTCCGCGGGGATGCCGGGTCCCGAATCCGCTACCACGATGCGGGCCGTGCCGTCCGCGCCTTCGAGGCTCAGCCTGATGCGGCCGCCCTTGGGCGTGTACTTCACCGCGTTGTCCAGGAGATTGCTCACCGCCTGGGCCAGGAGTTGGCGGTTGCCCGAGACTCGCAGGCCGTCCTTGATCTCGGTGCTGAAGACGATGTGTTTTTCCTCCGCCAGGGCGCCATAGAGTTCCGCAACGTCGGCGCAAAGCGGCGCGAGATCCAGCGTCTCCCAGGCGTCGCGGCCGCGGGCGCCGATCTCGGCGATGCTCAGCATGCTGTTGAGCAGGGCCACGATGCGGTCCGTCTCGTCCATGGCCCGCTGCAGTGCCTCCCGGTCCCCTTCGCCGGTGTGGCGCGAGAGCGCCTCCAGCCGGCTGCGCAGGCGCGTCAGCGGGCTGCGCAGGTCGTGAGCCACGTTCTCGGTGACCTCGCGGGTACGCTGCATGAGTTCCTCGATGCGCGCGAGCATGGCGTTGAGCTTCTCCGCCAAGGCATCGAATTCGTCCTGCCCGCCCTCTTCGCGGATGCGCCGGCTCAGGTCCCCTGCCATGATGGTGTCCGCCGCCTGGGTCACCTGTTCCAGGCGACGCACCACGCCGCGGCCGAACCACACGCCGCCTAGGACGCCGGCCAGCAGGCAGAGCAGCACCGCGGCCACCAGGATGGCCAACAGCGTGGCGCGCAACTCGTCCGTCTCGTTCAGGGTTTGGCCGATGAGCAGGCGC
>Ga0126373_10002311_pt1 | contig 14039 bp, 11 predicted proteins | sample PanSoiMetPlot_11_FD_92545 | JGI IMG/M metagenome (GOLD analysis project Ga0126373, IMG submission 92545) | Tropical forest soil microbial communities from Panama - MetaG Plot_11 | ecosystem: Environmental > Terrestrial > Soil > Tropical forest > Bulk soil | place: Panama | collected 2016-02-17 | reverse complement strand
GTTACCTCCTGACTGCATGGGTCAGTTGGGCCGCTGTCCGGCTCGCTGACCTGGCGTCGCTCGCGAGCCCGATATCTGCGGTACGAACGTTTCGCCGTGCATCGCCCGGGAGATTAGCTCGGCAGCCCGTGCGGCGGCGACCAGCCGTCTGCCCTCTTTCTGATAGACCTCCAGCACCGCTGCGAGGCTGCCTGGCGGCAGGTCCTTGCCAAGCTCAGCGCGAGCAGTGCGGTAACCCTTGCGGGCGCCCTCGACGCATGCCGTCAGATGATGGCACGCGAGTGCTGCTAGGGCGATCGGGTGTCGCACAAGGACCGTGTGCAGCCGGTACTCCGGCGGGACAACGTCAAGCAGCCAGTTCACGGCAGTCTGCTCGAACCCCGGACTGCCAGGCGGATGCACCCCGTCCGGCCAGCCAGTAGGAATTGAGCCGCCTTGTGTCACGCGGCCAGCCTATCTTGCGGTCGAACATATTTTCTATAACCGAGGCTCGCCATCAATGTGCCGCGTCGCCCCAGGACTCACACTGGGCCGGACCCGGTGTGCTAGCAGTCAACTGCGGAGCGAATACAATTGGCGGCGAGCCGTAGTCTCGGCGTTTCCCTTGTAGTTATCGGAGTTTCTCCGCATGCCTGTCAGTTCCGTGTCCGCCGCCCGTATCTCCGCCAGTGGGAGTTCTGGCGAGCTTGCTACCCGCGACGACCTTCGCAATGTCGCGATAGTGGCGCATGTCGACCATGGCAAGACAACGCTGGTCGACGCCATGCTGTGGCAGTCGGGCGCTTTCAGGGTCGGCGCTCAAGTCGCCGAGCGCGTCCTGGACTCAAGTGACCTGGAACGCGAAAAGGGCATCACGATCCTTGCCAAGAACACAGCGGTACAACACGGCGGCATGACGATCAACATCATCGACACGCCTGGTCACGCGGACTTCGGCGGTGAGGTTGAGCGCGGGCTGTCAATGGTCGATGGCGTGGTCTTGCTCGTGGATGCGAGCGAAGGGCCGCTGCCGCAGACCAGGTTCGTCCTGCGCAAGACGCTTGAGGCCGACCTCCCGGTGATCGTCGTGATCAATAAGGTCGACCGTCCTGATGCTCGCATTGCCGAGGTTGTCGATGCCTGCTACGAGCTGTTCATGGATCTGGACGCAACTGAGGACCAGATCGAATTCCCCATCGTTTATGCTTCTGCGCGGGCTGGACGGGCATCGCTCGACCGCCCGCAGGATGGCACACTGCCAGATTCTGAGAACCTGGAGCCGCTGTTCCAGGTGCTGCGCGAGGCTGTGCCGGCCCCGACTTATGACCCGGCTGCACCGCTGCGAGCTTGGGTCACGAACCTGGACGCTTCCTCCTACCTCGGCCGGATCGCACTGTGCCGGGTATTCAGTGGCGAGATTCGGAAGGGTCAGCAGGTCGCCTGGTGCCGCCGGGATGGTTCGATCGAGCGGGTCAAGATCACTGAGTTGTTCCTGACCGAGGCGCTCGAGCGCGTTCCGACGCAGGTGGCGGGACCTGGCGACATCATCGCCGTGGCCGGGATCAGCGAGATCATGATCGGCGAGACACTCGCGGACCCCGAGGACCCGCGGCCGCTGCCGCTGATCACGGTGGACGAGCCAGCCATCTCGATGACGATCGGGGTGAACACCTCGCCACTGGTCGGCAAGTCGAAGGGCTCGAAGGTCACCGCTCGCATGGTGAAGGACCGGCTTGACCGTGAGCTGGTCGGCAACGTCTCCCTCATGGTCGCGCCGACCGAGCGGCCCGATACCTGGGAAGTGCAAGGACGCGGGGAGCTGGCTCTGGCCGTGCTGGTCGAGACAATGCGACGCGAGGGATTTGAGCTGACTGTTGGCCGCCCGCAGGTTGTCACTCGCCTGATCGACGGCAAGTTGCATGAGCCGGTCGAACGGCTGACAGTCGACTGCCCGGAGGAATACCTGGGCACTGTGACGTCCTTGCTAGCGGTGCGCAAGGGCCGGATGGACAACATGTCCAATCACGGCACCGGCTGGGTTCGGCTCGACTTCACCGTGCCAGCCCGCGGGCTGATCGGGTTCCGCACCCAATTTCTGACCGAGACCCGCGGCACTGGCATAGCGCACCACGTCTTCGAGGGCTTTGAGCCGTGGTTCGGCGACATGCGGGCCCGGCCGACAGGATCTCTGGTCGCGGACAGGACGGGTACGGCAACCACCTACGCGATGTTCGCACTGCAGGAACGCGGCAGCTTGTTCGTGGAGCCTGGCACAGAGGTGTACGAGGGCATGATCGTCGGCGAGAACTCGCGGTCGGACGACATGGACGTGAATATCGCCAAGGAGCGCAAGCTCACCAACGTGCGGCAGTCAGCGGGGGAGGAGCTGGAGCGCCTTATCCCGCCGCGTTTGCTTAGCCTGGAGCAGGCGCTCGAGTTCTGTGCTAACGACGAGTGCGTCGAAGTCACGCCCGCCGCTGTGCGGATGCGCAAGGCGATCCTCGATGCGAAGGAACGTGGCCGCCTGCGCGGTCGGCGGTCCCGAGGCGAGTAGCAACAGCGAGCTTGTCGTAATCACGGGCAGCGCGTGCGGCAGCGACCGTGCGGCTCGACGTCATTGGCTGCGTCGCATAACCGTCGGGCAGGTCGGGGTGCAGCTCGGGGCGGCGTCCCCTAAGCCGTCGGACGCAGGTCGGGGTGCAGCTCGGCCGCCGCGTCCCTTAAGCCGTCGGACGCAGGTCGGGGTGCAGCTCGGCGGCGGCTTCGGCCCGGCCGACGAGGTAGCACACCGCCGCGAGGCGCATCGACTCCCAGTCCGGTTCCTCGCAGCAGCTGTCGGCCGGCCACCAGTCGGCGCCGACGATGGTTTCGATGAACCCGCAGGCGTAATGCAGCAGCAGCCGCAGTGGCGGCATGTGTTCTGCCGCCAGCGCGTCGGCGACGAATGGAACGTCGGGGCAGCTCAGCGCAGGGAGCCCGGGACCGCTTCCGCCCACCGCCATGAGAGCGGGCGTACTCGTCTCGCCGGGCACGCTTGACCCGGCGCGCGCGCCGGCCTCGGTCGAGGTAACGCTGCCATGTCGCCGCTCCGAGGCGGCGGTGATGCCAGCACTCCGGGCTGCTCGCGCATCTATGTGCTCATGGCCAGCCAGCGCTGCAGTGACGGCCGCGACATGCTGATCAAGATCAGCGGTGCTCCTTGCACCAGCGGCGGCGACCCAGTCGAGCGTGGCCTGGCCAACTTCTCCGGCCAGCCGCAAGCTGACTGTAGACAGCGGGACAGGGGCGGCCACCGGCAGGGGAAAGTCTGGCATGTCGCAATAGTACTGACTGGCAGCTACTTAGAGTGAGAATCCAATAACTCGCTGCCGCGAGTTTCGCACCGACCCCAACGCACAAGGCCCCTGGGTGTGGCATAGGTGTAGCCAGAACGACACTAAGTCCCAACCCACGAACGGACGGCGGGCGGCGCGGCAAGGGCGCTCGCGGCTGGGGCATTCCCGCCCCCGGGGGGTCGCGGCGGCGGGAGAGTCGCGGCTGGCAGCAGTCGAAGTCGCGGCCGGGGCCAGCCGCCGTCCCGCGGCCTACTTGACTTGCAAGTAGATGATGCTGCCCACGCCGAACAGGACGCAGTAGATCGCGAACGGCGTGAGCGTGCGGGTCTGGAAGTAGCGCACGAGGAACCGCACCGACAGGTAGGCGCCGATGCCCGAGAGCACACTGCCGGCGATGATCGGCCCGTAGATACCGTGGCCCTTGCTGATGAGGTCGGGCGCCTTGAGCACGCCGGCCGCGAGAATGACCGGCGTCGCCAGCAGGAACGCGAACCGTGCGGCGTCCTCCCTGGCCAGGCCGCGGAACATGCCGGTGACCATGGTGACACCGTCGCGGCTGATACCGGCCAGCAGAGCAAGTATCTGGGAGGACCCGACGATCAGCGTCTGCACGAAGTCCAGCTTCGACAGCCGGTTGTCTGACCGGATGCCGTTGGCCAGCTCGTTAGCGCGCTCCGCTCTGTAGTCCGGCTTTGCCGCCGCGTGGCTGCCGTGCCCGGGCCGACGGTTCGGGATGGCAGCGCCTGGCGGCGCGGATCCAGTCACACCTACGGCTGCCACCCCAGCTGCGGGTTCTCGGAGCGTCTCAACAACTGGCGCGCCGGCTATACGCCGCTCCTGGGCCGCAATCACGTCGGCCTCGATGGACTTCTGGGTGCGGAACTTCTCCCCGGAGAACAAGATCACGCCGTTCACTACCAGGAACACCGCAGCAAGCACTGGCTTGCCGAACAGCGTGCGGAACGTGTGCTCGAACAGCAAGCCCGCCAACCCGACCGGGATCGTCGCCACGATGATCATCCACGCGAGTTTCTGGTCCGGGGTGGAGATGTCCCGATCCCGGATCGAGGTGAAGAACCCGCGGATGATCCGCACCCAGTCGCGCCAGAAGTAAATCAGCAGTGCGATCGCCGTCGCGACGTGCAGGCCGACGATGAATGCCAGGTAAGGCGACTCAGATGTCGAAACGTTCAGCGCTTTCGCCCAGCTGCCGCCGACAAGAGCGGGGATCAGGACGTTGTGACCGAGGCTGGACACCGGGAAAAGCTCTGTCACGCCCTGGATCAGGCCGACGACCATAGCCTCCGGGTAGGTCATCACTGGAACGTGGGACATGGCAGCCTTTCGCTCAGCCGTGCGGTCTTGCGTCAGTAAGACTAGCCACGCGACTGGATTGATACGCCCACTCGGGGCACACTGAGCCGGGCTCGGCGAACCTAGCTTGCATCCGGCCAACTGACCTGGATGCAGGTCGGGGCTCGTCGCAGCTTACCTCGCCGTTAACGGGCGTCCGCACCTCATTGGGCGGGACGCAGTGGAGCCAAGCCAGATCAGCTTTTCTTGCCAGGGATGCTTGGCGTGTCCGTGCCGAGGGGGCGACGCGAGATCTTGCTGCCGAGCCAGACCAGCGGATCGTACTTGCGGCTTACAACGCGCTCCTTCATCGGAATCAGCGCGTTGTCGGTGATCTTGATGTTCTCCGGGCACACCTCGGTGCAGCATTTGGTGATGTTGCAGTAACCGAGGCCAAAGTCATCCTGCGCGATCTCGCGCCTGTCAGCGGTGTCTGCCGGGTGCATCTCAAGCTCGGCGATCCGCATCAGGAACCGCGGACCAGCGAACTCCCGCTCGTTCTCAGGGTGGTCGCGGATCACATGGCAGGTGTTCTGGCATAGGTAGCACTCGATGCACTTGCGGAACTCTTGCGAGCGCTGCACGTCGACCTGCTGCATACGGAACTCGCCCAGGCCCACCGACGGATCCGGGGTGAACGACGGGATCTCGCGGGCCTTCTCATAGTTGAACGAGACGTCGGTCACCAGGTCCCTGATCACCGGGAAGGTGCGCAGCGGTGTAATCGTCAGGACCTCGTCCGGCTCGAAGATCGACATGCGGGTCATGCACGCGAGCCGCGGCCGCCCGTTGATTTCCATAGAGCAGGATCCGCACTTGCCGGCCTTGCAGTTCCACCGGATGGCCAGATCGCCGGCCTGGGTGGCCTGCAGGCGGTGCAGGACATCCAAGACGACCTCGCCGTCGTTGACTTCGACGGTGTAGTCGGCCAGGTCGCCCTGGCCGTGGTCACCACGCCAAACCCGCAGCGCTGCCTTGTAACTCATTTAGTGCATCTCCTCGCTCGCAGCGGATGCGGTGGCCGGGACGGCCTCTGGCGGGAGGGCGGCCATCTCTTCCTCACTCAGGTACTTCTTCAGCTCGGCACGGTCGAATAGCGCGATCAGGTCGTCGCGCATGGGCGGCGTCGGTTGCTTGGTGATCGTGATCTTGTCGCCTTCGAGCCCGCAGACCAGGTTGACCTTGCGCCAATCTGGCCGCATTCCGGGATAGTCATCGCGGGTATGGCCGCCGCGGCTCTCCTGCCGCTCCAGCGCGGCCGCAGCCACGCACTCGGCCATCAGCATGATGTTGCGCAGGTCCAGGGCCAGGTGCCAGCCGGGGTTGTAGGCGCTGCCGCCCTCGGCCGAAGTCTCCGACGAGCGGACCTTCAGCTGCTCCAGCTCGGCCAGCGCCTTCTTGATTTCGGTCTCTGTCCGGATGATGCCGACGAGGTTGCTCATCGTGTCCTGGACCTCGCCGTGCACCGTGTACGGGTTTTCGCCAGCGCTGCGGTGCAAAGGCGCGAGTGCCTCTGCCTGTGCTGCAGAGATCTCGGCCTCGTCCGCAACGGGGACCTTGGGCCCAAGCCGCTCGATATAGTCAGCCGCACCCTGGCCGGCGCGGCGACCGAATACCAGCAGGTCGGACAGGGAGTTTCCGCCAAGCCGGTTGGAGCCGTGCATGCCGCCAGAGACCTCACCAGCGGCGAACAGGCCAGGTACGCAGGACTCGCCGGTGTCCGGGTCAACTTCGACACCGCCCATCACGTAGTGCTGCGCCGGGCCGACCTCCATTGGCTCCTTGGTGATGTCGACGTCGGCCAGCTCTTTGAACTGGTGATACATCGACGGCAGCCGCCGCAGGATCTCGTCCGCCTGGAGCCGGGAGGCTATGTCCAGGAACACCCCGCCGTGGGGTGAGCCGCGGCCGGCCTTCACCTCGGCGTTGTTAGCCCGGGCTACCTCATCACGAGGCAGCAGCTCAGGCGGACGCCGGTTGTGATCCGGATCCTTGTACCAGCGGTCTGCCTCTTCCTCGGTGTCGGCGTACTGCGCCCGGAAAACGTCCGGCACGTAGTCGAACATGTACCGGCGGCCCTCGGAGTTACGCAGGACGCCGCCGTCGCCGCGCACCGACTCGGTGACGAGCAGGCCGCGCACCGAGATAGGCCACACCATGTGCGTCGGATGGAACTGGACGAACTCCATGTTCAGCAGCTTGGCTCCGGCCAGCAGCGCGAGAGCGTGGCCGTCGCCGGTGTATTCCCAGGAGTTGGAGGAGACTTTGAACGTCTTGCCGATCCCGCCGGTGGCCAGGATTACCGCGGGCGCCTCGAAGACCACGAACTGGCCGGTCTCCCTGATGTAGCCGAACGCGCCGGCAATCCGGCCCTCGCCGTCCTTGATCAGGCGGGTGATCGTGGTCTCGGCGTAGACCTTGATCATCGCCTCCGGGTCGCCGTGCGCGATCCAGTCCTCCTGCTGCAGGGCCACAACCTTCTGCTGCAGTGTGCGGATCATCTCCAGGCCGGTACGGTCGCCGACGTGCGCCAGGCGCGGGTATTCGTGCCCGCCGAAGTTACGCTGACTGATCTTTCCGTCGGGTGTCCGGTCGAACAGGGCGCCCCAGGCCTCGAGTTCGTAGACGCGGTCGGGCGCCTCCTTGGCGTGCAATTCGGCCATTCGCGGGTTGTTCAGGAACTTGCCGCCGCGCATGGTGTCCCGGAAGTGGACCATCCAGTTGTCGTTCGGGTTCACGTTGCCCATGGCCGCGGCGCAGCCGCCTTCGGCCATAACCGTGTGCGCCTTGCCGAACAGCGACTTGGAGATGATCGCGGTCCGCTTGCCAGCCAGCCGCGCCTCGATGGCAGCGCGCAAGCCGGAGCCGCCCGCGCCGATCACTACGACGTCGTAGGGGAGACGCTCGATGTCAGTCATGTCAAAGACCTCTTGCCCTGATGGCTTAGAAGAACCGTGGGTCGGCGAACGCCCCGGAAGCAACCAGCCGGATGTACAGGTCGGTAAACAGCACCCAGAACAGCGAGATCCAGGCGAACTGCATGTGCTTGGCGTTGAGCTTGGAGATCTGGGTCCACATCCAGTACCGGACTGGATGCTTGGAGAAGTGCTTCAGCCGGCCGCCAGTTATGTGACGGCAGGCGTGGCAGGACAGCGAATACAGCCACAGCAAGGCTGCGTTGACGATCAGAACGAGCGTGCCGAGGCCCATGTGGCCCCACTGGCCGCCGTGGTTACGGAAAGCAAGTACTGCATCCCAGCTCAGGATCAGGTTGAAGATCAACGCGACATAGAAGAAGTACCGGTGCACGTTCTGCAAGATCAGTGGGAACCGGCTCTCACCAGTGTCCTTGGCGTGCGGCTCACGGACAGCGCAGGAGGCCGGCGCCTGCCAGAACGCCCGGTAGTAGGCCTTCCGGTAGTAGTAGCAGGTGAACCGGAAACCCATCGGGCCCCAGATGATCAAGATTGCCGGGGTCAGCCATGTGACCCACGGAATCCACTGGAATCCTGATCCCGCCGGGCACTTGTTTGCCAGGCATGGTGAGTACAACGGCGAGATGTATGGCTTCCACCAGTAGTTCTCATTAATCAGCGAAGCCCATGTCAGGTAAATCACAACCACGCCAAGCCCGATCGCGTTAATGACGGGCTGCTGCCACCAACGATCGGTGCGCAGGGTGTTCTTGCTGATCTGCGCCCTTGTCTTGGCTGGCGCATCCGATATTTGCGTCATTCGTCGACGTCTCCGCCCTGGAACTCTCTGGATGGCTCCGGATCCGCTGGACAGGCTCCGCCGCCGCCAGATTAAAAGGCGAACGGCCGAGTGCAGCGGTCTCGCGTCGCGTCAGAAACCTTATTCCACTGAATACCACTCGCAGGGCCCAGGTACGACTTCGGTACGTGTGACTCTCACTACATAGCGCCGTTTCTGGCTAACTTCTCCGCCTCCATGAGCCACCTCCGCAATTGCACTGTGTCTTCGACGTAGGCCTCGCGAAGCTGACCCGCCACGAAGTGGGGCAAAGCGCGTTACTCTGGCGATCTATGCCTACCGGAGAGCAAGACGTACTGACCGGCAGGACCTATCTGACCAGGGTGCAGTACCGGACAGATGTGAACCTGGCCGCGCGGCAGGCGATCTATGCCTACCAGCAGCCGCGCATCGACCTAGCTAAGACGGTCCTCGACCTCGCCGGGCTATCAGGTGCCGAGGCAATTGCCGATATCGGTTGCGGGAATGGCGCTTACCTGGCTGAGTTGGCTCGCCGCGACCATGCAGGGCGTGTAGTCGGCGTCGATCTGTCCGCCGGGATGTTGTCTGCAACCAGCGGCCGAGCCCCGGACGCCGCCTTGCTGGTTGGCGACGCTGCAGCGCTGCCGATGGCCGATGACGCCGTGGATGTCGCCATGGCGATGCACATGCTCTACCACGTGCCAGATCGGCTGGCCGCTGTCCAGGAGCTTCGCCGGGTAACGAGGAACGGTGGGCGAGCGCTCGTCGTACTTAACGGTGCCGATCATTTGGCAGAGCTCCGTGACCTGATCCTGGCCGCAACCCGCGACATCGGCCTCTCCGCGCGTGATACGTGGGCTGAGGAGTACCTGCTTGACTACGGCGCTGCACTGCTGGCCAGCGTCTTCGGCTCCGTCGAGCGGCATGACATCGCCGCAGGGCTGGTCGTTCCGGATCGGGCACCTGTTCTTGACTACGTCCGCAGTGTCTTCGTCGCCCAGGCGCTACCCGATCCAGAGCAACTGGTAAATGCCGCGGCCAGGCGGCTGCCGGTGGGCGAGTGGCGCATCAAGACGCACTCGGGTTTGCTGATCTGCCGCTGACGAGCCGCTGCACATAATCAAGTGGCACTGCGTGGCTCACGTGTCCGCCGTGCCCCGTGGTGGTGACGGCCATGAACAGCGAGTTGAGAATGGCTTCCTCGCTCACCTCTATGGCGGCCAGGAAGATCAAATCAAGATCTTTTTGGGGAACGGGGTAGTCCTCACCCTCGCAATCCCGACCCGTCGCGGTGCTGAACGCGAGCGCGTAGTCCCCACTATGACCGGAGAAATCCGAGCCGACTCTGGCCATTGCCGCAAACGCGCGATTGGCAACCCGCTCGAGTTGCCGCGAGTCCAGCTGGGCGTCGGTGGCGAGCACGATCACGCACGAGTTCCCGGCTTGCTCGCTTGAATCTGGCGTCCCATGTACATGGTTTGAATCGAGCACGGGTGTCCCTGTACCCGCGTCAGCGGGAACCGGGATACCGACACCCTGCACGGTCAGAACTCCGCCGAAGTTTGCCTGGACCAGCGCGCCGACTGTGATCGCCTGCCCGGTATTGAGCGCGAACCGGCGCGACGATGTGCCGATGCCAGCCTTGAAGCCAAGCGCCCGGGTGCCAGTGCCAGCGCCGACGCAGCCCTCGGCCACTGGACCGGCGGCTGCGTTCTCGACCGCGGTGCGCACGTGTTCGACTGTGATTGGCCGGGCCCAGATGTCAGACAGGTAGCTGTCGTTGGTCTCGGCAACGACCGGATTCAGCGTCACGATCTCGGCGTATCCAGGCAGCGTGCGCATGTAGGTCAGTAATGCGTCGGCGACGCGAAAAACCGACAACGTGCTGGTCAGCAGCACCGGGGTCTCGATCGTGCCTAGCTCAGCGACTTGAGTGGTGCCGACAATCTTGCCGAACCCGTTGTAGACCGCCAGTCCAGCCGGAAGTGTCCGCTGGCCCGCCCCGCGGCCGACCAACGCGTCGTGCACGATGGCCGTCACGCCGGTCCTGATGTCGTTGCCCTCGATCAGTGTCGTGTGACCGACCCGAACACCCGGCACATCCGTGATCGCGTTGACCGGGCCTGGCGCCAGCGTCCCAGGAATCAGCCCGATGTCGCGTGCTCTGGCTCGCTGTGCTGCTACGGGCTCGCCAGTCACGGCAGCACGAACGTAGGGCTGGGCACCGCGATCGTCCGCTCATGCGCAGGCACACCGGTCTGCTCGTCAATGCGCAGAACCGTCACCTCGTGCGAGCGCTCATTGGCAATGTAGAGGCGATCGCCGTCAAGCGCGATATGCCGGGGCCAGGTGCCGGTCGGTACCTCGGTGATGTAACGCGGCAGATCACTGTCGAGAGCGAAGACGGACACCGTGTCAGGGCCGCGATTGCCCACATACAGGAAGCGGCCGTTGCTGACGATCTCGGAAGGCTGGTTCGGGCCGGTGGCGGTACTCGCGGGCACGGCCCCCACGAACTGCCCGTCCGGCTCGAACACCAGGACCTGACCGCTCAGTTCTGCCGTTACGTAGTAGCGGTCGCTGGCGGCCAGCAAATGTCGTGGTCCCGAGCGGGTCGGAGCTGTGATAACACTGTCGCGTTCGAGCCGGCCGTCCTCGCTGAGCCGGTAGTTGTAGATCGCATCGCCGCCGAGGTCAACGATGAGGACTCTGTCCGGCGTGGCTAGGACCATATGCGGGTGCGCGCCCTCCTGACGAGGATGAGCGCCGTGCATCTCGTGCTGGACGAAGTCGCTGCGCTCGCCGATGCCGCCGTCCGCGCCCAGGTGGTGCACGCTGATGCTGCCGCCGGTGTAGTTAGCCGTGATGAGGAAGCGGCCGGACGGGTCGACGGCGAGGTGGGCGGGCTCCGAACCGCCGGTCTGGCCGCTGCCGAGCTCCGTTGCGGGCACGCCGTCGGCGAGAAGCCATGCGTGCACGCGGCCTTCGTCGATCTCGGCGACCGCGTACAGCACCGGCAGGCTTGGATGCATAGCCAGCCACGATGGGGATTCGGCGGGAATCACCTTGACGATCTGATCACCATCGAGCACTGCGATGCCCGAGCCGTCGCCCTTGTCTCCCGAGTAACCGCCGATCAGCATCCCGGCCGCCCCCCGTTGCCTTGATCCCTGACTTATGTTCCCTGGCTAATCCTTGATCCCCAGTGCCGAGCGCAGGAACTCCACCTGCAGCAACAGCAGGTTCTCCGCGACGTCCTCTTGCGATGCCATGTGCGTGACACCCGAAAGCGGCAGCACCTCGTGCGGCCGCCCAGCCGCCAGCAGGGCAGAGGAGAGCCGCAGCGTGTGCGCAACGACCACATTGTCGTCGGCCAGGCCGTGAATGAGCATCAGTGGCCTGGTCAAGTTCGGAGCATCCGCAATGAGCGAGCTTTGTTCGTACACGTCCGGGCTTGTATCTGGATGCCCCAGGTAGCGCTCGGTGTAGTGGGTGTCGTAGAGATGCCAGTCAGTTACCGGCGCGCCGGACACGGCAGCGTGGAACACATCTGGCCGGCGGAGTACTGCCAGCGCGGCCAAGTAGCCACCGAATGACCAGCCGCGGATGCCGACCCGGCCAAGGTCCAGGTCGGAGCAGCGCTCGGCCGCGGACTGCAGTGCTTCGACCTGATCGTCGAGCACCGGCGTGGCCAGATCTGCGAGAACCGCGCGGTCCCACTGGGGTCCTCGCCCTGGCGTCCCGCGGCCGTCGGCTATGACAACGGCGAAGCCCTGATCGGCGAACCACTGGGAGGTCAAGTAGGCGTCCCGCGCCGCCATGACGCGCTGGCCATGCGGACCGCCATACGGATCGCAAAGCACTGGTAGCTTGCCTGAGCCTGGCTCATGCCAAGAGGGCAATACGATCGCGGTTCGAACCCGGCTGGGCCCTGCCGACCAGCACAGGTCTGGGCTAGGCGCCGGCAGGTTCGGCTGCTCGGCAAGCGAACCGATCTGTGCGACCTCTGCCCAGCCGCCATTCTGCGACTCGGCTCGCATTACGCGCGCGGTTACCCCAGACGCGGCAAGAGTTCTGCTGACCAGCAGCAGCGTTCCGCCCGCCAGTTGCCCGCCATGAGTGCCTTCAGCATCGCTGACCCGCTGCACGCCACCACGGTCGGCACACCACAATGAAATTACCGACGGGTCTTCACCCGACGCGCAGAACAACGTCACTTCGCCGTCGACGCCGAAGACCTCGCGCACGTTCAGCGAGTCCGGAGTCAGCAGTTCGGCCGCGCCCGCTGAATGCTCGGCTGGCGTGCCTGCCACTAGCCGCTTGGCGCCGCCTACGTCTGCGGTCCAGACAATCTTGCCGCTATCTGTTGCGGCGGGCACGCCACGGACGACGTCGATCCAGGCCGGGTCGGTGTCTTCGCGCACCAAAGTGGTTGTGCCGGTACCCGGGTCGACAGCGCGAATCTGCATGCGCCGCTGGTCTCGGCTCTGCACGACGAGAAGCGGCTGGGGCGGGCTACCCCGTTCCCCATCGTCATGTTCTTTCGATGCTTCCCAGCTGACAGTGACGAGGTACGGGAAGGCATCGGCGTCCCACTGCACTTCGGTCAGGGAGCCTTCGAGCGTAGCGACATACGCCGATACCAGCGCATTGTTGGTGCCCGCTGCGGGATATCGGACTGGCCGCGCCGGAGTTGCCGGGTTTGCCGGGTCGGCGATGTGCCAGAACTGGACTGGCGAGTCGTCTACGCGCGCGGTGAGGATTGCACTGCCGTCGGGCGCCCACCAATAGCCGCGGCTGCGATCCATCTCCTCGGCGGCAACAAACTCGGCGAGTCCGAACGTGATGTCATCCGCACCGGCAGGATCGGCCACCGCGTAGTCGGTGCCAGATGCAATCTCGTAGACCCGAAGGACACCGCCAGTGACATAAGCAACCCGGGCACCGGTGGGGTCCAGCCGCGGGTCGGCAGCTGGTGTCGCGGTGGCGAGTTCGCGCACGACCTCACCGGGTACGTCGGTGCGCAAGTCAGCGAGATACACGACGCCGCCGATGGCGAACGTCGCGAGCGTGCAGTCGGTGTCAGTGCCGAAGGCGACGATGCCGCCGGCCCGTTCCCTGACCCGTTCCCTGCGGGCCTTTTCGATCGGGTCGTCTTGCGCACCAGCTGCGCCGATGTCGGCCGGATCGGCAATGAGCCGTTCCTGGCCCGAGCTCACGTCCAGTGCCCACAAGCACGTGACGGGGTCAGTACCGCCCCGTGACCGGAGGAAGATGACGGCCTTGCCGTCTGGTGTTAGCCGGAACGAACGCGGTGCGCCGAGTGTGAAGCCCATCGTCCGGGCTGCCTGGCGGGGGAAGGTGTCAGTCACGCTGTAGATCCTGCCAGCCGCGGTTTGCGGCCTGCTCGGTAGGCTCGCGCCTATGACCGCAGCCGACGGCAGGCGATTGCTGCTTGTACACGCCCACCCCGACGACGAGTCGATCGGCACCGGGGCAACCATGGCTAAGTACGCAGCCGAGGGCGCACACGTGGCTTTGGTTACATGCACGCTGGGTGAGCTCGGCGAGGTAATTCCAGCTGAGCTAGGGCATCTTGCCTGGGATGCCGACGGAGGGCTCGGGCAGTACCGGATC
>Ga0126373_10002310_pt1 | contig 14039 bp, 12 predicted proteins | sample PanSoiMetPlot_11_FD_92545 | JGI IMG/M metagenome (GOLD analysis project Ga0126373, IMG submission 92545) | Tropical forest soil microbial communities from Panama - MetaG Plot_11 | ecosystem: Environmental > Terrestrial > Soil > Tropical forest > Bulk soil | place: Panama | collected 2016-02-17 | reverse complement strand
TGGTCAAACCATTGCCGGGGCTGTAACTTTTCGTGTGAACTGCTCTAATGTTCGGCTGCTACCTCGAACGACCCTTGCAAAAGAATCTCGTGGAACGGAGTCGCAGGCAATGTGTCGACCGTTGAGACGGAGGTGGCACCTGGCCCGCCTCTTTGCACGACGAAATGTGACCAAGCCTACGCTCACCGTCTTCAAACCGGCGCCAGAACAAAAGAACGGCACAGCCGTGGTCGTCTGCCCGGTCGGCGGCTTTATGGCTCTCTCCATCACCAGTGAGGGCAACGACGTCGCCAAGTACTTGGCGGCAAAGGGCGTCACCGCCTTTGTCTTGAAATACCGCCTCGCGCACACTGGCGCGGATGCCACTCAGGAATTCGCCACTCTGATTTCAGACCGGCAGAAGTTCGAAGAGACCATTGGCAAAATCATTCCGCTACCCATCGCTGATGGTCTCGCTGCGGTTGCCTACGTTCGCCAGCACGCATCCGAATGGGGCATTTCTCCCGAACGTATCGGCATCATGGGCTTCTCTGCGGGCGGGATGGTCGCAGTCGGAGTCGGCTTCCGATACACACCTGAAAGCCGGCCAGCGTTCGTAGCTCCGATCTACGCGGCCGCAGCAAGATTCAAAGACACTGCCGTACGAGGTGATGCGCCTCCAATGTTTATCGCCGCGGCCACCGACGATCAGCTCGGCCTCGCACCAGATAGCGTCCTCTTATATGAAAAATGGACCAGTGCTCACAAACCTGCGGAACTGCACATGTTCGCCAAGGGTGGCCATGGCTTCGGAATGCGCAAGCAGAACCTACCGACCGATCACTGGATCGACCGCTTTGCCGAGTGGGTCGACCTGCAAGGTTGGCTGAAGAAGTAAGACCACGACCGTCACCAAGTGCAATTTCGCGCTGCCGGATCAGGCCAGCTCGAAGGCCGGCCTTACCGGCTCCCAGGACGAACTTCGGCGGTAATGCCGTTAATCAAGCCCTTCAATCATTTAGCCTCATGGCATACACCCGTTCGTGAAACCATCTGGTTCGTTAGCTCGTCTTTGAGATATCTGATGCGAGGTATTTTGCCCGCCCCCCGCGCGGAATGAGAAAGAGCGCAGACTCTTTCGCCGAAATTGCCGGTTTTCGAGCGACCAGAAGGAGGGCTCTTTTGGCCTACAAACAAACTCCAATACTACTGTTCTTGATTCTCGCACTTTTCTGCCAAACGTCCGCCGCAAGTGCAGTCGAGCTCGTTCTAGGTAAGCCTGAGCAAGGAAACATTGCCGCAGGCAAAACACAATCCTATCTGCTCTCACTCAATGCTGGGGACTATGTGCAAGTCAGGATCGAACCGCGCGCGGCAGGAATTCGCCTCGGAGTCTATGACCCATCGGGCAGCAAGGTCCGCGGATTCTATGTTGGCGCAGGGGATGCGAACGTTGATTTCGCGGTCGCGACAACTGGAATGCACCGTATCGAAATTGCTCCCGACGAAAATACTGCCGGGACGGAATACACCATTACGCTTCTGAAAGTCATAGCGTTGGCTGCTCGTCTCGCTGCAGCTCCGGCCAACTACGAGGGCTCACGCATCAAATCCCTTCGCGCTGCTTTGGAAAAAGGCGGGGCAGTGAGCGTCACTGAGTTCTGGGAAAAAGTGAAAAAGGAAGGCACCCCTTTGGTCGAACCCTTGGAAGGCGACGATAAGAAAGCCTTGGTCACTTTCCTTTGGAGAGGGAAGTCGGACACGCACAACGTTCTCCTGCTGTGGTGGCCTTACACGGGTCAGTCACCGGACGACTACCGCATGTTGCACCTTAACGAAACCGACATCTGGTACAAAACGTTGAAGGTAGACTCGCGCAAGAGATTCGCTTACAGGCTGGCAATCAACTCTCCGCATCTGCCCGTTGACCTAGGACTTCTCACGCCGGACCTCTTGTCATTGCTTGATGCTGCAACTCAGCCCGATCCGCTGAATCCAAAGCGTTGGGCGGTCCGCGGTGACGATCCGGACGTTCCGCAGCATCAGGGTTTTTCGGTTGTCGAGATGCCAAAAGCGCCTGTGCAGCCTTGGTTAGAGAAACGGCCAGCGGTTCCTCAGGGACAGATTGAACGACATGAATTCACAAGTGCGCTGCTGAAAAACAAACGCGAAATCGGTGTGTATCTCCCGCCGGGATATTCGAGAGACGCGAAGCCATATGGAATCCTGCTTCTGTTTGACGAGAGCGTTTACCTCAACAGCGAAAGAAACGGCACGATTGTGCCGACGCCGACGATTCTCGATAACCTAATTTCCGAGAATCGCATTCCGCCCATGATTGCAGTCTTTGTCGACAATCCGCTTGACACCCGCTACAAGGAGCTGACGTGCGATCCCACGTTTGCAGACTCTCTGAACTCCGAATTGGTGCCCTGGCTCCGCCGCTCCTATAACGTGACAGCGGACGCCCGCCGGACGGTCATTGGTGGATCAAGTCTCGGCGCTCTAGCGGCAAGTTGCGCCGGGCGTCGCTATCCGGGGACCTTCGGAAACATCCTGTCTCAGTCTGGTGCGTATTGGTGGACACCGCCTAAACGCAATACTTCTGATCCAGACCCAGAACCAGGCTGGATGGCAAAACAGTTTATCGAGAGCCCACGATTGCCGCTCCGATTTTACATGGACGCCGGGACCGACGAACTCGACCTAACCGGCAACGGGGGCGATATCCTCGTTCCCAACCGTATCCTTCGCGATGTTCTCCTGGCAAAAGGTTACGAAGTCCATTATCAGGAGTTCGATGGCGGCCATGATGGCCTGAGCTGGCGCGGCACTCTTGCCGACGCGTTAATTCTTCTGATGGGCAACGCTCCCCTTAAGCCGTCGCAACAATCCGCAGGGACGCCTCAGCCTTGAGCCAACCATTCCCCGGGGCCCGATAAGGTCGGAAACCGGAGAAGTCAAGTTCTAGAACTTTATATGGACGATTTCGTCGTTAATCAGGGGTTAGAGCGACGCTGACCGGCTAGCACGGGCGATGCGACAGAATGGACCATGCCGGGAACCGGCAGACGAAAGGCCGGCTCCGGCCTCCTATTGTTCTTCCGTGTCGATGATTTCGACCGGGCGCCTCAAAGGGCACGCTCTCTCCTCAGTCGGCTCGAAGAGGAGCCACACCTCAATTCGAACACTCGAACGAAGGAGTTCTCGCTCCGAGATCCGGACGGATATTACGTTACGATCAGTGTGCTCTCTGGGGGCTAAAATGCGAACAATCTGAAACGCCGACTATAGCAGATCATTACATAAACTTAGTGGGCCACTGAGACGGACCGCCCCGGAGACCACTGGCGCTCGCCCTGACCGAGCACAAGGAGTATAGAAACATGAAGTCAAAGAACACGATTTGCCTCTGGTTCGACAAGGACGCGCTTGAAGCGGCGCGCTTCTACGCCGCCACCTTCCCGGATAGTAAAGTGATCGCTATTCACAATGCGCCCGGTGACTATCCGAGCGGCAAGGAGGGCGATGTGCTGACGGTGGAGTTCACCGTTCTTGGCATTCCCTGTCTCGGTCTCAACGGCGGCCCTGCGTTCAGGCACAGTGAGGCCTTTTCCTTCGAGATCGCGACGGAAAATCAGGAAGGGACGGATCGCTACTGGAACGCGATCGTCCGCAATGGCGGCGTGGAAAGCCAGTGCGGTTGGTGCAAGGACCGCTGGGGCCTTTCCTGGCAGATCACCCCGCGTGCGCTAACCGATGCGCTTGCCGCTGGGGGCAGTGAGGCCAAGCGTGCTTTCGAGGCGATGATGACGATGAAGAAGATCGACATCGCCGCTATTGAGGCTGCGCGGCGAGGCTGACGTAAACACCCCGTCATATCATTAATTAATAGTCCTTGATCACGGGCAACACGGAAGTTATCGTTCGCCCCGCCCGTGCGCGAGGTTCACTTGGACGTGTAGTCGGCAAACCGGACACGTGTACGATTTTGCCGTTAACCAGGGCTTTCGCGTGAACTAGCCGCGAAGTAGCATATGGGCCAAGGGTAACCAGATGAAATGGCGCATTCTGCTTTGCTCAGCCCAAATTTTGTTTGTTGGTCGCGTTGCATTCGCCAGCGACTTACATCCCTCCTGCGAGCTGGCGACAGAAAGCATTGTGAGCCGATCTTCCTCGGGACTTGCTCAAGTCAGCAACGTGGGCGGCATCCGCATAAAGTGCTACGTTCCGGCACGACCGTTCCCGACCAAACCGGGCGGCGAGCCTCGACCCGGACTTAAAGCAACCACGACCGCCTATGAAATCTCGGCGGACGGTAGCAAGAAGTCAGTGCCCTCGGAGGTTAGAGTCTTTGCTGGTGGCGGAGACGGGTTCGGACCCAACCCGGAACCGGAATGGGTTGAGTTCGACATGCTCATTCCACTCGACTCCAAGGAACTTGACGCGGAGGCGCGTAGGTATCTCGCTAAGCTCGAAGCGTCGATGACACCGGAGCAAAGAGTACAATTTACAGAAGGCGCTCAAAAGAAGGCGCTACAAAATCTTCGACCGTTGGTCTACCAACATCGTGTCGGCCACTTCCAAGTGGATTGCCGGGTGTTGGATGGTTCCCGCGTAATGGGTTCCGACATCGTGGAAATCGAAGTGGTGTTTAAAGGACGATTCTCTGAAATAGGCTTGCCTGCCCATCCCCCGGCTTAGAAATTCCCACTGGAAGGCGAATCCCGATTTGTCGTGCTAATCGGTAAGGTCCTCGCGCCGAAATCAACTTGGACGGTTTGGTCGTTTAATCGGGAGTTGAGGCTGCTTTTCAATTCGTCATGCTACCGGAGGCCAGGGGTGAGGGCGATTCATGGATTTTGGTCGGTGGGTAGGTGTAAGGTTTTGTTATGTCAGCCGTAACAGCCTTTGACCGCAGGTTATTCTATGACTGCCTGGCAGCCGTGAGAATGTTGCTCGCGGTACTCTGGGGAATGGGTGCGAGTTTGCTGCTGGCGATTCTTAGCACGCAAGTGACTGCATCAGTTTGTGCCTCGCCTGTTCTGTTCAAATTCACGATAATTGCGGTTAGCTTCCCCTTGGTCGCGGTCGGAGTAGGGGCATCTGTTGGGCTCGTCGCCAGAAGGTGGTCAGGTGTTGCGGCTGCTATTAGTCTTGCGCCCTGGGTGGTCTGGCTAATGGTTGACGCGGCCGAGCGGCCTGAATTTGCCATTTGGTTCAAGGCAATTCTGCTCACTGCCTCCGGCTTGTACATTTCGGTGGGAATTGCTGCAGCGGAATTCACGGCCCGCCGCTCACGGAAAAGTACGAGGGAAGTTCTTTCCAGGCACCCCTGGAGCATTTTCTCTATGCTCATTTCGGTGGGAACAGCTATCCTCACGCTTGTACTGATTCAGTATCTCTATCGACATGGAATGTGGCGGCCCCAGTCAGACCTGGGCTCCGCGATCCAAGGGTTCGGGGGAATTGCTCTGGTCGTTTCGTTCATCACGTCGTTGATCGCCATCGCAAAAGAGCGCCCCCCGTCCTACGCGTTCTTAGCGATGTTCTTGAGCGTTTTGAGTTTCTTTATGTATGTTCGCTGAGGTCATACCTCCAACGATTCCACGCTTGAACCACGCCCCGGCGTACCGCTCAGCAGTCAACCCGTGATGACGTACAAATGGGCGGACAAAACCAAGACCTTGTGCACGAATCCCGTCTGTCTGGAAAGGCGAGAGAAGGGGCAGACTAGCGTCATTTCCAGCTTGCCCGGGCGTGATATTGCCACTCGCAAAGGTGAACCAGCCGAGGCCCCGAACTCTCGGCAAAGGAAAAGTTCATACTGGAAAGCTTAGGCTGGAGAGGACACGCGTTTCGTTGTCACCATTGGTGCGATACAATCCTGAAACATGAAAACGGTCTACGAAGCCGCAGGTGGTCGCGACGGGTTGCTAAGGCTGGCCAGCGCGTGGCACACACGGGTGCTAGCCGACGAAGTGGTTAGCCATGCGTTCGGCCACGGATACAATCCCCAGCACACCGAGCGCCTTGCCGCGTACTGGGCCGAAGCACTCGGTGGGCCAACGACGTACTCTGACCAGTACGGTGACGAGACCTCTGTCGTGCGGATTCACAGCGGCAACGGGCTGCACGAGGAGATGGACCAGCGGGCGATCGCTTGCTTCGATGAGGCGCTGGAAGATGTCGGCCTCGCCCGCGACGAGCGGCTCCGGCGCGTGCTGCACGATTACTTCGCGTGGGCTACTACGACCACGATGTCTCGTTACCACCACTCGGCAGAAGATGTGCCGGACGGTCTGCTCATCCCGAAGTGGTCCTGGGACGGACGCATCGATTAAGCGGCAAACGGGATCGGTTCTGCGGGCATTCAACTTCTCTGGTTATGCCGTTTCCCAGGACCTTGCTTTCGCGATCGGGGGCGAAAAGCAGCCGTTCCCAAAATCAACAGAGTTCAGTGGAAGGCTATCTGGATCACTTGCAGTGTATCCGAATCGAAGTTGGTCAGGTATAGCGTTGCACCATCCGGGCCCACAGTTATTTCGCGCGGGAAGTTTCCGGTGGGTATAGTCGCCGCGACGCTGGCCGTTGAGGGGGACGCCACGTTCAGAATTGTCGCGTTGGCTGTTCCGGTCTGGAACCGATTGGAGTTCGCGACTGCTAACAGTTGGTCGTTATGGAACAAGCGCAGTCCTACCGGAGCAGTACCCCCTGTGGAGGCAAACCCGAGGAGGGCATTGTTCGGGTCCGACCCAAGCTTGGCAGTATTGAACGCCAGCACGCGGTCGTCACCACGCACGCTCACCCACAGCGTCGTGGCGTCCGCTGTCTCCGACAATCGTACGGGCGAGCAGCCCGCGTTTACGGTCGCCAGGATCGCTCCCGCATCGGGCGTCACCTCTGCTTTGCCCACGTCAATTACCGTGAGCAAGCCATTGATGCTGCTCACGCTACCCTGCAGACACCCGGACTTCGATAAGATCGGATTCCCGCCACCAGCCGCCACCGTCCCGTTAGCGGCAACTTCGGAAGTCACGTACAGCCGCGTGCCGTCCGGCGAAAGCGTCATGCCCGCTATGGCATTCCCACCCGTGGCGATCTGTCCAATCAGCGTGGTGCCGGTCGTGAAATTTCCAACAGCGTCTCGCTGAATGGCCACCACGCCGATGTTTCCGTTCGTTCCAGCGCTCGGTGCCACCCCGCTCTCGTTGGCGACAAACGCAAACTTTCCATCGGGCGTCGCGGCAACTGCAAGCGTTCCAGCGTTATTGCTAGCGATCGATCCCTGCCCGACGACGAAACCGGCGGCGTTGCAACCAACGAGATCCGCAGCATGATAAAAGATTGCTCCTGGAAACCCGATCCCTCCTCCGAGGTCCGTCCCATTCGGAAAAGAACTCAGGTTCGCGAAAAAGGTGTTCGAGCCCAGAAGCGCCGCGGGAAGAGCGTTCACGCAGGATGATTTCAAGGTGCCATTCGATTGTGAGAATACTTGCACGCCAGTCGCTGTTCCCTCACTGGCATCCGCGTTCACCGAGACAAAGACAGTACCGTCACCGGAAACGGCAGCTTCAAATGGCTTGCCTGAGGTAGCAATAAGACTCGAAGTTGCGGTAAGGCTTGGAGTTATGATCGGAGGCGGGGCCATCATTCCGCCGCCACCGCAACCTGCAGATACCAGAAGCAACCCCAGCAAGGAACAGTCGATCAGAGCGGTGCACAAGTGAGTGGTTTGTCTCGTATGGTCCCCCTGTCGAGGTGAGAGACACGGCAGTCTCTGGACTGTCTTCGATGCCCCACGTGGCTGCTAGGTTGTCGTGCTCTCGGACAGGCTCCTGACGAAAGCTCTGGGCCAGGTTAGCCGGTAGCCTTCGTTAAAAGCGCGGTGACGACAGAATGACAGACAGAGATGCGTCTGTGCGAAGTGACTTTAATCCACCCTCTCGCAATCGGACCACAACAAACACCTCAGCGTCCTCGCAGAGAATCCTAGCTCTCCAGGCATCTCGGCTCGCACAAATCAGGATACCGATTCGTCCCCGCTGAGGAAGTTTCCTACGAATCTGATTTCGCCTCCCGCATGGCTCAACTCCTGATTGAAACCGGTAAGTTCCTTTCGCCAAATGAACTTCGACGGTTATGTCGTTAACCAGGTGCGTTGAGGGATTGACCTCGCTCTTGGACAGAGCATGTATTCAATTTAGCGGCTGTAGGCACATTGGTGCTCCACGCACATCCGCGGTTGATGACCCTCGCTCGCTTGCCTATAAAATGAGAATATTCACTGATGCAAGCAAAACATCTTCTTCTCTTGTGGATGTTGGTAGTGGCGGGTCTTACCATCTCGTATGTAAGCCTGAATGCCAGTAAACATCCTGAACTGGTTGGCCTTGCCATGATTACTTTCTTCGCTTTTCTGGGTATCACCGTTGGATTAAGCCAGGTGATCAAAAAACTTGACGACAAAAATTAAAAAATGATGGCAGCCGAGCGTTCTCCCGGTGAGATCCTGTCTTCCCTGCCTCAGCCCTTCCGCTCCGCGCTGCTCTCGATGTACGCGGGCGATCGACAACTGGGAGAGGACGGCGAGAGGCATTCCTTGGACCCGACTACCGGCATTCGCCCGGCTGAGGGAATGTGGATCTACGAATTGTGCCGGAAGGTGAAACCACAAGCCACGCTGGAAATCGGGTTGGCTTACGGATTCAGCACGATCTATTTTCTGGCCGCGCTGGCAGAGAACGGCAACGGTCACCATAGCTCGATTGACCCATACCAACGGTGCGCTACTGGGCGATGGGCGGGAATCGGAATAGCGCATGGAAGACGCTTCGGCGGAGACAGATTCCGGTTTATCGAAGAGCGTTCTTTTGCGGCACTAACTCACCTAGCCGACCAGTCCGAGCGCTTTGATGTTATCTTCGTGGACGGACGCCATATGTTCGATCTAGCGCTGACCGACTTCACCCTGAGTGCGGAACTGTGCTCCACGGGCGGGTTCATAATACTGGACGACATGTGGCTGCCATCCATTCAGCGCGTCGTCGCATTCATTCGAGCGAACCGCAGGGACTTCACGAACGTCGAGACACCGGCTCCCAACATCGCGGTCTTCCGGCATGTCGGAACGGATGACCGCGAGTTCAAGCATTTCGTAGAGTTTTGATGCGATGGAATCGACGCGACATTTCACATACTGCTGAGTTTTTCGGCAGCCTGCTAGCGTTTACGGACTAGATGAATCCTAGCTCACGGATACGGCATTGGCTCTAAATTTAGCTCTCTCGATCAGACCGTAGCTGCCAATGCTGAGACAGAGTGAATCGCGGCCTGGAAGTAATCGAGACGCCTGGTAAGACCTAATCGGCAAGGTCCTCGCTCCGAAATCAACTTGGGCGATAATGTCGTTTCACGGGACTTGAGACCTTTTTGACACTGGCGGTAACATCTAGCCATGGAAACGTCACTATGAAATTCAAGGTGTCCTTCCTGAAGCAAATACTGGCAGTCTGCCTCAGCGTGCAGGCGGCATCGCTTTGGTTCGCGTCCTCGGCCGCTTTTGCTCAGCCCGGCGCATGCCTTCGAGGCACGGTTAGGGACGCAAGCTCAGCCCAAAGCGCTATACCCAAGGCGACCATAAGGCTGTACGGACGAGACGGAATTCTGGAAGTGCAATCAGATCAAGAGGGACATTTCCAGTTCTCCCCTCTACCCGCCGGAACCTACGACGTGGAAGCAACGAGCAAGGGATTCAGAGCGACGGTACTAGAGTCGATCGAGATCGAGGAGAACGACGCAAAAACGCTCTCGATCACGCTGAATATAGCGAGCACGGCGGATAGTTGCTATCAGCACTACTCCGTCTCCTACCGAGCTGCCGATCACCCAGAGGCAAACTTAGTTGTTAAGGCGCACGTGCCAAACAGCATCGTGGAGATCTCCAAACCAGGTGAATCGCAGGTTTTGGTATCAGGACACACCGACGATGAAGGCACGATTCAATTGGCCAATTTAGCCCCAGGCAAATACATCTTGCACATTTCTAATCAAGACTCTTCGCAAATTCCGCCCGAACCGTTTTGGATCACGCGCAAGACGCAGACAAACATTGATGTGCACCTTCCGCGAAAAGACATGATCATTTTGTGTCAGTGATACCCGTTAAGTGGTTCCTGCCCTAACAGAGATTTAGCCCGGAAATCGGACATCCTCACAAGTCCTTGCCGATTCAACTTCGGCGGTTATGCCGTTAATCAAGACTTTTGAGCAAACGTATGGTATTTAGGAGGAACACAAGGTCAGGAAGTGGAAGTCAAATGACCGTCCGTAACCGCATCGTTGCCGCTGTCGCTGCAATCCTGTGCCTATTACTCTTTGTGCCTTGCCTATCCTGTGCAGCGCAAACAACCGTTGTTGATGTTGTGGATAAATCAACGGTGAACTGCGCCGTTCGTCTATCGGGAACAATAGAATTTACAGAATCGGAAGTACAAGGGGAAAACCATACTTCGTTCGCAAGCCACGTTTCGGCAACCAACCTTTCGAAGGTGCCGATTGTAGCGATGGTAACTTACACCACAATAGGAAACTCAATGGGTTCGTTGGTTGGTGCAAACCATCTATTGGATGCCTTTTTCAAACACGACTTGGAGATAGCACCGGGACAAACATGGAACCTCAAACATGACGACAATGCTAAGTTTATTAGCCCGATTCCTAAGGGAGCCGTCAAGGTCGCCCCTGCTGCTAGCAGCCAAGTCATATTCGTTCAGTTCGCGGATGCCACTACCTGCGGGGACGCCCATGATGGACGCGTCGAAAGCCTCATGGATACGCGAGCGGACCTGCTCCTAGCCCTTAAGAAGTGGAACGACGCAGCAAAGATCGGGGAGGACAAGTTTCTCAAGGCTCTGGATGAAAAGGCGACGGACCGAACCGGAAACGCGGAAGGGATTCTAAATGGTATTCGCGACATGCAGAAGGAAGAAGGAACCGCTCTCGCAATCGAGCGCATCCGCAGCATGTTGTATGTGGCTGCTAGTAGATGAGTGCCTTGCCTTAGTGCCTGGTTTGTCGGGTGGTTTCAATGGGTGGACGCAACACTCAACTCGGACCCAATTTGCGGTGAAAACAAAGGCTAAAACCGCTGGCTAAGGTTAAGTCAACAGAACACTGCCCTGGCTAGGTTTTGATCGGGTACGGCCAAACGGATGAGTTCTGCCGGGGAAGCATTCTCGAATCAAAGCATTGGATGGTGTTGCATCGACCGTTTGAACCGGCACCGATTACCGGACATGTTCGTAATGGAACTTGGACACTTTTCCGATAAAGAAAAGAACCCTCAAACTCATGTGGCCGTGCCTATCGTCCGTGAAAATGCACGATAAAGGTGACTTCTTGGTCGTTCGGTTGTCCATCGCAGACGGCAGGAGCGAACACCCACTGTTGCACAATCCCCAGCGCTTCCGTGCCCAAGTCCTCTCGCTCCGCGCTCTGGACCACCGCCTGATGCACCTTGCCATCCCGGCCGATGATTCCGCGAATGGCTACATCAATGTCCCGCCCGCCGCGCCCTTCTTTCGGCTGTGGCATCGACTGCCCGATTGCGCGCTTAAAGGTCTTGCACCACGCACGAACACTCGCATTCGGTGGCGCCGCCAGGACGTTCTCCGTCACGTCTTTCACCTCTACCAGCGTCTGGGCGATTTCCAGTTTGCGCACACCGTCGCGCGAGTAGCTGATCTTCGCCGGCAGGAGCTCCCCGGCAAACGCGAAATATTCGCTGTACTCGATCAGCCAAGTCCCGATTTTCTCGCTGAAAAGAGTTCCGTTGTTCGCATCCACGCAAATCTCGTTGTTCTCGACGCGCTGGCCGCGAATCGTGTCAAACTGAATGCAACGCAGCTTCAACCCGTCCGCGCCTGCCTTGTCCACGATGGCGTGAATCACATCATCATCTGCGAAGGTCACGAGGTAGATCGGGGTTATCCGCGTCACCGTTTCCACCTCGGGGGGCCGTAGCTCCGAGGTCCTCACTGTACTCAATCCGGCATCCGTGAACACATCGATGGTGTGATAGTCGCCAAACGTCGTTTCTTCGCGCCTGCCCACTCCCTGAATCACTACACGCGTAAAAATCCCTTCCCGCACCGGCGAACTTGTGTCGAGCACGTGGAATACGTCCGTCCTCTCAAGATTCGGCAGCTTCGGCGACATACTCACGCCGTTCGCCCTTTCCAACAACTGCACAGCCTCGCCTCTCAGTTTGGAGTCTTGCCCTGCTGCGCCAGTGGGGATCAGGAGGAAACCAACAAGCCCGCAGAGGAAATACTTCATGGGGCCTCCAGCTTTGGCAAACTTCGTCAGCCTTTTTGGTTACTGACTACACGAAGCCTACACCAGAAGCCAGCGAACGCCAACGCCGGTGGTGCGCCGAACTGCTCCCGATCGGCTCATCGGTAAGGTTCCTAGCGCCGAATCAACTTGGGCGGTTATGTCGTTAATCGAGACTTGACCGGACTAGAAGAGTCGACGCGACCATTTGGCCCTCTATCTACTCGAAGGTGCACACACTAAGAGCTTGCCGGGCGAGCCCATGCTGGCTGAGTATAAACAAGTGGCCCATCGTGTTGAATAGAATGCTCATCGCTCTCTACTTCACATTGCTGGGTACGCTCTCTACGTCAGCCCAAAGCATCGAAGCCAAATTCTCGACAGAAAAGGCAAACTACTTGGCCGGGGAACCACTTTTTGTGACCCTCGTGGTTAGCAACAGAACCAGCGAACCGATTTGGCTTGATTTCCAGTCACCCGACCTAGCCAAGGTTCTATGTGACGACTTTGCCGTTGAAGTGCCGGGGGCAGAGCCAGCAGAGCAGCCATGGGGTTGTGGATTCGGAGGAAGTTGCGGCCGTGGCTCGACGGAAGTTCAGCCGGGCAAGAGCACAACACGGCGACAACTGGTGAACCAACAGTTTCGCTTACAGGCGCGTGCATACTCTCTTCACGCTCAGACCAGTATTAGCGTTCGTAAGCAAGGCCTCTGGGACTCTCCCGAAATTGAACATGTGAATGTATCTGACACTTTGCAAGTGAAGGTTCAACACGGCAGCAGGAGCGAACTTGAATCAGCTTTTAAGCCGATCGTCGCCGAGTTAGACGACCCAGATCCCTTGAGACGAGCGGAGGCGGCAGTCGCCGTTACGGCGTTGGCCCCAGCCTTCCTAGAAGACACCTTGATTGAACTGACGAATACAAAGTTTTCCGGTGCTGCAGTCGTTGCGCTTAGAAAAGTCGATACGCCGAAGACTCGTGCGGCACTGGCGCGCATTGCGCGTAGTAGTGACGACTCTACGATTCGCATTGCGGCTATCGACAATCTTGGCCGCACAAGAGATGTGACATACCTTCCATTACTGTTTCAGCTGATGGATTCGGATAACAAGGAAATTCAGGACTCGGCCGCGGAAGCTGCAGGAAACCTTGGCGGGTCTATGGCGGTGCCGCAGCTGGCTAGTCTTATTTCAAGCCCGAACGCGGTTACACGACTCGCCGGAACAAACGGCCTTGGAAAGTCTCACGCAAATGAAGCTGTACCGCTTCTAATCGGGATGTTGCTTGATTCCGACGCCAATGTTAGGCAAGCCGCTGCAAGTGGTTTATTTCTGCTTACCCACCGGGAGGCATTCGACGGCAATCAATTGGCTGATGTGACGAGTCTTGAATCCGCCGTCTCTGTGCAGCAACGGTGGGCGCGCTGGTGGCGTTCTCACGGAAAGGACAGTAAAGCCCACGGCTTAAGTGATTGCGCCCCGCCTGAGCCGCTCGACTGACAGCCTTCAAACACCATCCTTGGCATAAACCGCGTCAAGTCCCGACAAGTCCGGAAATCGCCCATGTAGGTACTGGGAGGAACCTTACCGGGAATCCCGTTTGGACGTAGCCGCCCGGCGGCGGACGCTTCGCGTGAGGTAGTGGAGCGTTGGTTGCTTGATGGCTTGGATGTAAGTGTGGGTCACAGGAGGTGTTCCCGTGACCCATCTACGCAAAATGATGCT
>Ga0126373_10002309_pt1 | contig 14040 bp, 15 predicted proteins | sample PanSoiMetPlot_11_FD_92545 | JGI IMG/M metagenome (GOLD analysis project Ga0126373, IMG submission 92545) | Tropical forest soil microbial communities from Panama - MetaG Plot_11 | ecosystem: Environmental > Terrestrial > Soil > Tropical forest > Bulk soil | place: Panama | collected 2016-02-17 | reverse complement strand
GTTCACTTTCGAAGCACCAACAGTCGCGATCACGGGGTACGTACTCGCCCGAGATGCCTGGGGATACGGCTACGCTACCGAAGCGTTGTCCACAGTCGTCGCTCTAAGCCGTCAACTAGGCGTTCAGCGATTCGTCTAGTCCTCAATCTTTACTTTTGCACAAGCCTTTGGGAGTCCAATCATGAACCAGCGTGCTTGGCGGCTCGGAGGACGCTAGCTTCGGCACTGGCCCCGTTCTCGCTCCCTGAAACGGAGCGGCTCATCATTGCGTAGAACCTAGTGACCCTAAGAGGCGTAGGACCTGGGGGCTGAGAATCAAATAGGAGAAACTGTCCGTGGCCACCGCAAGCAGGCGCGCAAGCCAATGCCAAAAGCCATCCGGATGGATGGGCCGGTTCACGCTTTGGAGCATGAATTCCAGACACTCGAAGCTGACCGACTGGGGCTTGCTGCACGTCTCGGTGGCTCAGCACCACACCATCCTCGATGTAGGTTGTGGCGGGGGCAGAACCGTCAGCAAATTAGCCGCGATGGCGACGGCGGGAAAGGTCTATGGCGTTGATTTCTCCGAGGACAGTGTCGCCGTAAGCAAAAAAACCAACGCACGCTGGATGGCAATGGGCCGCGTCGAACTTCAGCAAGCATCTGTTTCTCAATTGCCGTTTCCAGACGGAACGTTCGATCTCGTTACGGGCGTGGAAACGCACTTTTGGTGGCCGGATCTGCCGGGAGACATGCGCGAGATTTTTCGCGTCGTGAAGCCGGGAGGCAAACTCATCCTCATCGCAGAGATTTATAAGGGAGCGAACACGCTAGCCGCCAGGCTTGCCGAAAAATATGCCGACAGAAGTCCCATCAAGCTTCTCAGCATGGATGAGCATCGCGAGCTCTTGCGCAACGCCGGCTTCCACGAGGTGGAAGTTGGTACGGATTCTAGTAAAGGATGGATTTGCTGTACAGGCAAGAAGCCCTGACGCGGAGTGGCCGCGAAGAGAAACGGCCTTTACACACCTATAAAACAAAACGCCCGGACTAAGTCGGTGCGCATTCCAAGGATCTTGTCCTCGCACATTCCTCGCGCCATTCTCTGCGTCCGCCTAAACTCGCTTCAAGCATGGCCTGGGTGTAGGATTCTGTTGTTGGACTGCCAACCTTAATTTTTCGGGCAAGGTTGCTCCCGCCAGGCAGTCCTCGGTCGTCCTTTGGAGGGACTGAAATGAAGAAGAGCCTTCCCGTAGTCTTCTTGGCAATCCTCACATTCCTGTTTCTTGGCGCTCCGAAGCCTGCTCTCGCCCAGCGTGGTGGCCATGGAGGTGGCGGAGGTTTTCATGGCGGAGGAGGGGGATTTCACGGCGGTGGAGGGTTTCATGGAGGCGGTTTCGGGGGTGGTGGGTTTCACAGTGGAGGCGGTCTCCACGGTGGCGGCGGATTTCGCGGCGGAGGCTTCCGAGGCGGAGGGTTTCGAGGCGGATCCGGTTTTCGCGGAGGAAGCTTTGGCCGTGGTTTTCGTGGCGGCTTCCGTGGTGACGGCTTTCGGCGCGGCTTCGGTTTCCGCGGACGTGGCTGGGGCTGGGGAGGAGGATGGGGTGGTTGGGGCCTAGGCTGGGGCTGGGGCTGGCCGTATTGGGATTGGGGATACGCATACCCCTACTATCCTTATGGTTATGTGTACGACCCTGGCGGGGCGCCTTACGATCCTTACTATGCCCCTGATCATGGCCCAGACTATGGCCCTGACGACCCGCCTAGCGATCCGCCATCCGGTCGTCAGTATCGGGACGACCTGAATTCTGATCCTCCGGGGCATTGGGTTACACCGAACCGCTCCATTCCCAACGACCCGAACCGGCCTCGAGCGACGCGCTCGCCAGAATCCCCCTCAAAAGATTCAGGCGCTCCGGCGTCATCGCCCGACCGCCCGCACAGCACGAATCCTGTGACCGTCGCGGCAGTCTATCGATTCACGGACCAGCCGGACGGAACCGAGGGAACGGCCAACGACGTCAGCCACCAGCCCGAGTTTTCTTCTGCTTCGCGCCAGGAGGTCTTGAAGGCTGCGCGCGCGCTTCGCGAAATGCCGCCGTTTGCTCGCGAGCGCGAAATTGACTTCGGCCGGTACAGCCACTTCTCGCCTAAAGAGCAAGAGATGCTGAGGAGCCTAAACAAGTAGTTGCCGATTCACTAGCCGTAAACCAAAGCTCCAACAATTACGGCCGCATCGAGCAGAAGCCATCCCACACACGGCAAGTAGATGTTCTTGTCGCGTTTTTGCAAGCCGTACCAAAGCCAGACCGCGGCAGACACGAGATACGCACCCCAGGAAAGCAGCGATACTCCTGCCGCCTGATGGCGGATCCAAATGGTGAGAACTTGCGGAACGGTCATCACCATCGTGAACATCGACAAGCCTCCAAGCAAACGATTGATTGGCCCCATGGGAAGCGGATGGTGCGTGGGCGGTGCGGGGTTCGGCGGCATGGAGACACCTCTGCCGGGCACTATAGCTTAAGCGGTTTGCGGAAGAGTGTGTTTTGTAAGCTAATCTGCGGGCGTAGAGGCGAGCGTGCGTGAGGGTGTGGCCGGAGCTAGCGCGACCAGGGCAACGCCGATGATAAAGAGGACGATTATGCCAATCCCTTCGACGCGCTCGATCAGCCTGTAATAGAGCTGCACCCCCATGACACCAGCGTGGGCGAAACTCGACCACGCCGCGAAGGCGATCAAGCTTCGATGCTCAACCGGATTCCGCGCCGCAAGAAGTAGGAAAACCCCCAGCGTGGCGTAGAGACTCAGCATCATGCGCAAGGCCTGATCGTCCAGCCGCATGAAAACCATGGGATAAACCGCAGCCGAAAAGGTTAGCCCCACCAGCACCAGAACAACTTTGAGAGCGCGGTCGCGAATCATGATGGCCTCCTGCAGAATACCGAGGGTCGACAGTTAAAAGCGATCAAGGCTTGTAGGCTGGACGAGATCCCACTTTTGCCACACCGGCCCACGACAAAAACCAGGGCCCAAACGACGAGGCTGCCCCAGCGTAAATCGAGGACGGACATCGCGGAAGTAGACGATGCTCCACAACGCGGAAAACCCGATTCCACCCGCAACGCATCGCTTCAGACCGGCAAATCTCCCTCGGAAATCGTAACGTTCACGTAGCCGGCCAGAGAGCCGACACCCCAGCATCCAAACCGACACGGCAATCAACATAAAGAGCCACTGCATGGGTTCGCTTTCCGGCCAGAAGAGCTTGCAAGGGAATAGCAACCAAGAAGTGCTAAACCATACGTGATCCCGGACCACATCTCCGCCCGCCCTGACACGGGACGGACCTTGCTCTCGTTTTCTCTCACCTCCGAAGCTAGCCCACTGCCCTAAACGATGTTCGTCAGTGGCTTGACCTCCAGGGACACCGCGAGTCCAAAGTCGCTAGAGCTTAAACAGTTCACGCATGCGCTTGATTTGGCCGCGGCTGACGGGGATTTCGGTTTGTTTTTTGTCGCTCATCTTCAGCATATAGCTGGCCTTGAACCACGGCACCACTTCCTTGATGTGGTGAATGTTCACCAGGTACGAGCGGTGCGGCCGCCAGAACACGTCGGAATCGAGAGCCGCGCTCATTTCCTCAAGCGTGTGGTAATTCGAAACGCCTTCCACGTCCTTCGCCATCACCGTGATCATGCCACCGTCAATCGAGGCCCAGATCACATCCTCGGCATCCACCAGTAGCAGGCGCTGTTGCGACTTCACCAGAACTTTCACAGGCTGCGTGGAACCTTGCTTCGAATTGCCGAGCTGGCTGACGAGCTGCTCGAGCCGCTCCGTGGGACTGGTTTGCGCCTCGATTTCCTTGCGCGCGCGCTGGATGGCTTTCGAAATGCGCGCCTTGTCGAACGGCTTCAACACATAGTCGACCGCATTCACATCGAACGCCTGCACCGCGTAGTGATCGTAGGCCGTCGCAAAAACCACATGCGGAACTTTCATTTTGCGTTCCACTAATTTTTTTAAAACCCCAAACCCATCAAGTCCGGGCATCTGCACGTCAAGGAAGACTAAATCGGGGCTGTGTTCTTTGATGAGGTTGACGGCATCCACGCCGTTGCGGCCTTGGCCGATCACGTTAATTTCGGGGAAACCCTTGAGCAGATAGGCCAATTCTTCGCGGGCGGGCTTCTCGTCGTCCACGATGATGGTGTTGATGGGCATGGAAATGATGGTAGCAGAAAGATAGTGGCGAGTGACGAGTGGCGAGAAGAAGACAGTTGCGGGCATACGTCTGAGAGAGAGAATCGGACTTTCACGGTATGATGTGCGGCGAACATTCGTGAGGAAAAATGAAAAAAGCGTTAGGAATGCGCTCCGAGAAGCAGCCGCAGGTGCTGAGCAGCGAGATGGTTTATGAAGGAAGAGTGTTCGGGATCCGGCGCGATGAACTGATCGAACCGACGGGCGTTCGAACGACGCGGGAAATGATTACGCATCCGGGTTCGGTGGTGGTTCTTCCTGTACTGTCAGACGGGCGAATTTTGCTCATCCAACAATATCGGTATGCGGCGCGGCAGTTTTTATGGGAGTTGGTGGCCGGCAAGATGGATGGAGGCGAAACGCCCGAGGAAGGCGCGGCGCGCGAGTTGAAAGAAGAAACGGGTTACACGGCGAAGAAGCTCAAGGTATTTCTGGAGTTCTTCCCTACTCCAGGTTTCCTGGAAGAGAAAATGTATCTTCTGCTGGCAGAGGGATTGACGCCGGGCGAGGCCACGCCAGAAGACGACGAGAAAATCATCGCCAAAGCCTATACACGCAAACAGCTGGAAGAAATGTTGAGGAAGAAAAAACTGCGGGACGCGAAGACGATTGCCGGAATCCTGTACTATTTGAGATTCATGGCCAAAAGAAATATAGCCGCGTAAGGCTTCGAAGGTACGATTGTGGGCATTCGGCGCGATCGGCGTTGGCAGTCCTGATAAGGGAAATCTGCGCTACGTGACGACAAGCCCAATTCACGTGGCCGATAAGTCCTGCGTTTTCAAGCCTCCGCGGCGTCAAGGTCCATTGACTCGGAACATTCTTCTAGCTATATTCCCGCCAATTTAGTCCGAGGGCGTCGGAGCGTAAGCATCTCTGGCGCCGGATGGGGACTAGCCAATGTATAGTTAGGAGGCCAAGCGAAGTGAAAGGAAGCGTAAAGTGGTTCAATAATTCCAAGGGCTATGGATTCATAGGTCGCGACGACGGACCGGACGTATTCGTACACTACTCCGCCATCGTGGGCGACGGGTATCGCACCTTGCAGGAGGGAGATCCGGTCGAATTTGAGATTGTTCAGGGCCCCAAGGGTCCCCAGGCCGCTAACGTCTCGAAGAACGGCGCCTAAGATCTCTGACATCGTTGTGAATTGGCCGGCAGCCTCAGCCCTTCTGCCGGCCGTTTTATTTTGCAGGAAGAGGAAGCTACAAAGAGAGAAATATAGCGATCGATTAGAGATTGACCATAGGATTCGCTTGACGTAAGGTTCGTGTCGAGATTCCAAACTGGTAAACGCGGGCCAACAACCATGTGTACATGTTTTTCGAGAATCCCTCGCATCATTGCGGGACGCCTAAAACGGGCCGAAGTTGCGAAGATGTTGCTGAAAAATCCTAGGGAAAGAACTGTGCCCGGGTTTGAGCGCTCATTTCTCACTTCCCTGCTCTTTCTGTTGGTTTGCCTGGCAACTGCAACGAACCTGCGGGCAGACACCATTACGGGCACAGTCCAAGACCCCTCCGGAGCCGTTGTGGCTGGGGCGCGCATTGAAATCACCGGCGGCAGTCTCCCGCAGCCGATCGTTTTAACCTCGGATGCATCCGGGAAATTCAGTGTGCCGGATTTGGCGGCAGGAAAATATTCCGTGCGCGTGACCAAAGAAGGGTTCGAAGATCTGGTGACCACGATTGATCTGCAAGGGACAACGGAACTCCCGCTGAAGCTGACGATCGCGACACAGCAGACGGAAGTCAGGGTTTCAGAAAAGAGCCTGGCGTTCGCGAATTCCGATCCGTTCTATAAGCAACTGCGCGGGGCCGGGCTGGGGGCAACGTTCCGCTGTGAGAACTTTACCATGCCCGTGGATGTAGGAACCTTCCAACTGAAATCCGGGACGATTACCCTCTTGGCCCCGGTCAACGGATACGTGACCGGCGCCGTTTTTGTCGGAGAGGGACATTTTGTGCTGAAGCCCGTGGGGCGGCTCGATACGCAAGAGATGATTCGGCGGAGCGGAAGCGAAATCGCTGAAGAAGACTTCACCGCTGCGGTATTTCGTTTCAGCGGCGGGGTCTATCAGCAGTTCTCGGGAGTAACCGTCAACAAGACCGATACGCCACCCGAAGCAGCGACGGCCTTCGAACATTGGAAGAACAAAGTTCGCCACCGGCACGAGATTCCAGAGAGCTTCACGCAGGCGATACTCGAAGGAGAAACGATCGACAACGTGGACGCGGACGTGCTGGCAGCCGTTTACAATCCAAAACATCCGCCATTTCTCAACGCGTACATGACCGGTTCCCCGCACAAGGATTTGCGCTTCTTTGTGCGCATGCGGACCGGCGCAATTCCGCAACTCGACTCGCCCGAGGAAGTGGCCCTGATCAACTGCAGCGGCGGAGGGATGGACGACGGAATCTGGTATTCGCAACATCGCATCAACGAAGTCAAGGCGGGCACGGCAAGCTCACGCGAAGACAAGAGGCTGTTTGCCACGCGGCGCTACGAGATCGAAACAACGATTGGAAAAAACAATCATTTCTTTAGCCGCGCGATCATCACCTTTCAGCCGCTGGTCGAGGGCGAACGCGTGCTGAAGTTCGGATTGCTGCCCACGCTGCGGGTGACGCGCATGAGCGACGAAAACGGCAAGGACTTGCATTTCATTCAAGAAAGCAGGAAAGAAGACGGCTCGTTCTACGCGATTCTCGACCAAGCGCCGCCGCTCAACAAGGACCACGCGATCACGGTTGAATATGCGGGCGACAAGGTTCTCTACGACGCGGGCGGAGGAAGCTACTACGTGGGCGCGCGAACATCCTGGTATCCAAACCTGAATGGGTTCGGGGAAAAGGCGCTGTATGACCTCACCTTCAAGGTGCCCAAAAACAATGCGGTGATCAGCGTGGGAAAGCTGCAGGGCGAATCGACGGAAGAAGGATTTGCGGTGTCTCACTGGGTGACTCCGGTGCCCGTGGCGGTGGCGGGATTCAACTACGGCAAGTACGTGAAGATAGATATTCCGGACGACACCACGCACTACGAACTGACGGGCTACTACCTGACGGAATTGCCGGACAATCTGGCGCGTTTTCGAAATGGTCCGCTGGGAGCGATGGCGCCCAAGTCCATGACCAAGTACGCCCTTGAGCAAGCGCGCGCGCAGATGCAGTTGTGCACATTCTATTTCGGCAAAGCGCCTTACGAAAACGTTGCCATCACGGAGCAGCCGAACTTCAACTTCGGACAATCGTGGCCGAGCCTGGTGTACTTGCCGATCTCCGCGTACATTGATTCGACGCAGCGCTGGATGCTTTTTGGCCACATTGATTCAAACTTCACGGGATTCGTGCAGGAGGTAACCCCGCACGAGGTGGCGCACCAGTGGTTCGGACATAGCGTAAGCTGGGCCAGCTATCACGACCAGTGGCTCTCCGAAGGATTCGCGGACTTCGCCGCAGGATTGTTTCTACAGCAGGCCGTCGGAGGGAACTGGAAGGAAGACTACTTGAAATATTGGGAGCGCCAACGCAAGCGCATCCTGGATAAGAACGCCTTTGGCTTTTCGCCGAACGACGCCGGACCGCTTTGGCTAGGCCTGCGGCTGATTTCTCCAAAAACCGCGCAAGCGTATCAGGGAGTGACTTATGGCAAGGGCGGCTACGTCCTGCTGATGCTGAAATCCCTGATGTACGCCGATCAAGCTACCAGCGGCAATAAAGATCAGGCTTTCATTGACATGATGCACGACTTCATTCAGAGCCATCAAGATGCTCCGGCGTCCACGGAGTCATTCAAAGCAATCGCCGAAAAACACATGACCAAGCAAATGGACTTGCAGAGAAACGGGCGGCTCGACTGGTTTTTCAATGAGTGGGTTTACGACACGAAGGTGCCGCGCTACCATTTCAAATATGATATTCAGCCGGCCGAGGGCGGCCACGTCAAGCTGCACTTGGAAATCACACAGAGCGAAGTGGACGACCAATTTGCCATGTACGTTCCCGTTTTCGGCGACTTTGGCAAAGGCATGGTGCGGCTGACGCAAATCCTGGTCCTAGGCAATTCCACGCGAAACGTTACGATCGACATGGATCGCGCGCCAAAGAAGGTCGAGCTGAACACCATGAAGGATATTCTCGAACGGTGAAGCGCACGCGCGCCTACGCGAGTAGCTGGCCGACTTAGCTCCCTTGCCGACAGTTCCTGCTAAGAGGCTGACTTCATCGACACAAAGCGAGAACCGAGATTGGCATGGACACAATCTGGCGTGTGTCGTAGATTCCTTCTTACCGTCAGGAGGCGATTGCATGGCTGACTTCCCACGCGCAAGCACTGCGGAAAACGCCATCCGCCGCCGCAAATCAGCCAGGAAGATGCTGGATCAAGGGCGCCAAGTCTCGCCCAAAGCGCTCGATTTGATGGAACAATTACAACTTCAGGGTTCGGACCTGAATGCGCAAATTGAAGAGCTCGCCAAGAGCGACGGTTTCCGCCGCCAGTACGCAGAGAACAGGCTGACGGAAATCCTGAATGATGCGATAGAAGGGACTGAGGCGGACATGGGGAATATCCAGGTTTACGACGCGAAGGCAGCTCGCCTGATCATTCGGGTGCAGCACGGATTTCGCCGCCCATTCCTCGACTTTTTCGACTCGGTGCATTCCGGCGAGGCGGCCTGCGGCACGGCCTTGCAAAGCGGAACGCGTGTGGTCGTCTCTGATGTTACGGACAGTCCTATTTTTCGCCATGGCGACAGTCTCGGAGTCCTCTTGGATGCCGGCGTTCGCTCCGTTCAGTCCACACCGATCGTGAGCAAATTGGGAACGGTTCTGGGAATGCTCTCGACCCATTACCGTACCCTCAGAGCGTTCGCGGAAAGAGATTTGCAGCTCATTGATCATTTCGCGTGCAAGGCAGCGGCAATCATCGAGTGGCAACAGGCTCAAAACATGACCTGAAAGGTTCTTTGGCTACTCTCGTCCTCCTATTTTGCTTCCTAGTTCGCTAAGCGCTTTTGGCGTTTAGACGGTTACTTCTGGAAACCACGCAGAGCGAAGTAGACGACCAATTTGCCATGTACGTTCCCGTTTTTGGCGACTTTGGCAAAGGCATGGTGCGGCTGACGCAAATCCTGGTCCTAGGCAAGGTCACGCGAAACGTTACTATCGACATGGATCGCGCGCCAAAGAAGGTCGAGTTGAACGCCATGAAGCATATTCTCGAGCGTTAAAGCTCAGCGTAAAAGGCAGCGCGTCGTTAGTCTCCGCTCCAAAGCGACAAGACCTCGGGGTCCTTTCCTGCTCCGGACTTCCCCGACAACGTTTCGCACCGCATTCACAACCGCATCGGGCGCCTGCAGCGGGATGCCATGATCGCTATTCGGAACGACGATTTGACGGCCCTCTGTGGATAAGTGTGCAAGACTGGCCTGGAGTTGGTGAACCCAACTACAAACTAAGCGACCAGTCTATGTTGGGTAGCGCGCTGGCGCTCAGGCAATCACTTCTGTTTGGACGGCGCTTCGTGGCTGATGGTCCACACCCACGCTGCCACCGCTGATAGTTGATCAGGAGTAAGTTGCGCGCCACCATTGGGCGGCATGGGACTGCGATACTTTTTTGGCTGCGACACACCTTCGCGTATTGTCGTCTTGATTCCGGCATAGCTCCCATCGCTCCACAGCCATTCCTTTCCCTTTACGGCTGGGCCCAAGGGCGTTCCCTCACCGCTCTCGCCGTGACAGCCTGCGCATGGAGCTCCGCCCACCTGGCCGTGGTAAACGCGATCACCCAGAGCCACCATCTCTGCTGTAACTCCTTTAGGAAGCGACACGATCGGCACCACTGCAGCCTTGCCGGCATCTGGATGCGTGCCCTCGGGTGGTTTGGCGGCCGCTTCGACGGTGTCACCAGCCGGAGCTGTGTTGCTGGGGCACGCGGTGATATTCCCGGCCCCCGCATTGGGGCCTCCTTTGTAAACAATCTTGTAGATGCGTCCGCGAATGTCGTCGGAAACGTAGAGCGAACCATCCGGCCCAACCGCCAGTCCGCTGGGACGATGCTCCGCTTTGCCTGGCGACTTCACCGGACCAGCAAAGCCATCCGCGAAAATCTCGCACTGGCCTGACGCGTGGTCGCCACCAAGCGGCTGGTAAACCACGTTGTACCCGCCTTGAGCGTAAGGCGCGCGATTCCATGAGCCGTGGAAAGCGATAAAGAGCCCGCCGCGGTAACGCTCCGGAAATTCTGTTTTGTCGTAAAGGACCATGTCGTTCGGTCCCCAGTGCGCGGGGAAAACAGCGGCCGGGCCAGTTTTATCCGCGCACGCTCCAATTTTTTTGCCACCGTCGCCGCCATATTCCGGCGCGAGTACCAGCTTTTGTTCGAAGGCGTCGTAGTAGCACTCCGGCCAGCCATAATCCCCGTTCTTCTTCAAAAGCAAAACCTCTTCTGCGGGCAGCGTCGCCTCCTGTTGGGGTTTATAGTCCTCCGGCCAATTCGTGTAGAGCTGATCGCGTCCGTGCTGGGTCACAAAGACCCGCCCGCTTGCGTCCATGGCAAAACCCTCGGCGTTGCGGATTCCGGTCACGTAACGATCTGAGGGCGAAAAAGTTTGGTTGGTCTTGTTGGCGTCGTAGAGCCAGACGCCGCCGCGAGTCTCCAGTTCGGTGCAAGGATTGATGCCGGGCGAGTGCGGAATGCGATTTTTCTGTTGGCAGGCATTGGTTGCGGTGGCGACGTCAATGTACATCTTCCCTTCCGGATCGATGAGAAAGGGATGCATCGGATGGTCGCCGCCGAGAGGCAATGCGGAAACGATGGCGTCGGCGGAGCCACTTGGCACGATCGTGCCTGAAGGTAGTGAATAGCGCACGATTCGGTCATTGGTTTCGGCGAAGAGCGAGCCCTTGTACATGCCGATGCCGGTGCCCCCGTGGTCGCCGGTTGCGACCGTTCCGCCAAAGCGCTCCGCTACGTCCGCTTTCCCGGAGCCGGTCTTGTCCTGCAGCGCGACCAGGAAACCGCCGTCATGCGGCGGCTGGTTGCCGTAGTAGCGGCCCGACCAGGTGTTGGCGTAAAGAACCCCGCTTGGCGATGCAACCATGTGCCGCGCGTGGCCAATGCCGTCGGCGAAGATCGTCGCGCAAAAACCGGAGGGCAGCGTCAATCCGCTGTCGTCATTCGGGCAGGCCGGCTTGGTGGCTTGTGCAGCAGGATGGGATGGCTTGCGAGCATGGACCAAAGAAATCGTCGCGCCGATTGTGACGAGCGCGACGATGGCAGACAACAAAGTTTTGAGCGAGTTGGACGATGGCATGACACCTCCGGTGGGCCGACGATGAAGATTACGATCTGCCGGGAAACTCGAAAATATAACGTTGGCGCGACGATTGCAACCCAAGCAGGCTGACCCCTCTGGGGAGAACCATACACAGTCAGCGAATCGATTACGCCTGCTTCAGAAGAGGCAAGCTAATCCACAGGCATCCGTAACTGAGTTGCTATTGGCTCAACAGACCACGAACGCGAAGGTCGCGAAGCCAGAGCCCGGCCCAGAGCAAGGAAGCGACAATTATCGGAAAGACGGCGTTGAACAGTGGCATGCCGGCGCGGACGTTGCTGGCGACCGCACCACCGAGATACCCCGTGAGAAGCACGGCACCGAGGGCAGAGGTGCGCGGCACGATGTAGAGGAGCGTACAAACCAACAGCGTGACGCCGATGCCAACGATGGCGGACTCCTGGTAACCCAACTGCAATGTGGCCTGAACCACGAAGGGCGGTTTCGCCAGCTTCATGGCTCCATCGAATAAGCAGAACAACACAGCAAGGGCGCTCAGGATGCGGCCCGCCCAGAGTTGGGTCTTCGTGATCATGGAACCTCCGTTAGATGGGCTTTCGTTTGAGAAAGCTTGCGCAGTCATTGGCAAACCCTACTTTCCCAGAAGCAAACCAGTGATATTGCCTGCAGGGTCGGCAAACATAGCTAACTTGGGGCCGCCGGGAACTTCGGTTGGCGCAAGGACCGTTTTTCCTCCAAGGCGTTCCGCCCGATCCAGTGCGCCTTGCAAGTCGTCGACCTGCACATAGATGGAAACGCGCTTGTTTCCGTCGTGCGCGGGACCGACGCCACCGTTGATCCCTTTCGGGCCTGCACCGGTGTCAACGATGCCGTACTTCATCGGATTGTTGCTGTTTATCTTCCATCCGAAAAGCTCTCCGTAAAACTTCTCAAGTTCGCTTCCCTTCCCACCCATGATTTCAAAGTGCACGACGGGTGCGCTCATGGTTCTCCTCTCTTCGTCGGTATTTCTCGTGGCTGCGCTCCGCCGCTTACGCAAGCGCAACGCGAAGTGCGCCGTTTCAGCAGAGGACTATAGCTTCCGTAGAAGAAGCGGTCTTGTACAAAAACGACAACTGCTTTTGCCCCTGCATGATTTTGGTGGGTGTCTCTCCGATGAAGCGCGTGAGAGATCGCGTGAGGTGGGCTTGGTCGAAATAATCGAGACGGCTAACCACATCAAGAATGGAAACTCCTTCCTTGAGCAGGATGGTTGCAGTTCGGGCGCGCTCGATCTGTCTAAACGTTGCGTAGGTGACGCCCGTTGATCGCAGGAAGTGGCGTTGGGCGGAGCGCAAAGAGAGATCGCTCGGGCGGCCCAGCAGAGTGTCTTCGACGACGGGATCGCTCGAGAGGATGCCGGATTTGGCCAGGCGTTTGACGAAAATCTCGGCGTTGTCAAAGCTGGGGTACTCCAACGCGGAACCGTTCAGCCAAAACGAACGGCCTGTGGCTGGCGGAAGCGTGACGTCATTTTGGTTGCGCAGCCTGCCCGGGAGAAACTGCGGCATAAAGGAGCCTGGCTTGAAACGGATGGCGACCCACTCCCCTTCACCAGGGCATTCCATGGCTGTTGCTTTTGTCTCAGGCCCGCGAAGTGTGAGGAAGTTCTTCCCCTGCAAGCGGGTAACGACCATCTCGAAGGTATTGGCTGCTACAGAAAGAAACGCGTCTGCTCGCTCGCTGTGACAACGCCAAACCTTTTCTACGAAGGGATGATCGGAGGCTCTCGCCTCGAAATGGATGAAGTCACTGTTGCCCTGCACCGCCCTTTTCGAATTTGCCTGCCCGGTCATTCGCGGAATCGCTCCGTCGTCACAGTCCGTCCAGTGTAGCAATCGAGATTGTACTAAGAGAGGAAGGATTTCAGAGAAATTCGAGCCCTGCAGCTCCTCATTCGGTGCGGAGAGCGAGGATCGGGTCGATAGAGGAGGCGCGACGAGCGGGCAGATAGCCGGCGAAGAAAGCTACCGCAAAAAGAAGCAAGCATGCCGTCACGATCGTGGACAAGTCGCTGGGAGAAAGTCCAAACAGCATGCTGGCGATGAGACGGGTCGCGGCGAGGCCTGACGGAATGCCGATCGCGATGCCTAACAAAGTTAGGGTAAGAGTTTCGCGCAAGATCATCCAACGAACGCTTCTCCGCTGAGCGCCCAAAGCGACGCGCACGCCGATTTCGCGCGTGCGCCGAGCAACTCCGTACGACATCAATCCGTAAAGCCCAATCGAAGCGAGCAAAAGAGCGAGAGTGGCAAAGAAAGTGGAAAGCGACGCGATGACCCGCTCGTTGACGAGAAAGCGGCTCATCATTTGGTCGACGGTAGCAGTGCGAAGCGCGTATTCGTGACCGAGGGACTCGATCTCGTGGCCGATGGTCTTGGCCAGCGCTTCGGGACTTTTCTGGGTACGAACATAAAGGGAGTAGCCCAACCGAGCCGGTTGCGAATC
>Ga0126373_10002308_pt1 | contig 14047 bp, 14 predicted proteins | sample PanSoiMetPlot_11_FD_92545 | JGI IMG/M metagenome (GOLD analysis project Ga0126373, IMG submission 92545) | Tropical forest soil microbial communities from Panama - MetaG Plot_11 | ecosystem: Environmental > Terrestrial > Soil > Tropical forest > Bulk soil | place: Panama | collected 2016-02-17 | reverse complement strand
GTACCTGGATCAGCTCGCAGACCCTGCCGCAATCTGACTGCGGAGGTCGACCCGCCGTCCTCCGCGGACGCGTTTTTCCACGGCCTCGGTCGAGAGGCGCTCTGCGAAGCGGGTACTAAGCGTGTGATTTGCGCCACTAGCCCGGCCGCTCGACGGCGATCCCATCCCGGGTGAGCTTGGCGGTTTGGGCCGCGATGTCGACGCCGTAGAGACGGGCGGCGTTTTCCCCCAAAATCTTGCGCTTAGTGTCGAGCGTCAAATCGACGTGATATTCTTGTTTGATGTCGTCTGGCAGTTCGAAAGCGATGAACTTGTCGATCAGCCATTTGGGAGACCAGATTGCGTAGTCACTGCCGAAGCACAGCTTATCGGGCCCGAGCCAGAACAGCAGGTTGGCGATGATCTCGGCGAAATATTTCGGGCGCAGATGGATGAACGCCATCGCAACCGAGAGCCCCGCGTAGACATTCGCTTCCTGCGTCGCGATCCAGCAGAAATCATCCAACCGCGGCAGGCCGACATGCTCGACGATAAAATTCAGCTCGGGAAAATCGGTGGCCGCGTAATCGACGTCGCGGACATCGAAAGCATCGGCGCTCAGCGGGTAAACCGTCGGCCCTTTGTGAACATGGATGTTTTTGATCCCGAGATCCCGGCAAAGCGACAAGTACTTGTACGCCCACGGATCGTTTAGGCGCCAGCCGCGCGAGCCGCCTCGCCACTCGGCGGTATAGAGCTTGAGCCCTTGGATCGGATAGTCGGCTACCATTCGCTGGAAGGCTTCAATACCCGCTTCCTCGTCGCGCGGATCGAAGGAGCCGCAGAGAATGAGCCGCTCGGGGTGTTTGGCTTTGACGACATTGTTCTGAACGTGGGAATTGAACCCGTTCTTGTAGAATTCATAAAGATAGGTCGAGTTGAGGATCGCCATGTCGACATAGCCGGTCCGGAACAGGTCATTGACCAGCACCTCATCGCCGTAGCGACAGAATTTGTCGAACGGCCAAACCTCTTCCGTGGGGCTCAGGGCGCTGTGGAAGGCGTAAAAACATTTGATCCAGCTCTCCCCGTATTTGTTGTTCCAGTTTTCGGGGCTGGCGTCCCACAGGTGGGTGTGGCCGTCGATCACAAAGATGTCTTGTCCGTCATGGCTGTACATCTAGCCCTCCCCGTGGTTGCGTAGATTTGCGGCGAGCACGGCGCGGCAGAACGCGCCATTGGCCTCGAGCGCGACGCGCGCGGTGCGGGCGTCGCGGTAATAGGTTTCGATCCGTTCAGGCAGCAGAGGTTCGCCGCTGGGATCGACAATCAATGGAGCCGTTGCGGCGGGATCGAGGCCGAGTTCGCTGCGGCGCTCGAGATACCGCCTTAGCGCGTCGGCAGATCCGCCCCGCAGCGGCGCAGCACCCTCTCGTCTGATGACAAAGGCGTCTTCCTCCGCCGTCACTTCGCCGAGACGCAGTGAGCAAATCACTACCGCCGAACAGCCGGCCTCTCGAAGCTCCCGCAGCAGGCGTTCCTGCCGGCTGAGAAACCCCTTACGCAGGAAGATCTGCCGCAGTGCTGCGAGGCCGTGGCCGCCTTCGCCGGGAAAGGCTTGCGCAAACGGCTTGCCGGCATTCACGGCGGCCTCGATCTCGGCTGCAGCGCAATGGTCGCCGAGCCGCACGCTCACCTCGCCAATGCCTTCGACAGTGAGCAGAGCGCGGCGAACATCCTTCGCCATCATGTATGCGAAGTTGACCGCACACCAGCTTGTCGGCAGCTGCAACGCGACATGCGCGTGGCCATCGCGGACCTGCAGCGAACGAATAAAGCCGAGCTGCAGCAGCGGCTCGTCCAATTCCGGATCGAGCACTCGCCCGAGCCTCTCCAAAATGACCGCACGATCGAAATCAGGCGGCAATTCACACTGCGGGAGGGAGGGCGAGGAAATCATCTACGGGCGCCCGGCCGACTATATGTGATCGCGGCGAGGAGTATAAGAACCCTCGCTGGCGCAGACTATCGATATCGTCAGGGAGAAATAGCGATGAAAGTCAGCGGACGCTGCCATTGCGGCCAGATCAGCTTCGAGGCGGAAGTCGACCCGACCCAGGTCAGAATCTGCCATTGCACCGACTGTCAGACCCTCACCGGCACCGCCTTTCGCACGACGGTGCCCAGCCTGCCCGGGACCTTCGTTCTGAAGAGCGGAACCCCGAAGATCTACATCAAGACCGCAGAAAGCGGGAACAAGCGGGCGCACGCGTTCTGCCCCGAATGCGGCACCCCGATCTATGCAGCGGCGCCAGGCCCCAACCCGCCGTCCTATGGCCTGCGGGCGGGCGCGCTCGACCGCCGCGCCGAGCTGCGCCCGACACGGCAGGGCTGGTGCCGCTCGGCCCTGCCGTGGTCGATGGACATCACCGGCGTCGAGCGCTTCCAGCGCCAGCCCTATTAGCGCGGCATCAGTTTGATTGTCGTGGATCGTGCCTCGGGGGCCACCATCGGATCGACCCACTGTGCGCCATGACGGCGGTACTTGGTGCGGTAGGCGGCATCGATCGCGTCGTTGAGGACGGGGTCGGCATCCACAAAAGTGACGTCTCTGTCGATGCCGCCAGCCTCGATGTGGCCTTCGCGGCGCACTCCAGTGCCGCGGTACCAGGCGGCGCTGCGCCCGTAACCGGATCGGACGTAAAGGTCGTCGCCATGGCGGACGACCCAGATCGTCACCGGCTTGCGCAGCGTGCCGTCGCGCCGCAACGAGGCGATCTGCAGTTCGTCTGCTCTGCCGATCTTATCGAGTTCGTCGCTGGTCCATGTCGTCATTACCCGCCACCCCTTTTATTCGCTCCTTGATCCGGCCTGATATTGGTCGGCCGGGGCTAGAGCCCGGCATCCGCGGCGAGACGCGCGAACTGCGCCCGTAAGCGCGGCACGGCGAAGTCGACAAAGGCGCGGACTTTGGGAACAGAAAGCCGGCCCTGCGGCGTGACGATATACACCGGCAGAGGGGCGTGCTCGTCCGACCTAAGCAGAACCTCCAGCCGACCGTCCCGTACGTGCTCGGCCACCTGATAGGAGAGCGGCCGCACCACGCCGCGCCCTTCAACGGCCGAGGCGACCGCCGCGCGCACGGTGTTGACGAGGAGGCGCGGCGTGAAGTGTACGGTGCGCGGAATCGTCGAACCGTCGACGGGCGGGAAACTCCATGAGTCCGCCCCGAACTGGCCAAACGCGATGATCTGCTGCTTCGCGAGATCGCCGGGTTCGGCGATGCGCGGATGCTTGGCGAGATAGGATGGCGCGGCGACGATGACCCGCCGGACTTCGCCGACCCGCACGGCGACCATCGCCGAGTCGGGCAAATGCGCAATACGCAGCGCAGCGTCGATGCCTTCATCGATCAGGTTCACGGGCCGGTCGAACAGATAGAACCTCGCCGACACCGTGGGGTACGCGTCAAGAAAGTCATCCAGGATCGGACGCAACACCACCTCGCCGCTGACGAGCGGCGCCGTCACGCTAAGGGTGCCGCGCGGAGCCGATCTCTCGCCTGCGACTAGGAAATCGGCGTCCTCGAGATCGCTGAGCACGCGCCGGCAGACGGCAGCATAGCGCTCACCGGCCTCACTCAGCCGGCTCGAGCGCGTCGTGCGATGGAGCAGCTGCACGCCGACATGGCTCTCAAGGAAGGCCACAGCGCGGCTCACCGCGGCGGGCGAACGTCCAAGCTTGCGGCCTGCCCCGGCGAGGCTGCCTTCGTCAAGCGCAGCAACGAAGACCTTCATCGCGTCGATGCGATCCATCGATTGCGCCGCCTCCTGCAAGACTGAATGCCGAACGATAGGCATTCAGTCGGATCGCACAAGCGCGCATCTGCGTTAGCGACGCGGTCTGCACCGCCGCCTTCCGGAGTCGAGAGCCATGAGCACACCCGCCACCGCAACCCGTTGCAAGATCGCGCGTCGTACGGCCGCGGTCGGACCGGTCGTTGTCTTCTACCGAGAAGCCGGCGATCGCGAGAAGCCGACCCTGCTGCTGCTACACGGTTTCCCGAGCTCGTCGCACATGTTCCGCGAGCTGATCCCGCGGCTCGCGGATCGCTACCACATCGTGGCGCCGGACCTGCCGGGGTTCGGATTCACGACAGCGCCCGAGCTCGGCAGCTTCGCCTACACGTTCGATAACCTGGCCAAAGTGATCGAGAACTTCACCGATGCCATCGGCCTCGCGCGCTACGCGATTTATGTCTTCGACTACGGTGCGCCCGTCGGCTTCCGTCTGGCCGTATCGCGACCCGAGCGGGTCACTGCCATCATCTCGCAAAACGGCAATGCCTATGAGGAGGGGCTGAGCGAGGCCTGGGCGCCGATCCGGGCGTATTGGCGCGAGCCGACGGAGGAGAACCGGAACGCTCTTCGCTCATTGCTGACGCTCGAAACCACGAAGTGGCAATATGTGCACGGCGTCGCCGATGAAACGGCGGTAGCGCCCGAGGCCTATTGGCTCGACTATGCGCTCTTGTGCCGTCCGGGGAATGTCGAGATCCAGCTCGACCTCTTCGGCGACTACCAGAGCAACATCGCGCTCTACCCGACTTTCCAGGCCTATTTCCGCAAACACAAGCTGCCGTTCCTCGCCGTATGGGGCAAGAACGATCCGTTCTTCCTGCCGCCAGGCGCGGAGGCATTCAAACGCGACATTCCAGGCGCCGTCGTCCGCTTTTTCGACACCGGCCACTTCGCGCTGGAAACCCATGCCGCAGAGATCGCGGCGGTCATCCACGACTTCCTTGCACCTTGAACCCACGCCGATAACCCGGAGAACCATCATGCGTGCGATCGTCTTAGAGAAATTCGGAGGTCTCGACAGCCTCGTTTACAAGGAGATCCCCGACCCCGAGCCCAAGGCGGGTCACGTCGTCATCGAGATCAAGGCATTCGGCATCAACCATGCCGAAATGCACATGCGGCGGGGCGAGTGGGCCGAAGCCGCAAAAGTGATCGGCATCGAGTGCGTCGGGCTGGTGAAGTCCTGCCCCGGCGGCGAGTTCCCTATAGGAGCCAAGGTGGCGGCACTGATGGGCGGCCTCGGGCGCACGATCAATGGCAGCTACGCCGAATACACCCGCGTGCGCGTCTCCAATGTCGCGCTGATCGAGTCCGATCTGCCTTGGGCGGAGCTCGCCGCAATCCCCGAGACCTACGCGACGGCGTGGACCTGCCTCTTCCGCAATCTCGAAATTGCCAAAGGTCAGACCCTGGTGATCCGAGGCGCAACGTCGTCGTTCGGACAGGCGGCTCTGAACATGGCGGTGAACGCTGGCGCATCCGTCATTGCGACAGCCCGCAACCAAGACCGCTTCCAGAAGCTGGAGGCGCTCGGGGCGCGACGCGTCGAGATCGAACGCCCGGATCTGTCGGAGCGCATCGCCGAGCGGGAACAGATCGATGCCGTTCTCGATCTCGTCGGCAACAGCACGATCCTTGATTCGCTGGCGATGCTGCGCCGAGGCGGCCGCGCGTGCCTCGCCGGCTGGCTGGGCGGGCTCGCGCCGATCAGGGACTTCAATCCGCTCTTACAAATGGCGAGCGGGGTCTATCTCACCTTCTTCGGCAGTTTTGTGTTTGGCGAGCCAGGTTTCCCATTGTCGGACGTGCCGCTGCAGGAAATCGCGCAGCAGGTTGCGGCAGGCAAACTCAGGGCCAAGCCTGCCCGCGTATTCGGCTTCGAGGAGATCCGCGAAGCGCACCGCGTCATGGAGGCTGGTGAAGCGGGTGGGAAGATGGTGGTCGTCCACCACTGACGGCCCAGATCGTGATGTCCGCCGAAGACCTGGTAGACGCCGCCCTCGCCGGTCTCGATCGGGGAAAGGCTGACCGTTAGTCCTCCCTGCCGAATCGTTTCTTTGCAGAGTAGAATGTGCGAGCGCGATTGCGGGCAATGAGATGGGTGCTAAATCTTGCTATCTTTGCTAAACGGCAGAGCCCAAAGAGGCCTTCACTCGCTCGCTTTGAGCGCCTGCGAGTGCTAAATTCGGGTGAAGAGGCTCACGCAAATTGCGGCAAGACGAGCGCAGCGAGATGCTCGCGTCAGCCGATATTCTGCTGTTCGAAGGCTTCCGCCTCGATCGTAGCGGTCTGTTCCGGCTGGATGGAGCCGGCGTTGCCACCCCGGTCGCGCTCGGTTCGCGCGCACTCGCCTTGCTTGGCTTGTTGGCTGGCCGCGGTGGGGAGCTGATCTCGAAAGACGAGATCATGCAGGCCGTCTGGCCGCATACCATCGTCGAAGAAAATAATTTGACCGTGCAGATTTCGGCCCTGCGCCGTCTCCTGGATCCGGGTCGTGCCCAAGGCAGCTGTATCCAGAACGTGCCGGGACGCGGCTACCGCTTTGTTGCGCCGGTGACCCGAGCCGAACCCAGCGCCCCCAAGGGGCGAGAGCTCGCCAAGCGGGCCCGATTGGAACGCCGGCTGGCCGCTATCCTGGCGGCCGACGTGGTGGGCTATTCGCGCCTGATCGGCGCAGATGAGGAGGGCACGATCGAGCGTCTCAAGGCGCTGCGAACGGAACTCATCGATCTCAAAATCGCCGAGCATCGCGGGCGCGTTGTCAAGAGGACCGGCGACGGCTTGTTGGCCGAGTTTGCCAGCGTAGTCGATGCACTGCGCTGTGCCACCGAGCTGCAGGCGGCGATGGCGCAGCGCAATTCGGGCATTCCAGTGGACCAACGCATAGAGCTTCGGATCGGGATCAATGTCGGGGACATCGTTGTCGAAGGCGGTGATATCTTTGGCGACGGCGTCAATGTCGCCGCTCGGCTGGAAGGCTTGGCCCAGCCGGGCGAGATCTACGTCTCCGCGCGCGTCGGGGAAGACACCGCCGGCAGGCTCGACATTGCTTTTGAAGATCTCGGCGAGCAGCAGCTACGCAATATCGCCCGACCATTGCGGGTTTACCGTGTTTGTCGTGACAGCGTGGTTGAGCCGTTGCTGCCAAACAACAACCTAGACCTCCCTATCACCAAAGATGAGGGATCATCCGGTGTTGGCGCCGCGGCCGAGATTGCCTCTGCTCTATCCGCACCGCCGTTGCCTACACAGCGTCGGAGTCAGGGTCGTGTCATCGCTGCGGTTCTCGGTGCTCTGACCCTATTGCTCATCCTCGTTGCGGCCTCAACCTGGCGCGCGCCTTGGTTTGCAACGGGAAGCCCGGTCCCCCGGCTGTCAATTGTAGTTCTGCCGTTTACCAATCTTAGCGAAGACCATGAGCAACAATACTTCGCCGACGCCATCACTGATGATCTAACAACTGACTTGTCGCGTCGAGCGCATATGTACGTCATCTCGCGCAATACTGCTTCTACATATAAGGACAAGCCGGTCGATGCGAAGCAGATCGGGCGCGAACTCGGTGTCCGATATTTGTTGGAAGGAAGCATCCGCCGGGTAGGCAACCAGATACGCGTGAACGCCCAACTGGCTGCGACCGACACTGCCGCGTATCTGTGGGCGGAGCAGTTCGACCGCGACGTAACAGATCTGTTTGCTGTTCAAAGCGAGATCACTCGCCGGATCGGAAACGCGCTCAATCTTCAGATTATCAGTGCAGAAGCCGCGCGGCCAACTTCAGATCCTGATGCGTTCGACTACCTGCTTCGAGGACGCGTCGCAATGTTCGACTTGACGCGTGAGAGCTATGCGCGTGCGATCACTCTTTTTGAGCGCGCATTGGCGCTCGATCCCGATTCAGCCGTAATACAAAGCTGGTTGGCGGGAGCGCTGGCAGGCCGCGTGGTGGATGGCCTGACTAGCTCTGCCGAGGAGGACATCGCGCGTGCAGAATCGCTTGCGACAAAAGCCTTGGCGGCGTCACCCCGCAGCGGCCTCGCGCATTTCGTTAATGGCACGATATTGCGCGCGCGTAAACAATGCGGCAAAGCCATTTCTGAATATGAGACGGTAATCGCGTTGGAACCCAGCTACGTAAGGGCGCTGGCAGATCTTGGTAGGTGCAAGATCTTCATCGGACCGATAGAAGATGCGATATCGGCCCACGAGCAAGCAATCCGCCTCAGCCCCAACGATGCCGCGATCGGCGTTTGGTATTGGCGCCTTGGACAAGCACATCTTCTGCTAGCGCGGACGAGTGAAGCGATCCACTGGCTAGAAAAAGCCCGCAGTGTCAGTCCAGGGTTGCCGTTCATCCATGCCCATCTCGCCTCCGCGCATGGGCTGCAAGGCGAAAGCGAACTCGCGGCCGCTGAACTCGCTGTGGCCCGTCGGCTAGGCGGCGAAGGATTTTATGCGTCCATTGCTCGCGTAAGGGCCAGAGTCATAGGACTTTTCGAGGTGCCGGAAACCCGCGCTCTATTCGAGGCCACATATCTCACCGGCCTGCGCAAAGCCGGAGTACCCGAGGAATAGGCGATAGGGGCGCTGTGCGCGTCGAGCTGGTGAGGCCGGACCTGTCCAAGCGCATTGCCGAGGCCAAACAGCTCGACGCGGTGTTCGACCTCGTCGGCAACAGCACGATCCTTGATTCGCTGGCCATGCTGCGCCGAGGCGGCCGGGCGTGCCTCGCCGGCTGGCTGGGCGGGCTCGCGCCGATCAAGGATTTCAACCCGCTACTACAAATGGCAAGCGAGGTCTATCTCACCTTCTTCGGCAGCTTTGTCTTCGGTGAGCCAAGTTTCCCATTGTCGGACGTGCCGCTGCAGGAAATCGCGCGAGATGTTGCGGCAGGCAAACTCAGGGCCAAGCCTGCCCGCGTGTTCGGCTTCGAGGAGATCCGCCAAGCGCACCGCGTCATGGAAGCCGGTGAGGCGGGCGGGAAGATGGTGGTCGTCCACTGCTGACGGCGCAGGTCGTGATGTCCACCGAAGACCTGGTAGATGCCGCCCTCGCCGGTCTCGATCGGGGAAGGCTGACCGTTCCGAGCACTTAAGGGCGCGGCAGCCGCGCTATCGCGGACGCACCGCAACTGCGAGGGAAGGCTTATCCTCCCTTGAAAGCATAGACCGTACCGCACCCGCCGCACAGCGGGCATTCGATCTTTTGGCGCCCGCCGCATTCGCCACATTGACGGCCAAAGGTGCCGAACATGTGATCGAAGATGTCGACGGGAGATCTGAGTCCTTGGCATTTTGGGCAAGGCAGTTCGCCATCACCCTGACATTCGGGGCATGCGCACGGCGCCTTCATCGATGCTCTCTCCTCGACTTACGGTTCGCAATATTAGGAGCGAGATGGTCGGCCGACAGCGCCAGGTTCTCGCCTGGGACGCTTAATCACGTCAGCGAGAGGCTGCGCATTCTGCTCGAATTCCCGGACCTGTGGCGACGCGTCATTCGATGCATAGGCCGGAAGGCACGCGAGGCCGACACACGGCCGTGGAACCAAGTCAGTTCGCAACATTGTCCTGGTCTTCAAGGACCCTGCCCTCGACGCGCAAAATTTGTCCTCCGCCCGGTGTGCCAAGATTACTGAAATTGGAAACATAGAGGGCGCCATCTGGCCCGAAGGCCATGTTTCCGGCAGGGAAAGTTAGCCCCGTTAGGATCTCTTCGATCTCTCCGGTGTCTCGTGCCATCACAATTTTGCCGCTTCCTGGAGTAGGAGCCCCTGGCGCTGTCGACAGTTCGAGGACAAAGAGGCGGTCGTCGTGGTCGAGCGCCAGTCCGGTAATCGCCGTCAAACCGGGCATTTCGTCGACGATCCGTCCGCGCTTTGTGACGTCCAAGATTTTCGCCGATCCTGGCGCCACCGGGAAAGTGTTCAGGTTGCCGACGCGAAATACCCCGTCGAACACGACGGCGGTAGGGACGATGTGCCCCTCTGAAGCAGAAAAATCGAGGAGTTGACGCACGTTTCCGTCCTCGGGGTTGATTTCCAGCAAGCGCCCCTGGTTCGGCTCTATCGCGTACAGCTTATGGTGCACCGCAATCATGCTGAAAAGCGTACCATCGGGCTCAAAATCCGGCGGATTGGGATGCGCTACCGGATGCGCCGCCAAAAACGCGCTCAGGTCAGCCACCAACCTCCATGTGCCGTCATGGCGGTTTACGCGGATCACGCCGGCGGGGAAATCCGGATTTCCATGTGAGCAGCCGCCGCCCGCGATTAGCGCGTACAACTCGTCGCCAATAAAGGCGACGTCTGCGACACCCTCATCATTGTTGTTACCGCCGCTGCCGGTACCCGCCGAGGGCAGTCGATCGGCGACGGTCGTACGCTGACCATTCGGTGCGACTTTCGATATCCGCGCCGTCCTGCCGCCGCTGTATGGACCAGGCGGAGCGGGCACCTGCGGGCATTGGCCGATCGTGGATCTCGTTCCCCCGAGGCCGGCTTCTGCAACATAGAGGTATCCATCCGGCCCGAATTTGAGGCCGCGCGGGTTGTTGAAGCCCGTAGCGAAAACTGAAACCCCGTCAGCCGCTTGTGCTCCAGACGGGGCGACAGCGGCCATGCCGGCCGCAGTCATCAGGGCGGCAGTGATCAGGTGTGCATGTTTCAACTTAATTTCCTCCCAGTCATTAAGCGTCTCAGCGCACTTTGCAGCCGAGCCCGCTGCTCGAACCCGGACCGTTTTTCTGGCGGATGATTTACTGGGATACGTCGCGAGCGGGCTATGAAGCCCATGCTAAATTTTGCTAATCGTTCCTAAAGGTCCGAGGCGGCCGGGCGTAGACGCGCTCGCTTTGCGGGCGAATAGGTGCTAAAATTTACGTTTAGCAGGCTCACGTCGAATTTGCCGCAAAACGAGCGCAGGGAGATGCTCGAGCCGGCCGCTATTCTGCTTTTCGAAGGCTTCCGGCTTGACCGCACCGGGCTGTTTCGGCGCGACCGAGGCGGCGTCGCCAGCCCAGTGGCGCTTGGCTCGCGCGCGCTCGATTTGCTCCGATTGCTGGCCCGCCAGCCTGGTGAGTTGATCTCCAAAGACGAGATCATGCAGGCCGTCTGGCCGCGGACCATCGTCGAAGAAAATAATCTGACGGTCCAGATCTCGGCTCTGCGCCGCGTACTTGATGCGGGACGCGGGCAAGGCGCGAGCTGTATCCAGATGTGCCCGGACGCGGATACCGCTTTGTAGTCCCTGTAACACGGGTCGGAGCGGAGGGGCCCGATGCGCGGCACCGCAGCGTCGCCGCCCGACCGGAACGCAGGCTGGTTGCCGTCCTCGCCGCGGATGTCGCGGGCTATTCGCGTCTGATAGGCGCCGACGAAGAGGGCACCATCGAACGCCTGAGGGCGCTGCGAGCGGAGCTCATCGATCTAAAGATCTCCGAGCATCGAGGCCGCCTCGTCAAGACCACCGGCGACGGTCTGCTGACCGAGTTTTCGAGCGTCGTCGACGCGCTGCGCTGCGCCACCGAGCTGCAGGCGGCAATGGCGGAGCGTAACGCCGGCGTTGCTGTCGACGAACGCATCGAGTTCCGCATCGGGATCAATGTTGGCGATATTGTCGCCGAGAACGGCGATATCTTTGGCGACGGCGTCAATATCGCCGCTCGGCTGCAAGCGTTGGCGCAACCAGGTGAGATCTGCGTGTCTGCCCGCGTTCGAGAAGATGCTGGCGGCAGGCTCGATATCGCCTTCAACGATCTGGGCGAACAGCAGTTGCGCAATATCGCTAGGCCGGTTCGCGTGTATCGCATCGGGGTCGGGATCGATAATTGGCCGTTGCTGCCGCTACCCGACAAGCCCTCAATCGCGGTTTTGGCGTTTGCCAATATGAGCGGCGACGCGGAGCAGGATTTCTTCGCCGCGGGCATCGCTGACGACATCATCACAGCGCTGTCGAAGATGCGCTTCCTCTTCGTAATCGCACGCAATTCGAGCTTTGCCTACCGAGGGAAATCGGTCGGGGTCAAAGATATCGGACGCGAGCTCGGTGTTCGCTATGTACTCGAAGGCAGTGTGCGCAAGGCGGGAAACCGGGTGCGGGTGACGGCGCAGCTCATTGAAGCCGCCACCGGCGTGCATCTCTGGAGTGAGCACTACGACCGAGACCTCGCCGATCTATTTGCGGTGCAGGACGAAATCACTGCCAGTGTTGCCATCGCTATCCGCCCTGCGATCGAACAAAGTGAGCGGGAGCGCGCAGCACGCAAACCACCCGAGAGCCTCGATGCGTGGGAATGTTATCAGCGCGGAATGCACCATTTCTGGTACCAAGACGTGAACTTGCCAGAAACACTGCGGGCACGGAGTTTCTTTCAGCGTGCAACAGAACTCGACCCGCGATTTGTCCGGGCGCACGGCATGACGTCAGCGACATATGTCCGCGAGGCCAACGTCTTTCAGCCCGATTTGAGAGCAGACAATCTGGCGCGTGCCATCGAATGCTCGCGACGCGCCGTCGCGCTCGACCCGACCGACTCAATGGCGCATGCGACGTTGGCAATAGCGCTGACGGCGGCCGGTCAGCATGCCGAAGGTATTGCCGAAGCCGACATGGCAGCCGGCCTCGACCCCAATTGCTACGATGCACGGTTTGCCCAGGGATACACCCGCGTTCCTGCCGGCCGCCCGCGAGATGCGATCGAGCCGTTACGGCTAGCGACGCGGCTCAACCCGTTCGGCAGTGGATATCACCTGACGAACATGGCTCGTGCGCATTACCTCGCGGGAGAATACGAAGCCGCAATGGCCGTCGCGCGGCAAGCAAGGCGTGCGACTCCCAATTTTCAATCGGCGCATGTAACGCTGATGGCAGCGCTCGGCCAATTGGGACGAGCGGAGGAGGCGCGCTGCGTAATGGCCGAGGCGCTGGAGCGATTTGGCGACAGTATTCGCTACTTCATGTCGCCGCCGCCGCACATCAACCGGGAACGGCGTCCGGAAGACACCCAACACCTGATCGACGGACTGCGCAAAGCGGGGATTGTCGAATAGAGCCTTAAGAGCGAGTGTAGACGGATGCTTGCGACGGCTCCTCACCAAATGGTAGCCGGCCATTCCTCGCGGCAGCGATGTCGACGCTATTGGGCGCGCACCGCCGGCGCGCGACAAACCACCGGTCGCGGTGCTCCAGTTCACCAACTTGACCGGTGACCCGTTTCAGCAGTTAGCTGGCGGATGGCATCACAGAGGATGTTTCGACCGCGTTGTGCCGTTTGTGTTCGGCGCGCCGAGCTTTCCGCTGTCGGACGTGCCGCTGCAGGAGATCGCGCGAGATGTTGCGGCAAGCAAACTCAGGGCGAAGCCTGCCCGCGTGCTCGGCTTCGAGGAGATCCGCGAAGCCCACCGCGTCATGGAGGCCAATGAGGCGGGCGGGAAGATGGCGGTCGTCCACGGCTGACCTGCTGGCTACAGCCGGCGCGCCGCGTTCTTGCGGCAACGCGCGGCTGCGGTCACACTCGTGCAAGGAGGGACCTTTGCCTGATCGACTGAACAACGTTCCTCGAAACGACAACTGGCCAGTAGCGCTGCCACCGTAAGATGACGAACGCGGTCGCGATGGGTCAGAGGCTGCGCGGCATCCGTGCCTGCGTGTTCGACGCCTACGGCACCCTGTTCGACGTCGCCTCTGCGGCGCAGCGCTGCTCCGAGGCACTTGGTGAGGTGGCGCCGCGTCTTGCGGCTTTGTGGCGCGACAAGCAGCTGCAGTACAGTTGGTTGCGCGCGGTGCAACGCCGTCACGCTGATTTCTGGCAGGTGACCGGCGATGCGTTGGATTTTGCGCTCGACGCGCTCGGGATCGCCGATCCGGGCCTGCGCGAGCGGTTGATGTCGCTTTATCTGGCGCTCGATGCTTATCCCGAGGCGCCGGCGGTGCTGCGGCAATTGCGCGACGCCGGGTATGCGACGGCAATTTTGTCGAACGGCTCGCCGGCATTGCTGGCTGCCGCAGTCGAACACGCCGGGCTCAGCGAGATGCTCGATCACGTGCTATCCGTTGAAGAGCTCGGCGCCTACAAGCCGCATCCGAGCGTCTATCAACTGGCATGCGATCGTCTTGGCCTCACCGCGGGCGCCATTGCGTTCGTGTCGTCGAACGGTTGGGATGCGTGGGCCGCTTCGGCTTTTGGCATGCGCGTTTTCTGGTGCAACCG
>Ga0126373_10002304_pt1 | contig 14060 bp, 16 predicted proteins | sample PanSoiMetPlot_11_FD_92545 | JGI IMG/M metagenome (GOLD analysis project Ga0126373, IMG submission 92545) | Tropical forest soil microbial communities from Panama - MetaG Plot_11 | ecosystem: Environmental > Terrestrial > Soil > Tropical forest > Bulk soil | place: Panama | collected 2016-02-17 | reverse complement strand
TTCACGTGGCTCGACAGCCCGCCCGGATGCCTCATGTACGGGCGCGGCGCCGGCCTGGTCGTGGCGCTCAACGCCGGCGACCAGTCCGTGCCGCTACCGGCAGGCGATCTGGTCCTGGCATCCGGCCCGATTCCCGACGCGACGCTGCCGCCCGACACAGTGGTGTGGACCCGCGGCTGACGCAAACGGGCCCGCCGAAGCCGGCGATTCAGGAGACGATGCCGAGCGCCATGCCTGGCAGCTCGGCGTAGACCGAGCCGTATTCGGCGGCCAGTCGAGACCAGCGCCCGCACACGTCGACCGCGGCGTAGGAGCCGCGCGGCAGGAATCCCATCCGGGTCACAGCGCTCATCGAGCGCAGCGTGATCTCGGCGTGCAGGCCGCCCTCGGTGGCGCTGAGCACGATTGAGTCGAGCAACGCGTCGGCGACCTCGGCGCGCGGCTGGGAACCCGGCACGCCTTCGCGTGCCGCCGCTTGCCGAAATGCGGCCGCCCCCTTGCGGACCACATCCCGGATGACCTCATCGGGAACCGTCTCGATGCGCCGCCACCCGACGGCCGGCGGCAGCGCCCCACGCCATTCCATGTCACGCCGCCGTGGTGGTTCGGCTATCTCGCCGTCGAGCCAGCTGAGGAGCTCGCCGGCGCGCACTACCCACTCGAGTCGCGCTCCGGCCCGGTCAATGCTGATCGTCCGGCCCACGAGAACCCCGAACGGCAAGCGGGCATACGCCGCGGCGACCGTGCCTCCGAGCCGGATCCGCAGTAATCCCCGGGGATCGAGCGTGACGAGCCGCCTGGCCAGTGGTGCGATACCAGCGACCTGCGCAGCGACGTCGGCGAGCTGCCCGGGCTGGACATCGGCGTCACCGGACCGGTTCGTCACGCTCGCTCCGTGGCGGGCTCGTCCACATACCGCGCGAGCACGGCGCGCTCGTCCGGGGTGATGCGCCGCGGGCGATCGCAGTCGAAGTCGAAGGTCACCAGTGTCGTCGACGCCGTGGCCGCCAGGGTGTCACCGTCATACACGTCATAGAGCACACGGAACGACGCGGCCCTGACCTGGTCGACCCACAGCTCAAGTCGCAGCGGCTCGGGATGGTAGACGACCGGGCGCAGGTAGGTGATCTCGTGATGCTTCACGACCGTGCCTGCCGAGAACGACGCGTCGTAGCGGTCGAAGAACATCGACACCCGGGCCTGCTCCAGGTATGCCAGGTACGCCGTGTTGTTGACGTGCCCGTACGCGTCCATGTCGGACCAACGCATTGCGCACCTCGCGACGAACCGGGCCATGGCGTTAGTCGCGAGTCAACCTGCGATATGTGACGGCGTGCGGGCGTGCTGCCTCGGCGCCGAGCCGCTCGACCTTGTTTTTCTCGTAGGACTCGAAGTTGCCCTCGAACCAGAACCACTGCGCCGGGTCGTCGTCCGTGCCCTCCCAGGCGAGAATGTGCGTCGCAACGCGGTCGAGGAACCATCGGTCGTGACTGGTGATCACTGCGCAGCCCGGAAACTCCAGCAGCGCGTTCTCGAGCGAACCCAAGGTCTCGACGTCGAGATCGTTGGTCGGCTCGTCGAGCAGCAACAGGTTGCCGCCTTCTTTGAGGGTCAAGGCAAGGTTGAGCCGGTTGCGCTCGCCGCCGGAGAGGATGCCAGCGGGCTTCTGCTGATCCGGTCCCTTGAAGCCGAAGGCGGACACGTACGCCCGTGACGGCATCTCGACATGACCGACCTGGATGTGATCCAGCCCGTCGGACACCACCTCCCATACCGTCTTAGCCGGGTCGATTCGCTCGCGAGTCTGGTCCACGTAGCTGATCTTCACCGTCTCGCCCACGCGGACGTCGCCGGAATCCGGCTGCTCCTCGCCGACGATGATCTTGAACAGCGTGGTCTTGCCGACCCCGTTCGGGCCGATGATTCCGACGATGCCACCCCGCGGCAACGAGTATGACAGGTCCTTGATCAACACGCGTCCGTCGAAGCCTTTGTCCAAGTGACTGATCTCGACCACGAGGTTGCCGAGGCGCGGCCCTGGCGGGATCTGGATCTCCTCGAAATCGAGCTTGCGCGTCTTCTCTGCCTCGGCCGCCATCTCGTCATAGCGCTGGAGCCGCGCCTTGCTCTTGGCCTGCCGGCCCCTGGCGTTCTGCCGGACCCACTCGAGTTCGTCGCGCAGCCTCTTCTGCAGCTTCTGGTCCTTGCGACCCTGGACCTCCAGCCGCTCGGCCTTCTTCTCCAAGTATGTCGAGTAGTTGCCTTCGTAGGGGTACGCCCGTCCTCTGTCGAGCTCGAGAATCCATTCCGCGACGTTGTCCAGGAAGTACCGGTCGTGGGTGACGGCGAGCACGGTGCCCGGATATTTCGCCAGGTGCTGTTCGAGCCACTGCACGCTCTCGGCGTCGAGGTGGTTGGTCGGCTCGTCGAGCAGCAAGAGGTCGGGCTGCTCGAGCAGCAACTTGCACAGCGCCACCCGCCGCCGTTCGCCGCCGGACAGGTGAGTAACCGGCTCGTCTCCCGGCGGGCAGCGCAATGCGTCCATCGCCTGCTCGATGCGGCTGTCGAGTTCCCAGCCGTTGGCGTGCTCGATCTTCTCCATCAGTTCGCCCTGCTCGGCGAGCAGCGAGTCGAAGTCGGCGTCCGGCTCGCCCATCGCGGCGGACACCTCCTCAAACCTCTGCAGCCAGCCACGCAGCTCGGCCACCGCGTCGTCGACGTTGCCACGAACGGTCTTCGCCTCGTCCAGCGGCGGCTCCTGCTGCAACAACCCGACCGACGCACCTGCCGCAAGCTGGGCGTCGCCGTTCGACGGCTGGTCGAGGCCGGCCATGATCTTGAGGACGCTCGACTTGCCAGCACCGTTCGGACCGACCACGCCGATCTTGGCGCCCGGCAGGAACGCCAAGGTCACATCGTCAAGAATCACCTTGTCGCCATGGGCCTTGCGCACCTTGCGCATGGTGTATATGTACTGCGCCACTGTCTGTCCTCGCTTGTCATCTCAGCTCTTCGTCGCACGGCAACTCCAGCTTGCCGCACCCCTCCAGTGTCCCAGTTCCAGGACCCCGCCGGCCCGCAACCCCCAGTCGCGACCACCAGCCGGCGAGGCCGATTCGGCACTTGGCGGCGGCTAGCCGACGGCCGTCAACGCGGGCGTCGCAGCGACCTCGATGCGCTCACTGCTCATATCGGCCGGGATTCCGTCGTCGTCGACCTCGACGGACGTCAGCGCGTGTGGCCGCGTGATCTTCGTGAACTGTGAGGTGCCGCGCGCCAGGTCGTGGCCGACGGCGATGGCGTCCAGCTCGTACGACATCCGGGAGATCTCGTCTTTCACGTATTCACGCGAATAGAAGCGACCGGTCACCATGACGGGCTGGCCCTTCTTCAACGAGGTGGCCACGTTCTGAGCCAGCGCACGCCAACACGTGACTGTGGCGAACAGGCGCTCGTGGTCTTCCCAGGTCTTGGTCTCATGGTTGAGGCGTCGCGACGTGGACGCTATGCGGAAGCTGGCGACCGGGATTCCGGCGCCCGTCGTGCGCATTTTTGGGTCGTCAACCGCGTTGCCGACGATCGTGAGATACGTGTCGTTCATGTCCTGCTCCTGTCAGTGATCCGGCTATGCGTCCGGTCGCCTCGTTAGGCGTGTGATCACTGAAGCGCAGCGCCGGCGTGCGCGGGCTGGCGTGCGCTGATCTGTGGACAGGGGCGCCGCTGTGGAATGCGAATCGCGAAAAGGTCAGTGGTGCGCGGTATCGGCGGCTAGCCGCGGAACGTGCGTCGGTATGCCCCCGGCGAGGTCCCCACCACCCTGGTGAAGTGATGCCGCAGCATGGCGGCAGTGCCGAATCCCGAGCGTCGGGCCACCGTCTCGATCGGATCGTCTCCACGTTCGAGCATCTCGCGTGCGTGGAGCACGCGCTGGTTGGTCAGCCAAGCATGCGGTGTGGCCCCGGTCTCGTCGCGAAACCGGCGGGCAAACGTCCGAGCGCTCATCGCCGCCCGCGCGGCCATCGAGTCGACGGTGTGCTCGGCATCCAACTCCGCGGCGATCGCATCGAGCAGCGGGGCCAGCGTCTCGGCCTCGCCGGCGCGCACCACCGGTCCGACGAACTGTGCTTGTCCGCCGTCGCGGAACGGCGGCATCACCATGCGGCGAGCCACCATGTTCGCTACCCGTTCGCCGTGCTCTTCGCGGATTAGGTGCAGGCACAGGTCCAGCCCGGCAGCTGAACCGGCGCTGGTCAGCACCGGACCGTCGCACACGTAGAGCACATTGGGATTGACGCGCGCCGCCGGGAACTGCTCCGCGAGGCGGGCGGCATGCCGCCAGTGCGTAGTGCAGTCGCGGCCGTCCAGGAGACCAGCTTCGCCCAGTGCGAACGCGCCGTTGCAGATGCTCATCACCCGGGCACCCCGTTCGACCGTACGCCGCAGTACGTTGAGCAGCAGCTCGGGCCATACCGTCGGACCGACCGTCGCTGTCACGATCACCAGGTCCGCCTGCTCGGCAGCCTCCAAGCCGTACGGTGTGCTGATCGAGAAGCCGGCTGACGTCACGACCGGTGCATCGTCCAGCGCGACCACGCGGAACTTGCAGCCAGGCGCGCCGTCGTCGGTGCGGTCGACGCCGAATCCTTCGCACGCCACGCCCAACTCGAACGGGCTGACACCGGGGACGATCACCGCGGCGACGGAATCAAGAGCCATGTCCCTCAGCATGCCCGCTGATTGGCAGGATCTCAATGCTAGATGGCATTTCTGCCACTCGTGGCAGGATCTTTGCTACCGCATAATTCTTGCCATGTTCGCTTTGGTGCTCCTCGGTCTGTTCTTGCTCGTTGCCGTCGCGAGCCTGCTCGGCTTCGGCGCCGACTCTCGCGACCTGCGACCGCGCCTTCCGGTGCAGTCCGGCGGCGAGCAGCGCGACCCGTCCTGGACCGAACAGCTGACACACACTGCACTGCCGCCGCATCGGCATCTGCGCCTGCGCCGGCTCTGACGGCGGTAACCTGCCGCTGGGGCCCCCGTAGCTCAGCGGATAGAGCTGCCGCCTTCTAAGCGGTAGGTCGCAGGTTCGAGTCCTGCCGGGGGCGCCCTGCAGAAACTGCCTGGTCTGGTGATCGCGCGTGGGGAATGAGGAGTAGCCGGCCCACCGTTGACCTGACAGCTAGTAGGGCCATGCCTCACCAGAAAGCGAGCACACGATGGCGACGGTCGACCTGACCACGGACACCTTCGAGAAGGCGGTCAGCGGTGATGGCATCACGCTGGTCGACTTCTGGGCCAGTTGGTGCGGACCTTGCCGGATGTTCGCACCGGTCTTCGCCAAGGCCAGCGACCAGCACCCCGACATCACGTTCGGCAAAGTGGACACCGAGGCGGAACAGCGCCTGGCCGCGGCGGCGGACATTCGCTCAATCCCCACGCTGATGGCCTTCCGCGACGGGATTCTGGTCTTCGCCCAGCCTGGCGCACTGCCCGCAGCTGCCCTGGAGCAGCTCATCCAGGCCGTTCGCGACCTCGACATGGACGACGTGCGCCGGCAGCTGGCCGAGCGCCAACCAGCCCGCTCCGCCTGAGCGTTCGAGAGACCACGCGCGCTACTGGACGATGACCCTCAGCGGCGGCGGGTGACCTCCCGCAGCATCACCGACCAGTCGGCGAGCAACATGGCCGCCTGCGGATAGAACGGCAGCGGACTGACCGACAGCGGCTGCCATTCTCCGGTTGATACCGCGGCCTGCGGAGTCGCCGCCTGGGTAGCAGCACCCGCAGCCCCCCAAACCAGCGCGCCATCCGAACCAGCACCACTGATGCCGCCAAGACCGCGGTCATCTTGCCGAGGCGTCGGGCATTGCTCGTTCGCTGCTCCCAGAGGTTCGTGAACCAACTCTGCCGAGCTCGCGGTCGTCACGTCGTGCACGATCGTCGCTTCGCCACCATAGTGGGCTTACCCGCCATTGTGGGAAACTTCGCCAATACCGCTTGTTCGCACGTACTGGGCACCGCTCACTCAGGTTTCGAGCACGCTCCCGACAGCCGGTATCCGCTTCAGCTGCCTCGCCTGATCAGGCGGCAACTCGGCAAATATCTCGGTCATCGCGTTGCGCAGGCCGTCCGCGCGGGTAGCCGCATCCTGCGCCGCGGACTGTGCGACCTCCGTAGCGAGCCGGGCGCCGGCGGCCGTCTGGGCGTGCTGTACCGCCTGCCGGGTGAAGAAGTAGGTGACGAAGGCCCCAGTGACGATGCCGAACAGCGGCCCGAGCGTTCCGATGAGCTTCGCCAGGTCATTTTCGGTGTAGCGGGTCGCGCCGATCGCCAACGTCACGCCGAGGACGAGCAGCAGCGTGATTGCCACCAGAGTGGATGCCAGAGAGATTCCGTCCCGATTGCGTTGATCGTCAGGCATGGCGAAGGTGCTCCTGCCCGGGGCCGGGGTCTGCCCAGCCGGCCCCGGGCGAGTCGTAGAACACTGCAGCCTGGCTGGAGAGCGTCGCATGATCGGGCCGCAGGTCGTAATGCTTAGCGACGGCGGGCTTGGCTTCGAGGGCGTCGCCCACTCGAATCAATTCCACGGTCGCCACCTCACAGTTCGAGAGCGTTTGACGCTGCGGAGACATCAACAGCCAGGCGTGATACATCGACGGCCCCGCAACAGCGGCGGTCAGGGCCATACCGGGTCGTATTGTCCGGTCAGCGAACGAGGTGTACCGGGTGATGGGTCTCCCGCTCGATCTGCGAGGCGGCCGACTGAAGCAGTTCGGTGCTCAGCGCAATCAGGGCGCGAGCCGCCGCGATCTCCTCGCCGATCAGTGGACGGCTCTGGTCACGCGGGTTGCGGTACGCATCGCCCGATGCGACCAGTGCATTGTCGCCGCGCACGGTGGCGCGAGCGATCGCATGCGTGTGGGTGTCGTCCTCGTCGAAATCGATCTCGACGGTCCATCGAGGGCTTGCCATCGTCATCACTCCCCTGGGCTCAAGCGTGCGCTCCATCGGCACACGGCGCTAGGCCTCGCGAGACTCTCCCCCCTCGGCCGTACCTAGGCGGTAGGCACGGTGCCCGTTGCCCGACGTGATCAGCGAGGCGATGCGCTCGGCTTCCGCGACGGGCCAGAACTCGCGACGGATGCCGTCGTCGAGAAACGCCGACAGCGCACGGCGGAACAGCGCCGCGCTCAGCGCGTACAGCTCGGCCAGCCCGAACGCGTCGCTGGAGAACAGCACCGATCCGAAGGGCGCCAGCTCAAGGAGCTCGGCGAGCAGGGAGTCGGCACGGGTGCCCAGGTTGGAAACGGCCAGGCCCACGTCGACGAAGACGTGATCGAAGATCTGCGCCAGATAGCCCGCCGAGCGATGAAATGGATAGTTGTGCAGGAGCATGATCGGCACGCCGCGCCCGGCTGTCGCCCGCAGCAGCGGTGTCAGCAGCAGCGGATCGCAGCGGCGCAGGTCGAGGTCCGCGTCGCCGTAGCCGACGTGGAACTGCAGCGGCCGGCCAATATCTACGGCTGACCACAGCAGAAACCGGATTAGCGTCGGGTCGGCAAGGCGTGGCGCGGCCCCTCGGCTCACCCAGTTCGCAGCTGCGGCGGCTACCTGGGCGTCGGACGGTCGAGTCGGATCGAGGTCGAGGCCGACGCGGTAGGCCGCGACCGACTTGAACGCCACCGCTGTCGCCGCGCGCGCGTGCAACGCCTCGCGGATCGTGTCGGGGAACCGGGTCGGGTCGGTCGTCGCGATGACCTGCTCGGCGAGCGTCTCCAGCCGGATCACCTCATGTCCTGCCGCCCGCGTATACGCGGCCAGCTCTGCCGGAGGCGTGACCCGCTCGGGCAGGTAGCCGGTGTCGACGAGGTAATCGCTGATGCCGGCACTCGCGAGCATGCGGCGCGTCACCTCATCGGCGCCCAGCCCGGCACGCCGCGCCAGGTACTCCTCCGCGTCGATGAACCGTGGCAGGTCGAGCAGTGGGCCACAGACGGCCCGCACGCCGAAGCCGGCCTGTGTGTCGAACAACGACCGATGCAGCGGTCCCGGGCCGGCGCCTTCCGTGAGCAGTGCCTCGAACTGCGGGCGGTCCAGTGTGTCGCGCAGGATGCCGTGGCAGTGGTGATCGACGAGCGGCACCGCGTCCAGATTCACGTCAGATCCAGAGCCCGCGTGAAGTCCGCGATCAGCGCATCGGCCGGCTCCAGCCCGCACGAGATGCGGATCATGCCGTCATCAATCCCGGCTGCGCGGCGCTCTTCCGGGCTCAGCGAGAAGTGCGAGGAGTTGAACGGCGTGCTGACCAGCGTCTCTACGCCGCCGAGGCTCGTCGCCTCACACCCGATGCGCAGGGCGCGCACCACGTCATGTGCCCGCTCGTCGCCGCCGTCGACTGTGATCGTCACCATCGCCCCGCCACCACAGCCGGGACGCATGACGCGGGCGGCGACCGAGGCACGCGGATAAGCAGGCAGCGACGGGTGGCGCACAGCCAGGACGTCGCCTCGCGCGCCGAGCGCCACTGCCAACACCTGCGCCGTCTCGGTCTGCCGGGCCATGCGCACGTCGAAGGTCTGTAGCCCACGCCAGACGAGGTACGCCTCGTATGCGCCAAGGCTGGTGCCCAGCGTGACAACGCGTCGCTGCACCTCCGTGACGATCGCGTCGTCAGCGACCACAGCCCCGGCGATCGCATCGGAGTGGCCGTTGAGGAACTTTGTCGCCGAGTGCACCACCACGTCGGCGCCGAGCCGCAGCGGTTGGACGACGTACGGCGTAGCGAAGGTGTTGTCGATCACTAGCCGCGCACCGGCGGCGTGTGCCAGCTCGGCAAGAGCGGGCAGGTCCGTGAGCTCGAGCTGCGGATTCGACAGCGTTTCGGCGTAGGCGACCCGGGCACCGCCCGCGAGCTCACGGCGCCATGCTTCGAGATCGACAGCGTCGACCCAGCGCACATTGATGCCCCAGGCGGGTAAGTCGCGCACGAGCAGATCACGGGTGTCGCCATATACCTGTCGCGCCGCGACCACACGCTCGCCCGCGCGCAGCAGGGTCAGCAGCGTGGTCGCGATCGCCGCCATGCCGGACGAGGTCATGAACCCGGCGCCGCCGCCTTCGAGATCCGCGATGTCCCGGGCGACCAGATCCGCGGTCGGGTTACGGAAGCGGCCGTACCAGTGTTCGGCCAGGCCACCGTCCTGGATGTCCTTGTACGCCTGGTCGTCCAGGAAGAACGTGACGGAATGATGAATCGGGGGCACGACGGGCTGCGTGCGGGGCATGAAATCGGCGGCGCGCGCGGGGCGGCCGACGCTGGGAGACTCAGACACACCGACAGGCTGCCACGAGGAGTACGGGTGGATCCGCAAGAACGCAAACTGGAGGCCGAGCGCGCCTGGCAGGTGCGAAGCGAGCTCGCAGAACGAGGCGTGGTCGCGCTCGCCGCCACCTGGGTCGACAACTGCGGAGTCACCCGCGTCAAGGCGGTGCCGCTCCAACGCCTGGAGTACGCCGCCGCCTGGGGCATCGGCGCATCGCCGGTGTTCGACGCGTTCCTCCCCAATGACGCCATCGTGGCCGGCCGATACGCCGGCGGGCCGGTCGGCGACCTGCGGCTGCATCCCGACCTGACCCGCGCCACGGTGCTCGCGGAACAGCCCGGCTGGGCATGGGCGCCCGCGGTCCGCTATCGGCAGGACGGCGTCGTGCATCCGCAAGATCAGCGCAGCATCGCCCGCGCCGGGGTCGCGGCCCTTACCGAGGCCGGGTACGCGGCGCGCATGGCAATCGAGATCGAATGGACGTTGTCGAGCACCGAACCGGATTTCACGCCCGCCGCCTCCGGGCCGGCGTACGGCTACACGCGGGTGGTTGAGCAGTCGGACTATCTACGCGACCTGCTGATCGCCCTCGATCGGCAGGGTGTGGCGGTCGATCAGATCCATCCCGAGTACGGCAGTGCCCAGTACGAGATCTCCGTTGCGAGTGAAGATCCTGTCGGCGCGGCCGACACATTCGTGCTGGTACGCGAGACGATCCGCGCATTGAGTCAGCGCTTCGGGCTGCACGCGTCGTTCTCGCCGAAGGTGCTAGCCGACGGTGTCGGAAACGGCGGGCACGTCCACGTGTCGCTGTGGCGCGACGGCGTCAACCTCTTCAGCGCAGGATCGGACCAATACGGGATGAGCAAGGAGGCCGAGGCGTTCATGGCCGGCGTGCTGGTCCATCTGCCTGCGTTGCTCGCCATCGGCGCGCCCTCTCCGGCCAGCTACCTGCGGCTCGTGCCGGGCCACTGGGCGGGACCGTTCCAGGTCTGGGGGTTGGAGAACCGCGAGGCCGCGCTGCGCTTGATCACCGGATCGCCGGGCAACCCGGCGGCCGCCAACCTCGAGGTCAAGGTTTTCGACCTGTCCGCCAACCCGTATCTCGTGGTCGCCGGACTGCTGCGCACCGGGATCGCCGGCCTCGCGGCGGCCGCCGAACTGCCGGACCCGGTGAACGCGGATCCCGCCGCGCTCCCGGCCGACCCGCAGGCCCGGCCGCGGCTGCCTACAACCCTGCATGCCGCCACCGACGCCTTCGAGGCGGACGATGTGCTCGCCAAGGCGCTCGGCGAGACCCTGGCCGCCACGATCATCGACCTCCGCAGAGCTGAGGTCGAGCGGTTCGCGGGCGCGACGCCCGAGGAGATCGTCGCCGCCGCTCGCTGGAGGTACTAATGCAGCGGTATGCAGTGCTCGACGGCGGCGACCAGTCCGTTCGCGTAGCGCTGCTTGTCGCTGGTATCCAGCCCGGACATTCCGGCGCTGTTCCCGCCGGCCTCGTTGTAGATCCATGGGACGTGCGCCAACAGCTGCTCCCGCCAGATATTGCCGGCGGGTAGCCCGCGGGAGCCGAGGTCGTAGCCGGTGTTGCCCAGGAGGGTGATCGAGTGGCCTTCGACGCTCGCGCGCTCGTCGCGGAAGATCTGGCCGTACCTGGCGCTCACGGCTGCCAACTTCGCGTCGGTGAAGTAGATGCGCTTGCCGCTGGTGTTGACTCGGTACGTGCCGACGGACTGGTAGTACACGATGTTGTTGCCCGCGTCGAATCCGATGCCGCCGTTCGACCCGGCCTGGTCGTGGATGCTCAGCGCGAGCGCTGCATGCGCCTGGTCGGCGATGGCCACGCGCTGGGCTAGATTGACCCGGTCCATGACGCTGGACTTGGTCATGATGACCCGGTAGCCGACGGCCTGCAGCTGCTGCTTGACGAGTTCGGCCACCGCGAAGACATCGTGCATCTCGGGTTCGTTCTCGAATGTGGAGACGTCAAGTCCGGTAGCGGGATCGACCCCTGAGATGGACGGGCTGTGCCCCGGGTCCAGAACGATGACAGGCGCGCCTTGCGGTGGCTTCACGACGCGCTGGCTGGTCGACGGCCGTGAGCCGGACGGCCTCGGCTTGGGCCTCGAGTGGGTTGACATGCGCGGCGGCGCGCTCGGCGATGCTGACGTCTGCGCCGAGCTGGACGACGCGCTGAGGGTAGGCGTCGGTATGCCGGAGACCGCGCGCGTCGGTGTACTGGACGAACACGCCGCAGTTACGCCGAGGACGCACACGGCGGCGACGACGAGACCTGCCAGGCGTAGCCGACCGGAACGAATCACCCGGCCACCGTAGCCACCCGTCGTCGAGCGGGACCCGAGGCACCAGGAGTGTCGAGTCAGCAGCCGCCGAGGCGGCTGCTGACCGGCATGGGTTCAGATGTATAGGCCCGGGGTACCGAAGAACGTGTTCAACGCCGAGATGTCATGGACCCAAGCGGCATTTTGCGCGGGAGTCCGTTGCGCGTCCGGCAAGGAGATCAGCTGCTTGAGCTGGGCGATCTGGGTGCTGAAAGCTCCACCGGCCGCCTTGAGATCGTTCTCGGCCTTGAGCCAGTAGCCGCTCATCTGAACGTCGAGGGCTTTGGATCCGGCTATCCATTGGACCTGGGCGCCCGCGAAGGCGTTGTGGCCGCTGGTGCCGGCCACGGTGGGGTGCACCTGCAGGCGGCAGATGCTCACCGACACGGGCAGATGCACGGTGTGCGTGGTGTTCGGCGGAGTCGTCGCGACGGACGTCGAGAACCGGCAGTTGGTGCCGTTCGACGGGTTGAAGTTGAGCCACTCGACGGTGGCGGAGGCGAAGCCGCCGGGCGCGACGAGCACGGTGTTCACGACGCCGGGTCCGCCCATGTAGCCGCTCAGCGTGCGCTGCGCGTGCGCCAGGACGTTGCCGTGGCTGTCCAGGGCGTCCAGCCCCGGGTAGCCGCGCAGGCTGCAGGTGGTGTGGCTGGCGTTCCGGAACAACAGCCAGAAGGCGCCGTGTCCCGCCGCGCCCTGCGAGGGCGCACGGGTCACTGCCAGCGAGCCGTTTCCACACGCCGGGGTGGCCGCCCCCGCGTCGCTTGCGGTGGCGAGAATCCCGCCCGCAATCAGCGCGCCGCCCACGGCGAGGGTGCCCAATCGAGTGGGCCATTTGATCATGTCGTCCTCCCAGATCGACAATAAAATGAAGAAGCACACGGCTGGAGCCGACCTGCAGCCGGCTAATACGAACCTGTGTGTTAGATGCCCGCTAAGGCAGCGGGAACGGCCCCTGTTACCTTCGCCCGCTGCACTCCGTCACATCTGCGTCGCCATCTCATCACCGACGTAGGAGGACGAAGTGAAGATCGCAGTCGCAGGCGCGACCGGACGGGTCGGCCGGCACATCGCCGAGGTTCTGACCGAACGTGGTCACGAAGTCGTATGCATCGCACGATCCACGGGCGTAGACGTGATAAGCGGTGCTGGTCTGGATGCCGCGTTGACCGGCGTAGACGTGATCGTCGATGCCGCGACGGGGCCATCGCCCGAGGAACAGCCGGCCACCGAGTTCTTCGTGACGGCTGCGCACAATATGCAGGAGGCGGGCGTCCGGTCAGGCGTGCAGCGGGCCGTGGTCGTGTCGATCATCGGCACCGACAAGTCCGCCGGCGGCTACGGAGCCGCAAAGATCGCGCACGAGCGGGCATGGCGCGGCGCACCGATCCCGGTCACCGTGCTGCGCGCAGCGCAGTTCCACGAATTCGTGGGACTGCTCGTCGATTGGGGGACGCAGGGTGACGTTGCCTATGTCCCAGAGATGCGCACCCAGCTGGTGGCTGCTCGCGCCGTCGCCGAGGAGGCTGCCGACCTGGCGACCATGCCGAACCCGCCGGAGCTGCAAGAGATCGCGGGCCCGCGGGAAGAAAGCATGGTCGCGATGGCGACCCTGCTCGCGGTCCGGCGCGGCCTGGCCCTGAAAGTCCAGGGGGTGCGCAGCCCGTCCGACCCGGACGCCGAGCTACAGGCGAACGGCGGGCTGCTGCCAGGCCCGGAGGCGGTGCTGGCCGGCCCCACGTATGAGCAGTGGCTGGCGGCGAGCGCCTGAGCGCCGCAGCCTGTTTACGCGCGACCCGGAGGTACTCGATGCTGTGCGCCATGACGAGTCCCGACGTGCACTCCGCGGCGGCGCGGAGCTTTCTCGCTGGCCTGCCGCGTGGTCTCGTCGACCGGTTGCTGGCGACGGGCACCAGTGTGGATGTGCCATCGGGGACGACGGTCTACCGCCCGGGCGACGATCCCCGAGCGTTCCTCGTGGTGCACGGCCTGCTCCGCGTCTACATGAGCTCGCCGGAGGGGCGACATGTGACCGTCCGTTACACCCGCGTGGGTGACATGCTCGGCATCCCGGTGTTGGTCGGTGGACCCGTGGACGTCGGTGTCTCGACGCTGGCTGATTCACGGCTGTTCCGCATCGACGCGCCACTGCTGATCACGACGGCGCGGCGCGACCCTGCGGTGGCATGGGCGCTGGCTGAAGAGGTGAACCGCCGTCTCTACGAGAATCTCCGGCAGACGGCCGTGAACGCGTTCGGCACAGTGCGCCAACGAGTGGCGGTGCACCTGCTGGACCTTGCCGCTGCCAGGCAACGGCCGGGCGCCGAACCCGTGGCCCGGACCTCGCAGCAAGAACTCGCCGACGCCGTCGGATCGGTTCGCGAGGTCGTCGCCC
>Ga0126373_10002302_pt1 | contig 14064 bp, 7 predicted proteins | sample PanSoiMetPlot_11_FD_92545 | JGI IMG/M metagenome (GOLD analysis project Ga0126373, IMG submission 92545) | Tropical forest soil microbial communities from Panama - MetaG Plot_11 | ecosystem: Environmental > Terrestrial > Soil > Tropical forest > Bulk soil | place: Panama | collected 2016-02-17 | reverse complement strand
TCTCGCACGCGGCGACCACGTCCTTCTTCAGCACCTGATCGGACGCCGGCACGAAATCGACCCAGCGCAGCCATTGCAGCGTCGCGCTCTGCGCGAACGCCGGCGCGCGGCCGGTCGCCAGGATGCCGGCCATGCCGCCGCCCGCCGCCAGCGCACCTGCGCCGGCCGTCTTCAAAAGCTTACGCCGCGTGATCCGAGTCAAAGTCCCCTCCTAGGTCATTCGTCGCGCAGCGCTAAGCGCCGGCATAGGCCGAGCAGCAGACCCTTAAAATTATGTCGAACGCAAGCCTGCGCTCTGTCGCGGCCGGCGTCCGCCGTGGGCCGGGCTCGCCGGCCCATGGCGATCGCGTGCTCGCTCGATGCGTTACCCTGCGCTGCGCGGGCGGCGATGCCCTGCAGAATGCCTGCAAGGCGAAAGAGGTTGAACGTCACGTAATACTCCCATGTGGAAGCTGCCACTCCCTCGTGACCGGTGCGCTCGCAGTATCTCGCGAGATACTCGGCTTCGGCGGGGATCCCGAACTTGGCCAGATCCAACCCCGCGAGCCCCCGCACCTCCCCGGCAGGCAAACGCCACGGCAAGCAGTGGTACGCAAAATCCACGAGCGGCTGTCCGAGGGTGGACAGCTCCCAGTCGATGATCGCGAGAATGCGGGGCTCCGTCGGGTGGAAGATGACGTTGTCGAGCCGGTAATCACCGTGCACGATCGCCGTCTCCTCACCGGGCGGAACGTTGACCGGCAGCCACGCGATGAGGTTATCCATGGCGACGATGCGCTCGGTTTCCGCCGCACGGTATTGCCTGGTCCAGCGCTCGACCTGCCGCGCGAGGTAATTCGCCGGCCGCCCAAAATCGGCGAGCCCGACGGCAGCGGGATCGACCCTGTGCAACGCGGCCATCACGCGATTCATCTCGGAATGGATCGCGGCGCGCTCGCTCTGCGAGAGCATGGGCAGAGACGGATCCCAGAAAACCCGTCCTTCGATGAAGTCCATGAGATAGAAAGCGGTGCCGATGACCGAGGGATCCTCACACAGCACATGGACGGCAGGGACCGGCACCCCGGTGTCAGCCAGGGCTTTCATGATGCGATATTCGCGCTCGATGGCGTGCGCCGAGGGAAGCAGCACGCCCGAGGGCTTGCGGCGCAATACATAGCGTCGGCCGCCATTGCGCAGAAGGTAGGTCGGATTCGACTGGCCGCCGGCTAACCGCTCGATGACGAGCCCTGCCCGGACGCCCTCTACCCGTGTGCGCAGGTAGGCTTCGAGGGCGGGAAGATCGAGCGCGTCCCTGCCTGCTTGCACCCCATGAACGCTCACACTGTCGCTCATCTCGGTCAGTGCTTCACGTCAGCTTCCTGCCGGTCGTACGCCTTCCATGCCTGCGCGACGATGTAAGCGCGCAGCGCCTCGATCTGATCGGGCCGGATCACGTCTCGAAAAATGGGCATGCCCGCAGCGGTGAATGTTCCGCCGATGACCACTTGCCCGAATACCGGGCTCATCACGATCGAGGACCGCCGCAGATCGGGCACTGACCCAAGCCCGCCTATTGCCTCGAAGCCGTGGCAAAGCTCGCAGCTGTTTGCGTTCCATACCACGACGCCGGCCTCGACCAATGCGGGGCTCGGCCGGGGGCGCGTCGGCTTGGGAAATGGAGCTGATCGCCGACTGATCACGGGTACGGCCACGCTACCGTTCAGTTTGAACGCAAATAACCGCGCCGGACCGCCGGGATTGCCGCCGAGCTTCTTGTAGAGACCCAGCGCAGAAGTGGTCCCACTTCCTCCTGCCACCAGCACGAGCTGCCGACCGTCAATTTCGACTGTGCTTGGCGCGCCCAAAATGCTCGATCCCACGTCCATCGACCACAGCTTCCGGCCCGTATCAGCTCCATACGCTACGAGTTGTCCGGCGGTCGTCCCTTGGAAAACCAACCCGCCAGCGGTGGCAAGCGTGCCGCCTTCGTAGGGTGGACCCACGTCAACGTGCCATCGCTCCCGTTGACGCACTGGATCCCACGCGACGAGTCTTCCTTTGAACGGCAGCTGGTGGGTCAGCCCGTAATACCAATCCACGTCCGAGCCTCCCAGGTTGCCCGGGTCCACCTTGATCAAAACTGGCATGTCCATCACGGGGACGTACACCAGCCCGGACGTGGGGCTGTAGGCCATGGGCATCCAGTTGTGGCCGCCCACCGGGCTCGGGCTCACTACCGCTCCCTGAGGCGCAAGCCAGAATCTGGCTGCCTGGAGCTCCACCGGCCGACCGGTTCGCATGTCGATCCGAGAGGCCCAGTTCACAGGGATAAGCGTCTTTGGCTCGTTGACCAGCTTTCCGGTCCTGGCATCGAGCGCGTAGAAGAAACCGTTTTTCGGCGCCTCCATGACGACGCGACGCTTCTTGTGTCCGATCGTGAGATCGGCGATCACGATCGGCATCGTCGCATCGTAATTCCATCCGTCATGCGGTGTGGTCTGGTAATACCAGACCAGCCGCCCGGTTTTCGCCTTCAGGGCAAGGATACAAGTTGAAAACAGCTCATCACCCGCTCCTTCACCTCGGGCCGGAGGCGGTGATGGTGTTGCTCCGTCAGCTCCGAAGTAGACCTGGTCGAGCTTTGGGTCGTAGGTAATACTGTCCCACACCGAGACTCCCCCGGCGCGCTTCCAATAGCCGGCGGCCCAGGTCTTTGCGGCCATCGCCATCGCCGCATTCTCGTAGCCGTGCGCGGGATCGCCCGGCATGGTGTAGAACCGCCAGAGATGCTTTCCGGTCCGTGCGTCAAAGGCGTCCACGTCTCCCCGGCCAACTCCCGCATCGCCATCCGCATGGCCGATGAACACCTGCCCACCTCCGACGCTCGGTGCGGCGGTAATCGTACTGACTTCCGGATCGCAGACCTGCGCCTGCCAGATCACGGAGCCGGTGCGTTGCTCGAGCGCAATCAGGCGGCAGTCTCCCGTCGCCATGATGACGTCGTTCTTCCAGAGGGCGACACCCCGGCTGACGCGAGCACCCCATGCGGCAAGCTCGTGAAGTGGAAAATGAATGTGGGCGTCGTAGCTCCATACGAGCTTGCCTGTGCGAAGATCGTTGGCGAAGACCCTCCCCTGACCCGTAGTCTCGAACACCAGGCCGTGGGCCACCATGGGCACACCCACCGCGCCATCCACGCTCGGGTAGCTTGCATACCAAGCGAGCCCCAGGTGCGTCGCGTTGCTTGTGTTGATCTGTGATAGAGGACTGAAATGCTGCGCGTCGGCATTCCCCCCGACCAGAGGCCACTCAGAATCATTCCTCATCGACTGTGCAGTGGCGGCGTGCGCACTCAGGGCTTGCGCCGTCGCCAGACCCGCGGCGATGAGCCAACCGGTTTTCTTTCTCAATCTTGCGCCCATCCACTCTTGTAAAGGCGTGACGCCAAAATGCCGAGACGGCTCGTCAGAACGTAGTTCTCGCCGTCCTCGATCAGTGCCGAGCGCGTGTCGCGAAAGAGCTTCTCAATCGGGTATTCGAGGGTGGTGCCGTTTGCCCCGAAGAGCTGGAAGGCTTCATGCACGATCTTCATGGCTTCCTCCGTCACGCTCACCTTGGATTGCGCCGTCACATACGGATGACCCTGGGCACCGGCACGGGCGAACGTCAGGGTCCGCCGGGCGATGGCCCTCGCCATCTCCAGGCGCCGCAGCATGTCTCCGATCCGCAGCTGCGTCATCTGGTGATCGATCAGGTGGGCGCCTCCCTGTTTGCGCTCGTGGCAGTACTTGAGCGCAAGCTCGAAAGCCGCGCGCGCGACGCCCACGAAAACGACTGACATGTGCGTGCCTGCGAATCCCCAAACCGATGCCAGATTGCTGAGATACTCGTCCTCGAGCGCAATCGCGAAGCGCTTTGGTACCTTCACGTTATCGAAATGGGTCTCGCCCTGAGGCAACGAGCGCTGGCCGATCTTATCGAGCGGCTTGCCGCGCGAGATGCCGGGAAGGTCGAGCGGGATGATCATGCCGATGCCGTTGGTGCAGCGCGCCCGCTCGCCGGTCCCGTAAAAGCCTCTGCCGTAGTCCGCCGGCATGTAGGCGAGCGCAACATGGGCTATGGAGCCGTTCGAGACCCATGCCGAGGTTTGGCCGTTGACGACGATCTCGTTGGAACCGACGCGCGCGACGAGATTGCCGCGCGACTGCTGGCCGCCTGGCGCAAGCTCCTCGTCGTAGAGAATCGCCCCATCGGAGCCGCGGTCCGGCTGCGTGTTCATCCAGCACCCGATTTTTCCCTCGCACATCTGCATCAGCTCGGTGTTTCCAACCGCGTGCGCCATCATGCGCGGAACCTGCACCGTCCCTAAAGAGACGGCAAGCCCCGCATCCCCCCAGCCGAGCTCCTCGCCGATCAATGCCTCCATGCGTATCGCCGTCTCCGGCGGAAACCGCGCGAGTGCCAAGGGGTCGAGGCCCAGCTTGGCGGCCTCCGTGATTACGGTCCAGTAGGGGGATCCTGCGGCGATGACGTCCTCGGGACCCATTCGGTCGAGCTCGCGGCCGATCGGTTGCAGCACTTCGCGCGCGTAACGATGTACGGCCTGTTGTACCGCCGCCTCCTCATCGCTGAGCGGCGTCTCGAAACCGGTCACTCCTGCGGAGGGCAGTTCGATCGATTTGTACAGGCGAATCATGTGTACCCCTCTCACCGAGTAAGAATGTGGACGGCAAGAGCCGCCTCCTCTATGCCTTGGAGGCCTCCGCCGTTCTCCTGGATGGCATGCCGCGCCCCTACGACCTGTCTTCCTGCCGCTTCTCCGCGCAACTGCGTGACCAACTCATGGAGTTGCCCGATGCCGGTCGCTCCAAGGGGATGGCCCTTGGATTCGAGGCCGCCGGATGTGTTGACGGGAATGCGCCCGCCGAGCGAGAACTCGCCGTGCTCGGCAGCGGGTCCGCCTTGGCCGAACGGCACGAAGCCGAGGTTTTCCACCTGGATGATCTCGCCCATTGCGGATGCGTCGTGCACCTCTGCGACATCCATGTCCTCGGGACCCAAGCCCGCGGCATCGTAGGCCTGCCGCGCGGCGAGATGGCCGATTGCCTTGTGGGGCTCATCCATGCTTCGCCGGGTCGAGCTCCGCAACACGCTCGCGGCGATTCGAATGCAGCGCCCACGATCGGCTCCGATTCGGCGCAGGCCCTCCTCATTGCAGACGATCGTCGCAGCCGCACCGTCGGTCAGCGGCGCGCACATCGGCAGCGTCAGCGGGTACGTGATCGGCGCCGCCGCGAGGACCTCTTCGACCGAAAACCTGCGATGGAACTGGGCGAAGGGGTTGTGAACCGAGTGCTCGTGGTTTTTTGCCGAAACGGAAGCGATCTGGCGCTGCGTCGTGCCGTAGGTCTTCATGTGGTACCGGCAAAGTGCCGCATAGATCCCCATGAATCGACTGTATGGCTTCTCGGACTCCGATCCTTCGGGTATGGCTACACCCTCCCCTATTCGGGAGAGCGTCGCGAAGTTCTCCTCGACGCGCGATACGTCCCACCCACTTTCGAACAGCGCCATGGCCCTCGCCTTGTCGGGCACGTTCATCTTCTCGGCGCCGATCGCGAGTGCGATATCACATGCGCCGGCCTGCAGCGAGCGGACGGCGAGATGCACCGCTGTGCTCCCTGACGCACAGGCGTTCTCGACATTTGCGATCGGGATGCCCTCGATGCCGAGTTGGGCGAACAGGACTTGACCGGGAATGGACAGTTGACCCTGCAGCGCTCCGTTCGTTATTCCGGAATAGAATGCCGACTGAACGCTGCTGAGCGCGCAACGGGCGTCCGCCAGTGCGCCGCTCAGCGCCTCCCCCGCGAGATCGGCCAGTGAGCGCTCCGGATGACGACCGAAAACGGTCATCGCGATGCCTGCAATGTAGATCTGAGACATTTCGCGTCAGATCTTGCGCTGCCGCCCTTGCCAGTACTTCTGGCGCAGGTCTTTCTTCAGGACCTTGCCCACGGGGCTCCGTGGGAGCGACTCGATGAAGTCGATGCTCTTTGGCGCCTTGACCGATCCCAAGCGGCTCTTGCAAAGAGCGATCAGCTCTTCTGCCGTGACGCTCCTGCCGGCTTTGAGCTCGATCACCGCCTTGACGGCCTCACCCCATTTGTCGTCCGGCACCCCGATGACTGCACAGTCACGAACGGCCTCGTGACCCCAGATGACCTGCTCGATCTCGCTGGGGTACACATTGAATCCGCCCGAGATGATCATGTCCTTCTTGCGGTCGGTGATATGCAGATATCCCTCCGCATCGAGATGGCCGATATCCCCCGTATGCAACCAGCCATTGACGATCGTCTCGGCGGTCTTGTCGGGCGCTTTGTAGTAGCCTGTCATGAGGAGGTCGCCCTGCACGCAGATCTCGCCGGTTGCGCCTTGCGGCAGCATCGAGCCGGAATCGTCCATGATCTCGACCCGAATCAGCGGACAAGGTCTTCCCACGGACGACAGACGCTCATCGCTCGCGAGCTGTCCGTCGACAAAATGCTCCTGTGGCGCCAGATATGAGATCGCGGCCGGCGCCTCGGTCTGTCCGTAGCCTCCGCTCATCACGGGACCGAAGACCTGGATCGCCTGCTTGAGCTTCTCGACCGACATCGGCGCCGCCCCGTATAGGAAGTAGCGCAACGACGAGTAGTCGCGCCCCACGCAGGCCGGAATGTCGAGAAGCCTGTAGATGACGGTCGGGGGCAGGAACAGCTCCGTCACGCGCTCGCGCTCGATCCTGTCGAGCACCTGCAGTGGATCCGGCTTCTCCAGAATGACCACCGTACCCCCGCGGGCCGAGCATGGCAGCGAGAGCATACCGGCCGTGTGCGTCATCGGCGCTGCCGCCAGGTTTACGGGCCGGGCCATCCCATAGGGGAAGGCAATCATGAAGTGCGCGAAGTAGGTCTGAAACGCGCGGTGGCTGTTCATCACACCCTTGGGCGCGCCGGTGGTACCGCCCGTTGCCGAGAGCGTGATGACGTCCTCGAGCTCAACAGCCACGTCAGGCCTGACAGTCGCTTGCTCCGCAGCCCAGCTATCGAGCGAAGCACTGCGATCCGCACCACCGTCGATACAGACCCACAAGCGGATCTTCGGAAGCGATGCACGGATCTGCTGCAGCAATGGTGCGAACTGCTGCTGGAAGAACAACACCTCGCAGTCAAAGAGATCGAGGATCGCTTCGGTCTCAGCCGGCGTGTTTCGAGGATTGACCGGAATATAACACACGCCCGCCCGAAAGAGACCGAGCACGCACGTCCACGCCAGCGCGTCGTTGGCGGCCAATACCGCGGCCCGACTACCCCGTGAATAGCCTTGCGCAATCAGGCCGTTTGCGATCCGACAGGTGAGCTCACCCACCTCCTGATAACTGTAACGCCGGTTGCCCTGGACATAGGCCGTTCCGGTCGGGTTGCTCCGCCAGCCGCGATCCCAGAAGTCGATGACCGCCATGGCGCCCTCCGTTAAAGCATGGCGACTGTGGCGTGCGCGAGTCCACGCTGCTCGAGGAAGCCGAGGAGGTAATGGTGGCCGAACGCTTTGCAGCCGGACGCAAATCCGACGCGCGCTGTCTCGCCGTCGAGCAGTTTCATCGCCGCCGCGACCTGCACTGCACCGGTGGAGATGTACGAGGTGATACCGTGCACCGTAGCGCGCACAGCCGCGAGCTGCCCGCGGCCGATAGCGAAGTCGAGCGTGCGCTGCGCAGTCGTCCGCTCCCGCGGCGGCATCGTGGGTGTCGTGGAATCCACGATTGCCTTGAGGGCCGCATCCTGCTGCGCCTTCGGCAGGTTCTTGTATTCAGCGTCCCACTTCTGGCCCAGGGAGTGCACCAGCTGCATGACATTGTTGTCGTAGAATCCGACGTATGAGGCGCAGCTTCGCACGCGCGCGTCATGCTCGAAGAATATCGGCAATGACGTGCCGCCCCAGGGGAGGGAGAAAACCGGCTGCACGAAATTGGGGTCCACGACGTTGGCGGTGGCGCCGAAAGGAAAAGGCACGAGCTGCTTCTCCCAGAGGTAATAAGCCTCGTGCCTGTATACCTCGAAGATGGTCGCCGTCGATCCCACCGTTACACCCGAGGCCCCGCCGCGAGGACCTCGACACAGGGTTGCGGTCTCAAGGACATCGATCCCGCGTGTCTCGAGTGCCAGCTCCGCGGCGATCTCCGCGAACGTGTACATGTAGGCAATTGACGGCGATGCGACCAATCCCGCCCGCCGGAAGCCCTCGCCGAAGCGGTCGCGCACGGCGCGGATGTGAGATTGCTCGCCGCTGGTGTCGATGTAGTGACAACCCGCCTCGAGCGCCGCCTCGACGCCGGTCAAGCCAAAGTTCACGAACGGCCCGACGGTGTTGCAGACGACCCTCGCGCCTTTGAACGCGCGCGCCAGCGCGCCCACTTCATGAGGCGCCTCGATGATCTCGTAGGTCGCGGATTCGAGGCGCACGACCCGCTTGGCCATCATCTCCTGGGTGCGCTTGGCACTGCGTGCGACGGCTGTGAAGGGAATCTGCTGGTCGATGAGCCAATCCATGATGAGCATGCCGGTGTATCCGCTGGCACCGTATATAACGACGGGATGCTTGGCCATATCGAGTGTTCTCCCCTAAATCGCCGATCCTCGGTGAGGCGCGCCTCCCGGGATCGTTGAGGTCACCAGCAACTAGGACATTCGTCTAAACTTAGGGCAGCGAGACAATAAAGTCAAGCGCACTGCCGTCATGCGATCGAAACCCGTTGCAGGTTGAAAGGCGCTCTCGATGCTGCCTGGCGGTAGAGCCCCCACGCTTTGCCGCCGCGGGAAATGGCCTGCGTTGCGGATTCGCCACACTATCTTTTCACTTGACTAGTTTTGTCGCTTGTCCTAGTTTTTACTTACTGACCAAATATATATTTGATTTGCCGACTTACGGCGTAAGCAAGGGGGCTGGAATGATCCGTAATCGCGTATTGACGTTCACCGCGCTCGCCTTGGGTGCGGCTGGTCCGGCCGTCGCGGCCGAGCAGGAGGCGCCTGCCGCCCCGCAACTGCAAGAGGTCATCGTGACTGCGCAGAAGCGGCAGCAGAACCTGCAGAACGTGGGGGTCACGGTGACCGCTCTAACATCCCGGGACTTGTCCAACCTGGGTGTGACCAATACCTTCCAGGTCGGCAGCTATGTCCCGGGCGTGCAGCTGATCAGCGAGTCCGGCGGCAATACCTCGGCGCAGCTCACCGTTCGCGGCGTATCGCAGACGGATTACTCGCCCTTCCAGGAATCACCCAATGCCGCCTACATCGACGATGTCTACGTGAGCTCCCCCGAGGCGCTCGGCGCCCAGATGTACGACATGGAGCGCGTCGAGGTGTTGCGCGGTCCGCAGGGAACACTGTTCGGACGCAACTCCACAGGCGGCCTGGTGAACTTCATCACCACCGAACCCGGCATGCAGCCCGACGGCTATCTGGAAGTCACCGGCGGTGAATTCGACGAGGCCCGCGTCGAAGGCGCGCTCGGAGGCCCGATCACCGACCACATCCAGGGCCGACTCTCGGCGGCCTTCCAGAGCAACAACGGAATCTTCGAGAATCATTACCCTGGACAAAACGACTTGAACGGCACCCACTTCGTGGGTGTGCATGGGCAGATCGCCTTTGAGCCGACTGATCATCTCGACGTATTGGCATCTGCCATGATCAATCGGGACGACGATCACGAGGGCTTCTACGATCACGTGGCCTCGTATCCCGAATCCAGCGATTTCGGTCGCGACACCCCGCTCCCGGGTACTCTTAATTACTGGGGGACCTGCCCCGGATGCGATGCCCTGGGTGCCCCGACATCAACTCCCAGTAGGGGGCACGTGGGCGGCGACGTGCCGTACGCCGGTGGCTTGAGCCGGCAATTCATGCTGGATTTCGTGAGGGTGAAATGGGATCTGGGTGGCGGCATCACCGCGACATCCCTGAGCAGCTACCAGAATGTCATCTGGCACTACACCGAGGACTGCGCCGGCTCGGCGCCGCAATTCACCTGCGCCGATCCGGGCGACCAGTGGCTGAAGCAATGGTCGCAGGAGCTGCGCCTGGCCGGAGGGGGGCCGCGGCTGAACTGGGTGGCGGGCCTCTATGGCCTCGACATCACGCAGTTCGTGCGCGACGGGTATTCCCAGCCCTACTTCGAGAACAGCACCTTTGCCTACGACTCCTTCGATAACATCCACCAGCACGTGACGGACGGAGCGGTCTTCGGCCAGGTGTCCTATGCCTTCCTGCCTCATTGGCGCGCCGTGCTCGGCGCGCGCGAAACGCGTGATCGCAAGAGCTTTTCCTCGCAGACCTACCTGAATCAGGCCGGCGACTGCATCCTCGCAGCTCAGGGCCTGACCTCCTGCGACACCGGCTACCAGACTTTCGTGCCCCCGCTGCTGATCTACGACTTCTCCCCGCCCACTGTGGGCGGCCTCGCCACCCAAACGCACACGGACTGGTCCGGCAAGGCCGAGATCGATTATCTCTTCAGCGCCAATACGATGCTGTATGGGAGCTTCTCGAGGGGGGTGCAAGGGGGCGGCTTCAACGATAACTCGGCCGGCGCGACCACGATCCAAGAGACACCTTTCCGTGGCGTGCATATGAACGCCTATGAGATCGGCGAGAAATCGATGCTGCTCGGCGATCGGGTCCGCGTGAACGGAGCGATATACGATTATGTCTACCATGATTTCCAGGCCTTCCAGCTGGTCGGAATCACCACCTTCGTCCGCAACAACGACGCGAACTTCAAAGGCGCCGACCTGGAGATTGATGCCCGTCCGGTGAGCGGATTGGATCTGCACGCAGCAGGCTCGTACCTTTCCGCCGTGATCTATGGCGTCCATACGGCCAACCTCGGTATCGTCGACCAGCACGCGTCCGATGCGCCGAGTTGGAGCGGCAACGCTTATATTCGCTACAGCTGGCCGGTCGGGCGCGCAACCGCCTACGCTCAGTGGGCAGTCGATTACGTCGGTGGACGTTTCCACTCCGTGGACAATACGCCAGCCGTATATGTGCACTCCTCGATCGGGCACAACGTACGGGCGGGTGTAACGATCGGAAACTGGGACATGAGCGTTTGGGCCAATAACGTTTTCGATGCCGCCCGGCAGACCGCTGCCTTCGATCTGACTTCGACGGCCGGTTACGCTATTCACACTTATATGCCGCCTCGCTGGGTTGGCGCGACAGTGCGCTACCAGTTCCATTGACCGGCACTGAGCGTGCGGTGCTGCGCGGGCGTTCCTGGCGCCCGCGCAGCGGACAGCCGCCGATTCCGCTTGAGCCGACGCTGCGAGTCTACTTACTGAGCCGTGGATTAGCCTTTTTGATCCTGCGGTGGAGCAAGCGCTATCGGGCTGGAGCGCCGGTTGAGACCGCCGTGCGAGCTCCGTCATCCGCTCGAACGGGGCAAGCTCGGCGAGAGGTCGCTCCGGTGGCCCGACCCCAGGGCGGAATTGATCTCGAGCGTGCGTGAAGAAGCTCAGCTCGCCCTGATTGCCCGCGCACTCGTCCGAACGAGCGTATCGCGCTGGCGTGCGCGCCTGCGGATTCCAATAGCGTAGTAGCCCGGCGCTTTCACCCGGCGAACGCGACGTTGGCAAGTGGCGAGCGCAGCTTTGGCAGGCATCGGCTTGCTACGAGGAGCTGCGCGCAGGAAAGCGGCATCTCATCCACCGCTTCCTGCACCCCTGCAGCTCCCCGGACAACGGGACAGCACACTAGCGCTTCGGAACTTCGAACGAAAGTAACGTGTCTCCGGGCATGCCCGCACCCATGATGCCCCATCCCGACATCACGTAGACGTGGTCGCCCGCAACGGCGGGACCACCTGTACCAATGGATCCACCTGTCCCCTTGGCCCCATCCTCGCCGGTATATTCGTGGGCGGTGTCGTAAGACCAGACGAGCTTTCCGTTGGCGCGATCATACGCACGCAACACCCCGTCCTGGTTACCCACCCAGACCACATCACCGGCAACCGTAGGCGCCGACAAGTAGGCGTTGGTGCACCCGAAGGGCTTGCCCGAGCACGTATTCGTCGGCCCTTGGACACGCCATGCTACTTTCCCCGTCGAGAGATCGACCGCTACCAAATGCCCATCCGCCGTACCGTCCACGCGCAAATCGGAGACCGGCAGGTACGCGTACTTACCATCGGTGGCGAACCCGTACTCGATGCCGCCCGTCTCCCCTCCGGCCCCGACTCGCAGGTTCCACTTCACCTTTCCGGTATCCGGATCGAGCGCATAGAACCAGCCGTCCTTCGTCGCGGCCAATAGAAGAGCCGTGCCGTCGGCAAGCCGGGTCAGTTCCGCCGGCGCACCCAAATCCCGATCTCCTTCCCCTTTGGGATTGACGGGCGCACATTCCGGCCGTCCCGGATTGACCCAGTCTTCGCATCCCATCACGTAGATGTCCTTGCCGCCCATCTCTGGCGGTGCAATGGAAGTCACCCACCGCTTTTCACCCGTATGCATGTCGAGCGCCATGACGGCATCAGACCCCTCGACACGGGGCTCGGTGTTCTGATTTCCTGTGGTGACGTAGACGACTCCCCGCTTGTCATCGACCGCAATTCCCGACCATACCGGAGCACCGGAGGGGCCGTAACGATTGACGCCCGTCGGGGTTTTGCCGAGGTAATGGACCGGCTGGTCGATCATATATGTCTTCCACAGCTCCTTGCCCGTCCTCGCATCGAGGGCTACGACCGCACCCCGAAAGCTGCAGCAGGGATAGTCGCTGCGCATCGTCCAGACCTCTTCCAGCGCGGACACGGGGATGTAAGCGACACCCTCGTGCAGCGTGACATTGCCGGTCACGCGCGCTGTCGGCTGATGATCGATGCGTCGCTCCCACAGAAGCTTGCCTGTGTGGGCGTCGAGACCGTAGGCGTTCGCCAGCAAGTCGCCGAAAACGACGATCCCGTTCTCCACGGCCACATTCATGCGCACGCGTCCTTCGGCCGTGAAAGTCCAGTCGGCGCAGCCCTTCTTCGCATCGAGCGCGTAGACCCAATGGTTGAGGTTCGCGACGAACACGCGATCACCCACCACGGCCACTTGATTCCCGCCGCCCTCGACAGTGCCCTCGTACGGCAGTGGGACTGCCCACTCGAGCGCCGTATGCCTGACCCGACTCAACGTCAGCGCCGAGTCCGGGACATACCGCTGGAACGTGTCGTCCCGCGACCAGCCGGGCCAATCCACGGCAGGTGTCGTATGCCAGGCTTCGTCATCCGATCGAGCGCACATCTTCACGCCCGGCCCCTGCTCCCCTTTGTCCGGATTGATGCCGGAGATCCATTGGGCCAGGATCGCCCGCTGACCGGTATCGAGCCCGTTGGCCGTCTCCTGCATGACCCCACCCCAAAGCGCGCTTAGGATCTGATCCTTGGTGAGTCGGCTCAGCTGGTACAGCGTCGGTGCGACGACCCCGCGGTTGTGGCAAGTGCCACAGCGCGCCGCAAACAGCGCCTCGGGATCCGTCATGCTCTGCCAGCTCGGGCTCGCACTTGCCGTAGCGCCCGCAGGCGATGAGGTCTCATGGTCCTCGACCGAGGAGACGGACGCGACCACGGCACGATAGCCAGGTCCCAGATCCCACTCCCCTTTGAATGTCCGGCTCACTACGAACGCGTCGCCCGCCTCATAACGGGCGCGCGCTCCGTTGCCGTCGATGAGCGTCGTCGTGCCGCCAAGGACATACACGAACTCCTCGTGAGGGTTCCTGCTGAATCGGTACGTACCACCTCGGGGAGAGGCTTCGAGCATCACGTCGTAGTCCCCGGAGTGCAAGCGCGAGGCGCGCAATGGAGTGTTCGTCAGCGTTTTGACGAACTCCCCCGAAACATCGAGCTGCCGCAGGGTCGACGAAGCCACTCTGGGGTCGATGCGCGTCACAGACTGGTGCGCAGTCACACCGCTTGCGACCCTCTGTCCCGAGAGCGTCACGTCCCAGCCGCTCCCCAGGACGATGAGCTCACGATACAGGCCGTGAT
>Ga0126373_10002301_pt1 | contig 14064 bp, 8 predicted proteins | sample PanSoiMetPlot_11_FD_92545 | JGI IMG/M metagenome (GOLD analysis project Ga0126373, IMG submission 92545) | Tropical forest soil microbial communities from Panama - MetaG Plot_11 | ecosystem: Environmental > Terrestrial > Soil > Tropical forest > Bulk soil | place: Panama | collected 2016-02-17 | reverse complement strand
TGCCAAGTATTTTCGCTCCGTCAACAAACACCGCAATGTAATCGGGTTGCATTTCAGCGCTGCGCACACCACCGGCTACGCCGGCGAGGAAGTTCCGCCCTTCAGCCGCTTCTACATGGGGGGCGAAAGTGACATTCGCGGCTACGACATCCGCGCAATTTCTCCCGTCACTTTCATCCCCGAAGCCACGGTTGCGCCGGCTTCCTATAAAGACCCAAGCTGTGGCGGCTGCACGCGCACCTTTACCGTACCCACCTTGATCTACGTGGCGACGCTGCCAGGCGGAGACCTGCAGGGCTACACCAACGTCGAATACCGCATTCCCATCGTCGGCCACATCGTCCAGACCAGCCTTTTTATGGATACCGGGACGGTTGGAGTGGTCAACCGCAGCGCTTTGCAGTTGAATAGCGCCGGATTTCAGAACTTGCTCGAGCCGCAAAACTTCCCGAACGCGCAGCTTCCTCCACCGTTCGGGGCCGGTCTGAAGCAACAGCTGCAGATCGCCCCTGGAACGAACTTCCGCGTTCGCGGCTCGGCGGGCATCGAGTTTGTCGTCCAGCTTCCCATCATTCAGGCGCCCTTCCGCGTCTACTACGCGTACAACGTCCATCGGTTGTACGACCAATTGGTCGCTCAGAATCCATATATTGACCCGAGTCAGATTTGCGAGCCGGCGAGCCAACAGCCATTGGTGTCTTGTCCCCAGGGCACGACCCTGGGTTTTTACCCGAGAACTTTGACCCCGGACGAATGGGCTGGCGTGAAGGCAACCCTGCAGCAGTTGCTGAATAATCCGGGGCGTTTGAACTATTTCGAGCCGAAGACGACGTTCCGTTTCACGGTGAGCCGGACGTTCTAATCTCATCGGCGAAGGATTCAGTTTCCTTGGTGTAGAGATCGCGAGGAACCCAAGCAAATGGAGCCTCCGCGAAAAAATTGGCGGGATGCCAGAGTGTGGGGGAAATCGTGGGTGTGAAACATCGAGAAGTCTCGAAAATTCTTGGCGCGGCGCTGGCCGCCGTGTGGGCATTTTTGTTTGTGGGCTGCGGCGGCGGAAGCACCGCCAACGTCGTCACCGTCGCGGTGACTCCCAGCACCAGCCTCATCCTGGGTCAATCCGTCACCATGACCGCCACCGTCAACGGCGCAACCAACACCAACGTGACCTGGTCCGCTTTGCAGTACACCACTACCTCAACGACGAACGGCAAAACCACCACTACCAAACCTCAACCTGCCCCAACCGATGGTTCCTTCGGCGTCCTCTCCAATCAACAGGCCACCGGCACCGCCACTTACACCGCTCCGGATCCCTCTAAGTTCCAGCTGCCCGATTCGACCAAATTTCCCGGCCTGCTCATTGTCATTACCGCAACATCTGTCCAGAACACCAATAAAAGCGGCAGCGCGAACATTACTTTGATTTCCGGCATCCGGGCGGTCATCACTCCCACCACCGCTGCCGTTCCGGTACTGGAAAACCAGCAGTTCTTTGCCACCCTGACCAACGACATTCAGAACCAGGGGACCACCTGGTTGCTCACGCAGAACATCCCCAACACCGACAGCAAAGGCAACTTCCTCAACTATTACCAACTTCCCACTTGCAGCCCCAGCTGTGGCACCATCACGCCGGATTCCACCAATCCCAACGTAGCCGTTTACACCGCTCCCAGCACGATTCCCACCGCCATTACGCCGGCGCAAACGAACAACACGAATAACCCGTTTGACGTCACCATTGTTGCCACGCCAAAAGCGGATAACTCAGGGTTCGTCATCGGGACCATCGCTATCGTCACCGGCGGCCCCATTACTTTCAATGGAATCACTCCGACCATCGCGCCGGGGGGCGGCACTCAGTGGGACATCTATCTCGACGCCCCCAACATCTCCTCGGCATCCAAGGTCAATCTGATCAATTCATCCGGCGGGACTACCATCCTGAATTCCACCACCGGACAAGTCAAAATTCTGTTCCCACTTCCCGCCACTGCCACAAGCACCGGGACGACCCCGCCGCCTCCTGCTTCGACCGGCGCCCGCGTGCGCCTCAACGCGATCAACCTCTCGGCGGCCGGCCCCTATACCATTTCCATCGTCGATCCTGCCCAGCCCTGTAACGGCAATGCCGTGGGCACTGCGTGCACGGCAACGGGCACAGGTACTTTCACCGTTATTCCCGTGCGTCCCACGAGCACTGCCACAGTTCCCGACAGTGTCGTTCAGGGCGCCAATGCACAGAACACACCAGTCACCGTTACAGGCGGCTATTTTGGGCCGGGAACTGGAATCGTAAGCCCTGGCGATGGAAGCACGGGCCAGGGCAGCCTTGCCTCTGTTTTTTTCCAGTCTCCTGGAAACATTCTTGGGCTCGATCAAAACAATCCTTCAACTTCACACCGGTTGAATACGTTCATCTCCCCTACCCAGATCAATTCTGCCAAACCCGGCCTCTATCCGCTCTACGTCGCCAGCAACAACTCGCAAACGCCTCCCACTCCCAACAACCCGTCGGTCACCAATATGGCTCTTTTCCCCGACTATTCGAGCAGTGCCCCAACCCAGCCCACAGCTAAGTTTTCGGCGGGATTGAATCCCAGCGCCATCGACATCGACCCGACGCTGGGTGTTCTGGCAGTCGCAGAAACCGGCTCGAACGCCATTGAATTCTTCAGTATCGGCAACAATTCGCTGACGTCTTTGGGCCAGGTGACGAGCACCGCGGCCGCCCCGATTAATGTGCCTACGGGCCTTTCCATCAATCACGCCAACCACACCGTCGCCGTGGTCAACTACGGCACACAAACCACGACATTGAACGCTGATGGTAGTTGCAAACAGGCCACCTCGACGGGACAGAGTGTCACGGTTTTGAACATTCCCGGCAATCCTTCTCCGATCACGCCTTTCAGCGTGGTCCTTCCTTACGCAGTTCCGCAGGCTGGGGTGACCGGCACTTCGGTTTGCCCCCAGCCCATGCCTTTTTCAATTGGCGTAGACCCCGATTCCAACCTTGCCCTGGTTGCTTATTCCGCGGCTTCCGCGAGTTCCTTTACGAATCTCGGTTTCATCGTCAATTTGAATCCGGACTCCCCGGCGAGCCCTCCTAACGAATGTATTCTCGACCAAGCCATCAACCAATCGAACAAGAATGGCCAATGCCTGTTCTCTCAGGTCACCTTGAACACTGGCACGTATCCTCACATCGCCATGTCTCCTCACAATCATTTGGCGATTGTTACTCCCGGTGGTGCGGGTGTGGTCCGTGGTGTGGATGTCACCACGCCTTCCAATTCCAACGTGCTGCTGTCTTCCACTTTGGCAGCGGGGCTGGTCACCGTGACCATTGACTCGACCAAGTGCCCGCCTCCCTTGCCCGCTCCTACCACCACAACAAATCCCTGCCCGTTCTCGATGATTCCGGGCAACGCTGGCTCGGTGTTGATATCGGGCGTGACTCCGGGTACCGCCGCGAACGCCGCGCTTTTCAACGGCGTTTTTACCGCCACCGTCACCAGTAGCAGCAGCTTCACTTATGTCGTGCCCAACGTCAGCGTCAGTGATACCGGATCCGGCGGCACTGTTTTCTACGGCAATGCGGACTTGACCTTTAACGTCTCCAACAGCGGGACCACGCAAGGCGTGGCCATCAATCCGATCACTCACACCGCGGCGCTCGCCGATGCCAACGCCATCGGCACGAATGGACCCCAAATCGACCTGCTCAATGGTTTGGATCAAACCAGCTCCTCCATTACCTTCTTTGCCGGTTGCACCGCTTTCACTACGACCTGTTCGAGCGCGCCCGAACTGCTCGCCACCACCGAAGTGGCCTGGCAGCCGTATATAAACGCGGTCGTTTCCTATAACCCGAAGCTCAAACTTGTTTCCATCTCGGATCCTGTCAATCAAAAAAGGTACGCCATCGTCAGCGGGTTCGGTCCCGGCGCAGTCTCTTTCCCCGTCCAGAACGGGGTTAACTCGAACACGACGGGCGATTGCGGCACGTCTTCTTGTCTTACGCTTTGGGGCGGCCTGGTCGTCGATTCTGCTACCAACCAGGCCTTTGTGCTCGAATCCGGTGCCCCGGTGACCGGCACGAATCCTCCTGCCCCTACTCCCGGCCAGATTGAAATCTTCAATCTTGCTTCTTCTGCGGCCAACACGCCCAAACCCACCCATATTTCCGAAGTGATTGTTCCCAGTCCGAATCCAGGTCCCGGAATTATTGGTGGTATTCCAAACGCTCGCGTGCCGCAGGGGACGCTGACTTCGAACCAGCCTTTGCACGGCGTTCAGATTTTTGGCACCGGTTTTGCTTCCGGCTTGCAAGTACGCCTGGACGGGGTGGACATTATTACGCAAGGCGGCACGGTCGACAATATTGCGGCCAGCGGCCGCGAAGTTGACGTCACCATTCCCGCAGTTGCTCTCTCCGCGCCTCATCACTATGCGCTGGACGTCTTGAGCCAGGGCGCACAATCCAACGTCGTCGACTTCCTGGTCGTTCAGTCCGTGGATCTCTCCAAAGTCTGCACCGGCTCCGCCGGTGCCGCAGTCAATACACTGCCCACTTCAATTGCGCTTGCCGATCAAATCGCTAACGGGCCCTTCTCTCCCATCGGTCTGGTCAGTGTTTCCGGTTGCAATAGCATCGTCGAACTCGACCTGAACCCCGCGCACGTGACATTTGGCCAGCAAATCGGCAGCCCCATTTCCGTCGGCACGGGGCCTCAGGGCATTGCCATCAGCGAGAAGTTAGGCTTGGCGGTTGTCGCTAACCATGGAACCAATACCGCCTCGGTGCTTGATCTGACGCAGAATCCGCCGGTCGAGAAAGTTCCCGACGTCAATACGGGAACGAGTCCAACGGGCGTGGGAATCAGCGAGGCTACCGGCGCGGCTGTTGTCGCGAACACCGGTTCCAATACGGTCACGCTCCTCGATCTTGGGTCTCTGTTCCCTCCGGCCGGAACGACTCCGCCCACGACGCTGACGCCTGTAAGCATCGGCGGCGTTCAATCGCCGCTGGCGGTGGCCATTGATCCCGACCGTGGCACGAACAATCAGGGCATTGCGGTTGTTACGGCCGTCACGCTGAGCAGCGTCCTCGGCCCCACTGGTTCTCTCGATGTGGTCGAGATTGGTTTCACTACGCCGATTCTCAGCACCACAATTTCTTCCGGCTTCACCTCCAGCACGCCTTCGGGGATTGTTTTCGATCCGACGGTGGTAACCAACACCGCGAACCCTGGCACCTTTTACGCCAATTCCAGCGGCACGAACTCGATTACCCAATTCAATCCCGATACCGGCGGCGGAAGTTCTGTGAGTGTGGGCATTAATCCGACATCTCTGGCAATTAATCCGCAGACGGGCGCGATTCTCACGTCCAACTTCGGGAGCAACACCATTTCTATCGTGGATACCATTTCGAGTCCCTTTAAAACGCGCCAGACTCTTGGGATTCCGGGCTCGCCCACGTTTGGGGTAGCGATCGACCAGTTCACGAATTTGGCGGTCATTGTGGACCAGGCCAACATGCGGGTTTTGCTGTTCCCCATGCCGAATTAAAGGAAGCCTGGGTCCGCCGCCCGCGTTTGCAATTGCAGGAAAGGAAGGGCGTCGGCTATACTTTCAGGTTTGAAGTAGCCTCGTTTGCGCCGCTGGGGGAGCGGTCAAAGGGTTTCAGGTTGAGCTGGGGGCAATCCGTATTGTTCCAGCTTTCCGAATCGTACCAATGAATAAGGAGAATAAAGTGAATTCCAGAATCATGAAGTACACGGCTGCCCTGGCCGCCGCCGGTCTTTTGATCGTCGCTGCGGTCCGCGGACAGTCCTCGTCCTCTTCCGCCGCCCCGGCCGGCCCGGGCAAGGTTGGCGTCATCAACATCCGCGGCGCCATCGGAAATACCGCCGAAGGCAAACAGGCTTCCGCCGAACTCCAGTCCCAGTTTGCTCCGCGTCAAAGCGAGCTGGAAGGCTTGAACAAACAAATTAACGATCTGCGCACGCGGCTCGCCGCCTGCGAGGGCAAGTGCAGCCAGGACGAGCTGGGGCGCTTGACGCAGCAGGGACAAAAAGCCACGCAGAAGTTCGATCGCCTCAACAACGAGCTTCAGGAGGATGTGAATTCCGCTCAGGGCGAAGTCATCGACCGCATCGGCCGCAAGATGGTGGATGTGCTCGATCAGTATGCCCGCGCGAACGGCTACACCATGGTCCTCGACTCCTCGGCGCAGAACACCCCGATTCTTTACGCTTCCACACAGGTTGACGTCACTCAGGAAATCGTGCGCCTCTACGATGCCGCTTACCCCGTGAAGGGTGGCGCCGCGCCTGCGCCGCAGAAGCCCGCCGCCAAGCCCGCCACGCCAACCAAACCGTAACCATCGTTAGCACGCGCTCCAAAATTGTGCTCCGCCGAAACGCCCCGTTGAGACCGGGGCGTTTTTTTCAACAGGCTCGCTTGATACTTGGCCTGTTCCGCTTCATTTCTCTTCCCAACCAATTTCGCTTGATACACAATTCCTTCGTCGGCCCGCCCAGCACGGAGGTCCCAAATGCCGCAACCGTCACCCGCACCTGAATCTCAAAGTGGTCTTATAGATCGCATTCCTCGCCCGCCCGTTTTCACCTCTCCCGCCGAGGAGCGCCGTCATCGCAAGGAACGCCTCGCCGCGGCGTTTCGGGTATTCGCAGAATATAGTTTTGACGAAGGCGTAGCCGGCCACATCACCGCGCGCGATCCCGAGCGCCTAGATTGTTTCTGGGTGAATCCCTTCGGTTTGCACTTCGGCCGGATTCGCGTTTCCGATCTGATTTTGGTGGACCACTCCGGCAAGGTTGTCGAAGGCCACGCGGAAGTCAATCTCGCCGCGTTCGCCATTCACTCCCGCATTCACGCCGCCCGCCCCGACGTTATCGCCGCCGCGCATGCGCATTCGCTTTACGGCAAGTCATGGTCTTCTCTCGGTCGCCGCCTGGATCCGCTCACGCAAGACGCTTGCGCGTTTTATGAAGATCACGCCGTCTTCGACGATTACACCGGCATCGTGGAGGAAACTTCCGAAGGCGACCGCATCGCTCGTGCCCTCGGTGCCAAGAAGGCGGCTATCCTGCGGAATCACGGCCTCCTTACCGTCGGCCATACCGTTGACGAAGCCGCCTGGTGGTTCATCACCATGGATCGTTCCTGCCAGGCCCAACTGCTCGCCGAAGCCGCGGGCCAGCCGCAGAGAATTCCCCACGAAACCGCAAAGAATACCTACGCGCTGATCGGCACGCACCTCGCGGGTTGGTTTCAGTTCCAGCCACTCTGGCAGCGCATCTCCCGCGCACATCCCGACCTGTTCGAATGAATGGTGGGCTCCAGGAAAGCGGGATTTGTGGCGGCCGCTTTTTTATCCTGAGGAACGAAGGACTGAAGCGAGAGCTCTGATTTGCCTGCGCGCACGCTCTATCTTGCCAACCCACCGCTTCGCTCGGGCCCGTTTTCGGCAATTCAGTAAAATGTCGCGTGCTTTTCCGCGCGTGGCAGCTCCCCTACCACCGCGGTCCGCAGTTCCCCGGGGCATGAGCCTGAAGCTCGCCGCACCGCTCGCGCGAACGAACTTGGCGATTTGAAGCCGAGATCGATCGACAGGACCTTGATCGCCACTCCCGGCTGCACCGCGAAAAAGCCCTTTACCCGGTCCATCAGGACTCCTTCCCGGTAGCTTCTGAAATTTCCGCCGGTCGCCAACCGCACCGTCTTCTTGATGGTTCGCTTGCTCACGCGCAAGCCTTGCGAGAGTTCTTCCAGGGTCTTGCGCGGATTCTCCCGCAGACTTGCCGCTATCTGGTCGAATAATATTCTTGGATCGTAGGACATGGTCGATCCTCCCGGTTTAGCTTTTGCTTTCTTTCCTGGATCGTACTTCAGGTTGGCGGGTCACAATTCGTTCGAGCCGGAGCCGGGTTTGCTCTTGCGAGGACGGCGGGGACGTGAAGGCTGAAGTCGCCGTTCAGGTGGCCAGCTTCACCACTATAGGGGGGATCTGTCTTCAAACAATCAGGTGTTCACCTGTTTCATTCATGCGCACGATACCAGATCTTTACGGCGCAGCTCCGCCGCAACCAGGCGAATCTGCTGGCAGGTGATTTCCTCGGAAGTGCCTTCCGCAGCGCTGGCACGCGCCGGCAATCTGATCGAATATTTCCCGTGCAAGCCACTCGGGTTGGAACTCGATTTCGCGGCTTCCCCGGAACGAGAGAAGCAACTGAGCTCAGTTTGCGATCACCGATCCGCGTAATTTGTTCGAACGTGTGTCCTCAAGAAGCCGAAGCGTTTCCTCAGCGGCAAAGGAACCTCGAGCAGTCGAGTCCATCTGGGCGCGCTCGCCGTTGCGAAACCGCCCCAGCGCCGAAAGGATTTCGTCTCCGTACATTTCGGTCTTCTTCTCCCCGAAGCCGGGAACACGCCGCAGCTCCGAGAGGCTCAACGGCATGGCGCAGCACAAATGCTCCAACGTTGTGTCGTGCATGACGATGAACGCTGCAATCCCCTTTTGCCTTGAAATATTCCTCCGCCATTCGCGCATATACGCTTTCAATTCCAGGTTCGGCTCCTTCGCGCTTGCTGCGTTTCGAGAGGCCGTTTCAGGTCGCTTCGAAAAACCTGCGGGAAACAATGGCCTTTTCCGTTTAAGAGTTTGCGTCGCCGCATCCATCCAATCGGGAAGGCCCGCGCAAACGTCACATTGATCGCATTTCTCCCACTTGGGCGACTCCTCAAAGTGCTGGCAAAGATAACGCTGGCGGCATTCCTTCGAATTCACAAACCTCTCAATTTCGTGATAGCGCTGCCAGGCGCGGACTCTTTCCGCGGCGTCTGCAATCTGCCGGATAAAGTAGCTGTTCAGCCCTCCGTCTTTCTTCTGCCAGAACAAAAAGCAATAAGCAGGCGTTCCATCGCGCCCAGCGCGGCCCGCTTCCTGGTAGTACTGCTCAACGCTTTTGGGTAAAGCAAGATGGATCACCGCGCGCACCGAAGACTTATGGATGCCCAGCCCGAAAGCCACCGTGCCCACCATCACACGGACCTCATCCGCCATCCATTTTTCCTGATTCTCGCGCCGCGCCTGCGCATCCATTTGCCCGTGATACCCGATCGCGCGAATGCCGTGCTCTTTCAGAAAATCAACCGTCTCCCCGACCCGCGCGATGGTAGGCGCATACACAATAATGTTCCCGTCACCGGTTCGGCGCACGGCTTCGAGCAGCATCGGCATCTGCTTGCTTGCATGGCATGGGCGTACGACGTACCGCAGGTTCGGCCGGTAGAAGCTGGCAACGTGTTTGAAAGCATCGCGCAGCCGCAGTTGCTCGACGATGTCCTGCCGCACGCGCCGCGTGGCGCTTGCCGTGAACGCCGCGATCGGATGACGCGGAAAGAGCTCCCGCAAGCGGTTCAATTGCCGGTACTCCGGGCGGAAATCGTGCCCCCATTCCGAAATGCAATGCGCTTCGTCGATGGCGAAGAAGGATACCGGCACGCGCCTCAGCCATTCCACAGTTCCATTCAGGGCGATGCGCTCGGGCGAAACATAAACGAGCCGGTACGCCGCTTGGCACGCTCGCTGCAGAATCCGGCTCCGCTCTTCACTCGAAAGCGAACTATTGAGAAACCCCGCGGGAATCCCCACCTGTTCCAGTTGTGCCACCTGGTCTTGCATCAGCGCAATCAGGGGAGACACGACCACCGCCGTTCTCTTCTCATCGAGCACCGCGGGCAATTGGTAGCACAGCGATTTGCCGCCGCCCGTGGGCATCACCACGCAGGCATCCCGCCCCGAAACCATGCTCCGAACAATTTCCTCCTGGCCTGGTCGAAACGATTCGTATCCCCAATAGCGCCGCAGTACTTGAAGAATGCGTTGGTTGTTTTCCTCCGTGCAGCCAGTTGTTCTATTCCGGGTGGTGCGGAGAGTCGTGGAGGCCATCAAAAGCTCCTTCGGCTGCGGGAACCGCGGTCCCGATATTCGCTTTTAGTTCGCCTTATGTCAAATTCAAAGTTTCTACCGCTTCGGGAGGTTATCTTGCACAAACGACGGGAACGGCCTCCAGCGCGCCACGCTGCGGCCTTTGCCAGAGGTCACTCCCTACAATGCTGCTTCCATGGGATGGCCTGGTTTCACGCCATTTTTGCGTGTCAGCTGCGTCCTCGCGAGGGTTCGCGCGACCGCGTAATGCGCCAAGCCGCTGCGGTTCGACACTCCGCTTTTTCTCAGCAGGTTGGAGACATACACTTTCACCGACTGCGGCGAAAGGCCCAGTTGCGCCGCGATTTCCTTATTGCTTTGTCCCTGGCTTACGTGGCTGAGAACCTCCTCTTCCCGCTCCGTCAGTCTTGGCTCTTTCGAATAAGGCAAGGCGGGAAGGAAACTCATGACCTTTTGGAAGGCTTTTGTATCGCACCACGTATTCCCTTCGGCCACCGTCACGATGGCTTTCTGCAGTTCCTTGATCGAGGCGCTCTGTTCCACGAATCCAACGGCGCCCGCCTTCAGTCCGGCGAGTAGCATCTCCAGCCGGTCCTCTCGCGTCAGCAGCAGCACAGGAGCCAGACGGGAATACTCTCGAATTAACTCCTCGAGTGCCTCCGTGCCTTTCGCAAAGGTTCCGGCGTCAACCAATACGACGTGAGTTTGCAGGTTTGGCTTATTCGAGGAAGCCGCGCCGTCAGAGACTGTCATACATAGACCGCGTCCGGAAAGGAGAGACCTTAATGCAGACCGAAAAACTGGTGAATCCTCGACCAACACTACTCGAACGGTTTTCACAAAGGGCCCCGGACTAGGTTAGTAACGTACTGACCGTACTCCCACCAAATTTCGCTGCGAATTTACCCTCCCATTTTAACCATGTCAACACCCAAGTTAATTAACCGCAACCTTTCTATGAACAATACTTTTGCATCATTGACTCTTTTTTCCCCAAAGCCCAAGGTTTAGCCAACCTTTGGTTGGTGTCGCCAAGGGCGGGACTGGGCACAGTATTTCCCACTTAGACAATTCGAAGTTTGCTCCCGCTGCAGAGGACCCTTTCCGGTACAGAAAAGCATTGCTGCGCCCGCCGCTGGTAATTCTTTGCGGGCACGTTTGGGGTGTAACTCTAAATTAGGGAGGTGTCTCTTGAAGAGTAAGTATCCGTGTGTCAAAACGCAGAAAGAAGAGCCGTGTCCGGCCGGCGAGAAGAACCGCCCGTTGGACGAGGCGGATTTTCCTCGCGATCGCAGTCGCCGTTCTTTCTTGGCGAAGGCGGGCGCCGCAGCGACGGTCGCTGTTGCTGCCCGCGCGTTGAACCTTGAGTCCACCGCGAACGCGCAATCCTCGGGAGGCGGCGCCGGTGAGATCGGTCCCCTCAGCGATTCCGCGCGCGCGCAAGCCTGTTTCAACCTTCGTCAAGGTGTGGCTCAAGCGAATTTTAATCAGCCGCTTGTTTCGCACCCGTCCAACGGCGATGATTCGCTCTATCCCGACAAATGCGGCAGTTTCACCAAATGCTTGCCTCACGACAGTTTTGGCCGCGTGGATCTGAATGCCTACCAAAGTCTCATTACCGCGCTGTCTACGGGAAGTCCCTCAGATTTTGCCAACATCACCATGGGTGGCACGAACCTGCTGACCAATCCGCAGTCCGGCCTGGCTTTCGATCTCGAGGGTATGGACGCGCACAACCTGACTGTTCCTGTGGCGCCACCACTGAGCGGCGCGCAAATGGCTGCAGAGATGGTTGAGCTGTACTGGGCCTCTTTGCTGCGCGATGTCCCGTTCGACCAATATCCTTCTAACCCCATTGCCCAACTGGCCGCGCTCGAACTAAACCTGATGCCGGCTTATCAGGGCCCGAAGATTAACGGCGAGGTCGGTCCCCAGTTGCTCTTCCGAGGCGGCGTGGGCGGCACCACGTTCGCGGGCGAAACCGTGGGACCATACATTTCACAGTTTGCGCTCATACCGACGGCTCTGGGTGTCCAGCCGATTTCCCAACAGTGGCGTGTTTTTCTTTCCGGGCAGGATTTTCTCACAACCTTTAGTGACTGGCTCACCGTTCAGAGCGGCGGGAGCACAGGTTTGAACCCCCAGATGGATTCGCAAGTCCGGTACCCCAGAAACGGCCGGGACTGGGCCTCTTTCACGCACGTTGACGTTCTTTCGCAAGCCTATTTCGTGGCCCTGCTTGTTTTGATGAACCTGGATGCTCCGCCAAACCCCGGCCTTCCTTACAATAATTCCAGAACGCAGGTCGGATTCGGCACCTTCGGCGGCGGAGATTACGCGGGCACGCTCAGCGAAGTAGCGACGCGCGCCCTGAAATCGGTTTGGTTCCAGAAGTGGTTTGTCCATCGCCGTCTCCGGCCGGAGGCCACCGGAGGACTGGTCCATTTGATGAAAACGGGGCAGGGCAACCAGGTAAGCTGCAAATTAAACAAAAATCTTCTGAGCTCCATCGCCGTCCAACAAAGCTTCAACAAATACGGGAGCTACTTGCTTTCGCAGACCTTCCCCGAAGGTTCCCCGACGCATCCGTCCTACCCGACCGGGCACGGCACGGTCGCCGGCGCTTGCACTACCGTCTTGAAGTTCTTCTTCAACGGAAATTGGACCATCCCAAATCCCGTAATGCCCTCCGATGACGGGCTCTCTCTTCAGCCTTTCACGGGCTCACCATTGACGGTAAACGGAGAGCTCAGCAAGCTCTGCCACAACGTCAGCTTCGGTCACGGTATCCATGCCGGCATTCATTACCGCAGCGACACAGACCAATCCATACTCCTCGGCGAAGCCGTCGCGCTCCGGGTTCTTCAGGACCGCGCTTCCACTTATAACGAGAAGTTTTCCGCCTCCATCACCAAATTCGACGGCACCACGGCTACGATCTCCAATTAATCGCGGCTTCCCCGAAGCCTCCTGCTGTTTGTGTCCTAGGCGGGCTGCTCCATGGCACTGGGCAGCCCTTTTTTTTCTTTTGATTACGCCGCCGCCTTTTTTGCTTTAAGATGCTTCCGTTTGAGCCAGAAGGCCCGCAAACAAACACGCACGACCAGACCCGGCCGTCCCAGTGGGGACCGCACCGCGAAGCCCGCTGCCCCGTCTGGCCGGATTTTCTTCCCCTCGCTGCGGTTGCCGCTCCTCACCCACAGTGCCATAATTTCTCTTTAGGCGGGACGAGGAACTCCGTATCAGTCACGAGTCACTTTTCTGTGTGCATAGAGAGGCCTTATGGCACTGAGGGATAGCTGGATCGATAAACGGGAAACCGCCATTGCTGGGGCGAACGGCACGCGCAACGTATCCCAAATGCATTTCGCGCGGCAAAGCGTCATCACCGAGGAAATGCAGTACGTCGCGGAGCGCGAAAAACTCGAGCCGGAGGTCGTCCGCAGCGAAGTGGCGCGCGGGCGCATGATCATTCCTGCGAACATCCATCACCGCGGCCTCGAGCCGATGGCTATCGGCATTGCCAGCAAGTGCAAGATCAACGCGAATATCGGCAACTCCGCTACCAACTCGAACATTGATGAAGAATTGAAGAAGCTCCACCACGCCGTCCACTACGGCGCGGACACGGTGATGGATCTTTCGACCGGCGGCAACATCCCTGAGATTCGCAAAGCCATCATTGACGCTTCGCCCGTTCCCGTTGGCACCGTTCCCGTTTACGAAGCGATTTCTCGGGTGCGCCGCCCGGAAGACCTGACCTTCGAGTTGATGCTCGAAGTGATCGAAGAGCAGGCCGAGCAAGGCGTGGACTATATGACCATCCATGCCGGCGTGATGCGCGAGCATGTGCCGTTCGTGCGCAAGCGCATCACCGGCATCGTGAGCCGCGGCGGCTCGCTGATGGCGCACTGGATGGAGCATCACAAGAAGCAGAATTTTCTATACGAAAAGTTCGACGAAATTTGCAAGGTCTTTAAAAAGCATGACGTGAGCTTTTCGCTCGGCGATGGCTTGCGCCCCGGGTGCATCGCGGACGCCAGCGACGAAGCGCAATTCGCCGAACTGAAAGTCCT
>Ga0126373_10002299_pt1 | contig 14066 bp, 13 predicted proteins | sample PanSoiMetPlot_11_FD_92545 | JGI IMG/M metagenome (GOLD analysis project Ga0126373, IMG submission 92545) | Tropical forest soil microbial communities from Panama - MetaG Plot_11 | ecosystem: Environmental > Terrestrial > Soil > Tropical forest > Bulk soil | place: Panama | collected 2016-02-17 | reverse complement strand
GGAAAATCGTGCCGTTGTCGGCGGCGGTGGTGGCGGGCGTGGTGTAAGTGGAAGAGGTAGCGCCGGAAATATTGGCCGGCGTGCTGCCCTTCTGCCACTGATAGGTAAGGGTGCCATTGCCGGTGGCAGCGACGGAGAAGGTGGCCGTTTGCCCAGCGGTGACCGTTTGGCTTACAGGCTGCGTGGTGATCGTGGGCTTCACGGGCGTGGCGCTGACGGTGAGAGTTGCTGGATTGCTGGTAATGCTGCCGGCGGAATTGCTGACGACCACGCGATACGTGGAATTATTGTCGGTCATCGTGGTGGCAGGGGTGGTGTAGCTGGCGGACGTGGCGCCGGCGATGTTCGCGTTGCCTTTCTGCCATTGGTAGGAGAGCGGCGCCGTGCCAGCGGCAGTTACGGTGAAGGTGGCGATCTGGCCGGCGGTGACCGTTTGATCAGCGGGCTGCGTGGTGATAGAGGGTGACATCGCGGAGCCGGGGCCGCCCGAGTTGGCCGAATTGGAGGTCATGCCGCAGGCGGCGGCGAAGATCGCGCCGGCTAAAAAGAGTGCGATAAGACAGAGATTCCGAGTGTTCAACGCTAGATTCTCCTCAATCGACTATCAAACGCGCTATTTTAGGACCCGGGTGCCGGACGAGTGCAGCGCTGGGTGGTGTGCCTTCGCGCCTGGCGTTCTCCAATGGAGATATTGTACGCGGTAAAGGGCGAAATTCAGCCTGTCACCGAGGACAACTTCAGGACAGTAACGCGCGGCCATGGGAAACCTAGTATAGTCCGCAGGCCCTTTGAGGCGACCGCAGGGGAGGGGCGCGGATGACTAAGGCGGAGGTGGTGTCGCGCGAGCCGCGATGGCCAGCGCTGGTAGCGATGCTTGCAGACGGCATGGTGTACCTGGCGCTGCCGGAGAACCTGTCGGTGGGGCCGGGTTGGGCACTGCTGGCAGTGCTGGTGGTGTTGCTGGTTCCGCTGGCGGTGTCTGTAAAGCGGAAGAGGTATGACATCAGCCGGGTGCTGACGTTTGGGGCGAATGCCTTAATCACGGTGGCACTGATCGCGTCGCTGGCGCTTTTGATCAAAGAGCTGCCGGAGCACAAGGAACCGCCAGGGATGCTGCTGCGGAGTGCTGCAGGCCTGTGGATCACGAACGTGTTGGTGTTTGCGCTGTGGTACTGGAAGCTGGACGCGGGCGGGCCGTCGGGGCGGGACAAAGCACGGACGGTGGACAGCTCGTTTTTGTTTCCCCAGATGGTGTGCCAGGGGCCGGACGAGCCGAGATGGTCGCCGCAGTTCGTGGACTATCTGTTTTTGGCGTTCAACACGAGCACGGCGTTTTCGCCGACGGATACGGCGGCACTTTCGCGCTGGGCAAAGATGGGGATGATGCTGCAGTCGCTTATTTCGCTGGCGATTGTGGCGCTGATTGCGGCGCGGGCGGTGAATATCTTGTGAGGTAAAAAAAGACAGTCGACGGTTGAGAGTTTTGAGTCGATGGCATGCTTGAGCCTTACGGAGCGGACGATGAAGGCGAAGAAGAATGCGGCGACGGGGAAGGCGGTGGAGTTGTGCGACGTGCGCTGGTGAGGACGGACCCGGCGATCGAGCGAAAGGGCGCGGCGAACCCGTACACCTCGATGAACGGGAACATGTTCAGCTTGCTCCACGAGGGGCAACTAGCACTGCGGCTGCCAGAGGAAGAGCGTGAGAAATTTTTAAAGACGCACAAGACGCGACTGTGCGAGGCATACGGAACGGTGATGAAGGAGTACGTGAAGGTGCCGGACTCGCTGCTAGAGAAGACGAGCGAGTTGAAGAAATATTTCGATAGGAGCGCGGCGTATGCGAAGACGCTTAAGCCGAAGGCGACGGCGAAGAAAAAGGGTGAGAAGAATCCAGAGTTGATCAACGTCAAAAGCTTTACCACAGAGGATCACGGAGTGCTCGGAGACGCCGCGGTATTTTCGGGGTCGAACGCCGAGGCAGCTCTAGAAGCATCAAACCAAGCGCTAAAACAGTGATTCGGCGGGTAGTTCCGATTTGGCGCGGAGGCAATGTATGCTGATGCCCCCGAAAAACGCGCAGGGAGGAGTGCAATTCGCGTCTGCAACCTGGCGATGGTGGGATTTGGAAACGTGGGGAAGGAGTTTGTGCGCCTGCTGATGGCGAAGCAGGGCGTGCTGCGCGAGCAATTCGACCTCGAGTGGAAGCTAACGGGAGTCGCGTCGCGAAGGATTGGATGGGTTGCCGACGCGCGCGGGCTGGATGCGGCGGCGCTGCTGACGGGGCAGTTTCCGGATGTGCCGGTGTGGAGGCGGCCGCACAACGTGCGGCAGTGGCTGGAGGCGGCGGACCCGCAGGTATTTCTCGAAGCATCGTCGCTCGACCGGAGGAGCGGGCAGCCGGCGACCGAGCACATTCGCGCGGCGCTGGAATCGGGCGCGCATGCGGTGAGCGCGAACAAAGGGCCGATCGTGTACGCGTACCGCGAATTGCGCGAGCTGGCAGCCGCACGCGGCCGGAAATTTTTGTTTGAGTCCACGGTGATGGACGGCACGCCGATTTTTTCGCTGTTTCCGCATGCGCTGCCGGCAGTGGAGATTCGCGGGTTCCGCGGGATTTTGAACTCGACAACAAACGTGGTGCTGACGGAGATCGAGCGCGGGCTGAGTTTTGAGGATGCCGTGCGGCGGGCGCAGGAAATCGGAGTTGTGGAAACGGACCCGACGGACGATCTCGACGGATGGGATCCGGCGGTGAAGGTGGCGGCGCTGGCGATTGTGGTGATGGGCGCGCAGATTACGCTTGATCAGGTGGAGCGCGTGGGGATCCGCAGTGTGAGTGCCGAGCAGGTTCGCGCCGCGCGGGCGGACGGGATGCGGTACAAGCTGGTGTGCCGCGCGGAGCGGACGCCGGACGGCGGCGTGAAGGCGGGCGTGCGGCCGGAGCAGTTGCCGGTAACGGATCCGCTGGCGCAACTGGAAGGGACGACGTCGGCAGTGCGATTTGATATGGATGTGCTTGGTCTGTCGATCATCGAGCACAAGCCGGGCGTGATTGCGACGGCGTACGGGATGTTTGCGGATTTTATTCGGGCGGTGAACGGGTAGAGGCGCGGCGCGCAGACAAGGACTCCGCGATGAGTTCGCGGGCGATTGAAAATCGGGCGGCGGCGTTTGACATCGAGTGGGTGCGGGCGCAGTTCCCTGCCCTGCGGCAGACGGTGAACGGGCGGCCGGCGGCGTTTCTGGACGCGCCCGCGGGGACGCAGGTGCCGCTGCGTGTTATCGACGCGATGCGGGAATATTTCGAGCGGTCGAACGCGAACACGCTGGGCGCTTTTGCGACGAGCCGTCGCAGCGACGCGATGCTAGCCGAAGCGCACCGCGCGATGGGCGATCTGCTGAATTGCGACGCGCAGGAAATTTTCTTAGGGCCCAACATGACGACGCTGACGTTTGCGCTGGCGCGGGCGATCGGGCGCGAACTAAAAGCGGGCGACGAGATTGTGGTGACGACGCTCGATCACGACGCGAACGTGGCGCCGTGGCGGGCGCTCGAGGAAGAGCGTGGCGTAGTGGTGCGGCAGGTGGACATCCGCGAGGCGGACTGCACCCTCGATATGGACGACTTGCGAGCGAAGATCACAGAGCGGACGCGCGTGGTGGCCGTGGGGTATGCGTCGAATATCGTGGGCACGATCAATCCAGTAGCGGAAGTGGTGCGGCTAGCGCACCGCGCGGGGGCGCTCGTGTTCATTGACGCCGTGCATTATGCGCCGCACGGGTTGATTGACGTGAAGGCGCTTGATTGCGATTTTCTCGGGTGCTCGCCGTACAAATTCTTTGCGCCGCATTTGGGATGCGTTTACGGCAAGCGCGAATTGCTGACGCGACTGCGACCCTACAAGGTGCGCCCTGCGCCGAATTATTTGCCGGACCGATGGGAGGTCGGGACGCAGACTCACGAAGGAATCGCGGGGTTGATTGGCGCGATCGAGTATCTTGCGGAACTGGGGCGGCGATGCGCGGTGGGGCCGATTGCGGAGACGCGGCGGGCGGCGCTGGCGAGCGCTCATGCGGCGATCCGGCGGTACGAAATGCCGCTGGCGGAAAAGTTGATTCGCGGGCTGGTGGAAATTCCCGGGCTGCGATTTTTTGGGATTTCGGATGTGGCGCGATTTTCGGAACGCGTGCCGACGGTGGGCGTGCGGCTCGCGGGACGTACGCCATTGGAGTGCGCGACATTTCTGGGCGACCGCGGGATTTTCACCTGGGACGGCAACTACTACGCGGTGAATTTTACCGAGCGCATGGGGATCGAGGCGGATGGCGGCGTGCTGAGAATCGGGCTGGTCCACTACAACACGGCTGAGGAAGTGGAGCGCGTGCTAGAGGGATTAACGGACTTGGCTTGCGGGTGATAAGGACGCGTTAAGGGAGCCCCCTTCGCGCAAAGTACGGGCGAAGAGTGCCCTTCGGCCCGAGACCCTCAGGACGAAGGGCACCCGAAAGGGCAACGGCCTACTTGTTGATGTCTTCCTTGTTTTCGAGGCGCTTGATGAGGCCCTGGATCGAAGGCTTGACGGGTTCCGGGGCGGTATCGAGCGCCAGTTTCATTTCCTTCAGCGCACCGTCGTAGTTGGCTTCACTGCTATCGATGCGGCCGACGGCGGCGTGCGTGATCCACTCATCGGGATATTTCTTGGCCTGCTTGCGATAGAGCGCGATGGCTTCGGCCTGCTTGCCGTCACGCTGCAGCTGGCGAGCGGCCTGATAAAGCTGAACCGCATTGGCACGCTCGAGCGCCTGCTCGTGCGCCTTGGCGGCTTCGTCCTTGCGGCCCATCGCTGCGAGTACTTCGGATTTCGTCTGATAGCTTTCGTAGCGCGCTTCCTGCTGGACGGCGGTGTCGGAATATTTCAGGGCTTCGTCGAGATCGATTTTGTTCTTCGCGAGGTAGTCGGCGGCATCGTTGTAGCTCTCCCAGGTGTACTGCACGAGGCCGCGGAAATCCTGGTGGAGATGGGCGGGAACGGTGTCCGCGAGACTGACGGAAACCTTGAACGGCACAGCAATTTTTTCCCAGCGCATGGTGACGACGGCGGAATCGGCCTTGGGGTCGTCGAAATCGTAGGTGAGGGCCTCGTGCATGTCGGAGGTGGCGGGCTTCACTTTTACGCGGAGCGCGTCTTCGTCTTCTTTGTAGGTGAAGCTGCCCCAGGCTGCGTTCTGCTTGGAAAAGATGATGGTCCATTCATTTTCGCCAGGGATCATGTGCAGGCCGTAGGCGCCTGCGGGGAGAGTCTGGCCTTCGATCGAAACGGCGTCGGTAACTGTGAAGACGGTGTTTTCGTTCGCGCCGGCGCGCCACACTTGGCCGCTCGGCACGAGCTTGCCCCAAACGGGGCGGCCGCCAACGAGCGGGCGGTGATAGTTGATGGTGATGTCCGTGAGGCCAAGCCTTTGCGACACGGAGGCACGCTGGCTGGCGCGCGGGAGGTCGATCACAAAAGACTGGGCGTGGCCCAGCGACGCAATGCAAAGGACGGCAGGAACGACGAGCAGCAACCTTAGGCTGCGCAATTCGAAATTTCGCATAGGTACACACTCCTCGGAGCGGATTTTCGCAGGAAAATGTGATGGCGCAAAGACCCACTCTTTGGCGCCGCTTCGCTTAGACGAATTTCCCGGGCAGGAGTAAGCGACGAAAAGGACCTAGCCAGTGCCGGTCAGGTTGCGGTGGCGGTTTTAACTGTGCGGCGGAATTTGTTCATGAGGTGCTCGCCCGAGCGCACGGGCTCGTACTTCGGCGCGGTACCAGGCGCGAGGCAGGTCGGAATGCACGAAATTTCGGCATCCCAATTGGGCTGATGGAAGAAAGCAAACGATTGGCGGCGCGTGGAGCCGGCGGCGTCGGGGGGCGGATTGACGACGCGGTGGAGCGTGGAGACCCAGCGGTCGTTGGTCCAGCGGGCCATCAGATCGCCGAGGTTGACGATGAAGGCGCCGGGCACGACGGGAATCGGGATCCAATTCCCTTCCGGGTTGCGGATTTCGAGTCCGCCGGGTGCGGCATCCGCGAGAAGGACGGTGAGGCTGCCGTAGTCGCAATGGGCGCCGGCGCGGAGTTGGCCAGGCTTCGGCGTCGCGGGCGAATGCGGATAATTGAGCATGCGGAGCGCGCTGATCGGGTCGTTGACGAAAGGGTCGAAATAATTTTCAGGCAGATCGAGCGCGAGTGTGAAGATCGTCATGATTTGCTTCGCGAGGCGCGAAAGGGCGCGGTAATAATCGGCAGCGGCTTCGCGGAAACCAACCGGCCGATTGGGCCACAGGTTTGCGGCATAGCGGAAGGCAGCGTCGGGAACGGCGTCACCGGCGCGCACACTGTGGGCACGAGCATCCAGCTCGAGCGGGCCGATGTTGAAGCTTTCTTTCAGGTCGGGTGGAGTTTCGTCGCCAAGCGACTGGGCGAGTGCTTCGGCCTGCAGCGGCGAATAGCCGTACGGGTAGCCTTCATAAAGCATTTTCACTCGCAGCTTTTCTTCCCGATGCAGGTCGAAAAAATCGCGCCCGGCTTGCCAGGCATGAGCGATGACTTCCTGCGGCACGCCATGGCCGCTCACGGCAAGAAAGCCGGTGCGGCGACAGACTTCGTCCACTTCGCGGGCGATTTTGAGTTTTGTCTCGCGAGAACCGGGGTGGGCCGAAGTAAAGGCCGAAATCTCAACGACGGGGAAATCGTGCATAAGGCACCTCGCGAAACGGAGTCTCGACGAGCGCTTGCTTCTATCAAGCGGCCGGCCGCACCAGGGTCGGCTTTATGTGGAACTGGCGCGAACCCCAGCCACAAAGCGCTTCAAGGGGAGCCATCAACTCCCGGCCCGACTGCGTGAGGGAATAGTCCACGCGGGGAACCTTTCCCGGGGTGGCCTCGCGGACGACGATTCCCGCTGATTCCAACTGGCGGAGCTGCGCGGCCAGAACTTTTTCGCTGACGCCGCGGAGGAGCCGGCGAAGCTCGGCAAATCGCCGAGTGCCGAAGGATAGGTGCCAGATGATGTTGACCTTCCACTTGCCCTTCAGCGCGTTGAATGTCGCCTGAACGGGGCATCCGGTTCGCATTTTCATAGCTTCCTCACATGGGCAACCGGCTCGGGTGAAAAGCATCGTACTGCACTCAGCGGCGGCTTACAAATTTGTGCGTACTTTACAGCTGCGCGGGGCTGGGCTAGGTTGATTTCGGGGCAATTCTTCGACAGGAGGGACGAGATGATATTGGTAACGGGTGCATCGGGAAACGTCGGCGGAGCGGTGCTCGCCGAGGCGCTCGAAACACAGAGCCAGGTGCGAGCGATGTACCGGACAGAAGCCGACGCGAAGCAGGCGCCGACTGGCGCGGAATCGGTGATTGCGGATTTTGCGGATCGCGAGAGCCTAAAGAGGGCCTTGCAAGGAGTTGAAGCGGTGTTTTTGGTGTGCGCGCCGATTCCGGATTTGGTGAAGCTGGAATCGAACGTGGTGGATGCGTGCAAAGAAGCGGGGGTGCGGCGAATTGTAAACAATTCGGCGATGGGTGCGGGCGAGGTGGAAGGATCATTCCCGAATTGGCACAAGCAGGTGGAAGAGCGAATCGAGAAATCGGGTATTCCGCACACGATTCTGCGGCCGGATACGTTCATGCAGAACATTCCGGCGTTCTATGCGCCGACGATCCGGACGCAGGGCGCGTTCTATGGGGCGTCGAAGAACGCGCGCATCGGCTTCATTGACGTCCGCGACATCGCGGCGGTGGCAGCGAAAGCCCTGACCCTGGGTCCGCAGGAACGGAGGAGCCACACGTACGAGCTGACCGGTCCGGAACTGCTGACGAACGCGGAGGTGGCGGCGCGAATTTCGCGAGTCGCAGGACGAACGGTGAAGTACGTCGATTTGTCGCCAGCAGATTTGAAGAAGGGAATGATTGCGTCCGGAATGACGGAGGCGCAGGCGGAACCGCTGATCCGGCTGGCGGGATACTACACCTCGAGGAAGCACGAAGTGCTGAACGACAACGTGCAAAAAATTCTCGGGCGTCCGGCGCGGAACCTTGATGATTTTCTGCAGGAAAATGCGGGTGCGTTTCGCGCTGAAGCAGCCACAGCATAGGAGATTTCAGCATGATGAGCGCAGAAATGAGCGAGGCGCAACCCGTGGAGGCGGTGAATCCAAAGACCGGATTGACGCACACCCAGATGAAGGAGTTCGTGCGAAGCCATTTCGAGGAATTTGTGAACCGCAAGGACCTGAACATTGCGGACGTGAACTTGGCGCCGGAATTTGTAGACCATGGCGCCGACGTTCCGCCGGGAACGCCGCCCGGGCCCGCCGGCGCAAAGCAATATGTTGGCGGCGCCTACAAACGATTTCCCGACCTGCATGTGACGATTGAAGACCTGATCGCGGAAGGCGATCGCGTTGTGGTGCGGAATCACTGGACCGGAACGGACCGAGAGAACGGTAAGAAGCTCGAATTTAGCGGGATCGTGATCTGGCGAATTGCACACCGGCAACTCGTCGAGCGGTGGGCCTATTTGCAGCTGCCGCGAAGCGCGGCTTGACGCACCACGCCCGCGGACATCGGAAGTTTTCGCGGCTTAATCGATCGGGATACGGTAGAGATTGCGGCGCGTGGTCCGCTGCACATAGGCGTAGTTCGAAGTGCTGAGTGCAGAAGACACGTGGCGAGGCACCGCGATCGCGCGCGCAGCCTTCAAGTCCTCGATGCTGCGCAATCCACCCTTCGGAAGCCTCGGAAGGCCTGAAGCGGAATCCAGCGGAAGAACAAACGTGCGCTGCGAATCCTCCTGGCCGTTCAGGTCGGGCATGAAAACGAAGAGGCTGTGCCCGCCGGCATCCCACAGGGGCTCGCAATAGGTCCTACAAAGGATGACAGGCTCGCCTCCCGCCACCGGGAAGGCGAAAGCGAAGGCGCCAATGGACACTGCTTCAATCGATGGTTCCGACGCGATTGCCCAGCGGCCGTCGGGCGATACGGAATGTAAGTCAAAAATGGACGATGGAACCACTTTCCGGCGATTGGATCCGTCGGGCTTCATTCGATAGATGTAGCCGGTGCCGTTTTCAATCGAGCGGAACAGGATGTCGCCGTCAGGAAGGAAGCTCGGATGATCGTCGCTTGCGGACGACGCAATTTGCACGGGCGACAAAAGGCGGCTAGTCGGCCCGACCCAAATAGCAGAGTGGTTGTTTGCGTCGATCTGAGAAAAGGCCACGAGCTTGCCGTCGTGCGAAACCGAGTAGCTGTCCACGGCGTAGCCCGGCACCATCCGTTCGGATTTCCCAGTGACAAGATCGCGCACGTACAGCTCCCAGTCCGTCGAGCGGCCGGAGATTCCCATGTAGTAGAGGAGCTTGCCGTCGTTAGAGAAGCTGGCCGCGTCCGACTGGCCTTCGGAAGACATCTGGTGCTCACCGGATGAGTCATGAATCCACACAGTCGTGTCCGTCGCGCCCACCGACGTGATGAATGATTGTCCGTCGGGCGCCATGGCGATGCCCTCTTCGGTGGTAGGGCCGGACGTGACCTGTTCCGGCTGGCCAGCAGGAAAGCGCTGTCGCCAGATATGAGACGCACCTTTGACGACCACACTCACGTAAACATACTGACCATCCTTAGACCAAGCACCGTTGGTGCAGCTGCCGTCCGGCGGGCCCACGATTTGAGGCGGCCCGGAGGCGCCGGTGAACGGAACCACGCGGCAAGAGATGAGATCGCCGCGGTTGTCCATTTCGACGATGAGTACCCGGCGGCCGTCGGGCGATAGATACGAGTGATGAGCCATGCTGCGCGCACCCGCCGGCGCGTACACGTCGCGGGCATTGCCGCGCGCTTCGTTCGCTGTAACCACTACCATGTGAACGCCTAAGCGAAGCTCGGAGAATAGGATGTTCCTACCGTCGTCAATCCAGGTAAGCGAGGACGAATTCGGCAGAATCTGCCGCGGCTCGCCACCTAACACCGCGACTTCCCATGTTTCCCACGGCAAAGCGACACCGTAGGCGATGCGCGAGCCGTCGGGTGAAAAAACGGGGCTCAGCTTCGAGCGCGCGTCATGCGTGAGCTGGACGGGCTGGCCATTTGGGAGCATCTGGATGTACAGCTGCCCGGGGGTGAGGAACGAGTCGTCGCCGCGGATAAACGCAAGCATGCGGCCGTCGGGGGAAATCGCGGGGTACACGGCGGAATCGGTGAAGAACGTAAGCTGCTCCCATTGATTGCTGGGAGCCGGCTTCAGGCTGGGCGGGCGGCGAAGGAACAGCAGGCCAAACGCCAGAAGCACGCCGAGCACAACAACGACCGCGGCGGTAATTCCGTAGTAGAGGCGCTTGGACGCAGGCGCCTGTGCTCGGGTGACGGCGGCTACTGCTCGCGATGCCGAGCCGCTATGCCTGCCCGATTCGGAATCGCGCTTCAGGCGCTTCAAGTCGGCGCGCATTTCCGCAGCGGACTGATATCGAAGATCGCGATCCTTTTCGAGCGCCTTTTGGACGATTTCCTGCAGCTTGGGCGGCGCGTTTGGACTTAGGTGAGCGAGCGGCACGGGCTCGCGATTCAGAATCGCGTCGATGATCAGGCCGGTGGACTCAGCGGGGAACGGCGTACGGAGGGCGACCATTTCGTAGAGGACGGCGCCGAAGGAGAACAGGTCGGAGCGCGCATCGAGCTCCTGGCCGCGCACCTGCTCGGGCGACATGTAGGAAATTGTGCCGACGAGCGCGCCCGTGGTGCTGATCGGCCCATCCACGCTGGCGGTGAGGAAGGAGGCCGCGGTTTGAGTCTGGCCTGCGCGTGCGACGGTGGGCGTGAGCTTGGCGAGACCGAAATCGAGAATTTTCACGCCGGCGCGGCGGGTTTCGGGGCTTGCACCTGCAGGCCCTGAGCGAAAATAAGTCAGGAAAATGTTGGCCGGCTTGATGTCGCGATGAATCACGCCGCGGGCGTGAGCGGCATCGAGCGCGTCGGCAATCTCTACGGCGATTTCGAGGATGTCATCGAGCCGGATGGGCTTTGCGCGGATACGTTCCTTCAGGGTGAGGCCTTCGAGAAATTCCATCGCGATAAAGGGCTGGCCTTCGTGCTCACCGATTTCGTAGATGGTGCAGATGTGCGCGTGGGATAGAGCAGAGGCGGCGCGCGCTTCGCGGCGCAGGCGCTCGACGGCGATGGAATCGTTGGCGAGTTCGGCGGGAAGGAATTTCAGGGCTACGAAGCGGTGGAGCTGCGTGTCCTCCGCTTTGTACACAATTCCCATGCCGCCACTACCGAGCTTTTCGAGTATGCGGTAATGGGAGACGTGCGACGGGCTCGGAGCCTGGGAATCAGGCATGTTGCGGCCATGTTACGGGCGCGAAGTAGGCAAGTCAATCGCGCGGCGGCGTTAGCAGAATACCCGGCACGATGGGCGCGTCAGCTGTGTTCAAGGCAAGATCTCGTGCCGATAGGAGATTTTGGCGGTTTTGCCGAGCGTGGCGGCGACAGAACAGTATTTTGTCTGGCTCAGCTCGATAGCGTCGCGCACGGCTTTTTCGTCAAGCTTGCCGCGCAGGCGAAACACCAGCTCGATCTTGGTCCACACTTCCGGCGGCTCTTTGGCGCGCTCGCCGGAGATAACGACTTCGAGCGAGTCGAGCTTCTGGCGCTTTTTGGCGAGGATCGAGACAACGTCAACCGACGTACAGGCGCCTAGCGCGCCGAGCAACATTTCCATCGGGCCGGGGCCGGTCTTATGAGCGCTGCTGGCTTCGAAGTGCACGGTGTGGCCGGAAGGCAATGTGGCGAGAAATTCTTCGCCGGTGACCCATTTGACCGTGGCAGTCTGCATTGCATTCTCCTCGAATGAAAGCGCGCCTTGCAGTATATCGGCTTCGATAACCTCCGCGAAAATAGAAAAGAGAAGGCAGAAAATAGGCCGCCGCGACGAGAATTCTGCTGGTGTATGCTGGCACGCTATGACGAAGAGACCGAAACCGATTGTGCTGACGGTGCTCGACGGCTGGGGCTACTCGGCAGAAACAAGAGGCAACGCGATTTATTTGGCGCGCAAGCCGAACTACGACCGGCTGCTGAAGGAATTTCCGAACACGCTGATTCGCACGTCGGGCCCGGCTGTGGGACTGCCCGAGGGGCAGATGGGCAATTCCGAAGTGGGCCATCTGAACATCGGCGCGGGCCGCATCGTGCAAATGGACATCACGCGCGTGGACCAACTGATTACGAGCGGCGAATTCGCGCGACAGCCGCTGCTGCTGCAGGCGATGGAGTGCGGGCGCGCTCGGCAACTGCACCTGATGGGCCTGGTGAGCGACGGCGGCGTGCACTCGCACATCCAGCACCTCTCTGCGCTGCTGAAAATGGCGCGCGAAAACAAAGTGGAGCGCGTGGTCGTCCACTGCTTTATGGACGGGCGCGACACGCCGCCGACGAGCGGCGTCGATTTTTTGCAGCGACTCGAGCAGAAGATGCGCGAGTACGGCGTGGGACAAATTGCGACGGTCAGCGGGCGCTACTACGCGATGGACCGCGACAACCGCTGGGAGCGCATCGAGAAGGCGTATCGCGCGATAACGCACGGCGACGCGGAGGTGAAATTAAGCGACCCGATCGCGGCGATCCGCGCGAGCTACGAAAAGGGCGTGACGGACGAGTTCGTCGTGCCCGTGGTGATTACGTCGGGAGCAGCTCCCGGCAAACCCGCGGCGCCGCGCGCCGTGATTCGCGACGACGATGCGGTGATCTTCTTCAATTTTCGAGCCGATCGCGCGCGGCAAATGACGCGGGCGCTCGTCGAGCCGGGATTCAAGGAATTTGCCGATGCTTCCCGGCCGAAGAATCTGACGTACGTGGCGATGACGCAATACGAAAAGACATGGCCGTGGCTGCACTACATTCTGGCGCCCGAAAAGCTGGAGCACATCCTGGCGAATGTGTTTGCGGAGCTGCAGTTCAAGAATTTGCGATGCGCGGAGACGGAGAAATACGCGCACGTCACGTATTTTTTCAACGGCGGCGTCGAAACACCGTTTCCGGGAGAAGAGCGCGTGCTAGTGCCCTCGCCGAAAGTGCCAACGTACGACCTGAAGCCGGAAATGAGCGCCGCGGGGATTACGGACGAAGTCGTGAAGGCGATCGAGAAGGGCGAGTTCGACGCGATCGTGATGAATTTCGCGAATGCGGACATGGTGGGGCATTCCGGAAAATTGGAAGCGGCGATCAAAGCGTGCGAAATCGTGGACGAATGCCTTGGGCGAATCTATCAGGCGCTGCGGCCGCGCGACGGCGCTTGGATCATCACGGCAGACCATGGCAACGCGGAGACGATGATCGATCCGGCGACGGGCGGTCCGCATACTTATCACACGACAAGTCCCGTGCCATTTGTGCTGGTGAGCGACAACGCGCACGGGCGCCTGCGCGGAGATGGCTCGCTGCGCGACATCGCACCCACTCTGCTGGGCGTGCTCGGCGTCGCCGAGCCGCGCGAAATGACAGGGCACGATCTGCGCGAGACGCGAAAGTAGCGAGAACGTCTGTGCCACGACCGCGCCGCGAATTCGCATCTGGATTGCCGGGTGGCTGAGATTCTTCGCCCATCCTCGTCGGATAGACGAAAAAGCTCAGCGCAAGAGCCGGTGTGAAGTAAAAACAAGGCAGCCACGATCATGCCAGATCGCGACGAAAAGCCTCGCGAGCGCGAGACGATGGGCTTCGAGCGGCCGATGAATCTGGTGTGGCTTGCGCTGCTGTTCATCGTGACGGGCGCGCTGTGGTCGTTGCGCGCCGCCGTGATTCTGCTGGTCGTCCTGATCGCGGCGACGGTGATCGGGATGCTTGTGCGGCGCGGCAAGACATGACGCGCACGGCGCCCGGCGATACGAAATTGCTGATCTGCGTCCGGCATCCTTTTTCGCTGTGGAATCCGACGCCGGAGATGCCGGCGCGGGTGCGCGAACGCTGGCCGGAAATGCGGCTGGTTCACCTTCCCACCTATGACGGATTCGAGCGCG
>Ga0126373_10002298_pt1 | contig 14068 bp, 11 predicted proteins | sample PanSoiMetPlot_11_FD_92545 | JGI IMG/M metagenome (GOLD analysis project Ga0126373, IMG submission 92545) | Tropical forest soil microbial communities from Panama - MetaG Plot_11 | ecosystem: Environmental > Terrestrial > Soil > Tropical forest > Bulk soil | place: Panama | collected 2016-02-17 | reverse complement strand
CCGAGCTTGCCGACGATGCTGACCTGATCGCCGTAGTGGCCGACCAGACCCAACAGCTCAGCCGCTTGGGCGCGGGCGGGCGAGTCACCCCCAGCTAAGCCGCCTCGCCGCTGCCCGCCAGTGACTGACCTGCCCCGACGGGTCGAACCGCCGCACCGGCTGGGTGGCGCGAACCAGCGAGCGCAGGCCGGGCAGGTCGACTGGCGCCGCTCCCAGCGCCCGTGCCTGTATCAGCACGTTTCCTAGCGCGGTGGCCTCCGCTGGCCCAGCGAACACCGGCAGCGCGCACGCGTCGGCGGTCAACTGGCACAGCAGCGAGTTCCGCGCGCCGCCGCCGACGATGTGCACCACGTCGACAGCACACCCGGAGAGCCGTTGCACCTGCTCGACCGCACGCCAGTGCGCGAGCGCGAGGCTGTCGAGCACGCACCTGATGGTCTGGGCCTGGTCTTCTGGCACCGGCTGCCCTGTCCGTTCACAGGCGGCGGCGATCCTGGCCGGCATGTCGCCTGGCGGCAGGAACTCAAGATCGTCGGGATCGACCACCGACCGCAGCGGGCTGGCAACGGCCGCGGCGGCCAGCACCTCGTCCAGATCGGTGGGCTGCCCGGCGGCGGCCCAGGTACGCAGCGACTCCTGGAGCAGCCAGAGCCCCATGACGTTGCGCAAGTACCGTACCGTGCCGTCGACTCCCGTCTCGTTGGTGAACTGGGCCAGCCGGCTCTGCCTGGTCAGCACCGGCCGGCCGAGCTCCACGCCGACCAGCGACCAGGTGCCGCAGGAGATGTAGCAGAATCCAGGCTCGGCCGCAGGCACGGCGACCACCGCCGACGCGGTGTCGTGCGAGGCCACGGCGACCTGGGCCACCTCGGCGTCAAGCCCGCACGCGGCCCTGACCTGCGGCAGCAGCGGACCGATCCGCTCGCCAGCCTGCCGCAGCGGCGGGAAGATGCCAACCGGCAAGCCGACCCGCTCGATGATCGATGTCGCCCAGCCGCGGGCAGCGATGTCGTAGAGCTGGGTCGTCGACGCGTTGGTGACCTCGGCACCGATCTGGCCGGTCAGCCAGTAAGCGAGCAGGTCAGGGATCAGCAGCATGGTCCGCGCCGACGCCAGCTGGCCAGCCCCGGCCGCGGCGACGAGCTGGAACACGGTGTTGAACGGCAGTTGCGCGATCCCCGTAGCGGCATAGAACTCATCAGCGTCGATCGCGGCCATGACCAGCTCAGGCACGCCAGCCGTTCTGCCGTCTCTGTAGTGCACGGGGTTACCGAGCAGGGCGCCGCCGGCGTCGAGCAGGCCGAAGTCGACTCCCCACGAGTCGATGCCGACGCTGGCCAGCGGTCCCGCCGCTCCAGCGAGCCGGAGCCCGTCGAGCACCTCGGCGTAGAGGTGGAGCACATCGGTGTAGATCGTGCCGCCAGCCGTAACCGGTCGGTTGGCGAACCGATGGGCCTCGCGCAAGTCAAGCCGGCCAGCGCCGACGTCGCCGATCATCACCCGGCCGCCCGAGGCGCCGAGGTCGACGGCAGCGACCAGCGCGGCCGGCTTCATCGCAGGAATGCCGCCGCCACGCCAGCGTCCACAGGTATGTGCAGCCCGGTGGTCAGCGACAGGTCGCCCGCCGTCAGCGCGATGACGGCAGCCGCCACGTGCTCGGGCAGCACCTCGCGCTTGAGCAGCGTCCGCCCGGCATAGAACGCGCCGAGCTCAGACTCGGGCACGCCGTACACCGCCGCCCGGTTGGCGCCCCAGCCGCCGGCGAAGATGCCCGAGCCACGGACGACACCGTCGGGGTTGATCCCGTTCACCCGGATGCCGTGCTCACCTAGCTCGGCGGCGAGCAGCCGCACCTGGTGAGCTTGATCGGCCTTCGCCGCGCCGTAGCCGATGTTGCTCGGCCCGGCGAACACCGCGTTCTTGCTGCAGATGTAGACAATGTCGCCGCCCATCCGCTGGGCGATCATCACCCCGGCGGCTCGCCTTGACACCAGGAAAGACCCGCGCGCCATGACCTTGTGCTGCAGATCCCAGTCGTCCGCGGTGGTGTCAAGCAATGGCTTGGAGATCGACAGCCCGGCGTTGTTCACCACTAGGTCGACTCCGCCGAACGCCAGCGCCGCCTGGTCGAACGCGACGGCGACGCTCCCCTCATCGGTCACATCGGATGCGACAGCGACCGCCGCGTCTGATGGGCCGATCTCCTTGGCGACGCTGGCCGCCGCCTGCTCGTCCTTGTCGGTGACCACCACGCACGCGCCTTCGGCGGCGAGCCGCAGCGCGGTCGCCCGGCCGATCCCCGAGCCGGCGCCGGTGACGAGCGCGACCCGCCCGGATAGCGGTTTGGGCTTGGGCCGCCGACGCAGCTTGGCCTCTTCAAGCGACCAGTACTCGATGCGGAATTTCTCCTCCTCGGGTATTGGCGAATACCGCGAGACCGATTCCGCTCCGCGCATCACATTGATCGCGTTGACGTAGAACTCACCGGCCACCCGCGCCGTCTGCTTATCGGCGCCGAAGCTGAACATCCCGACTCCGGGCACGAGCACGATCGCCGGGTCGGCGCCACGCATCGGCGGCGAGTCCGGCGTCGCGTGCCGCTGGTAGTAGGCCTGGTAATCGGCGCGATAGGCGGCGTGCAGCTCGCGCAACCGGTCGACCGCCGCGTCGAGCGGCGCCGAGGGCGGCAGGTCGAGCAGCAACGGCCTTATCTTCGTGCGCAGGAAGTGGTCGGGGCAGGATGTGCCGAGCGCGGCGAGCGCGGGGTGCTTGGCGCTGGCGAGGAAGTCGAGCACCACCGGGCTGTCGGTGAAGTGCCCGACCTGGCGCTGGTCGGTAGCGGCCAGCCCTCTGATGGCGGGCGCGAGTTCGGCGGCTCTGCGCATGCGCAGGGGATGGGGCAGCGGCTGGTTTTCATCGATTTTCTGGCCGAAAGGCTGCCCGTGGCCACTGTCGTCGAGAAAGCGCTGCGCCGTCGCGATGATCTCAAGTGAGCGCGCTTCGCATTCTTCGCTGGTCGCCCCCCAGGCGGTGATCCCGTGACCGCCGAGAATGACGCCGATCGCGTCGGGGCGGGTCTGGTGCACCTGGGCGATGTCAACACCGAGCTGGAAGCCTGGCCGGCGCCACGGCAGCCAGGCCACGCGGTCGCCGAAGCAGGAGCGAGTCAGCCCCTCCCCATCGGCGGCGGTCGCGAGGGCGATGCCCGCGTCCGGGTGGAGATGGTCGACGTGTGCCGCACCAACCAGCCCGTGCATCGCGGTGTCGATCGAAGGCGCGGCGCCGCCCTTGCCGTGCAGGCAGTAGTCGAACGCCGCGACCATCTCGTCCTCGCGCTCTTCGCCAGGGTAGCGGGCGGTGAGCGCGCGGAGCCGGTCAAGCCTGAGTACCGCCAGGCCGTCAGCGGTCAGCGTGCCGAGGTCACCGCCCGAGCCTTTGACCCAGAGCAGTTCAGCAGGCTCGCCGGTGACTGGGTCGGTGAGCGTTCCCTTGGCCGACGTGTTGCCGCCGGCGTAGTTGGTGTTGCGCGGGTCAGCGCCGAGCCGGTTGCTGCGCGCGATCAGTTCGGCGACTTCAGGCGGCTGATCCTCGGTCATCTAGCTATTCCAGCCGGCGGGCGTGCCGCCGACCCGGTTCGCGACGATCTTCTCTGCGTATCCGCTTGCCGCGTACGCGGCAAGCGGGTCGGGGTCGAGCCCGCGCTCGGTCCTGCCCTCGGCGAGCAGCGGCCGGACGTCGGTGTTATAGGCGTCCATGAAGACGGCGTTGGCGCCGAGTACGTCACCGGCTTGCTGGGCCTGCGAGAGCGCGTCGGAGTCCACAAGCAGCGCCTTCGCCGTGGCCTCCTGCACGTTCATCACCGAGCGGATCTGGCCGGGGATCTTCGGCTCGATGTTGTGGCACTGGTCGAGCATGAACGTCACGCCGGCCTCAGGTACGAGCGCTTCGGCGGCCACGACCTCATACATGATCCGGAACAGCTGGAACGGGTCGGCCGACCCGACCATCAGGTCATCGTCGGCATAGAACCGGCTGTTGAAGTCGAACCCGCCGAGCCGGCCAGCGCGCAGCAGCAACGCGACGATGAATTCAATGTTGGTGCCCGGCGCGTGGTGCCCGGTGTCGACGATCACCGCCGCCCTCGGGCCGAGCGCCAGGCAGTGCAGCAGCGAGGTACCCCAGTCGGGCACGTCCATCGTGTAGAAGGACGGTTCGAACAGCTTGTACTCGAGCACGAGCCTCTGATCGGCGCCCAGCCGCTGATAGACGGTCGCGAGTGCCTCGGCGAGCCTGTCCTGGCGGGTCCTGATGTCGTCCTGGCCCGGGTAGTTGGTGCCGTCGGCGAACCAGAGCTTCAGATCGCGAGAGCCGGTCGCGTCCATGATGTCCACGCACTCGAGCAGATGATCGAGCGCTTTGCGCCTGATCCTTGGGTCTGGATTGGCGACGCTGCCGAGCCGGTAGTCGTCGTCCTGGAAGACGTTCGCGTTGACCGTTCCGATCCTGATTCCCTGGTCGGCAGCGAACGCCGCCAGCGCGGCGTAGTCATCGACCTTGTCCCATGGGATGTGCACGGCAACGCTCGGGGCGGCGCCGGTGTACTTGTGCACCTGCGCCGCGTCCTCGATCTTCTCGGCAGGCGTGCGGGGTACGCCGGGCTGGCTGAACACCTTGAACCTGGTCCCGCTATTGCCGAAGGCCCACGAAGGCGTCTCGATCTGGTGCGCCGCGACGGCGGCTTTGACGGCGGCAACGGTGCGCATCTACTCGTCTTTCGTTAGTTCCTCAGTCGAGGTGGAAGATCTCGTCGATCCGGCTGAATCCCTCGTCGGGCCGCTGGTCGCCGGCGCCTTCGAAGAATTCCGCCATTTCCGCCTGCCAGGCGGCGTTGACCTCGGTGCGTGCCATCGCGGCGCGGGCGGCATCGAAGTCGTCTGTCTCCAGGTAGCCGATCAGCAGGCCATCGTCGGTCAGGAACAGGCTGTAGTTGTGCCAGCCTGTCTCAGCCAGGGCCGCCCGCATGTCGGGCCACACGGATTTGTGTCGCTCGACGTACTCATCCAGCCGGTCAGGCCGGATCCGAGCGGTAAAGCACACTCTCTCCATGGAGACATCCTTAGGGGCGGATAGGCGCTTCCGCGCCCATCCGCCCCTTGCGGCTAGAAGTTGAAGCTGCCGATGTTGGCCTTGTTGAACACGTAAGGCGGGCCAAGCAGCACGGTGTGGTCCGCACCGACGGTAAACGAGCCGAGCTTCCCGGCGGTGAAGGTCTCACCGGCAGCGCCGGTTATCTTCCCGGAGGCGAGCAGCACGGCGGCGTAGCCGGCCAGGTAACCGAGGTTCGCCGGGTTCCACAGCTCGAAGGCGGTGATCGTGCCGTCGTTGACGAACTTCTTGAGTGAGTCGGGCGTGCCAAGACCAGTCAGCGCGATCTTGCCGCGGTACTTGGCCGTGTCGAGCACCTGGGCAGCGGCCAGGATGCCGACGGTGGTGGGCGAGATGATGCCCTTGAGGTTCGGGAACTGCTGCAGCAGACCCTGGGTGACCTGCGTCGCCGTGGTCGGGTCATCGTTGCCGTAGACGGTGGTGACGAGCTTCATCTTGGGGAACTTCTTCAGTTCTTGCTTCATGAAGGAGATCCAGGCGTTCTGGTTGGTGGCCGATGCGGCAGCCGAGACGATCGCTACCTGCCCGCTGTCGTGGATCTCCTTGGCAAGCAGGTCAACCTCGCTGGTACCGATCTGTGGCGTGGAGGCCTGGTTGATGAAGAGGTCACGGCAGGTCGGTGCGTCCGAGTCGTAAGTGACGACGGTGATGCCCTTGGCCATGGCCGCCTTCAGCGTCGGGCACAACGCCGTCGGGTCGGTCGCCGACACGATCAGCACGTTCGCACCCTTAGCTATCGCCGCCTGGATGGCGGGAATCTGGGACGTGGGTGTCGCCGCGGTGCCGCTGGTCTCGGTGCCCGTCTCGCCCAGCGCGGACAGCGCCGCGAGCGCACCGCCGGACTTCACGCTGTCAGAGGTGGTGAAGTACGGATTGCCGAGGTTCTTAGGAATCACGAATACCTTCAAACCTGTCTTGAGACCGCCGCTACCGCCTCCCGAGGGCGACGAAGATGGCGACGTCGACGGCGAGGATGACGTCGAACTCGCAGACGAGCACGCCGCCAGCATGCCGACGGCGAGCAAGACCACCGCCGGTCCGAGCAAGGTTCTAGCTCTCTTAGCTCTCCGAGTTGGCTCAACTCTCTGTGTTGGCTCAGCTCTCATGTTGAATCCTTTCAATCGAGTGTCGAGCGCAGGTAGATCTTGGTGGCTGGGCTAGCCAGCGCGGTGGGGTTAGTGGCGGTGGGTGGCGGTGACTCGCGTTGGGTGCGGCTACTGGCGAGATACTGATGGCGCGGCAGGCTGGACCGGAGGTGAGGTCCTGACCATGCCGCGGATCCTGGCCGCTAGCGCGCCGGCCTGGGGAACGAAAACGCTGACGAGCAGCAGGGCGCCGACGATGATGCCATAAGCCTCCTGGTTGAAGGACGTCAGCAGCAGGGTGTTCTGCAGCAGCGCGAACGTGACCACGGCGAGTACGACGCCGGGAATAGAGCCCTTGCCGCCGAAGATCGACACCCCGGCCAGCAGGACGATCGCGACGACGTTGAGTTCGGCACCGACGCCATTGCCCTGGACTGCGGTGTCGAGGCGGAACGTCCATAGCGCTCCGGCCACCGCGCAGGTCATGCCGGAGACAACGAACAGGCCGGTCTTAACTCGCTTGACCCTGATCCCGGAGAACAGCGCGGTCTCGGCGTTGTTGCCCATCGCGAAGATCGCCCGACCGAGCGGCGTCGCGTGCAGCACGACGCCGAAGATGATCGCTAGCACGATGAATATGGCGATCGAGTAAGGGATGCCGAGATGAGGGACAGGAAGGACGCCGATCGTGGCATAGCCGGACGGGAAGTTCGATACCGAGTTTGAGCCGAGCACGATGATCGCGATGCCCCGGTACAACGCCAGCGTGCCGATCGTGACGGCGAGCGATGGCAATCCCGCTCTGGTCACCAGCAGGCCGTTAATGAGCCCGGCCGCGGCACCGGCCACGAGCAGCACCGCGAATATGCCGAGCATCGGCCAGTGGTGCATCCACAGCACACCGAGCAGCGCACTTGACATGCCGAGTACAGACGCGACCGACAGGTCGATTTCTCCGCTGATGATGATCAGCGTCATCGGCAGCGCCATGATCGCGAACTCGCCGTTCGTGACTCCGGCGTTGAACAGATTCGAGCTGGTCAGGAACGCCGAGGGTGAGTCGATGGCGCCGAAGGCGAATATGGCAACCGCAAGAACGGCCAGACCGGTCTCCCAGCGCAGCGCGCGCTGCCCGAGGCCGGCCAGCGCCTGGCGGCCGGTTCTCGGGAACACAGGGCTAGCGCGCACGTGAGCTCCTTACTCGGAGCGCGGCGAGCAGCCTGACCGCGATCGCCCGGTCGAGCGTGATCGCGAGCAGCAGCAGGAAGCCGGCGATCGCCTGGTCCCAGAACGGCGAGATGCCGAGTACGTAGAGCGCGGAGTTGATGGTGCCGAGCAGCAGCGCGCCTATCGCAGCGCCGACGACGCTTCCGCTCCCACCGAAGATGGCGACCCCGCCGACGACGACCGCCGCGATCACCGAGAGCTCGTAGCCAGTGCCCGCCGTCGAGTCCACGGTCTGGTACTCGGCCGCCCAGATCACCCCCGCGATCCCAGCGATGACCCCGCTGATCGCGAACGCGGTGCACACCCGCCTGGCCACCGGAATTCCGGCCAGCCGCGCGGCTTCCGGGCTTGACCCGATCGCGTAGAGCTCCCGCCCTGACCGGTAAGACCTGAGGTAATAGGCGCCTATCCCGACGCACGCAGCGATCACGATCGCCAGATAGGGCACGCCGACGACGTTGGCCCTGGCGATCTGGATGAAGCCAGGCGGCAGCGTCGATGCGATGACCTCATTGCCGCCGACGATGAGGATGTCGATTCCGCGCACGATGTAGAGCGTGGCGAGCGTGACGACCAGGCTCGGCACCCGCCCAAGCGAGACCATCAGCCCGTTGGCCAGCCCGCAGGCCAGGCCGATCCCGATGCCCACGGCGAACACCGCCGCGATCGGGATGCCGTGAACCTTGCCGAACAGGTTGGCCGACACGTACGCGGAAAGACCGAGCACCGAGCCGATCGACAGGTCGACGTTCCTGCTGATCACCACCATGGTCTCGCCGAGAGCGAGCAGCGCGAACACCGTCGTGTTGGTCAGCACGAACGTGATGTTGGTCGTGCTGAGGAAGCGGTGCTGCACCACGGTTGTCACCGCGACGAAGACGATCAGGACCGCGACGATGCCGGACTCCCTGATCCTGAAGATCCGCTCGGTGAGGCGGCGCGAGTCGCTGCCGCGGGCAGGACTGGCCGACTGGCTACGGTCGGTCACCGCGGTGTTCAACGGGCCCGCGCTTCAAGCTGGCTCGTGGCGGCCGTCATGATGACCTCTTCGGTCGCCTCGGCGTGGCCGAACTCGGCGGTCAGCCTGCCTTCGCGCATCACCAGGATCCGGTCGCCGATCGCCAGCACCTCGGGCAGCTCGGACGAGATCATCAGCACCGCGACTCCAGTTCTTGCGAGCTGCACAAGCAGCCGGTGAACTTCGGCCTTGGTCGCGATGTCGATACCCCTGGTCGGCTCGTCGACGATCAGTATTTTGGGTTGCCTGCCGAGCCATTTGGCCAGCACAACTTTTTGCTGGTTGCCGCCAGACAAGCTCGAGACCGGGTCGGTGAGCTTGCCGTATTTCAGGTTCAGCCGCTGCGCCCAGTCGGTGGCGAATGACCGCTCTGCGGCCGAACTGATCAGCCCGCGCCGTTGCAGCCCGCGCAGCGAGGCAAGCCCGACGTTCTGCTGCACCGACATCTCCATGACCAGGCCCTGCTGCCTACGATCTTCTGGCACATAGCCGATGCCCGCCGCCATGGCCGCGGCTGGCGAAGCCTTGCGCAACGGCAGCCCGCCGACCAGCACACCGCCCGCGTCGTACTTGTCGATGCCGAAGATCGCCCGCGCGACCTCGCTGCGGCCCGACCCGACCAGGCCGGCGAGCGCGACTATCTCGCCCGCCCTGACCTCGAACGAGACGTCGATGAACACGCCCTCGCGCGTCAGCCGGCGCACTTGGAGTTCCGCGGCGCCCGCGTCACCGCGCTCGGTGCTCGCCCGGACCGACATCTGCCTGCCGACCATCGCCCTGACCAAGTCATCGGCGTTGACCTCGGACACGTCGGTGGTCAGCACGCGGGCGCCGTCGCGCATCACGGTAGCCCGCTGGCAGATCTCGAATACCTCCTCGAGCCGGTGCGTGATGAACAAGACGGCGGCATTGGCCGCGCACAGCGTGCGCACGACGTCGAACAGCCTGGCCACCTCGGCCGCCGACAGCGCGGCCGTCGGCTCGTCCATCACGATGACCCGCGCGTCGAGCGACAGCGCCTTGGCGATCTCGACGAGCTGCTGGTCAGCGATCGACAGGCCACGACAGATCCGGTCAGGGTCGAGCCTGACGCCGAGCCGGTCGAACAAGGCCGCCGACTGATCGTGCAGCTGCTTGCGGTCGATCCGCCGTCCTGACCGCAGCGGCTGGCGGCCCATGAAGATGTTTTCAGCGACCGACAGGTCAGGGAACAGGGTCGGCTCCTGGTAGATCACCGCGATGCCGGCAGCCTGCGCGGCCGCCGGGCCATGCAGTGTCACCGGCTGATCGTCGATCAGGAGCTGACCATGATCGAGCTGATGCACTCCGGCTAGCATCTTGACGACGGTCGACTTGCCCGCGCCGTTCTCGCCGAGCAGCGCGTGCGCTTCACCGCCGTACAGGTCGACAGAGCCATCGGTGACCGCGTGAACCGCGCCGAAGGACTTCGCGGCGTGCCGAAGTGACAGCACAGCCGCCTCGTCCCGCCGCGCCACCTGGTGCCGCCCTTCTGTAACGTTTCAAGGATGGGTGTATCGTCCGCTCCTCGTACACGCGTGTCAAGGGGATCTTTGGTGTCGACTGACGTGTTTGACACGTTCCAAGATCACGATCGACACTTGGCCACGAGGGAGGGCGAAGTGGCGGACGCACCGGTCAGCATCAGGGAGGTCGCTGCTCGCGCCGGGGTGTCCGTCGGCACGGTCTCCAACGTGTTGAACCGGCCGGAGATCGTGGCCGACTCGACTCGCCGCCGCGTTCAGGCCGCGATCAAGCAGCTGGGCTTCGTCAGGAACGAGTCAGCGCGCCAGCTCAGGGCTGGCCGCAGCCGGACGATCGGGCTGCTCGTGCTCGACGTCGCCAACCCGTTCTTCACCGACGTCGCCCGCGGTGTCGAGGACGAGGCCAACGAACTCGGCCTCGCGGTCATCTTGTGCAACTCAGGCGACCAGCTGGCCAAGGAGCGCCGCTACCTTGAGTTGCTCGAAGAGCACAGGGTGCAGGGCATCCTGATTACCCCGGTCGCCGCGGCCGACGAGCATGTCGCCCGGCTGCAGCGGCGCGGCACCCCGGTCGTGCTCGTCGACAGCCGGTCGCTTTCGCGAGGCCAGTGCTCGGTATCGGTCGACGACGTGCTCGGCGGTGAGCTGGCCATAGCCCACCTGGTGGCGGAGGGCCACCGCAAGATCGCGTTCGTGGGCGGGCCGATGAGCCTGCGCCAGGTGGCCGATCGCAGGGACGGCGCGATCAGGGCACTCGAGTCAGCCGGGCGCACCGCCGCCGACCTGCACGTGATCGAGACCACGGCGCTGCACGTCGCCGCCGGCCGGTGGGCCGGTGCGCGGGTCGCAGAGCTGCCGGCCGGGCGCAGGCCGACAGCCATGTTCTGCGCGAACGACTTGCTCGCGCTGGGCGCGTTGCAGGAGATGACCGCGCGCAGCATCAGGGTGCCTGACAGCATCGCGATTGTGGGCTACGACGACATCGACTTCGCCGCGGCTGCGGCCGTACCGCTGACTTCGGTGCGCCAGCCGCGCCATCAGCTCGGCCGCGCGGCTGCCCAGCTGCTGCTCGAGGAGGCGCTCGACGGCAGCAACCACCAGCACCGCCAGGTCATCTTCGAACCTGAGCTCGTGATACGCGAGTCAAGCTCGAAGGTCATGACCACCGAGGCGGTGCCGTAGGGTGCGCATCGCCTTGTTCGTGACGTGCCTGGCCGACACCTTGTACCCGCAGGCAGGCAAGGCGACCGTCAGGCTGCTCGAACGGCTTGGCCACGAGGTGGTCTTCCCCGCCGCGCAGACGTGCTGCGGTCAGATGCACGTCAATACCGGCTACCAGCGCAATGCGCTGCCCTTGATCCGCCACTACGTGGAAACGTTCAGCGGATTCGAAGCGATCGTTGTCCCCTCAGGATCGTGCACCGCATCGATCAGGCACCAGCACGCGATGGTCGCACGGCGCCTAGGCGACGATCGCCTTGCCGAGCGCGCCGACGAGGTGGCAGCGAGGACCTTCGAGCTCTCCCAGCTGCTCGTTGACGTGCTCGGCGTGACCGACGTCGGAGCATATTTTCCTCATCGTGTGGTTTATCACCCGACCTGCCATTCGCTGCGGTTGCTGCGGGTGGGCGACCGGCCGCTGATGCTGTTGCGCGACGTGGCGGGAATCGATCTGGTGCCGTTGCCCGACGCCGAGGCGTGCTGTGGGTTCGGAGGCACGTTCGCGGTGAAGAATGCCGACGTGTCCACCGCGGTGCTGGCCGACAAGATGCGGAACGTGCTAGCGACCGGCGCCGAGGTGTGCACGGCCGGCGACAGTTCCTGCTTGATGCACATCGGGGGCGGGCTGTCAAGGCTGAAGGCGGGAACCAGGACGTTGCACCTCGCCGAGATACTCGCCGCGACGAGGGACGACCAGTGAGCACGTTTCTTGGGATGCCTACGGCGCCGCGCGGGATTGGCCACTTGCGCGGCGACGAGCCGTTCCCTGTGGCCGCGCGGCGGGCGCTGGCCGATAGCCAGCTTCGCCGCAACTTGTCGAAGGCGACCACGACGATCAGGGCCAAGCGAGCGCGTGTGGTCGCCGAGCTGCCTGATTGGGAGGAGCTGCGCGAGGCAGGGCGGGCGATCAAGGCCAAGACGCTGGCGGGGCTTGACGGCTACCTGGAGCAGCTCGAGCGCGAGGTCAGCGCGCGCGGCGGCACCGTGCATTGGGCCAGGGACGCGATCGAAGCCAACCAGATCGTGACCGAGCTTGTGCGGTCGACCGGGGCCACCGAGGTCGTCAAGGTCAAGTCGATCGCGACCGACGAGATGGGGCTCAACGACGCGCTCGCCGAGGCCGGAATCCAGGCCGTTGAAACCGATCTAGCCGAACTGATCGTTCAGCTAGGGCATGACCGGCCATCGCACATCCTGGTGCCTGCCATTCACAGGAACCGCGCCGAGATCAGGGACATCTTCTTGCGCGAGATGGGCGACGTTGACCCGGCACTGACCGATGTGCCCGCCGCGCTGGCGGAGGCCGCCAGGCTGCACCTGCGGCGGAAGTTCCTTTCTGCCAAGGTCGGGATCAGCGGCGTCAACTTCGCTGTGGCCGAAACAGGCACCCTGTGCGTGGTCGAGTCAGAAGGCAACGGCCGGATGTGCCTGACCCTGCCAAACACGCTGATCAGCGTGATGGGGATCGAGAAGGTCATTCCCACCTGGGCGGACCTCGGCGTCTTCCTGCAGCTGCTTCCCCGGTCATCAACCGGCGAGCGGATGAACCCGTACACCTCGATGTGGACCGGGGTCACGCCAGGCGACGGGCCGCAGCAAGTGCACCTGGTGCTGCTCGACAACGGCAGGACCGCAGCCCTCGCCGACTCGGTCGGCCGGCCCGCGTTGTCCTGCATCAGGTGCTCGGCATGCCTGAACGTGTGCCCCGTCTATGAGCGGGTCGGCGGGCACGCCTACGGCTCGATCTACCCAGGCCCGATTGGCGCGATCTTGTCGCCGATGCTCACTGGAGTCGAGGACAACGCGAGCCTGCCGTACGCGTCATCGCTGTGCGGCGCCTGCTACGACGTCTGCCCTGTGAAGATCGACATCCCGTCGATACTCGTGCACATGCGCGCGAGGCATGTCGAGGCCGGCCGGGCTGAGTCGGGGGTGCCGGGCGGGCCGAGGGCGCCGCGAGCATCGAAGGCGCGGCGGGAGCTCCGAGTGCAGTGGGCACCCGGGGTGGAGTGGGTGCCGAGGATGCCGCGGGTGCCGAAGATGCCGAGCCCTGAGGCGGTCACGATGGCAGCGGCTTCGTGGGTCATGTCGTCTCCTGGCCGGTTCGCCGCCGCGCAACGGGCCGGTCAGCTCGGCCGGCTGCTCGGGCGGCGTGGCGTTATTGGCCGACTGCCACCGCCGCTGAGCGGATGGACTCGGGCGCGGGACGCGCCGGTGCCGCCACGGGAGACGTTCAGGCAATGGTGGCGGCGCGAGCGCGGCCCGGGTTCGGTGTCGGAGTCGGGATCGGCGGCGGGGCCCGGGCGCACGTTCGAGCCAGAGTCTGGGGGCAGCGATGACGGCGCGTGAGGAGGTGCTCGCCAGGATTCGCCGCGCTCTTGGGGCCGCGGCCGAGCCGCCTGGGGAGCAGGCGCACGACGGGATTGACGAGCCGCGAGGTTACCGATCCCGGGGCGAGACGGATGCGGACGCGCTGCTCGATCTGCTCGCCGACCGGCTGGTCGACTACCGCTGCTCGGTCCGCCGGTGTGCGCCAACCGACCTGCAGGCGACCATCGGGGCAGCTCTCGCTGACCGTGGCGCCAGAAGGGTCGTTCTCCCCCTTGAGCTTGACCTGCCGATGCCAGACCCAGCCGACGTAATGCCCGGAACGCAATGGATGGTCGACGACGGCCTTGCCCCGGACGCGCTCGACGGCTTCGACGCCGTGATCACGACGGCGACCGTTGCGATCGCCGAGACTGGCACGATCGTGCTCGACGGATCCGCCGGCCAAGGCAGGCGCGCGCTCAGCTTGATCCCCGACTATCACCTGTGCGTGCTGTACGGCCGCCAAGTCGTGGGCCTGG
>Ga0126373_10002297_pt1 | contig 14069 bp, 9 predicted proteins | sample PanSoiMetPlot_11_FD_92545 | JGI IMG/M metagenome (GOLD analysis project Ga0126373, IMG submission 92545) | Tropical forest soil microbial communities from Panama - MetaG Plot_11 | ecosystem: Environmental > Terrestrial > Soil > Tropical forest > Bulk soil | place: Panama | collected 2016-02-17 | reverse complement strand
GCCAGCACATCGGGGCGGCTCGCGAGCTCGGCGAGCAGCGCATCCGCCGGCGGGCAGGAAGAGCAGCCCTCGGAAGTGAACAGCTCGACGACGACCCGGCTTTCACCCGCGACTAGCGGGGCACTGCCGAATGCGAGGCCAAGCAAAGTAAGGATCGCCCAGGCTCTGATCATGCTGCCCACCGTACAACGGCTTGCTGCGCCCTCCGTTCAACAGAACGTGATGACGTTAATGGATGAAGCCGGCTTCGTCCGGCTGGTCGCTTGGCGGCCACTGCTGCTCGAGAAATCGGGGGTTCGGCAACAGGCGGCCCATCCGGCGCAGATTGGTGCGATGCCACCCGAGTGTCGCCCGAGAATCTCGAGCTTCTTGCCTGGTTGATGCCTGCGCCCTCGGTGCCGAATACCCTGGCCCCGGGATCGATGCGGCAGAGCCTAGTCTTGAGTGGCACCGCAATGATTTTGACGAGTTCGGAATTTTCGAGCATCTCGAACCCGATCTTCGTCACTCATCTGGACCCTCATCTGTTCTCCGTGGCGCTGCTTGTCACGACACCGGAAGCGGAACGAGACCAGCAGCTTCCGGTGCTGTCGCCGCGGCGTGAAACGCCCCGGCGCGGGCGCAAGACTGCAGCAGCAGCGCAATCAGGGCAGTCCAGCCGGTCTGGTGCGAGGCGCCGAGCCCGTGACCAGTTTCGCCATGAAAATATTCATAGAACAGCAGGTGATCACGAAACTGCGGATCCTTCTGCAGGAGCGGTGCTTCGCCGAAGACGGCCCGATGGCCTTGCTCGTCTCGTAGAAAGATATGGCACAGCCGGCGGGAAAGCTCGGTGGCAATCTCGCCAAGATGCAGCATCGTCCCCGATCCTACCGGGCATTCGATCCTGAAATCATCGCCGTAGTAGCTGTGAAATCGGTGCAGCGACTCGATGATCAGAAAATTCACCGGCATCCAGATCGGACCGCGCCAGTTCGAGTTGCCGCCAAACACGCCCGAAGTCGACTCCCCCGGGTCATAGCCGACGCTTAAACGGGTGCCGGCATGTTCGAAGACATAAGGGCGCTCGCCATGCATCTTGGAAAGCGAGCGTACCCCATAACCGGAGAGGAACAAGGTCTCGTCCAGCATGCGGTTGAGGAGGCGCTTCATCCGGTGTCCGCGCAGCAGTGACAGCAAGTGCTTCTCACCAGCGCTGGCATCACGCCAGCGCGACACCAACTGTGCGAGCTTCGGGCGGTGCTCAAGAAACCAGTGCGACCGAGCGGCGAACCGCGGCAATCGGGCAAATACGGAAGCGTCGAGTACCTCGACCGCAAACAGGGGGATCAGCCCGACCAGCGAGCGCACGCGCAGAGGAATACGCTCCCCGCCGGACAAATGCAGGACATCATAGTAAAACTCGTCTTGCTCGTCCCACAACCCGATGCCGTCCCCGCCGATATTGGTCATTGCTTCGGCAATGTAGAGAAAATGTTCGAAGAATTTGGAGGCGATGTCCTCGTAGACATGGTCCTCGAGGGCGAGTTCGAGCGCGATGCGCATCAGGTTGAGCGTGTACATCGCCATCCAAGCGGTGCCGTCGGATTGGTTGATATAGCCTCCGGTCGGCAGCGGGGCGCTCCGGTCGAAGATGCCGATATTATCGAGACCGAGAAACCCGCCCTGAAAGATGTTGCGCCCCTCGACGTCCTTGCGGTTCACCCACCAAGTAAAGTTCAGCATCAGCTTGTGGAACACTCGTTCGAGGAAAGCCCGATCGCCCTTGCCGCCCTGGCGCTCCCGGTCGAGTTCATAGACCCGCCAAGCCGCCCAGGCGTGCACCGGTGGGTTGACGTCGCCGAACGCCCATTCATAAGCAGGCAATTGGCCATTGGGGTGCATGTACCAGTCGCGCGTCAGCAGCAGCAGCTGGCTCTTCGCGAAACCGGGATCGATCAGCGCCAAGGTGACGGCGTGAAAGGCGAGGTCCCAGGCTGCGTACCAGGGATATTCCCATTTGTCCGGCATCGCGACGATGTCGGCATTGTTGAGATGCGGCCAGTCGGAATTGCGCCCGCGCCGCCGTGTTGTCGGAGGCGGAGGCTGCAGCGGATCCCCGTTCAGCCATTCGGGTATATCGATGTAGTAGAACTGTTTTGACCACAGCATGCCGGCGAGTGCCTGGCGCTGCACGAGCCGGACATCGGGATCGGCAATCTGCTGCTGCAACTCGGCATAGAACTCATCGGCCTCGACGCGGCGCTGATCGACTATGCGGTCGAAGCCATCGAGACCGGTTTCGTGACCGGGGCTGAGCCGGGCGCGCAACCGGCTGCATCCCTTGGGCGGCAGCATTAGGCGGTAATGCGCCGCCACTTTGGTTCCCCGCCGCTCGGGGTTGACCGCCGCCAAGTCCCCATTGACGACATAGTCGTTGACGCCGTCCTTGAAGTAATGGCCTGGCATCTCGATGCCCCAGAGCCGTCGCGTATTTGTCTCGTTTTCGCAAAACAGGAACTCCGGCTCGCCGTCGCAAAAGAAACGCAAATGGGGGAAGTGCGGTTGATCGACCGAGATCGAATTGTCCGCCCGCGCGACCAATTCGGGTTTCATCGAATCGGACTTCCAGGACCAGGTATTGCGGGCCCAGAGCTGCGGCAGAACGCGCAGTGACGCGGCTTCGTCCGCCCGATTATGGATCGTCACCAGCATCAGGATGTCGTCGACATCGGCCTTGGCGTATTCGATCTCGACATCGAAATAGCGATCGTCCGCAAAGACGCCCGTGTCGATCAACTCGAATTCCGGTAGGCTCTTGTCGCGACGCCGGTTCTCTTCTATCAGCCGAGTGTAAGGGAACGCGGCCTGAGGATATTTATAGAGCATCCGCATGTAGGAGTGGGTGGGCGTTCCGTCCAGGTAGTAGTAGAGCTCCTTGACGTCCTCGCCGTGATTGCCTTCGGAATTGGTGAGCCCGAACAGCCGCTCTTTAAGGATCGGGTCGCGCCCGTTCCATAGCGCAAGACCAAGGCACAGCAGCAGCCGATCGTCGCCAAACCCGCCGATCCCGTCTTCGCCCCAGCGGTAGGCGCGGCTGCGCGCATGATCGTGCGGAAAATATTCCCAAGCGGTGCCGTACTCGCTGTAATCCTCGCGCACCGTTCCCCACTGACGCTCGCTCAGATACGGCCCCCAGCGCCGCCAATGCTTGCCGTGCCGTATTTCTTCGAGGCGCAGCTCCTCGGCCGTCCCCATTGATATTCGGGTCATTGGCTCGTTGCTTCCGATAATGGGGCAGCCGGTAAGCGCCGCGAGCACTGCTCCGCCGTGCGTCTAAGAGCGCGACGAGCAGCGTTTCGAGACCCAGGCTGCGGCCGTAGCGATGCACGGCAAAGATCGGCTGCAGCACCAGCAGAGAGAAGTACGTTCGCGCCCACTCTCACCTTCGGCATTGTAGAAACCGAGCCACGGATTAGAGAGCTGCAATGTACCGAGCAGACCTCAGAGGCCAACGAAGATCCCCGTAATATGCAGATATCTGCGCCCTCACTGCCAAGCTGAAATTCCTATTGGTTATCGTGCAGCAATCGCTGTTTGCAGACGCCACCACGCTTCGAGCAAGCACGCAACTGACCAAGCCTGCGAAGGGGCGCCGCCGGGAAGATGCGGCGGCTCCGCGTCGAAGATCTCGCTGATGGTACCGAGCCCCGTGTCAAAGAGATGGTCGCGCATTGCGGCTAGGCGCTGGAGCGCCAGACCAGCATCGCCGTAGACGCGATATTCAGCCAATGCGTAATGGCCGAGCAGCCACGCCCACACGGTGCCCTGGTGATAGGCGCCGTCGCGACGCCTGCGATCGCCCGAATAATGCGGTTTGTAATCCGAGTGGTCTGCTGACAGCGAGCGCAAGCCGTAGGAGGTCAGCAATCTTCGGCCGCAGAGCGCCACGACTTGCGCTTGGAGATATGGCGCGAGCGGGCTGTGCGGCAGGCTGACGGCGAGGATCTGGTTCGGTCGGAGGGAGGCATCATTGCCAGATGGTCCGTCGATCACGTCATAAAGGCCTCCGGTCCGTCCGTCCGCAAAACGGGCGAAACCGGCGCGCACGCGGTCGGCGAGTTCGGAATAGAAGCCAGTCGGCCGCCCCAGCAACTCAGCAAACCCCACCATAATGCATAGTGCGTTGTACCACAGCGCATTAATCTCCACCGGCTTACCGATGCGCGGCGTCACGACCCAGTCGTCGACCTTCGCGTCCATCCAGGTCAGCTGTACGCCCGGTTCTCCGGCGCGCAACAGCCCGTCATCGGGATCGACACGAATTTGATAAATGATGCCTTTGAGATGCCATTCGACAATGTCGGCCAGGATCGGAAATATCCGTGCGAGGCTTGCCCAGTCGCCGCTCGCTTCGACATAGGCGCGCCAAGCCTCGAAAAACCACAGCGTCGCGTCGACGGTGTTGTAATCGGGCTTTTCGCCGGCTCCTGGAAAGACATTGGGCAGCATACCACGATTCACAAAATGCGCGAAGGTCAGCAAAATGTCGCGCGCGCACTCCTGCCGACCGGTTGCCAATGTGAGCCCCGGCAACGAAATCATCGTGTCTCGTCCCCAGTCGCCAAACCAAGGGTATCCGGCGATCACGGACTTACCGTCTGGTTGACCGGCCAACGGACGGGAGAAGACAAAGCTGTCGGCGGCAAGCAGCAGCTGCGCGATCCAGTCCGGGACGCCCGCCATCTCCGGGACGCCCCGGGTGGCCCGATCGAGGACGCAGTGCTGGTAATGGTGCCGGCGCTCCAACGCGGCCTCCATATCGGAGGACGGGTCATTCTCCAGGCTGCCGACGACGCCGACCCACTGGCCGGGAACCAGCTCGAGCCGCGCCTCGCCGACCTGCAGATGATTGTCACGGTCCGACAGGCCGCGCTGTCGCTCGACCAGCAAATCGAAATTCTCGATCCATTGCCGCGCCATGATGATGGTGCCTCCGCAGCTCCGGAAGCGCAGGGTAAAATTGCCCTGGCTCACGCGCAGCCCTTCGCTATCGATTTCGAGCTGCGGATCGATATCTCCGGCTGCCGTTTGGCTGTGATGATCACGATCATTCATCATCAACCGCACGCGCAGCGAAAGAGAGTGCAAATGCTGCTCCGGCTCCGGCAACAGGCGCCAGCCGACATAACTCCTGTTGGCGCCCGGTTCGAGCCAGATCCGCGCCTCGATGCGGATCAATCCTCTAGCAAATAGCCAGACCGGGATGGTGCCGTCGAGATGAAAAGATTCGATATGGACGTGACCGGCCGGACTGATCGTCCCGTCGCCCCAGCGATTGGTGAAGAGCGGCCAGCTCTGCTCACCGTCGACGAGCTCGGCATCAGCCTTGGCCCAGACCAGCCTTCGCCCGAGCGGCGGATCGACCGACGCGATCATCAGCCCGTGATAACGCCGGGTCAAGCTGCCCGCGATCGTCCCGGCGGCATAGCCGCCAAGCCCGTTGGCGAGCCACCACTCACGGCGTTCGGCTTCACGCAGATCGCCACAAATCGTCCGGCCGAAGCGCACTAGATTGGGTACGCTCGGAATAGGTGCCTCCATCAAGCCGAACCGGTATGGCGCGCCGCCAAGCCGCGCCAAGCGCTCGCTGCGGTGGCGATTACCGCGAGCGAGGCGGCGCTGCCGTCGACCTCGCCTTTTTCAAAATCACCCTCGATCATCGCCATACGATGGTGACGTGGGCGAAGCACAGCACCGGCTTGCGGCACAGTTGTGCAATGCGTAGAGGGGTGCTGCTTCCATTTCGGGTCGAGAATGCAGATTTCCGCGATAGCGACATTCGGCAAATTTTTCTGCTGCCGTGCTTCTCGTGACAAATCTTCCGGCTCGAAGACGGAAGGCGCCGCAAAATCCTTCCCGGCCAGGATCGGTGAGTGCTTTGGCCCGTCGTGCGCGGCGGTCATGAGGGGGCAGGTAGCCTGCTCAAATCATCGTCGTCAAGCGAGTGATCGGTCTACCGCGAGCTCATCTTGAGATCTCGGCGGGCCTGGATCATCTTGCCTGATCCGTTGCGTACAGGAGACTTGGGAATGGGCATGCTCGTGAACGGCATCTGGCACCAGGCAGACCCATCGACGACGGGGGGCGACGGAAGCTTTGTGCGGCCCGAATCGGGGTTTCGCGACCGCGTCACACACGACGGCTCCTCCGGGTTCAAGGCGGAGGCCGGCCGCTACTACCTGATCACGGCACCTTCCTGCCCATGGGCGCACCGAACGGTTCTGATGCGCAAGCTCAAAGGTCTCAAAGGCGCGATCCCACTCCTGCAATCCGATTTGCCGAAAGGCCAAGGCTGGGCATATTCGCGCGGTTTCGATGATCTCGCGCCGATCGGCGACGTTTTCCATGTGCATCAGGTCTATAGCGCCGCCCGTCCGGACTTCACGGGCCGCGCCACTGTCCCGGTGCTGTGGGACCGCAAGGCGAGAACGATCGTCAACAACGAATCCTCCGAGATTATCCGCATGCTGAACTCGGAATTCGACGAATTCGGCAATGCCGCGCTCGACCTATACCCGGAAGAGCTGCGCAGTGCGATCGACGAAACCAATGCTTTCGTCTACGACGCGATCAACAACGGGGTCTACCGCTGCGGTTTCGCCAGGACCCAAACCGCTTACGAACAGAGCTTTCATAAGCTGTTTGCGGCACTCGACGCCCTCGAAGAGCGGCTTTGGCGCCAGCGCTATCTCGTCGGCGACCAGTTCACCGAGGCCGATCTCCGGTTATTTCCAACCTTGGTGCGGTTCGATGCGGTCTATTACAGCCATTTCAAATGCAATCTGCGCCGGCTCACGGACTATCACAATCTCTCGAATTATACGCGAGAGATCTACCAGACGCCGGGGGTCGCCGAAACTGTCGACATATCGGCGATCAAACTCGGTTATTACGGCGGCATGCCCGATCTCAACCCCAGCGGCATCATTCCGCTCGGGCCCGAACTGGACTTCTCCGCTCCGTACGACCGCGGGCGCCTAGGCAAGGCCGCCTGAACAGCGTCATGCAGGCGTATCAGTACCCGCATTATTATGAAATCGCGCTGACACCGGACAATCCCCGTCACGAAGTCGACTTTTTCGAAGCAATCATCGGCAAATACTCCAACGCCACGGTTCGCACGGTTTTCGAGCTGGGCGCCGGTACCGCACCATTTCTCGAGGAGTGGCACAAGCGCGGCTATTCTTATTGCGGCCTCGATCTGAGCCCGCAGATGATCGAATTCGGCCGCGACAAGGCGCGCCGGCTAGGCATCGAGGCGCGGTTTATGCTGGGAGACATGCGTGAACTCGACCGCGGTCTCGGCCCTTTTGACCTCGCCTACGTGCTGCTCGGTTCCCTCTACGTTCGATCCAACAGCGAATTCCTCGATCACCTCGAGCGCGTTGCTGGCCTCCTCCCGTCGGGAGGTCTCTATCTGTTGGACAGCTTTGTCTGGTTTCGGATTTTCCACGACTACAAGCGAAGCTGGACGCGGCGGAAAGGCGGCGTGACGGTGCACACCCGTTACCGGGCGGAGCTCACCGACTCGATTGCACAAGCCTATAACGAGTGCCTTACCCTTACCGTCGACGATCACGGCAACAAAATGGTCATCAGCGGCCATGTACCGGCTAAGATCTTTTTTCCCCAGGAGTTCTTATGTCTGGTGGAGTTGAGCGGGCGCTTCGAATTCCTCGGCTGGCATAATGATTTCAGCATCACTGCACAACTCAAACCAGAGGGTCGGCACCTGGCCGTTCTGCGCAAGGGGTAAGTGAGGCGATCGCTTTGCGCACTTGCCGCTGCCGACCGTCCCGAAATGGGCAATGTCGAAGAAGGTAAACACCCTATCCATCCTCTATCAGAAATGCTGCGGAAAAATGTCTCAAACGGCTGCCTGGTACGAGCAGCAAGTTCCCGCAAGATGCCCTTTTACGAAATTATCACATCGACTAAACTCATGGGCGAGCAGAGGGGTTACACGACGGTGATGCGTAATGAAGGCTAGCTATGCTGATGTGGAGCCCGCCGAGCGGACCGCCGCGCGGTTCCTTGGCGAATACCACAAAATCTGGCAGAATTATTTTCCCGGTTTGAATAAACGTGCGCATTGGCACGTCATGTTTTCTGCCAGACGCAGCACCGAAAAAGGGGTTTCGTGCCGATCGATCCACCGTACGCTTTACGGCTCTTATGGGACGGACATTCGGACCTGTATCGAGCGAATCAAGGACTGTGAAGCAGACGGGTTCATCAACGTATTGGATGCAGCGGGCCAGCCTTGCACTGCTTCTCCCGCATGCTTGATTGCCGCAACCCCCAAGCTACGCGATAGCTTCGATCGCCATTGCCGCGACACGATTGAGAAACTGTGTGCGATATTCGGCGGGCGTGAGCGCCTGCCGGCAATCAGATGCGACGACGCGATCTCGCCGATTTTCAGCTTCTTTAACAGCTACGACCAGAATGGCGGGAAACTTGCGAGGCGATCGTCGGGCAGAAGGCGCTGACGCCGGCCCATATCAACGACGCCATGGACCATTTGGTCACCTACCAATATTGGGCGATCGTAATGTTGCTTTGGTCGGCGACCCCGTTCGGTAGCGATCACGCGATCTCGCCGGCGCTGGTGATCGACGAGATCAACAGCAGAATGTGGGATGTGTTGAGGCTCGGACACTTGGCGATCAAAGAGCGGGTCACCAACTTGACCCGGTGGGGATTTTTTGCCGAACAAACAATCAAGAAGCACAAGGCGGTCGCGCTCACACCGCTGGCCGGCACCGCGATCAGCAGGAGTTTAGCGGAGACCAAACCGCTTCTTCGAGAGCTTCACATCAAGCTCGTCCCCCAGCAAGCGAGGTTGGTTCCGATAGCGTCGTAAGTTGTGATGGTTTCGAGTATGGGGGTTCGCGTCAGTAGAGCCGGGTCCGATAGCTCTCTGCTGTCAGCCGCTCCGATTCCGCGACCGAGATCCCGCCGATCTGATCGGCCAATATCCGGCCCAGAGACGGGAACTCGGATCGCCGGAGCTGTTTCTCCGGGTTCCATAGATCGGAGCGGATCAGCGCTTTGCCGCAGTGGAAATAGATCTCTTCGGCCGACACGAGGATCGCGCTGCGCGGCACTTTACCATTGATCGCGAGAGGACTGAGTAAGGCAGGATCGGTGGTGATGCGCGCCCGCCCATTGACGCGTAGCGTCTCGTTGATCCCCGGCACGAAAAAGATCAGCCCAACACCGGGCCGTGCCAAGAGGTTGCTGATCGTGTCGACCCGATTATTGCCGAGGCGGTCGGGGATCAGCAGGGTTTCATCCTCGAGCACTTGGACAAAACCAGGCGCATCGCCCTTCGGCGAGGCGTCGCACCGGCCTGACGAATCCGATGAAGCGATGACCAGAAACGGAGAGCGCGCGATGAAGGCGCGGCAATGGTTATCGAACCGGCTCAGCTGTTTCTTCAGGGACCGTTCGTTCGGTGCTCCGTAGATTTCGCGCAGCCGCTCGAGGTCTTCAACAATTTCCACGATCGCCCTCCCGTCAATGCAGCGTCACTATGCATGAACCGTCGCAAAAGCTCCAGTAGAAGCGTGCCCCCTTGTTTGGTTTGGTGCGCTGCTGCGGTATCACTTGCCAATGGTCGATCGCGTCGGGAATAAAGAGGCCAACTTCCGATGAGCGTGGTGGTTCGACAAGAGGAGCGCCCCGAAGGCGGCCACCTCGTGCGCTTGACGATCGACAACGCGGCCAAGCTCAATAGTCTCAATCGCGCATTGATGATCGAGGTCATCGAGGCTGCGACCGCGCTGGGCACCGACCCGGAGCTCCGGCTGGTGATCGTGAGCGGAGCAGGCGGGCGCGCTTTCGTCGGCGGCGCCGATATCGGCGAGATTGCCGCGCTCGATCGAGACACCGCCCGCAGCTTCATCACATCGGTGCATCGCTGCTGCGATACGTTCCGCCGCTTGCCGGTTCCGGTCATCGCCCGGATCGATGGTTACGCGCTTGGCGCCGGGCTCGAGCTCGCCTGCGCCTGCGACCTGCGTGTCGCGAGCGAGCGTTCGGTATTTGGCATGCCCGAAGTCAGGATCGGCATTCCCTCGGTCGTCGAGGCGGCACTGTTACCACAGCTGATTGGGCATGGCCGTGCCCGCCGGCTGTTGTTGACGGGTGAGACAATCGGTGCAACTGACGCGCTTGATTGGGGCTTGATCGATATCGTAGTGCCGCATCAGGCGCTCGACGAGAGGGTCGATGGCCTGACGCGTTCAATCCTTGCGGCCGGCCCAAGGCGATCCGTCTACAAAAATCGCTGATCCTCGAATGGGAGGAATTGCCGACTTCCGCCGCAGTGCGGCGCGGCGTCGAATGCTTTGTCAGCGCCTTCGATACCGATGAGCCGGCGCGAATGGCAAGCGCGATGCTTGCTGCATTGCGCGCCCGCCGAGGACGGGCCTGATGGCTGCGCCGCGCCGCCTCAAGCCACTGCTGCGTCTTGCCGAAGGCTCGGGCGACACGCCGCATTACTACGGCCACCGCGAACGGCTGCGGCAGCGCTTGGTCACGGCCGGCGCGGAGAATTTGCCTGACTATGAGCTGCTTGAGGTGATCCTCTTCGCCAGCAACCCGCGCGCCGATGTGAAACCGCTCGCTAAAGCCCTGCTCGAGCGGTTCGGCGGTTTCGCCGAGCTGCTGAACGCCGAGGTCGAGGCGCTCGCGGCTGCGGGGCTGGGCCTTGCCGGGATCGCTGCGCTCAAATCAGCACGCGAGGCGGCGTTGCGGCTCATGCGGTCGGAACTTCGCGAGCGGCCCGTGATCAATTCGTGGGACAAGTTGGTCGACTATTGCACGGCACAAATCGCGCACGGCAAGGTCGAGGAGTTTCATATCCTTTTTCTCGACCGCAAGAACGTGTTGATCACACATGAGCGACAACAGCGCGGGACCATCGATCACACGCCGGTCTACACGCGCGAGGTGCTCAAGCGCGCGCTGGAACTGGGGGCCTCCGCGCTGATCCTCGTCCATAATCATCCCTCCGGTGACCCAACCCCCTCCAAGGCAGACATCGCCGTAACCAAAGACATCGTTAAGGCTGCCCAATCACTCGGCGTGACCGTGCACGATCACTTGATCATCGGTCGCGGTCGCCACGCCAGCCTGCGCGACCTTGGGCTACTTTGAGCCTCTCACGAGCAACGGGTTCGGCGTTATGCGACGCGGTCGAGAGCTTCGCGTGCGGCGTTGGCAAGCTCCTCTTTGCGATAGGGTTTGGTGAGCAGAGGCACGCGCGAGGATGGCGCGTCAGCATCACCGAGCAATCGCGCCTCCGAAAACCCTGAAGTGAAGATGATCTTGATCTCCGGCCAACGCTGGCGAGCCCGCCGCGCCAATTCACGCCCGTTCATGCCGCCAGGCATTACGACGTCAGTCAACAATAGGTCGATGCTTTGCTGCTCCAGCAGCCGCAAACCGGCCGTGGCGTTCTCGGCCGCCAGGACTCGGTAGCCGAGCTCCCTAAGCTGGCGAACAACGACGCGACCCAAGGCTGCATTGTCTTCGACGACCAGGACCGTCTCACCCCTACCCTGCACCAGCGGCACCACCGAACGCTCTTCAGCGGCCCATAACTTTTCCGTCATGCGCGGGAGGAATAGACGAAACGTCGTGCCAATTCCCGGCTCGCTGTAAACATTGATATGGCCGCCCGATTGCTTGATGAACCCAAAGACCATACTGAGCCCGAGGCCGGTGCCTTTGTCGCGGCCCTTGGTCGTAAAGAACGGTTCGAAAATTCGATCCATCACGTCGCGCGTCATCCCAATGCCGGTGTCACTGACCTCGATCATGACATAACCTCCCGGGACGACCTCGGTTTGCTGCGCCGCGTAATCGGCATCGAGGTAACGATTGCCGGTAATGATCGTCAGGCGCCCGCCATCCGGCATGGCATCCCGAGCATTCGTGGCAAGATTGGTGAGGCTTGCGTCGAGCTGGGCCGGGTCGACAACGGTCGCCCACAAATGTGGTGCGAGATCGAGCGCGATTTCGATATCCTCGCCGAGAGTGCGGCTCAACAGCCGCGTAATTCCTGATACCAGAGCGTTGACATCGACGCGTTGCGGGCGCAGCGGCTGCTGTCGCGCAAAGGCGAGCAGTCGACGCGTCAGATCGGCCCCGCGGAATGCCGCCTCGAGTGCCTCGTGCGACAGCTCATCGGTTTCTGCGTCGCCTTCTCTGAGATCGCGCAGCAGGTCGATATTGCCGATGATAACGCCGAGCAAGTTGTTGAAATCGTGCGCCATACCACCAGTCAGATTGCCGATTGCTTCCATTTTTTGCGCCTGATGCAGCTGCGCTTCGAGTTTGGTGCGTTCCGCTTGCTCCTGTTTTTGATTGGTGAGGTCGCGCAATATTCCAGTGAAGTGGCGATGACCGCCGGCCCACCACTCGGCAATCGACAAATGCGCCGGAAAGACGATCCCATCCTTGCGGCAGACTTCGAGTTCCCGCACAGTCCAAAGATAGCGCGCGGTATAGCGTTCATGCTTCTGCCGCAGGCTTGGCGGCAGCAGCACCCTCATATTCTGGCCGGTGACCTCGGCGAGCGAATAGCCGGTCATTCTTTCGGCCGCCTTGTTGAATTCTCGGATGATGCCATGCTGGTCGGTGACAATAATGGCATCGACTGCGGTCTCGAAGATGGCCCGATATCGACTCTCGCTTTCTCTCAGCTCCCGTTCGGTGGCCGAACGTTTGCAGCGTTCGTGACGGAGATAAGCAAGAAGGAGCGCGGCGAGCCCGACCCACAGCACGGCGGCGATCCAGCGCAAGCTGGTGAGGAATTCGGGCAGAAACTCGGGCATCGCGCTCGATCCGATTTTCCTGTGCGCTAGCGTGTTATTATTAACCTTTACACCTTTGCCTATAGAACGTCAGAAGGCCGTCAAAAAACCAGTTGAAAACAGCAGTGACGAAGATCTATCTGTTAAAATTCCGTAAACATTTTATGAAACTCGTAACTCAGCCTGCCTATATGTGACGAAAAATCATTATATGATTGGCATTTGATATTCAATATGATCGTATCGTGAGATTATGTATAGAAAGCTGTTTGCGATTATTAGTGAAACTCGACTTTAATAATTGCGGACATCTTCAGCAAAAAAGCGGTTGAGCTCGGGCCATTCTTTACCACAAATGCCGGTGTCGCCAGCCTTTTAGATGGGGGCTTTCCGTGTTCGTGACCCTGTCCGACGAGCAGCGCCGTTTCGTCCAGACCGTTCGCGGGCTTGCGCAAAGCGAATTTCGGCAACGCGCGTTGCGCTACATGGACGGGAGCTTCCCGAGGGAGAACATGCGCGCTCTCGCCGAATTGGGCGTGCTCGGAATGGCGGTCCCGGAAGAATATGGCGGTCTCGGGCTGCCGGTCTTCGATACCGCGCTCGTCCTCGAGGAGATCGCCAAAGCGTGCTACGTGACGGCGATGGCGGTGCTCGGCGAGGTCGGGGTGCAGACCCGGATCATCGCAACCTACGCGTCCGAGGCAATCAAGCAACGCATTCTGCCGGCGGTGTGCCGCGGCGAGGCGATCCTCGCGATCTGCATGACCGAGCCCGATGCCGGCACCGATGTCGCCAATTACAAGACCAATCTCGACACCGCGGGCGGCGCGCTCCGGCTCAACGGCGTCAAGACGCTGATCAGCCGAGCCGAGGAGGCGCAGATGTTCGTCGTCTTCACCCGCGTCGACCGGCGGCCCGGTCGCGAGGGGATCGGCTGCGTTTTGATCGAGAAGGGCACCCCCGGCTTCTCGGTCACCGGCACTTTTCACACGATGGGCGGCGAGAATTTGCACGAGATCCGCTTCGAGGATTGCGAATTGCCGCCGGAAAATCTGGTGGTGCGCGAGAACGGGTTCAGAAAGCTGCTCTCGGCCTTCAACACGCAGCGCTGCCTCAACCCGAGCATCTCGCTCGGTCTTGCCGAAGGCGCCTTCGACGAAGCCCGCAACTATGTGCGGGACCGCACCGTGTTCGGCAAAG
>Ga0126373_10002296_pt1 | contig 14074 bp, 10 predicted proteins | sample PanSoiMetPlot_11_FD_92545 | JGI IMG/M metagenome (GOLD analysis project Ga0126373, IMG submission 92545) | Tropical forest soil microbial communities from Panama - MetaG Plot_11 | ecosystem: Environmental > Terrestrial > Soil > Tropical forest > Bulk soil | place: Panama | collected 2016-02-17 | reverse complement strand
TCGCCTTCACGCACGGCGTGATCGACGCCGGCGCCGACCTGGTCATGGGATCAGGCCCGCACGTGTTGCGCGGGTTCCAGTGGTACCACGGTCACCTCATCGCCTACAGCCTGGGCAACTTCTGCGGATTCAACACCCTCGGCCTCGACGCCTACACGTCCGTGAGCGCGATCTTGCACGTTACCCTCAACGCGACCGGGCAGTTCGTTCGCGGCAGCGTGACGCCGCTGCAACTCATCGCGCCCGGGACGCCGCAAGTTGATCCCAGCAAGACCGCGATCGCCTACATCAACGCGCTGTCCGGCGCTGACTTTGCCGGGAACGGGGCCGTCCATATCTCTGCCGCCGGAGGCATCGACAGGCAGTGATGCCTTCCGGCTGCCCGGCTAGTGGCCCGTGGCCTGCTCGCGCAGCCTGAATCGCTGCAGCTTGCCGGTGTTGGTGCGGGGGAGCGTGGTGACGAACTCCACTGCCCTTGGGTACTTGTAGGGTGCAATGCGCTGCTTGACGAGATCCTGGAGTTCGCGGGCTTTGTCGTCATCGCCAACGGCGCCTGCGGCGAGGACCACGTACGCCTTCACGATCTGCCCCCGTGCCTCATCCGGAACGCCGACCACGCCGCACTCAGCCACGTCGGGATGGCCGAGCAGCACTTCCTCGATCTCCGGCCCGGCAATGTTGTAGCCGCCGGAGATGATCATGTCGTCCGACCGGGCCTGGTACCAGAAGTAGCCGTTCTCATCGCGGATGTAGGTATCGCCGGTGATGTTCCAGCCGTCCTGGACGTAGTCGCGCTGACGGTCGTCGTTCAGGTACGTGCACCCCGTCGGGCCCTTGACCGCGAGCCGGCCCGGCTCGCCGTCCGGCACCGGCTTCCCGTCGCGGCCGAGCACAGCGGCCGTATAACCCGGCACCGCCCGTCCGGTCGACCCCGGCCTGATGTCGTCGCCAGCTGAGGCGATGAAAATATGCAGCATCTCGGTGCTGCCGATGCCGTCGATGATCTTCACGTCGGTGGCGTCGTAGAACGCCTGCCACGTTGACTCGGGCAGGTGCTCCCCGGCCGACACCGGCAACCGCAAGCCGCGCAGCTCCGGCGCCTTACCGGCCGCGAGCATGGCCCGGTAGGCAGTCGGCGCGGTCGACAGCACGGTGACGCCGTATTCGGCGATCGCGTCGGCTAGCTCGACCGGAGTCGCCTTTTCCAGCAGGAGGCTCGCCGCGCCAACCCGGAGCGGGAAGAGCAGGAGCGCGCCGAGGCCGAACGTGAAGGCAAGTGGCGGCGTGCCGGCGAACACATCGTCGGCCACCGCCCGCAGGACGCGTCCCGAGAATGCGTCTGCCGCGGCTAGCAAGTCGCGATGAAAGTGCATGGCGGCCTTCGGCCTGCCGGTGGTTCCCGATGTGAAGGCGATCATGGCTACGTCGTCCGCAGCCGTCTGGACGGACGCAAACTCGGTTGGCTTTCGATCAGCGAGCATGGTCAGGTCACCCGAATCGCTGCCACCGAACTCCACGATGCGCAGGTCAGGAATCGCTGCGGCGCTCAGGTCGGCCGTGAACCGGTGATCGCACAGCGCCAGCCGGACCTGCGCGATGGCGCCTATGCTGCTCAGTTCGGCCGCGCGCAGCATCGGCATCGTCGCCACCGCGACCCCGCCTGCCTTGAGCACCCCGAGCCAGCACGCCGCCAGCCACGGGTTGTTCGGCCCGCGCAGCAGCACCCGATTGCCGGGGATCAGGCCAAGGTCTTCTGTCAGCACCGCGGCGATCTGGGCAGCGCGCATCGCCACGGCGCCGTAGGTCCAGGTTTCTGATGGCGACAGCAGGCAGCGGCGGTTGGCACCGCCGGCCTCGATGGTCGGGTTGAGAAGCTCATCAGCCGCGTTGATGCGGCTGGGGTAGGCAAGCTCGGGGAGCGTGAATTGCAGATCCGGCCACAGCTCCGGGGCCGGAAGGTTGTCCCGGCAAAAGGTGTCGGCGTGTGCGGACGGCGTGAGCTGCATTGCCCGGACCTCCTCGGATGCCACCAGGACGGTCTCACGCCTCTTTGACGATAGTCAATTAAGCGAGCGAGTCTGGCAACGCGCCGGTGCGCGGCCGTCCGGGCGGCGCTAGGTTCTGACGGTGACCACCTCCGGCCAGCCCGGCAGCGATGTGCTGCTGGCTCAGCCGCGGGCGCTGATCGTGACCATTTACGGACTGTACGCACGCGACGCCGACGGCTGGATAAGCATCGCCGCGCTGATCAGGCTGATGGCCGAGCTTGGGGTGGAGGAACCGGCGGTCCGATCGGCGATCTCCCGGCTCAAGGTCCGTGGCCTGCTCGATGCGCGCCGCGTTGGCGGCGCGGCCGGCTACGGCCTGTCGGCCGGCGGCCAGAAGATCCTGGCCGACGGTGACCGCAGGATCTTCCGCCGTCCCGGGGCCAGCGCGGCCGACGGCTGGCTCCTGGCTGTGTTCAGCGTCCCTGAGCACGAGCGCGCCCGGCGCCACGCGCTGCGTTCCCGACTGGCATGGCTGGGCTTCGGCACGGTCGCCGCCGGCGTGTGGATCGCCCCGGCTCAGCTGGCCGCTGAGACCCGCGATGTGCTGGCGGCCGATGACCTCTCGGCCTACGTGAACCTGTTCACAGCAGGAAACCTCGCCAACGGTGACGTCAGGGACAAGATCGGGCAATGGTGGGACCTCGACCGACTCGAGCACCTCTACCAGGCCTTTATTGACGCAGCGGCGCCTGTCTTGGCGCGATGGCAGCGCCTCGCAGGCGATCCTGGCGGCATAGATCCTGGTCAGGCATTCGCCGACTACGTCCGGGTCCTCACCGCCTGGCGTCGCCTGCCATTCCTGGACCCAGGACTGCCACCGGAGTTTCTGCCGGCGGAGTGGCACGGCGCACGGGCCGCCGACCTCTTCGGTCGGCTGCGTGATGTGCTGAGCGGCCCGGCCAGTGCACACGTGCTGGCCGTCATCGGCACGGATGCGATCTGATTCGGCAAAGTAGTGACGTCGCCTGCGGCTGGCCTAGGCTATGAAGTGAGGTGGCTGTAGCGACGGGTAGTGACGATCGCCGTGGCGTGACTAGGCTGTGCGGTGCCCCACGGCGACGCTAATGAGGAGCCACTATGAGCTATCAGCAGTACCCGACGAGCGGATTCGACCAGACGCCGCAGCAGCGTCCTGAGGCGCCCCCGTCCATTCGCACTGCGGTGAAGCTCATGTACGCCGGCGCGGTACTGAGCGGTTTGAGCTTCATCATCGGCCTGGCGACCATCGGCAGCCTGCGGCAAGCGATCATCAAGGCCTCCCACAAACCGCTCACGTCTACCCAGTTGCACACGGCTGAGGTTGCTGGCGTCGTCGTGATCGTGATCTTGGGCCTCCTCGGCGTCGGCCTGTGGCTGTGGATGGCCTGGGCCAACGGTCGCGGTCGAAGCTGGGCCCGGATTGTGGCCGCCGTTCTGTTCGGGTTCAACACCCTTGGCCTGCTGTCGGTCGTCCTCCGGCCCGCCGCGGCCGGCACGAAGATCTTCGATATCCTCAGCTGGCTCGTGGGTCTCGGCGCCACCATCTACCTCTGGCGGCCGGACGCGTCGCAGTACTACGAGCAGTCCAAGTTCCGGTAGGCCGGCGCCCGGTTACGCGTCAGCCGACGACAGCGAAGCCCTGTACCTCTACCAGCGCTGCTTCGTCCCACAGCCTGGATACGCCGATGGCGGCCATGGCCGGGTAGTTTCGTCCCGCCATCCGCCGCCACACAGCGCCGATCTCCTTGCCGTGCGCCCGGTAGTCGGCCAGGTCAACGACGTACACAGTGAGGCTCGCCAGGTCCGTCGGTTTCCCGCCGGCCGCGTCGAGGGCAGTGAGCAGGTTCGCCAGCGCGAGCTCGAACTGGTCGACGACGGTGCCCCCGGCAATCGTCCCTGCCTCGTCGAGCGCCGTCTGGCCGGCGAGGAAGACCAGCCGCCCGCCCGTCGCGATCACCGCGTGTGCGAACCCCGATGGCGCCGGCAGCGACGGGGGATTGACTCGCTCGATGCTCATCGGCCGATTCTCGCTCATCCTCGCCATGAATGGCGTATTGCTGTCGCTATAGCGACAGTGGCGGTACATCGATCAAGAAACTCCGGTCAGGGGCGCCAGCGGGCGTGCTTGGTCCCGGTGTCGCCGGACCGGATTAGCTCCAGGCGCGGGCGCGGGCCGTCGGTGCGGCCCGTTTGGGGAGGTCGGCTGCCGGCTTGCCACTGCACCGGCCAGGTAACGCCCGGCCCGGAGTAGCCCTGGTCGGCTGCAGCGTGCAAGGTCCAGTTCGGGTCGTACAGGTGCGCCCGGCCGAGCGCGCAGAGGTCCGCGCGCCCGGCCAGAATCAGCGAGTTGACGTCGTCGTATGACGAGATCACGCCGACCGCAATCGTGGCGACGCCTATCTGGTTCCTGATCGCGTCCGCGAACGGGGTCTGATACGACCGCCCGAAGGCCGGCTTCTCGTCCGGCGTGACCTGGCCGGTCGACACGTCGATCGCGTCGGCGCCCGCGGCCGCGAAGGCCGCGGCGATTTCGACAGCGTCCGCGCCGGTGATGCCCTCGGGCACCCAGTCGCAGGCCGAGATCCGCACCGTCATCGGCTTGTGCGCCGGCCACACAGCACGTATGGCGGCAAACACCTCCAGCGGATAGCGCAGTCGTCCCGCCAGCGAGCCGCCATACTCATCGGTTCGCTGGTTCGACACCGGCGAGATGAACGACGACAGCAGATAGCCGTGCGCGCAGTGCAGCTCGAGCAGGTCGAAACCGGCCCGCTCGGCGGCTTCAGCCGACGCCACGAACTGATCGCGGATTTCCCGCATCTCAGCCAGCGTCAGCGCGCGCGGCACCTGGTTCACGCCGGCCTCGTATGCCAGCGCCGACGGTCCGCAGACCGGCCAGTTGCCGGAGTCGAGCGGCTGGTCGATGCCCTCCCACATGAGCCGGGTTGACCCCTTGCGGCCAGAGTGACCAACCTGCAATCCGATTTTGGCGCTGGCTGATGAGTGCACGAAGGACGTGATCCGCTGCCACGCCGCTTCGTGCTCGGGTGCGTACAGCCCGGCACAGCCCGGCGTGATCCGGCCCTCGGGGCTGACGCAGACCATCTCCGTCATCACCAGGCCGGCGCCCCCAAGCGCCTTCCCGCCGAGATGCACGAGGTGAAATTCGGACGGAGTCCCGTCGGTGGCTGAGTACATGTCCATTGCCGAGACAATGACGCGGTTCGGCAGTTCGAGCGAGCGCAGACGGAACGGCTGGAACATCGGGGGCACAGCGTCGCCGGCACCGAGTCCGCGTTGCTTGCAGTCGTCGGCGAACCACGCGTCCATCCGGTCGGTGAACTCTGGATCGCGCAGCTTGAGGTTTCCGTGTGTGACGCGGCGGCTCCGGGTCATGATGTTGAACGCGAACTGCTCAGGCTCTTGATCCGTGTACTGGCCCAGGTTCTCGAACCATTCGAGGCTGGCCTGGGCCGCCCGCTGCGTCGAGGCGACCACGGGCCGGCGCTCGGCTTCATATGCCGTCAGGGCATTCTTGATCGCCGCCTCGCGACCGCCGTCAACCTCTGGCCAGCTAGCCCCGTGCTCGTAAAGGCACGCCGCCAGCGCGAGCGCGTCCTCCATCGCGAGCTTGGTCCCCGAGCCGATGGAGAAGTGCGCTGTGTGCGCCGCGTCGCCGAGGAGCACGACGTTCTCATCCGTCCAACTGTCGCACCGCAGCGTGGCGAAGCTCAGCCAGCGTGAATTGTTGGCCAGCAGCGCGTGGTCGCCGAGTACATCCCCGAGCAGATCTGCCACCAGTTTGATCGAAGCTTCGTCCGACTGGCCAGGTGCGAGGTGGGTGGCGGCGGCGGCCAGGTCGCCAAAACCGGCCGCGCGCCAAACTGCATCGTTCATCTCGATGATGAAGGTGCTGCCGGTGGCGTCGTACGGGTAGCCGTGCACCTGCATGACGCCGTACGGGGTCGCCACGACATAGAACTTGAACGCGTCGAAGACCAGGTCTGTCCCCAGCCACATGTACTTGCACTGCCGGACTTCAAAATCAGGACGGAACGAGGCCGTCCGCATGCTCCTGATCGCTGAGTTAACGCCGTCGGAGGCGACCACCAGGTCGAACCTCGTGGCGAGGTCACTGAGATCGGGCGCGGGGGTGCGGAAATGAACTGTCACGCCGAGGTCGGCGCAGCGCTGCTGCAGAATCTCGAGCAGCCGCCGCCGTCCCATCGCCGCGAACCCATGCCCGCCGCTGGTGATGACCTGACCGCGGTAGTGGACGTCGATGTCGTCCCAACGGGCGAACTCGCGCTCCATCTGACCGTAGATGCTGGGATCGGCGTTCTCGATGCCGCCCAGGGTTTCGTCGGAGAACACCACCCCGAAGCCGAACGTGTCATCCGGCGCGTTCCGCTCCCACACCGTGATGTCGGCGGTGGGCATGAGCTGCCGGGCCAGCGCGGCGAAATACAGGCCGCCTGGCCCGCCACCTGCGACTGCGATCCGCACGGGTCCCCCTCGCGTGTGGGCGGCCGCGACACTGCCGACGGCACTGCCGACCTATGCGAGGTTATGCTGGATCCGCGACGGTCGTCAACAGAACGCGACAGCAGTCAGATCCGCCGGCGTCGGATCCGCCACACGCACGACCAGCCGAGTCCAGCGGCGAGCACCAGGTAAATACCCGTCTCGATGAACTGCAGCGGCCAGAATCGGCTAGCGGGCTGGTAGGCGACCTGCTGCCGCAGGTGCAGGGTGTTCACCCAGGCGTTGCACGCGTTCGGAGGGTAGTTGCCTGTGCACGCTGCGCCCGCTGGGCCGGTGAAGACCTGACCGGACGGCGTGACTGTGTTGTTCGACAGGATCCAGGCGCCCGGACGGCTGAAGTTGCCGACGAGCGTCATGCGGTTGCCGGGCGAACTGATCGTGAGCTCGTTGTTCTCGAAGGCGTTGAACGGCGCCGTCGCCTGCACCGGCGGCATCAGGTGCGGCCGGACGTAAATCGGCATCAGGACCTGCACGGCGACGAAGATCGCCAGGGTTACGGCCATCGCTGGCAGTGTCTTGCGGATGAACACTCCCATCGTGACGCCGAGTGCGAAGGCGAACGCTGCGTAGCCGAGCGGCGCGACTCCGCGAGAGGCGAACACCAGCGGGCTGAGCCGGGGCAAGTAGGGGCCCGAGAAGGGCTGGCCGAAGTTCATGGCGCTGTCGATGGGGCTGGCCCACCAGCCGATCATGAGGCTGAGCAAGCCAGCGGTGGCAACCGCGACCGATCCGATGAGGCCGAGCTTGATCACGGTCCAGCGGGTACGGCTGACGCTCTGATTCCAGGCGAGCTGGTGTGTGCCAGCCTCAAGCTCGCGAGCGATCAGCGGCGCGCCCCAGAAGATGCCGATGAGCGCCGGCAGTCCGTACATGACCGCTATGGCGGCTTCGAACACTGTCTTGTCCGGGCCGCCGATAGCCTTCAGGAAATTGCTCGCTATCTGCCCGCAGCTTGCATGGCACGCGCTGAGACCGGTCGAGTCGTAGAGGTTCAGCAGATGGGGTGCCGTCACGCCAAGGAAGATGGCCGCGGCAGCCAGGACAACCGCGACCGTTATGGCCTGCGCACGGAACTGTCGCCAGGTGAGCCACATCATCGCTTCTCCTCCAGGATCTTGGCGCCTGCATCGCCGTTGAGACCGAGCCTGCTGGTACGTGCCTGGCCCATGTAGGCGAGGACTAGGTCTTCCAGGTCGATCTGGCCCACCGACCAGCCCGGGTCAAGAATCGGCTCTTCGCAGCGGACCAGGATCGTGCTCTGCCGGTCGGTGTGGCTGGCGCTGATGACGTGCTGGCTATCCGGCAGAGTCGCGGGATCGCGGCGCGCTCCGCTCAACAGCTGATGCGAGGCGAGCAGCTCGTCGATGTCGCCTGCGACCTGCACGCGCGAGTCGACGAGGACGACCAGGTACTCGCTGATCCGTTCCAGGTCGGCGACCAGGTGTGAAGACATGATGACGCTGATACCGCTCTCGGCAGTGCTCTCCATCAGCACCTGCAGGAACTCACGCCTGGCGAGCGGGTCGAGGCTCGCGATCGGCTCATCCAGGATCAGCAGCTCGGGTCGCTTCGCGATGGCCAGCGTCAGCGCGAGCTGCGCCCGCTGACCGCCGGACAGTGTGCCGGCCTTCTGCTTCTGCGCGATCCCGAGCTGCCTGATGCGCCCGGCAGCCAGAGCGGCGTCCCAGCGCCGATTCATGTGCGCACCGAGGCTAAGGTGGTCGGCCACGCTGAGCCCGGCGTAAATGGGGGCGTCCTGCGCGACGTAGCCAACCCTGCTCAGCTGGTCTGGTCCGCTGCCGGGTGCGCCCCCGAGCACCTGGATGCTGCCAGTTGTTGGTGCGAGCATCCCCGTGGCCATATTGAGCAGCGTTGTCTTGCCCGCACCATTAGGACCGACGAGCCCGACGACGCACCCGACCGGGATGCTCAGCGTGCAGTCCGACAACGCCCAGTGGCGCCCGTATTTTTTGCCGAGGCCGCTGGCTTCGATCGCTGCGGTCATCTGACTTCCTCCTGAACGGCGGTCCGGATAGACCGCTGAAAGATTGCGCCGATGCTTTCGTCATCGAGGCCGGCTGTGCGGGCTTTGCTGATCCATCCCTCTAGGTCGCGGCTGAGCTCGATGTAGCTGGCGATCGAATCGCTGCTCAGGGTTGCGGTCACGAACGTGCCGACGCCCGGCCTCGCTGAGGCTAGGCCCTCGTACTCGAGCTCTCGGTAGGCCTTGAGCACCGTATTCGGGTTGATCGCCAACGAGCCCGAAACGTCTTTCACGGTCGGGAGCTGATCACCCTCCCTGAGCAAGCCGAGCCGCAGCGCCTGACGCACCTGCTGGATCAGCTGCAGGTACGGCGCGACCCCGGATCGGGTATCCAGGTGGAACTCGATCACCCCGGCTGCCTCCTATTTATCTAGGTGACTAGCACTATAGGTATCTCAGATGCCGGGCGCAAGCGTTCGCGCTCGGCGGGGCTGGGTGTCAGCAGCTGCGGAACTCCGCGACACGCCGCGGACGGTCCGCCGCCGTTGGTCCGGCGCTCGTTACGGTGGGGAACATGGCGACTCGTGCGCCCAACGGCGCAGCGCGCCCTCGCGGCGGCACGACCAGCCGGACGCGGCAGACGACCACTCCGGCTCGCCGCAGTTCCGGCTCTTACGCGCGCAGCCGCAGTTCTGGTTACGGCACCAGGCGGCGCACGTCGAATGGTCGACGTATCTCGCGCCCGCCGCCACCATCAAACCCGTTCGTCATACTGGCTGGATGGGTCGTTAGCGCCATCGCCGCTATCTGGATGGCGCTCGCGCACACGGTCGGGACCCTGTTTCGCGCTCTCGGTCGTAGCGCGAGGGACCTGGATCCGCTGCACCGCCGCGACGGCCTTGGCCTGACGGCTCTCTGCGCGGCCATTGTCGCGGCGGTGGCGACTTGGTGGCACCCGGCCGGCCCACTCAAGCCGGTGTCGACCGGCCTTGTGACGCTGTTCGGATCTGGGACCTGGACGATTCCGATCTTGCTTGGGCTGCTGGCATGGCGCTTCTTGCGCCACCCAGACAGCAACGCGGACACGGCCCGGATGGTCATCGGCTGGACAGCGCTGCTCGTCGGTGCGCTTGGCCTGGTCCACATTGCGTCGGGGACACCGGAGCTGTCGGCCGGTTTGAAAGCGGTCCGGTCGGCGGGCGGGGTCATCGGGTTCGGCGTATCGGCGCCACTTGTCGCTGTCATCACCAAGTGGGCTGCGATTCCGGTGCTGGCTCTCATCTCTGGCTTCGGTCTGCTCGTCGTGACGGGAACGCCACTGCACCGCGTTCCCGACCGGATCGCTGAGCTACGCGGCTTCCTCACACGCCGGCCGGCGTCGGCCGAGCAGGCGGAAGCGGACGGGACGGCGCGTCCGGTTGCCAAGTTGTCGCGGCGGCGGACCGAAGCGCTCGAAGTCGGGGCTCGCGACCGGGCCTATGACACCCCCCTTCTGGGCGGCCTTATAGGTCGCCGCGACGGACCTAAGGACCTGGAGTCGCCGAGCGAAGCGGGCATCAGCGCGGCCGAAGCGGCCGCCGCCGTGGGCTTGAGGTTCGGCGGTGCGGCCGATGATGCTAGTGCGGCTGCTGGCGCTTCCGCCGGCGGCGTGCCTGACTGGGCCGCTGCACGCGGCGGTGCTGACGGCGGTGCGGTGGGCACGGCCTCGAAGAAGGCGGAACAGCTGACGCTCGCTGCCGTCACGGACGGCAGCTACACGCTGCCGCCGGTGGCCTTGCTGCGGCCCGGCACGGTGCACAGGGTTCGCACCAGGGCCAACGAGGTGATGGTCGACGCGCTCTCCGCTGTGCTGGAGCAGTTCGAGGTCGACGCCCAAGTCACGGGCTTCACCCGCGGTCCGACCGTGACGCGATATGAGATCGAGCTCGCGCCCGCGGTGAAGGTAGAGCGCGTCACCCAGCTCTCGAAGAACATCGCCTACGCCGTCAAGAGCGCCGACGTCAGGATCCTGTCGCCGATCCCTGGCAAGTCAGCCATCGGGGTCGAGATACCTAACGCCGACCGCGACATCGTCAGCCTTGGTGATGTGCTCCGGTCGCCAGTGGCCACGTCTGACCAGCACCCCATGGTGGTTGGACTCGGGAAGGACGTCGAAGGCCGGACCGTCATCGCAAACCTCGCCAAGATGCCGCACATGCTGATCGCCGGAGCCACTGGCGCCGGCAAGGCACTCGCTCTGGACACGCCGATTCCGACGCCCTCCGGCTGGACGACCATGGGCGACATTCAGCCGGGCGACGAAGTATTCGACGAGCGCGGTCGCCGATCGATGGTCATCGCGGCGACTCCGGTCATGCACGATCGACCGTGCTACGAAGTCGAGTTTTCGGATGGCACCGTGATCGTGGCGGACGCGGAGCACCTGTGGCAGACCGAGACAGCGATGTGCCGAGCCCAGCGTGCTAGGCCGTCCCGAGCCAAGACGTACTGGCCGGCTGCGGACGTGGCTCGCGTCGCGAGCCGCGCGACGGAGATTTTGAGCGAGCCCGACCGGCCCGCCACGACCGCCGGCGTAATCGCTGACGTTGGGAATCAGTTCAAGAACGCAATTTACGTGCTTGTCGCCGACTTGCCGAAAGAGGGCCGAAACGCGCGACGCACGTACAGCCGGAGCGGGCGAACCGTCGGCTTCTGGGCCCAGACATATTCTCGGCACCTGCTCTATAAGACTCTCGCCGATCGCGTCGCAAGGTTGTCCAGTCACGGGCGACGCCAGTTGGGTCCTGTGCCCGTCCGCACCATTGACATTGCCACGTCGCTGTACTCGAGCGGACGTCTCAATCACTCGATCGACGTCTGCGACGCGCTTGACTATCCCGAGCGCGATCTTCCGGTGGCCCCGTACACGCTCGGCGCGTGGCTCGGCGACGGGCATTCTGCATCGCCGCGCATTACCAGCGCTGACCCGGCGATGGACTTGCTCGACAACAAGCACATCCCGGAGCAGTATCTCCGAGCTTCGATTGAGCAGCGGCGGGCGCTCCTGGCTGGCCTGCTCGACAGCGATGGGTATTGCAGCCCTGAGGGCGGCGTTGACCTCAGTGTTACAAATGAGCGGCTCGCTTACGACGCGCTCGATCTGGTGCTGGGCCTCGGCTACAAGGCGACGCTACGGACTAAGCCGTGCAGAGGCCGGTCGGAAAGCTCGTCGGCCGTGTACACCATCGGCTTCCGGCCACATGACGCGGTGTTCAGGCTCGGGCGGAAGCTCGAGCGGCAGGTCACCATCAAGCCGTCAAGCCCGGCGCGGCGACGTTACGTCGTCGACGTTCGGCCCATTGAGTCTGTGCCAGTTCGATGCATCCAGGTCGACAGCCCGAGCAGCCTGTATCTCGCAAGCCGAGCCTGCATCCCAACCCACAACTCGACCTGCATCAATGGACTTATTACCTCGATTTTGCTCCGGGCGACGCCGGACGAGGTCCGCATGGTGCTCGTGGACCCGAAGCGCGTGGAACTTGCCGCGTACGCAGGCATCCCGCACCTGATCACGCAGATCATTACCAACCCGAAGCGGGCGTCGGACGCGCTGCAATGGGTGGTAGGCGAGATGGACCGCCGCTACGACGACCTCGCAGCATCCGGTTTCCGGCACATGGATGATTTCAACAAGGCGGTCCGCGCCGGCCGAGTCACCGCGCCGGCCGGTTCGGATCGCGTGTACGCGCCCTACCCGTACTTGCTGGTGATCGTCGACGAGCTAGCCGATCTGATGATGGTCGCGCCCCGTGATGTGGAGGACGCGGTCGTCCGGATCACACAGCTCGCCAGGGCGGCAGGCATCCACCTGGTGCTGGCGACTCAGCGGCCGAGCGTCGACGTCGTGACCGGCTTGATCAAGGCCAACGTCCCGTCCAGGCTGGCGTTCGCCACGTCCAGCCTGACCGACAGCAGGGTGATCCTGGATCAACCCGGTGCCGAGAAGCTTGTCGGCCAGGGCGACGCGCTCTTCCTTCCGATGGGCACAAGCAAGCCAATCCGGCTGCAGAACGCCTTTGTCACCGAGAAGGAAATCCGGGAGGTCGTCGCCCATTGCAAGAAGCAGGCGGAGCCCATTTACCGGGAAGACGTGGTGACGGCAGAAAGCAGACAGCGGGAGATCGACGCCGACATCGGCGACGACCTCGAAGATCTGCTGCACGCGGCCGAGTTGATTGTCAGCACGCAGTTCGGCTCGACGTCGATGCTGCAGCGCAAGCTCCGGGTCGGCTTCGCGAAGGCAGGTCGGCTGATGGATCTACTCGAGAGCCGCGGCGTCGTCGGCCCGAGCGAGGGTTCTAAGGCGCGCGATGTGCTGATAAGGCCAGACGATCTGCCGGTGCTCCTCGCTTCGTTGCGCGGCGAGGATTAACTCGCGCTTGCTTCCGTCCACGGAGTCAGCACAAAACCGTCATGAGGGCGCTGAATCCGGTCTGCTCCCACCGGAGCGTAATCGCATGTCTACACTAGGTGACCGTCCGAATCTGGGGATCCGAAGGAAAAGCCAACAACGGGCAATGAGCCGCAAGGCCCCGCCCGGGGCGGGATACACATGATTAACGGAGGCGCCGCGTGAGCATCGGTGACACCCTGGCGGCCGGGCGCCGCCATGCGGGTCTCACCATTACGCAGGTAAGCCAGCGGACGTGCATCAGGGAGACGATTGTCCGCGGCATCGAGCGAGGCGACTACTCAGCCTGCGGTGGTGACTTCTACGCGCGCGGTCATATTCGCAGCATCGCCCGCGCTGTCGGGCTAGATCCAGAAGAACTCATCCGGGAATACGACGCCACCCAGGCGCCGCCCCAGCCGATTACGGCGGCTGACGTGTTCGAGCCGTTCACGCCCGTCAAGCTGAGGGAACGGCGCCGACCGAGGTGGGGCCTCGTGCTGCTGGCGGGGGTGATCGTCGTCCTGGGCATTGTCGGATTCCGCTACTTCGGGAATCGGCACCACGGCAACGCCCATGCACAGACGACGACACACGTCAGCCACTCGCCGACGGCGACACCGAAGCCGACGACGACGCAAGTCGCCGCGACGACGCCGAAGCACGTCGAACTCACGCTCATCGCCCGGAAGGGCGGCCTGACGTGGGTTCGGCTGACCGCAGCATCCGGGCACGTGATCTTCGAGGGTGACTTCGGCCCGTCCGTCGGGATCGGCAAGAGGACGTGGTTCCAGGACACTCCTCCGGTCACCATCGAGTTCGGCAATCCCGGCGGAGCCGTGCTGTACCTCAATGGCCACCGGCAGCACTACGAGACGGCGTATCCGATCAAGCTGACATGCACTCCGACGAACTGCGCTCCCTAGCGTCGGCGGTGCGGCGCAGAAGGATTGCTGGTGCGCTGGCACGTGCGCGGTTACCGTAGTCTGCCCGTGTGCCGTCTAGCCAGCAAAGTCCACGTGCCACTGGGCGAATAGTCCGGATGGTGACGCTTGGCTGCGCTCGCAACGAGGTGGACTCCGAGGAGCT
>Ga0126373_10002295_pt1 | contig 14074 bp, 10 predicted proteins | sample PanSoiMetPlot_11_FD_92545 | JGI IMG/M metagenome (GOLD analysis project Ga0126373, IMG submission 92545) | Tropical forest soil microbial communities from Panama - MetaG Plot_11 | ecosystem: Environmental > Terrestrial > Soil > Tropical forest > Bulk soil | place: Panama | collected 2016-02-17 | reverse complement strand
ATCCGGACCTCTACGATCTCGACCGCGTCGAGGTATTGCGGGGGCCGCAGGGGACTCTCTTCGGTGCCAGCTCGCTGGGAGGCACGGTGCGGCTCATCCCGGCTTCTCCAGATCTTTCCGGCTTTTACGGCAGCGCGCAGACGATGGTGTCGAGCACGCCGGACGGCGCGTTGGGCTACGGACAGAACGCGATGGTGAATCTGCCACTGATGAGCCACGTGGCGCTGCGCATCGTGGGGACGTTCAGCCACACAGCCGGCTGGATAGACAGGATCGTGGTGCCCAATTTTCCGCTGGAGAGCAATCCCTCACCCATCTCCTACGGCACGCGGCGAGGGCCGTTGCTCGATGTGCCCGGATCCATCATCCACAAGGACGTCAACGACGAAAACCTGACCGGCGGCCGGGCGAGCCTGCTGGTGAAGCCCAATTCGAGCCTCTCGATCGAGCCCGCCGTGTTCTATCAGAAGATCACGCAGGGCGGCGTGAACGCGTACGACAGCTCGCCCGGGACGCTGGCGCACTATCAGCCCTTCGATGTTGCCGAGCCCTTCTCGGACCAATTCACGCTTTACAGCCTGAAAGCCCGCTACGACCTCGAGAGTTTCAATATCACCTCCGCCACCGGCTATTGGACGCGTCGGTCCACCCAGATCGAGGATGGCACGGAGCAGATACAGAACGCGCTGGTCCTGCCCAGCTACTACACCGAGGGCGGGCTGGGTGTCGGCCCGGTAGCCGCATTCGAGGTGGACGATAGCCGCCAGTTCAGCCAGGAGCTGCGCGCCGCCTCCACCGGCAATACGCCTTTCCAGTGGTTGGCCGGCGTGTTTTACAGCGATTTCCACTACAGGTTCCGTACCGGCAGCATCATCCCCGGATTACTCGGCCTCGCAGGATCCCCATTCCTCACCGATACGCTATTCAACGTAGACTCCCCGCTCGATATCCGCCAGGTTGCCTACTTCGGCAACGTGAGCTATCGCTTCGGGGATCGCCTCAAACTCACCTTGGGCGCCCGCAGGTTTCAGTACCGCAGCAATGTCACCTCCGCCTCGAGTGGCGCCGTCTATACCGGAACGAACGCGGCCAACCTCGCCGCCGCAAGCGCCTCCGACTCGGGCCTGAATCCGATGTTCAATATCGCCTACACGCCGAGCTCTCGGACGATGTACTACCTGACGGCGGCGAAGGGATTTCGCGAAGGCGCCGGCAACTTTCCGATTCCCACGAGCGGCCCCCCCGGCTCTATCGGATCGACCTGCCTCGCGAACCTCGAGGCCTTGGGCCGCACCTCCGCGCCGACGATCTACGGGCCGGATACGGTGTGGAATTACGAGGTCGGCGAAAAGGGGAGCTTTTTCGATCACCGGATGATCCTGAACACCGATGCCTACTACATGCGATGGTCCAACGTCCAGGAGCCCGTGGCGCTCGCCTGCGGACTTTCGTATACCGACAACGCGACGGAGGCTGCCGTCAAGGGCGCGGAGATGGAATTTCGCGCCGCTCTGCCACTGCACCTCACACTGACCCAAAACATCGGCTACACGCACGCGGTGTTCACCCAGGATTCCCTGGAGGCCGGGATCGTGAGCGGGCAGCCCCTGCTGAACGTGCCTCGCTGGACGGTGAGCACGCTGCTCGAGTACCAGCACCCGATTACGAGCCGCCTCCGTTTCACGGCTGATGCGAATAACAGCTATGTCAGCTCATCCGAGGATCTGAGCGACGTCATCAATAGGCTGCCGGCTCGCGATTTGGTGGGGATCAGAGTGGGCCTGGCCGCGGCCTCGTGGAACGTGTCCCTGTATGCGGACAATCTCTTCAATCGTGTCTATCCGCTCGAATACCTCAACCTGCTGACCTTCACCGGGCCTCCTTATGAGCGGATTGCGACCAATTCCCCGCGCGTGGTCGGGGTGCTTCTGAACGTCACGTTCTAAGCAGCAACCCGGCCCACCAGTTCTCCGCGATGTCCACCAGACTGGATTCCTGTGAGTTTCATGACGATCATCGAAACTGTTCGATGGCCCAGGCAAAGAGGCTAGGATTTCTGATGCCTCATCAAACTCCGGTTCTTGCTCCCCAATTCGCAGCTCCCAAGTACTGAGGCGAGGCAAATGTCCGGCCAGACTTCACTGTTTTATTCTATCGACGGAAGGACCAGTGGGATGTAGCGTAAGTCTTCGGCTCCGTCAGGCCGTCGGGACGGTGCCGCCATCGATTACCACCTCTGTACCCGTGACAGAAGCGGCGCGCGGGGAGACTAGAAAAGTGATGAGGTCGGCGACTTCCCGCGGCTTTGCCGGACGCCCGAGCGGAATCCCACCCAGGCTCTTCATGATGATTTGTTTGCCGCCTTCGTAGTCAGTACCCGCCTGGGCCGCGAGGCGCTCGGCCAAAGAAACGGCAGCCTCGGTTTCAACCCAACCGGGTGACACACGAATGACCCGGATACCCTTGGGCGACACCTCTTTGGAGAGACTTTTGCTGTACGTTGCCAGAGCGGCCTTCGCCGCCGCATAGGCCGTAGTCGACTCCGGAAGTGGCAGTTTATGCTGGATCGAGGTCACATGAATGATGACCCCTGAACGCTGCCGGATCATCGCCGGAAGGAGCGCTCGATCGAGGCGGACAGCTGGCATCAGGTTCTGGTCGAGCTCTTTCGACCACTCAGCGTCATCGAGTGCAGCGAATCCGCCCGCTGGAGCGCTCGAGCCGCCGAGGCTATTGACCAGGATGTCGATACCGCCAAGACGCGCCAATACTGCCTCTGCCGTTGCCGTACAACCCTCAGCTGTGGCGAGATCCGCCGATAGGTAATGAACACCAGGTACAGCTTGCGTCGGCGCCGACCGTCCAACCGCGATCACCGTTGCGGCGTTCCGAGCCAGAGCCTTCACGACCGCGGCGCCGATACCCCGTGTACCGCCCGTGACGAGCGCCCGGCGCTGCGCGAGCTCCAGATCTAGGCTCATGGAATGATCTCGAGAAGAACGATCTTGCCGCGCTCGAGGCGGAAGAAATAACGGAGCGTCACGGGGCTACCCGGAAAAGCGCCGGTCAACCGGCACATGACGAGAGTCCTGCCGCCTTGTCTCTCGCAGGCAACGGCCTCGGCTGTGTAGTGGTACTTCGCTGACGCCTCGGCCGTCCACTTCCTGATGGCCTCAACTCCGGTGTAGGTATGGCCTTCGTCCTTGACGACGGCGTTGCTCGCAAAAGAGCGCGCGACCGCGTCTGCATTGCCTCTGCCTGCGCCGAAATACTCGGCAATCGGCTCAGGAAGATCGATGCTCAAGTGAATATCCTCTTCATGGTAAATCTCGTGTCCCCTCGGCATCACCAGTTCCGAGCCGGCAGCTCGGTTCCGCCCGTCACTGCCTGAACACTCATTGGCCGGAGCAGGAGATCGTGGGGAAAGCCGAGCGCGATGGCGCTCACGTTATCGAGGCCCTCGCGCTGCGAATCACTGAGCGACACGCTGAGCGCACCGAGGTTGTCCTCGAGTTGCTTCACGGTGCGAGCGCCGAGCAAGGTTGCTGTCACCGCGGGACTCAGAAGTGTCCACGCGAGGGCGATCTGCGCCGGACTCTTGCCGCTTTCAACCGCGACCGCCTTGACCCGCTCGGCAATCTCGAGGTTGCGCTCGGAGAGTGAGCCGTGACCCTGGGCCACGTCCCTGCGTGAGCCTTGCAGCGAACTCGCGTTGCCCGGCTTCAAATCGTCGCGATTGTACTTGCCGGTCAGTACACCGTTGGCCAACGGCGACCACGGGATCACACCCATGCCCATTTCCTTTGCCATCGGGATGAGATCGCGCTCCGGCGTGCGCTCGACCAGGCTGTATTCGCTCTGAAGGGCGATAAACGGCGACCAGCCGCGCAGATCCGCGATCGCCTGCATGCGCGCCACCTGCCAGGCGGGCGTATCCGAGACGCCCACGTAGAGAACCTTGCCGCTACGCACGAGGTCATCCATGGCGCGCAGGATCTCCTCGATCGGCGTTCTCGCGTCCCACAGATGTAAGTAGAGCAGGTCGATGTAGTCGGTGTTGAGGCGCCCGAGGCTCTCCTCCACAGAGCGCACCATGCTCTTGCGGTGATTGCCGCCGGAATTCGGATCCCCGGGCCGGCTCGCCATCGTGTATTTGGTTGCAATGACGAGTCCGTCGCGGTTGCCTTCGGCAAACTTGCCGACCAGACGCTCGGACGAGCCGTTCGTGTATGCGTTGGCCGTATCGATGAAATTGCCGCCCCGATCAACGTAGGTGTCGAAAATCCGGCGTGCCTCGGACTCCTCCGCGCCCCAGCCCCAGTCCTTGCCAAAGGTCATGGTACCGAGCGCGAACGGGGAAACCCTTAGTCCCGAGCGGCCAAGGAGGCGATAAGATGTGAGTTCGATGTGGTTGGTCATTGGGGTCTCCCATTGAGTTCGTGGTGACTAGATTACGAATCCGCACGGATAAGAGAATCGCGTATAATCCACATAGGCTATTTAGATTCTGATATATAATGAGAGGCGCCGAGTTCGCGGAACTGAAGGCATTCGCGGCGATCGTGCAGCGCTCGAGCTTCGCTCGCGCTGCGGAACATCTGGGACTATCCGCTTCGGCTCTGAGCCAGACGATCCGCGACCTCGAAGCGCGACTTGGAGTCCGGCTATTGAATCGCACGACACGGAGTGTCGCCACGACCGAAGCCGGCGCGCGGCTCTATCAGAGGATCGCGCCGATGCTCGAGGAGTTCGATGGCGCGGTAGCTGAAGCGGTATCTTCCGCGGGACGGACCGCTGGTACGCTCCGCGTCAACACGCCGGGAATGGCTGCAAAAAAGCTCATCGCGCCGAAGCTCGGGCGCTTTCATCGCGAGAATCCCGGTGTCGCGCTCGACCTCGTGATTGACGATGGGCTGACCGACATTGTTGCTACGCATTGCGACGCAGGCATTCGCATCGGTGAGCGCCTGCAGAGGGACATGGTGGCAGTCCGCCTGACCCCGGACATGGAAATGATGGCGGTTGCCTCACCCGAGTATCTTGCAAAGCACGGAACGCCAACGGGCCCGAACGATCTCCATCGGCACGCCTGCATAAATTGGCGCTTCCCTGGCAGCGGGCACATTTACCGCTGGGAACTCCAGAAGGGACGCAAGAAGCTCGAACTCAGCGTGCAAGGCCCTCTGACCGCCAACTGGCAGGACATCGTCGTTGAAGGCGCATTACAGGGTCTGGGAATACTCTACGCCTACGGCGATGACGGCATTGTCGAAGCACTCAAGGACGGGAGGCTAAAACGCATACTCGCCGATTGGTCACCCACGTTTCCGGGCCTGTTTCTTTACTATCCCAGCCGGCGCTACGTTCAGCCCGCATTGCGCGCATTCATCGATTGCTTGCTGGATCAGAAGACCTGAACGTTCGCTGGGGATAACGCGGAGGCGTGCTTGGGCCTCGCCAAGATGCTTACTGCCGGTCCCCGACCAACGGTTTACAAATTGGACTCGACGGCAACACTCGGGAATTAGAACTTGTCAAGATAAATTTCAGTGCTTTGTTTTGTTTGATATTTTCCTAAACCCCGCCGCGGGGCGTCCGTTGCACTTGTCACGACGAAGCACTACGGAGCACCACAGATTCCCACAAAAGTCCCACAACCGTTCTTCAACGGTAGCGCATCAGTTGCCATCTGACCGCTTCCGCACAGTACTGGGCGCAGAAGGGGTAGCGACACTGAGGATCTTCTCAATTCCCTTCAGGGGGATGCTTGAGCGGCCGAGGCGACTGCGGAAGTAGCGCTCGAGAGGGCCGTCCGTGAAATACACATAGCACCCCTTCATTCCACGAGTCATCAGAGTACGGTAAGTATTTTTGATGATCAGCTCAGCTCTTCGCACCGCCCCCTCGGGGTCGGTCTCCAATAGACGCTTATATCCATTCAGCGATTTATCATGCTTGGACCGCATCTCGGGCTGAGCGACGACGCGATTGTCTCGGAAAACAAGGTCGGGGCCCACGATCACCCCTATGTAATCCACCTCCAGGCCCTGGCAGGTGTGAATACAGCCGATTTCGTTTGCGGACTCCGGCGCCACCATCCACAAGCCGCCATCTTTCGTCAAGTTCCACCGCATCGCGAATTGATGCTCGGGAATTACGACGTCTTCAACTGCAGGATTCTTCTTACTTCGCCAATCCCAGCAGTACCCGGCCACCATACGCGCCTTGTTACGGACCTTGTTTCGCTCCATTATTTCGCGGCGCAGCTGCTCGGGCGATCCGAATACTCGAAAATCGAATTCGGTGGCATCCAGCCTGTTGTTGGCGGTTGGACGGATTCCCAGGGCGTCATCAAGCCACGCTAGATACCCGTCCGAACCGTTACACCGGAACTGCGACGTCAGAGTAAGCATAGTGACGGTCGCGCCAGCTTGCCGCGCAAACCGCTCAATCTCAGCTTTCTCCCCGATGTCCTTGAGCGTGACACGCTGATCCTCGTCGAGAAAGAAGATTGAACACTTTGCTGAGCCGACAAGCTCCTGGATCTGGTTAGTGCCGAGATTGCTGTAGATTCCCGACTTCTCGTTTAGACGGTGCGCCTCGTCCACGATCAGCGCATCGAAGGTATTGCCGTGCGTATCTGTGAACGACCCAGATCCCGTGAACAGGTTCGAGATCTGAGACTTCCGATGGGTTCCGGCCAATACGCTCTCGAATACCTGACGCGGAGCGGCATTCTTGGTGACGTATTTCGCCACCAGGCGACGCCCAGTTAACGCCACAAGGAGATTGACAGCGACGACCGACTTCCCGGTTCCCGGGCCGCCCTCAACGATAACCACCTGCTTCGATTGCGCGCTCGCTACGTTAGCCAGCGATAGCGCTGTCTCGTAAACCACCTTCTGATCGTCGACCAGGACAAACTCGCGTCGGCCGGCGAGCATCCCGGTGAGACTCTCGACCAGGCTCTTGGACGGCCGGATTCGGCCGTTCTCGATCCGGTACAGCATCGATCGTCCATCGCCGTAACGGACGTGTTGCTTGATGAACTGACGCAGTTTCTCCCGTTCCGCCTCCCCCTTCAGAAAGAGCGGCGCGAGGGCCACATAGTGTTCATAGAAGCCATCCGTGAGCACACCGTCGTCGGCATAGTTGTGCAAGTAGGCGCAGGGTTGAAGGGCGATGTCGTCCTCGTAGACAGTTTCATTGAAATTCCTGAGAAGCGACGCATACGACCAGGCCTGGTAGGATGGATGGCTTACCTGGCATTCACCGTGTGAGAACCGAGTAGTCACGACGGCATCGCGGTCCGTTCTTCGGGCACTCTGCCACTGCTTGAGCTCAATGATGATCAGCTGTTCGGCGCGCGCGCCGTCCTGGCCCGATAGAATGAAGTCGATTCGCTTCGCCGTCTGCGGAATTCCGTATTCGATGGCAACGCCGCAGTCTCCGGGAATGTCTTCGTCGTTCAAGACCTTCGCCAGGGCCACGAGGGACTCTTTCCAGGAAAGCACTTCCGAGATTGCAACGCTTCTGCCGGTACGGGCTCTGAAGGCCTGAAGAATGATGTCCTCGATGTCTTTGGCGAATGCATCTTTCAAAAATCCCGTCTTGTCATTCTGATAGACGATCATGACGAGCGCTTAGAGGTCCGTGTACTTCTTGCTGGTGCCGCGCGCCTTATGCACGGGGTATTTCTTGGCATTGACTGTTATCTTGTCGAAGGCGGCGGCGGCCAGGTCAATGTCGAGCTTGTCCGCTAGGCGGATGAGATACAGCAGTACGTCCGCAAGCTCTTCGCGCACCTTGCTGTGGATCTCAATCGGAAGCGCTGCGGATTCGACGTCCGGAAGCCACTGGAAGTGCTCGAGGAGCTCAGCGGCCTCGACGCTGAGCGCAATTGCCAGGTTCTTCGGAAAATGGAACTGATCCCAGTCGCGTTCCGCTGCGAATCGACGCAACGCATCCCGCAGTTCCGCGAGGGAGGGTTTGGAAGCTCCTTTCGCTTGTCCTGCACCTGAGTCTGGTACCTGCTTTCGTTGCGTCATAGGCATCGCTCTACCGCGGGTTTTTCCACCGAATTGTCGCACATGGTCTTTCATCCAGGAAAGGTGGCCAACTAGGCTACCGCCGCAGCGAATGTCGCAAACAGGTCGCCGGGCAGTGGTTGCTGTAGTCGCCAGGTGATTGCCATCGGTTGTTCGGACTCGTGCTTGACATAGTTCGCAGGTCCTAGAAAGTAGAACGCTCGGTCATCGCTTCGCTCACGGGCAAACAGCATGATGTGCGTTCCGGCAGCCGCATGATTCTGATATCGACGGCCGGTCTCACTGTCGGCCCGTGTGGTGGACTGGCTCTCCCAGTGAATGAGCTCGGTACTAATTGCGTAATCGCGATAGCGGGTAGTCGGTGAGAATTGCCCAGTCGTCTTGTCCAGCGTGAATGCAAGAAGATCGGAACGGGCATTTGCAGCCCAGTACACGCCTGTCTGCCAAGGTGCCACCTTGGCACCTTCTCCGACGCCGAAGCCTGCGAGTATTTCGACTCGTGTGTACCGCGCGTGGACCATGAGCGGAACTGACACGTCGGTCGACAGTGGTACTGCTACGTGCTCGAGCCTATTGGCAAGGATCGCAAGAAGCTCGAGCAGCTCCGAACACACTCGGCTATGGCTCCACAGTGCGGTAGCACCCTCTGTAAGAGATGTCGTCTTGGGCACCGATCCGCCAACTAGCGAACCGACCAGCATCCGCAGTAGGCGCTGCTCCGATCCAGGAAGTTGCTGCGGCTCCGGCGGTTGCTCGGATTGCAAGAGGCGCCGATAGACCTCCAGCCGTAGCCGATCATCGACATGGAGCAGCCGCCCGCAAGCGCGCCTCAACGCTTCCTCGTGCGGCCCAGCCATGCGCTCGACGAGACCCGCGTCCTCGCGAAGATCCGACCAGCATTTACCGCCACCATAGATGTCCTCGGGCTCGAGCCCGGTTTCCTCGAGATACCGGGCCAGGCTGCAGCCGGCAGCTTGAGCCGATAGCCTTCGCAGTGCGTCCACCCGTTCGGTCCATCGAGAAGGCACTGCCGTCCGGATATTTCCGAGCACGATCTCGGTGGCTACGCGATCGAGCTCCATATGGCAGCCTGCCGGCAGGAACGGAAAGCCCGCCTCGATCTGCTGTATCAGAGTCCTACGCGTCCCCCCCAGCAGTGCCTGGAAGCGCCGGTCAAACCGAAACTCCCCGCGATGGTGCCCGACGAAGTCGAGCACCGTGCAGGTGGACTTCCCGATACTGCGTCGTAACCCTCGACCCAGCTGCTGCAAGAACAGCGTCGGGCTATCCGTCGGACGCAGCATGAGTAATGTGTCGACTGCCGGTACGTCGACGCCTTCGTTGAAGAGATCGACCGAAAAGACGACATTTACGCGTCGCGATGCCAGATCGCTGAGTGCGGCACGGCGTTCGGACTCGGGGGTATCGGACCAGATCGCCGTCGATGCGATGCCGGCGTCGCGGAAAATTCGCGCCATGAAGCGCGCGTGGTCAATACCGACGCAAAAGCCGAGCGCCCGCATCCGGCCGAGGTCATCGACGCGTTTCTCGAGCTCCTGGAGAACTAATCGTGCCCACATGTCGTTCGCGGTAAAGAGATTTGATAGACCCTGGGCGTCATATCCGCGACCGCGCCGCCACGGGACCTCGCGCAGATCCGTACTGTCGTGAATGCCATAGTAGGCAAAGGGCACAAGACGCTGTTGGCTGATCGCATCCCAAAGTCGTAGCTCCGCGGCTATGCGGCCCCCGAACCAATCGAGAATCGGTAGCCCATCGCTCCTCTCCGGTGTCGCGGTAAGCCCGAGGAGCTCAACCGGTCGGACGTGATCCAGCAGCGCCCGGTACGAATGGGCGGCCGCATGATGAAACTCGTCGACGATGACGACGTCGAAGTGCGTCGGATCGAGGTGCGTGAGCCCTGTGGCGTTGAGACTCTGAATGGATGCGAATACGTGCTCGAATCGTCCGGGTCGAGAACCGCCTACCCAAAGCTCTCCGAATGACGGATCGCGAAGCGCCTGCCGGAATGTCGCGCAGCTCTGAAGCAGGATCTCTTCACGGTGTGCGACAAACAGCAACCGTGATCGGCCCAGGGCTTCCCGCAGCCCGGCGTAGTCCAGCGCAGCCATGACGGTCTTTCCTGTTCCCGTCGCTGCGACTAGCAAATTGCGGTGGTGCCCTTGCTGCCGGGAAAGCGTAATGAGCTCGAGCAGCCGCTCCTGAAACGGCTCGGGGCGCAGCTCGGTCGGTGAAAGAGCTATGGTCGTCCGCGCATCGGCCCCCTCTTCGGTACGAGCGAGAAACTCCTCCCTGTCATAAGGCCGCAGCTCCGGGTTGTTCCAATAACTTTCGAAAACCGCAGCCATCTTATCGACCACATCTCTATTCCGAGCAGCCGAAACGCGGACGTTCCATTCGAGTCCGCTGACTTGAGCCGAGTGGGTCAGGTTGGATGATCCGATATAGGCCGTGGAGAATCCTGATTGCCTGTGCAGCAGCCATGCCTTCGCATGCAGCCGGGTTCCGCTGGTGTCGTATGAGACGCGGATATCAGCGCCGCAATTCTTGAGCTCATCAAGAGCGCGCGACTCGGTCGTTCCTGTGTACGTCGAAGTAAGAATTCTCAGTGCCCGCCCGGAAGCACAGTGATCGTGCAGGGCCGGCATTAAGGGAGCGATTCCACTCCGACGAATGAAAGCGATCACAACGTCGATTCGGTCTGCGGATCGAATCTCCGTCAGGATTTGATGTCCCACCCGGGGCTCCCCAGGCGAGTTTGTGAGTAACGTCGTATCGAGAAGCGGAATCAGTGGCACATCGAGAGGCTCTGCCCGCCCATCCGGCAAGCGTCCAGCAATGCTACGCAACAGTTCTGGAAAGTCTGAAGGTCGCTCCGTCGCGAGTTCGTGGCTATCCGGAAGGAGCTCAATTACCGTATTGATCAGATGACGCGCGAGATCAATCGCCACTTTCGGGCGGCTGTCTTCGTCAACTGCCGCTACCGCGCGCTCGACCACGCGAGCGATATGCATTGCGATGCGATCTGCAGCTTCTGCGGCTCTTAACTCCGCTCGAACTGCGACCAGACAATCTTCGAGGCGGACAAGCTGGCCTTCCAATACCTCCGTAATGATGACTTCGTACAGTCCCCGGCCTAATACGGGCATTGCGCCTTACCTATGGGACGAGATTTTGAAGTCCCTTCTGACGGTCGAAATGGCAGGCGCTGCGAGGCCCTGTCAGACACGAAATCGATTTTCATTGTGCTACGACAGGTATTCGCTAGCGGGCCGATTTGCAGGGTCGGACGGCTGGACGACTAACGGCTGACCGTGATAGGAATAGTATTCTCGCCCATTCTGCCATTCTCCTTTGAGTCTGGGACTCACCTCGAGCCTCAAATCGCGCGTGACCGTCAGGTATCCCAGATCGAAGAGCTTATGAAGGTCGGAACGCAGGAGTATCCCATTACTTACCTGGTTGGGCCCCTGGAGCGCGTAAGGCTTTATGTGAGCTGCTTCGAGAACTGGGAGGGTTTTCTCTCCCGTAACGGCACAGCGGCGGGCGTAAGCGTCAGTGACCAGCACCCGGAACGCTCCCTGCCCTAGGCGACCGCGCGTTAGGTACTCCTTGCCGAACCGTCTTTCGTCGTTCAACTCCCCGGGGGCAGCTTCTCGGACCATCGGCCCACTGAGACGAGCGAGGATTGCACCCCAAAGACTTTGTCCGTTCGTCGCGGCCGTATCATGGCTCTTGCCCTGCACGATGTTCCGCGCCCAGTCATCTGGGCAGGGAATCCAGCTCGATCGGGACAAAAAGAATGGCTCTGCGAGGACATTACAGCCAATCACAGGATCAAGCGACGCGTCCTCCCGTCGATAACGCTTCACCCGAACGGTGAGCTCCGAGAAAGAGCTGACCCCGTTCTTCCCGCCGAAGGGATCCCACGCGAGCGAGGCTGGCAGCGCAGCGTAGCGCACAAAATATCCGCCGCCGACAATAAAATTGTCTGGACTGTGAAGCTTGAAGAGAAAAGGTTCGCCGGGCTGCAGCACTCGAAATTCCCGCGAGCCGCTGGGCTGCCAGAAGTTCACTTCGTCGGCATGCAGCCGACTTACAAAGTCGAACCAGTCCTTATCCGTGACCCCCACCCAGATTTTGATTTTATTCCCCCTTTATGCAGACTGACAGAAGAATAACCGATCAGTGTAGAGATGTGGTACTTGCGTCAATCCGGGTCAGCCGCGCGCCGGTTGGCGCTCCGTCTCTAACTTCGACGTAGGAGGCGCTGGATTTCCAGTTCTGAGGAAATATGGCGAGACATTTCCTCCCGGCATGACGTGCTGACGGGTAAACGATGCCGTGCGCGCCAGCTGCAGCAGCTATTCGTCCGAACACCTGCGAATTTGATGGGAGGTCGAATTGAGCTGGCATAACACGCCAGTCGGGGAGCAGAAGCTGTCTTTGTAATCCTCCCGCAGAGCGCACCAGGAAGGGCGGAGAGCGCATTCCGAGCTGGCGTGACAATCGGCGGATATGGTTAGGCAGCGAGAACCTTCGTAGAGCAGCGGCAAATAGTTGAAGAGAACGCAACTCGCTTATATCGATCACGAGTTCGAGTTGACCGCGCAACGCGACGTGCGTAAATGAAGCAGCCGCGCGCAACGCCAATTCCGCTCCCGTCAGCCCGCGCGATTTCACGTCTGGATCGCTCCCGAACCGTTCCCGAAAGGCCGTCGGATAATCCTCAGCTATATAGAGGGCCGGGAATGACGGGAATACAGCCGGGTTGAGACTTCCACCGATATTGAATCGGCCACCGCTGCCCTTCAGACTGCCCGCAACCGACAGTGGAGCAAGGCAGTAGCGGTAGTCTACGATGCGCGCCCAGCCGTCGAACGCTTGGCCGGCGACGAGATTCGTGCGAATAGCCTCGATCAGCTCCTGGCTGAATTGCTGGCGAGCAGACTCGAGTCCGAAGAATAAGCCGCTCTGCAGTTCGGTAAGCTTCCTCGCGGAAGCCAGCCACTGTTGTAGAGAGCGCTGCGAGAACTGTTCAAGAAGCACCAGCGAAGGCAGGTCGCCTTCGCCAGAGGGGCGCTTCGTGTACGAGTTACGAGGCCGCCGCGCCCGCCGCCCCACGTCCCGTCCCTTGGGCGAAGCCGCCGGACTGGAGGCCGCCCACTGTGGCATTCGCCTCGAGCGCTTCCATGACGAAACGGCGAAGCTTCTCGTAGCGGCCGTAACGGATCATGTCACGCGGCGAGATATTGCCGAGAAGAGGATTCTTGGTCCTAAACCAGAGGGATGTCTTTGCAGCGTCTCCTTGAAAGAACTGCGCGACCAAGCCGCAGACGTTTGCGATCTCCATCAATCTCTCGAGCACGTCTTTCGGGATCTTCTGATCAAATCGGACTGAGGATGGAGCGACGCTGGCGATCTTGGCCACATCCGGCTTGCTAAGCTCGAGAAACCGCACCACGTGCTGAGGATCGAATTGGCTTCCAGGCCAGAAATTGAGGTAATCATGCTCAGGAACGGTCCTGAAGAGCATGGTGAGCGGTGTGTTCATTGCCCATCACCTCGTGTCACGGGTCGGGCAGTGTACGCCTGAAGCGCGCCGATTACCACCTTTTGACCACAATTCAACCATAAACCGGACAGGCCGCCTGCGCAAAACTCCCACAGAGCAACGGTTCTTTTCGCCGGCAATTTGCCCATGTATAATTAGGCAAATTGCCGAAGCTCGAGAGGTACCTGGAGCCGTGGAAGCCCGAGAGCCCGTAGTGATGGCCGTGTACGAAAAGCTGGGCGGAAAGAGCATGCTGGGCGCCGAGATCGCTTCCGCTGCGGACCTCGCGCGGGTGGTCTCGCACCGTATTCCTTTGCGAGCGCTCGTACACATTCAGCGACAGGGGCTGTTTTCGGAAGGGGAGATTCAGCGGTTCATTATTCCTGCCCGCACCCGGCGGCACCGGGAGGCGAAGAAAGAGCGCCTCACGGTCGAGGAGTCGGACCGTCTT
>Ga0126373_10002294_pt1 | contig 14077 bp, 17 predicted proteins | sample PanSoiMetPlot_11_FD_92545 | JGI IMG/M metagenome (GOLD analysis project Ga0126373, IMG submission 92545) | Tropical forest soil microbial communities from Panama - MetaG Plot_11 | ecosystem: Environmental > Terrestrial > Soil > Tropical forest > Bulk soil | place: Panama | collected 2016-02-17 | reverse complement strand
GAGTGCCGCACGTGCGATCGGGGCGGGTGGCGGCGGGGGCGGGGGAGCGCTCCGGCGGAGTGGGACCCCCTCGTCCTGTGCGCCGCCCGCAGGGCGGCGAGTCAGGCGAGCGGGTGACGCAGCTGGAGCGCTCCCCCGCCCCCGACGACGGGCCCCGACCCGCCGCGCGCTCCGCGCGTTCGTGAGCAGCTCAGGCTAGCGATGACGAAGGCGCGCGTGCTCGTCACTGGCCTGAGCGGACTCATCGGCCACGCGCTTCGGAAAGAGATCGGCGACCGCGCCGAACTCTCCGCACTCAACCGGAGCGCCGTGGAGGGCGTTCCGTGCCATCGCGCCGATATCGCGAATCTCGAAGGCATTCGACCCGCCTTCGAGGGCGTTGACACCGTAGTGCATCTCGCCGCCCAGCTCGGCAGCGCGTCCTGGGAAGCCCTCCGCGACATCAATGTCACCGGCACCTACAACGTCTTCGAGGCGGCACGCCAGGCCAAGGTCAAGCGTGTCGTCTTCGCCTCGAGCGGCGCCACGGTGAGCGGCATCGAGAGCGAGCCGCCGTACCGCGACCTCGTGGCGGGACGCTACGAGGGCCTCACCTCGTGGCCCATGCTCACCCATCTCTCGCCCGTGCGGCCCTCCGGGCTCTACGGCGTCAGCAAGGTCTGGGGCGAGGCGCTCGGCCGCCAGTACGCGGACACCCACGGCCTCTCCGTCATCTGCGTGCGCATCGGTCGCGTGCACGCCCAGGACCGCCCGCTGTCCCCCCGCGAGTTCTCGGTCTGGTGTAGCCAGCGAGATATCGCGCGGCTCTTCGTGCGAAGTATCGAGGCCTCGCCCGCCCTGCGCTACGAGATCGTCTTCGGCAACTCGCGCAACAAGTGGGGCTATCGCGACCTCGAGCACACCCGCGCCGTTCTCGGGTGGGAGCCCGTGGACGCCGCCGAAAACTACCGCTGATTCCCTGTCGCACCACAAGGAGACGAGCTCATGGCCCTGCAGACCCGCTATCTCTTCACCGCTTCTATGGATGTCGAGCCCACCAAGGAGGCCCTCTTCAACGAGGTCTACGACACCGAGCACGTGCCGCTCCTCCTCAAGGTGCCCGGGGTCATCGCGGTGGCGCGGCTCAAGAAGACGACGCTCACCATGATCATCGGCGGTGAGAAGAAGACGATCGTGGCGGAGGACGAGCCGACCTACTCGGCGACCTACGAGGTGGAGAGCCCCGAGGTGTTGACCTCCGCGGCGTGGGGCGCCGCCGTCGACCAGGGTCGCTGGCCAGGGCAGGTGCGTCCCTTCACCAAGAACCGCCGGCACGTGCTCTACCAGCGCATTCTTCCGTAGCGGATGGCGGCCCGCTACCGTCTCGGCCTCGGTCGGCGCGCCGTCAACCGGATCGTCCGCGCGCTCCTGAGGCTGGGCTGGGGCCCCACCGCCACCTATCTCCTGGTCGTGCCCGGACGGCGCAGCGGGACGCTCCGCTCCACACCCGTCACGCTGGTGGAGGACCACGGGCGGCGCTGGCTCGTCGCGCCCTATGGGGAAGTCGCTTGGGTGCGCAACCTCCGTACGGCAGGGCGCGGCACGCTCTCGCGCGGTGGGAATGTGGAGGAGATCACCGTCCGCGAGGCCCCCGTGGACGAGGCCGCGCCCGTGCTCCGCATGTACGTGACGCGCGTGCCGATCACCCGGCCCTACTTCGATGTGACGACGGAGTCCGACCTCGACGCCTTTCGCGCGGAAGCGCCGCGCCATCCGGTCTTCACGGTGGTCACGGCCACGCGAGGGACCCCGCGCCCATGATCCGCGCGGGCCTGGCCGTAATCGCGTCGCTTCAGGTGATCGCCGCCACCGCGGCCTATCCGATCCTCACCCTCGCCATCGGTCTCGGGTCGAGCTTCCTCAGAACGGCGACCAGTCATGAGGCGGGCGCGCGGACCGTCCTCTTCTTCTCGGCCCTACCCATGGCCTTTGGCGTCCTGATCACGGCCGGCGTCTTCGTGGCCGTGCCGCTCGGAGTATGCGTCGGGGGCGCCTTCGTCCTGGGATTGCTCGGACGCCGGCGGGGCGAGACGGTGACGGTGGCTCAGTTGCTGAGCTTCGGCTCGGCCCTTGTGCTGATCAATGTGGTGGTGATGGTGGCGGGCGTGGTGCTGCGTCCGATGTGGTGGTACAGCGAGAAGCTCGCCACCCTCATGCCGCTCTGGCCGCTCCTCGTCGGCTTCGCCCTCAACGGCGTGGTCGACAGCGTGGTGACCGCGGTGATCCTCCGCGCCCAGCTCAGACCGCGACGGGAGGGCGCCGGCTGATCCACGGGCGCGTCTTCTCGAGCTGCGCGCCCAAGCCGAGGATGGTTCCCTCCTCGCCGTAGCGGCCCACGAGCTGCACGGCGATGGGGAAGCCCGAGGCGGAGCGGCCGAGCGGAAGCATGAGGGCGGGCTGGCCCGTAATGTTGAACCACACCGTGAAGGGCGAGAAGGTGAAGACGCGCCGCCAGTACTCGTCCACGTCGTCGAGCATCATGTCGATCCAGCCCAGATGGGGCGGCAGCGTGCCCAGGCCGGGGGTGAGCAGCACGTCGTAGGTCGCGTGAAAGGCCGCCATCTGCCGGCCCAGCTTGTGGGCGGCCTGGGTGGCGCGGACGTAGTCGGGCGCCGTGATGCTTTCCCCTCGCTGGGCGGTACCCCACGTCACATTCTCGACTTCGCCCTTTCTCGCCGGGCGCCCCGCCGTGGGATGGCTTCCCAGCGTGACCACCATGTTGGCGGCGGCGAAGGTGAGAAAGGTGGGGACGACGGCGCCGCGATCGATCTCCGGGTCCGCTTCCTCCACGCGGTGGCCCAGGTCCTTGCAGAAGACCACCGCCTCCGCGAGCGCCTTGAGGTACTCCGTGTCCACCGGCGCGCCGTTGGGTGCCGCGGTCGTGTAGGCGATGCGCAGCGGGCGTCGCTCCGCCTGCACGTCGGCGAGAAACGGGCGCGGCGGCACCGGCGCGACGTAGGGATCGCCGGGTCCCGAGCCCGCGGTGGCATCGAGGAGCGCCGCGGTGTCCCGTACGGTGAGGGTGACCGCGTGCTCGGTCGACAATCCCCCGAGGCCCTCGCCCGTGTACGGTGCCATGGTGTTGCGGCCGCGCGTGGGCTTGAGACCGACCGCGCCACAGCAGGCGGCGGGCGCGCGGATGGAGCCGAAGCCATCGGAGGCATGCGCGATGGGTACCATGCGCGCGCCCACCGCCGCGGCTGCTCCGCCCGAGGAGCCGCCGGAGATGCGGGTGGTGTCCCACGGGCTCTTGGTCGGTCCGTGGAGCTGCGGCTCGCAGGTGAGTGACAGCCCGAGCTCGCAGGTGTTGGTGCGGCCGAAGATGACGAGGCCCGCGGCCTTGAGCCGCTTCACGTGCTCGCTGTCCATAACGGGCGGCGGGGTGTCCGCGAAGAACTTCGAGCCGCGCGTCATCTTGATCCCCGCCACCTGCGCGGTGAGGTCCTTCAGGAGGAAGGGCACGCCCTTGAAGGGGCCGTCGGGCAGGCCGTCGACGATGGCCTGGCGGCCGTAGTCGTAGAGCTTCATGGTGACGGCGTTGACGGCGGCGTTCCTCGCCTCCACCCGTTCGATGGCCGCCTCGAGCAGCTCGTCGGGCGCGACCTTGCCCTGCTTCACGAGCTCAGCGAGGCCGAGTGCGTCGAAATGCTCGTAGTCCTTGAACGCCGCCATGCCAGCTACCTCCGGAAGGCGGGGGAGACCTTGGCCATGAACTCGTCGAGCACGGGCCGCGGGTCCTTGGGCAGGAACATGGTCGGGATGAAGAGCATGCCCACGCCCGTGTCACGGAGGCGGCCGAGCTTGTCCTGGATCTTGGCGGGGCTACCCGCGAGGAGGATGTCGGTGGCTGACACCTCGTCCCGGCCCATGCGCTTCATGAGCGCCTGCTTGAGCCGGTCCACCTGCGCCGGGTCCTCGGTGATGCCGGGGACCATCACCGCCGAGCGGAGGATAGTCTTGGGATCGCGGCCCACGCCCGCGCAGTGCGCCTCGAGGATCTTGCTCTTGGCGGCGAGGATGTCCGGCCCGCCCCACACATTCCAGTGGTCGGCCCAACGCGCGGCGATCTTGAGAGTGACCTTCTCGTCGCCGCCGCCCACCATCAGCTCCGGCCGCGGCTTCTGCACGGGCCGAGGCATGAGAGGAGCGTCGTCGAGCTGGTAGTACTTGCCCTTGAACGTCGAGCGCTCCTGCGTCCAGAGGAGATTCAGCACCTGGCACGCCTCGTCGAGGCGCCGGAGGCGATCGGGCATGGTGTAGAAGGGAATGCCGTAGGCGGTGTGCTCGTTCTCCTGCCAGCCTGCGCCCACCCCGCAGATGAGCCGCCCGTTGGAGATGATGTCGATGTTGGTGGCCATCTTGGCCAGCACCGCGGGGTGACGGTACGTGTTGCCGGACACGATGGTGCCCACGCGCATCCGCTGCGTCTCCGCGGCGAGCGCGGCCAGGGCCGTCCAGCACTCGAGGGTGTCCCCCACGCGATCGGGGGTGTTGGGCATGAAGTGGTCGGTGACGCACGCGGCATCCCAGCCACTCTGATCGGCGTGCTTCCAGAGGGTGAGGACGTCGTGCCAGGTGGTGTTGCCCATGCCGGTGAAGATCGCGAATTTCATGCTGGCTCCTTCGGGGGGCGCGGCAGGTGGCGGAACGATCGCGCGCCGGTGCGGCGCGTCGGTTACGGCAACGTGTCCTTCATGATCTTGCGCGCCTGCTCCTCGCGGAACTCGTGGAGGCGCTTGCGGAGCTCGGGGCGCTGGTTGGCCAGGATGGCCACGGCGAGGAGGGCGGCATTGGTAGCGCCCGGCTTGCCGATGGCCAGCGTGCCCACCGGGATGCCCCCCGGCATCTGCACCGTGGAGAGCAGCGAGTCCATGCCCTTGAGCGATGCGCTCTCCATGGGCACGCCGAGGACGGGTAGGACGGTGTGAGCGGCCACCACCCCGGCCAGATGCGCGGCTCCGCCCGCGGCGGCGATGATGACCTCGACCCCGCGTCCCTCCGCCCCGCTCGCATACTCCGTGGTGTAGGCGGGCGTGCGATGGGCCGACATCACCTTGCACTCGTGGGGCACGGCGAACTGGGTCAGCACTTCGTCGGCGTGACGCATGGTTTCCCAGTCCGATTTGCTGCCCATGATGACGGCGACGAGCGGCGCGCTGGATTCAGCCATAGGGTGGCGACCGAACGATGCCGCAGGCCTCGAGGTTAGTCAAGCGCTTTCGGGGATAATAGTCGAGCATGGCTGCGCATCCCCTCGACACGCTCGTCGTGCATCCCGGCGCGCTCGGCGACGTGCTCCAGGCGGTGCCCGCCCTGCGCGCCCTCACCGCTCTCGGTCATCGTCTCACCTTTGCGGGTCAGCCGCGGATCGGCGAGCTCCTCGAGGGACTAGGTGTCGTGCGCGCGCGCACGTCCTTCGACACCTTCGGCCTGGAGGCGCTCTTCGTGGAGGGTCCGCCGCCCGTGTCGCTCCGCTCGCGCCTCGGGCAGTTCCCTCGCGCGGTCTCGTGGTTCGGCGCGAGGGATCCATGCTATCGGCGGCAGCTCGCGGCCCTGATCCCGGCAAGCATCGTGGCGGCTCCTGTGCCAAAGGGGGGCGCCCTGCGCACGGTGTGGGAGTATCTCGTCGATACGCTCGCACCCTGGTGCCCCCCCGGGACCATCGACGCCTCGTCGCTCCTCGTGCCCGAGGGCTGGCGCGCCGCCGCATGCGCGGCGCTGACCGCCGCGGGCGCCGATCTCGCGCGGCCTTTCCTCCTCGCTCATCCCGGCGCGGGGTCGCCCTGGAAGCAGTCGCCCGCGTCACGCTTCGCACGGGTCCTCGAGCGCCTCGCCTCCGGAGGCAACCTCGCCGTGATCCTGCATGAAGGTCCGGCCGATCACACCGCCGCGGAGACGCTCGCCTCGGCGCTCGGCGAACCGACGATCCGCCTCGTCGAGCCGTCGCTCCCCGAGCTAGCGGGCGCCCTCAGCCTGGCTGCCTCGTACCTCGGCAGCGACTCGGGCGTCAGCCACCTCGCCGCCAGCGTGGGCACGCCCAGCGTCATCCTCTATCCTCCCCAGACAGTCGGGCAGTGGGCGCCGTGGTCGCCGACCGCCCGGCCGATGAGCGTGGGGGCCGAAGGAGAGATCTCATGACCGTGGACCATGAGCTCTATGCGCCGCGCTACCGCTGGTGGGGCAAGACGCCGGGCCCGCCCGAGGTGCGGCGCTTCCTCGCCGGTCCCCAGCCGCGCCTCTTCGAGCTCGCCCGCGCCATCCGCATCTTCTGCGAGTTCATTCGCGGCTTCCGCGCCCTGCACTTCGTCGGCCCCTGCGTCACCGTGTTCGGCTCGGCGCGCTTCACGGAGACCCATCGCTACTACGAGCTCGCGCGTCAACTCGGAGCGTGTCTCGCCCGCGATGGCTTCACGGTGATGACGGGCGGCGGCCCCGGCATCATGGAGGCGGCCAACCGCGGGGCCAAGGAGGTGGGCGGTCGCTCTATCGGCTGCAACATCGAGCTGCCCCAAGAGCAGGCGCCCAACCCTTACCTCGACCGCTGGGTCACCTTCAAGCACTTCTTCGTGCGCAAGGTCATGCTCGTGAAATACTCCTACGCCTTTATCGCCATGCCGGGCGGCTTCGGTACCCTCGACGAGGTGACGGAGGCGGCCACCCTCATTCAGACGGGCAAGATCGCGGGGTTCCCCATGGTGCTGATGGGCGTTGACTTCTGGAAGCCGCTCCTCGACTTCATGCGCAACACCCTCGTCAAGCAGGGCACCATCGCGCCCACCGACATGGACCTGCTCTTCGTCACCGATTCACCCGAGGAGGCGGCCGCCCGCGTGCGCGACATCGGGATGAAGCAGTTCGGGCTCAGCTATGACCGCCCGATCAAGCCCCGGTGGTATCTTTTCGAGTGAGGTAGAATGACCCTCCGCCGGATCCAGGCGGGAGCAGCGGGGAGGGCGGGATCATGAGAGACGCGAAGGTGAAGGACCTACGGGCCCGCTCCGACAAGGCGTGGGCACATCTCCGGGCGCAGCTCCACGGCATGGACCCGTATCTCGACCGGAGCGACATCCCGGGCGAGTGGACCGCTCGCGAGGTACTCTGCCACCTCCTCTTCGAGCCGGGCTGGAAGCCGGTGCCGCTCCTCAAGACCTTCGCCGTCACGGACCTGCCCGTGGTGCACGTCAATCCAGGAGACGCGGACGTGACGGGGAACCGCAAGACCATGACCCTCAAGCAGTTCACCGCCGCCCTCGAAGGCCAACAGCGGGACGTGATGAACTACCTCGAGGGGCTGAGCGAGGCCGATCTCCATCGCAAGGCGCGCATTCCCCTCTTCAAGGAGATCATGGGGATCGAAGAGATCGACATCCCCACCTTCGTGGGCGCGCTGTTCGAGTACCACTGGAACGACCACGCGGGACAGATCGCGAAGATCAGGAAGTCGGTAGGCCTGCCCGAAGCGAAGTAGGCGGGCCGCACGCGCAACGTAGAGGAACTCCGCCTCGCGTGCGGCCGCCGGCCCGCGTCGCCTCGGTCTTTGTGAGCCGCCGCCTCAGCCCAGATAGGCCCGCAGCATCCAGGCCATCTTCTCGTGCTTCTCCATCAGGCCGGTGAGGAAGTCACTGGTGCCCGCGTCGCCGAACTTGTCCTGGGCGATGGCGAGATCGCTACGGAGAGCCTGGATCACGGCCTCGTGGTCGGCGAGCAGCGCGGCGAGCATATCCTTGGCCTCCGGGTGCTGGCCGGGATGCTCGTCGAGCCGGGTCGCCTCGACGAACTCATCGAGGGTGCCGGGACTCCTGGCGCCGAGCTGACGGATGCGCTCGGCCACGTCGTCTACGAAGTCGTCCAGCTCCTCGTACTGCGACTCGAAGAACTTGTGCAGGTCGTTGAACTGCGGGCCGACCACGTTCCAGTGATAGTTGCGGGTCTTGGTGTAGAGCACGTATTCGTCGGCGAGGAGCGGGATCAAGAGCTTGATCACGCCGCTCCGGTTGGTGTCGGTGAGCCCGATGGTGGGTTTCATGGGGTAACTCCTTTCCGTCCTTTGGATGCGGCACCGCCACGAAACGGTGCGCCTCCGAGCCGGGATCTACCGGTAGTACCAGCGGTGGAGGCGATCCGGCGAGACACCCACCATGTAGAAGAAGCGAAGGGCCCACATGAGCGCCATGGTCCGGAGCGCGCCCTCGCGCTCCCACTTGCGGGCGGATGTCGTCACGCGCGCCCGGAGGGCCGCCAGCCGTCCCCGCCGTTTGAGGCACCGGCAGAGCTCGATGTCTTCCATGAGGGCGATGTCGGGATAGCCGCCCATGGCCTCGAAGACGCTCTTCCGCACGAAAATGGCCTGATCGCCCGTCGAGATCCGGCTCCAGCGGGAGCGGAGGTTCATGAAGCCGGCAATCATGCGGAACACCGCGCGCGGGCTGTCGAAGCTGACGTCGAAGCGCCCCCCCACCACCCGCGCGTCGTCGAGCGCAGCCGCGACGGCCCCCAGCGCACCGTGGGGCAGGCGCGTGTCCGCGTGGAGGAAGAGAAGCGTGTCGCCGCGAGCCACGCGGGCCCCCGCGTTCATCTGGCGCGCGCGTCCGCGGGGGGCGGTGACGAGCTGGACATGAGGAAAGCGTGTCACCACGTCCCGCGTGGCGTCCTCGCTGCCGCCGTCGACCAGGATGACCTCGGCCTCGCGACAGCGCTCGTGCAGGTCGGGCAGGAGGCGCCCGAGATTGGCCGCCTCGTTGAGGGTGGGCACGACGATGCTGATCAGGACGGGTCCCGCGCGGTGTCGTTCAGACTCCAGTCGTCGTCGAGGTAGGCGAGGCCCGCGTCGGTGAGGAGGCGGATGCGTCCCGCCACGTCCGGCCCCGCCTTGGCGCGGATGAAGGCGACCACGCCGCCCCCTGCGGCGAAATCGGCGGTGAACCATCGGAAGATGCTGGAGATACGTGCGGTTCTCCCATCGAGGCCGGGCTCGAGCCCCTTGGTTGGATTCGTGAGGAAGTGCGCGGTCTGCTCGTCGAGCGCGGCGGCGCCGTAGGGCTCGGCACGCAGATCCGGGCAGGAGAGCGACGCGCACACGTGAGCGGCGAGTAGCTTGGCATACGCATCGCCCGCGGCATGGGCGGAGGCGGCAGAGGCGAGCAGGGTCACCGTCACCGCGCCCGACTTCAGGAGATCCGCACCGAGCCGGCTCCGGCGTCCGATCCAGCGGGGCAGAAGCGAGATCAGCACGAGGAGCACGCCGGCGACGGCGAGATAGATGAGCGTCCGCTTGATGGCGCCTCGGCCCTCGCTCAAGGCCCCGCCCGCGAGGGTGAAGGCCGCGGTGCCGGGAATCATGCACAGAGAGGAAGTGACCGCGTATGCCCAGAAGCCGATTCGCGTGATCCCGTACGCGTAGTTCTGCAGGTTGAACGGGAAGAGCGGAACGAGACGCGTGAGCATGACGATCCGCCATCCATGCTCGGCGACCAGCCCGTCGATCCGGGCCAGGCGCGGGCTCGCTCGCACCCAGCTCTCCACGGTGCCCCGCAAAGCGTAGCGGGCCACGAGGAAGGCCAGGGATGCGCCGACGGTGGCGGCCATCCACACGTAGAGAGTGCCGCGGATCGGTCCGAACACCACCCCCCCGAGCACGGTGATGGGCAGCCCCGGCACGAAGAAGACCACGGCGAGGATGTAGCCGCCGATGAAGACGGCGGGGGCGAGCGTGCCGTAGCTCTCGATCCCTTGCTTGAGACGGGCGATGTTATCGAGCCGGATCGCCTCATCGAGACCGAGAACGCGCGCGGCCACCACGCCGGCGGCGATCACCGTCAGCGCGATCAGGGGACCGAGCCATCGGCGCTTCATCGCGTCCACCTGAGCCACGCGGCGAAGAGCCGCTTCACCCGCGGGGTGAGACGGGTACGGTTGTACATGTCGCCCACCTGCCGGATGGCCTCGGCCTGCGTCGGATAGGGATGGATGACGGAGGCGAGGCGGCCCAGGCCGACGCCCGCCGTCATGGCCAGGGTCACCTCGCTGATCATCTCGCCGGCGTGGCGACCCACGATGGTAGCGCCCACGATGCGGTCCGCGCCGCGCCGCACATGGAGCTTCACGAAACCGTCCTCCTCGCCGTCCACCACGGCGCGGTCCACCTCGGCGAAGGGCCGCACATACGTGTCGATGCGGAAGCCGCGCTCGGCGGCCTCCTCCTCGGAGAGTCCGACGTGGGCGATCTCGGGATCCGTGTAGGTACACCAGGGAATGGTCAGGACCGAGAGCTTTTTCCGTCCGAGGAAGAGCGCGTTCTGGATCACCGTGCGCGCGGAGAAGTCGGCGGCGTGGGTGAACTTCTCCGCCAGACACACGTCCCCCGCCGCGTAGATCATGGGATTGCTCGTGCGCAGGCGATCGTCGACCGTCACTCCCTCGTGGCGATCGTAGACCACGCCCACGGACTCGAGGCCGAGACCCTCCACGTTGGGCACCCGTCCGACCCCGACCAGGATCTCGTCCACCGTGACCGCCTCGGAACCTCGCGGCGTCTCCGCGCGGAGGACCTTGCCGTCCGCGGCCCGGTCCACGCGCGCGAGCCTGGCCTCGAAGAGGAGACGGATCCCCTCGGCGTGGAACGCACGCTGGACGATCTCGGCCGCGTCGGCGTCCTCGCGATTCAGGATGTGGCTTCCCGTGTGGAAGATCGTCACCTCCGAGCCGAGGCGCCGAAAGGCCTGGGCGAGCTCGCAGCCAATGGGGCCGGCCCCGATCACGGCGAGGCGTCGGGGGCGTTTCATCAGCTCGAAGATGCTGTCGTTGGTGAGGAAGCCTGCCTCGGCGAGGCCCGGGACGGGGGGGCGATGAGCACGGCTGCCGGTGGCGATGACGGCGCGCTTGAAGCGGAGGGTGGTCCCGTTGACCGCGACGGTGCCCGGACCCGTGAAGCGCCCCTCGCCCAGGAAGACATCCACGCCGAGGCCGCGGAACCGTGCCGCCGAATCGTGGAGACTGATGCGGGCGCGGACGGCGCGCATGCGCTCCATCACGGCGCCGAAGTCAACCTCCACGGGACCGGGCACGTGAATGCCAAAGGCAGAGGCCACGCGCAGCTCGCCCGCTACGCGCGCGGAACGAATCACACACTTCGACGGCACGCAGCCCACGTTGAGGCAATCGCCTCCGAGCAGATCGCGCTCGACGAGGGCAACGCGGGCGCCCAGACCGGCCGCGCCCGCCGCCGTCACCAGGCCGGCTGTGCCTCCGCCGATAACCACCAGGTTGTAGCGCGGCGCGGGTGACGGCGCGACCCAATCCGGCGGGTGGACATTGGCCACCAGCTCGAGGTTGTGCGGGTCCGTGGGCCGCACGTCCACCGTCATCAGAACTTTCCGCGGGAGCGCTCCCTCGACGGCAGGTTCTCGAGGCAGGTGGTCCACCATCCCGTGCGCACGGTCTCCGAGAACTCCGCGGGCAGGCCTTCTTGATCCATTTGCCGGGCGAGCGTCTCGAAGTCGTAGTGGAGCGGCACGAACTCCACCGACACGTCGGGAGTGGCGGTGGCGATGGTGTACCAGACGTTGGTGGAGCCGTCGTTCTCGGGACGGCCGATCACCCCCACGTTGACGGCGTGCTGCCCCGTGGCGAGCGGTCGATGCCACTTGATCCCCGTGTGCGTGCAGAGAAGAACGTCGGCCGCGGCGTCGCGCAAGAAGCGCCGGAGCAGCCCGTCCGGGGTGGCGGACTCCCAGAGGAACTCGTTGATCACGCGCGGGGAGCCGTGGCACATGAGCACGCGGTGCGGTCCCAGGCGCACCCGTCGATGCCCGGGCAGCGAGCCCAGCCACGCCTTGTGCTCCCGCGAGGTGTGGGCGAACGTGTACTCGTAGCTGATGCGAGCAAAGTGGTTGTCACGGGGATCGGTATAGCCGCATCCGCAGTCCGTCTTGCCCTGGGCGAGCGACGCATCGTAGTTGCCCTGGATAGCGAGGATGCCCCCCTCCCTGAGGAGCGGGAACACGCGATCGGGGTGCGGGCCGAAGCCGCCCATGTCCCCGAGACAGAACACCGCCTCCACGTCGCGCCGGCGCGCGTCCTCGAGCAGGGCGTGGAGGGCGAGGGTGTTGTTGTACACGCCGCCGAACACGGCGATGCGGCGATACTCCGCTAGCTGTTCGTGCACGTCATCCCCGTCTGGAAGCACGTGACGCACGAAGGATGGTAGAGGGTGGCGCCAACGAACGAGGCCTCCAGCGCGCCGTCGGAGAGCCGCGCCCGCGGAAGGCCGGCCAGGATCGGACAGGCATAGACGCCGCCGTCCGCCACCACGCGGGACTCCGCGCACTGGAGCGTGCCACGATCGAAGCCCACGAGATCGTCCTCGTGGAGCACGGGATCATCCGGGCGGGCCAAGCGGCCGAGGGCGAACACGGGCATGATCTTCACGCGCGGCTTCTCGATCCCCTGAGCGAGGAGGAAGTCGCGGAAGCGCTCGTAGGTACTGCGGCCATCGGCGTGCTCAGCGCTCGTGATCTCCGTCGCCGTCACGATGGGAAGAAGGCCGCGGTCGTGCAGGAGCCGGATGGCCTCCACCGCCTTGGCGAAAGCGCCCTCGCCCCGCACCCGGTCGTTCCGCACCGGATCGGTGTCGTCGAGGCTCACCCGGAAGGAGAGCGAGTAGCGCGCGGAGACGGAGAGCGCGGCAAGCTCGTCGGCCATGATGGCGTCGATGCAGGTGCCGTTGGTCAGCACGGTGGTGGGGGCCGCCTCCAGCGCGGTGGCGAGGAGGGGGAGGATGTCGCCGTGCAGGAACGGCTCGCCGCCCGTGAAGTAGATCTCCTTCACCCCGAGCTCCTCCGCCTCGCGGATGGCGGAGAGGGCGAGCTCCGTACGCAACGGCTTGAGCCAGGGTTCTCGCGGCCCCGAGCTATTGATGCAGTGGGTGCACTCGAGGTTGCACCACGTCCCCGTGATCTGGATCCAGAGCGTGGAGAAGCGGAGGAACGGGGCCACGGGGGCGGCCCCGAGGCCGGGGACCATGGTCAGGGCCACGCTCATACGACGATCACGGGAAAATGCTCTCGGGGATGAAGGCGGACACGATCCAGTTGGGCGCGTCGACGATCTCGCTGATCTTGAGGTCGGCGGCCACGCTACAGATGATGTAGGCCTCCTCACGCGAGAATCCGCGCTCGCGCACGAGGTGATCGATCATGTGGAGCACCGCCCGCTGGGCGGAGGCGAAGAGATCGGGACCGTGCGCGGTGGTCCCGTACCACGGCCCCGTGTTGGTGCCGGCAGCGAGTCGGCGCGTGGTGCGGAGCTGCGGCTCCTCGAGGTGCCGGCCTCGCTGGAGACCAAAGCGAAGCGTCACCTGCGCGCGCATCTCCACCGCGGTGACGCACACCTCGCCGTCGCCCTGCGCCCCGTGCCCGTCGCCCACGCTGAACAGCGCCCCGGGCATCCAGACCGGGAGGTAGAGCGTGGAGTCGCGCGTGAGCTGTTTGATGTCCATGTTCCCGCCGTTCTTCCGGGGCGGCATGGTGCTGTGCGCGCCCGGCTCGTCGAGGGCGGTGCCCATCACGCCGGGAAAGGCCTCGATGGGCACGGCGACCCGGCGGTCCATGCGCGCGTGGGTCCCGTCCGAGAGATCCCAGATCTGGAGGAACGGCTTCGAGAACTCGGATTCGGGCAGGAGCCCGCGGCCGGGGCGGATGGCCGTCCAGCCGAAATCCGCGGCGGGCTTGATGTCGAGCACCTCGACCACCAGGGCGTCTCCCGGCTCCGCTCCCTTCACTTGCACCGGCCCCGTCAGAGGATGGCCGCGGAAGGGGCCGCGATTGAGGACGTCCGCATGGGTGGACGCGCGGGAATAGAAGCCGTCAGCGGCGTCGCGGGTCTGGAACACCACGGTGTCGCCGGGCTCGATCACGAGGCGCGGAACGACGCTGTTGTCCCACGCGTAATGCACCTGGCTGGCGTCGAGCTCGTGCATACTGGCTCCCGATGGCATGGGTCTGTTACCTCCTCGAATGCGCGGACGGCTCGCTCTACGCCG